>FWPU01007586.1_pt1 | contig 19804 bp, 14 predicted proteins | sample 2228361 | NCBI WGS metagenome assembly FWPU01 (sample SAMEA103939777, study PRJEB20133) | metagenome
AAAGATCTCAGACACGGAATTGGCGGCGCAGTATCGTTTGCAACACCAATCGGACCAGCAGAGTTTGCAATCGGAAGAAGTTTTCTTTTCAGAAAAGATTTACCTGAAAATCCAATCAGTTGGGGAGATGTGCTGTTTTATTTTTCAATCGGATATTATTACTAGATCAATAAACTAATCATTTCCCAAACAGTTTATCCAGGCGACTTAATATTGCTCCTTTGGTTCTTCCCAACGCTTTTGAAATTTCTGTGATACTTATATTTGACCTGACCAATTTGAGCAGAGTCTTTTCTTCATCCTTTGTCCATGGCTTGTAAGCATCGGGGTGTGCTTTTCTTATTTTATCAACCGAATAAGATTTTTCTTTGTCTTCTCTTCTTCTGAACTCATTGAGTCGTTTTTTACCATCATCATTTTTATCTGTGCTTTCTGATCCGATAATTCTGATATTTGAAGAATGTGGAACGAATTCCGGTAAAATATTTTTATGAAGATAAACATTTCTTATTGCTCTTGTTACTGCCACATAAAGAATGTTTATCTCTTCGGAAAGTTTTGATTCATCAACGGGCGTTTCATCTTTTTTCTCTAACATCCTTTTAAGTTTCCTATGAGTAAGAAAATCATTATGAAGAAATATAGTATCATACTCCATTCCTTTTGAGCGATGAACAGTCGAAAAAATCATTTTAGCATCTCTTTTATTTTCAACAATAGAGTCTTTTATAAGTTTTATCAGCTTTGGTAAATCATCCTCATATTTTTTGACAATTTCAATAAGCACGGTTAACTGTGTATCATCAGTTTTCATAACATACTCTTCCAGCTCTGTAAAATCATTAAAACTTTTGATAAGCTCATCTTTAATCATTCCGTAATTATGATTATATAAATTTAGCACATCAAACAAAGAAGCCCCATCTTCTGCATAGAGATAAGAATTTATATTTCCTTCAAAGTAAAGCTGACGATTCCTATGGTTTTCAGTTACAAAATCAAATGCTTTACTTAATAGTCCGAGATTTGTTCTGGCTATTGTAGCTTTAAGATGATTTGATGTTTTACCGCCAACACCTTTTATTCTCAGAATATATGTGGGAGAAATCATATTCTTCCATTCAAGCACCGCAACAGCAAGGTTTGCAATATCCTGTGGAAACCTGAAACTGATTGAAAGAGGCAGCGCGGTGAAGCTAACATTCTCAAGAGAGTTAATTGCATAACGCCAGGAATAAATCTGCTGATGGGAATCACCAACAATAACCTTCACTGCATTTTGTTTCAAAAAAACAGCAAGCATTGCGGGCGAAGCATCCTGACCTTCATCAAAAAGGATATAATCATAATTCAAAACAGGATTATCCAGCTGGAATTTTTTAAGATAAAAGTCATGAGTAATATCAATTTCTCCGTTATCCATTTTACCGAGAAAAATCCTTGTCTGCTTTTCAATTATATCATAATTTTTTGATACAAATTCATACGCGACCGGATCAGAAACCACATCAAGATAGTTTAACTGATTCACTTTCTTTGCCGAGCTGTTGCAAAAGTAATTTACAAAGCGATTAATATGATTCGCTGCAAGAAGTTCGAAATGTTTTTCTTTTCGTTTTCTGAGTTTGAGTATCTGTGCGACTTCGTGAGTTTTGTATCCGTTGGATTTTAAGTTATAGCCGTACTTAAAGATTACATTTTTATAAGCCAATGAGTGAGCAGTTTCAACCTTTACATTGTCAATACCGAGTCTGGCGAATTTCTCTTCAGCTTCTGTTTTAACTGATTTGTTAAAAGCAAGATAAAGTATTCTGCTTTTAGAAGGCCTTGATTTGGAGTATTCAATAATAGTTGTTGTTTTACCGGAGCCGGCAACAGCATTTATTTTAATATCACCATTTGAATTTATGATTTTGTATTGTTCGTCAGTGAGCTTCATGATAGTAAAATAGTTGAGAGAAAACGATGTAATAATAATGTTTAATTTTTTAACAGGCGAAATCTAAAATATTTTTATCGAGAGTAAAACATTATTTCTGAATAAATGAAAAGTATTAGTTGAATTCCCGGGTTTAATTGCTAAGCGAAAGGTTTTTCGGAAAAGGCAGGAAACAGTTCCATTTATTTCTTCTAAAATTATTTTTTTGTTTTCAATAGCTTCGACCCTTAGTAAAGCAATCCATTGCAGATGGAGGCTATCTAGTTCCTCCAGCCTATCTTAATATATTTCTCTTTAATAGCCCCGACCGGCTCTTCAGGTCGGGGATTGAAAAAAATCTAAGGGTTTTAACCCAATAAGAAACTTTTATAGATAAATTTATTCCTATGTCAATCTATAAAGGATTGAGGTATTTCAGAGGGAGTTTTTCTTTATTAAGAGCATTTCATATCTCGGGGTTTTAGAAAATAAATAGAGCATTATTGACATAATTTTATTTACACCTTAAGTTTAGAAAGAGAAAATGAGTAGGGAATAATTGTTTGAATCAGAAAATAAAAATTCACAAAAAGTAACAATCTTAATTCTCAGGATAAATCTAAAATGAATGAATTCGGAAGGATGGAATTATATAAAAACTAAAAGAGTAAGAAAATTGAAAGAGAAAATAAAATCTGGTCAAAACAAAACTTCTATCGTTAAAATAGTTTTTCACACAGAAATTAATGAATATTAAATTTTTATTACTTGTTAACATTGATAAACCGGAATCAGATAATTTTTCTTTTCATAAACTAAAGTAATTTATCATTTAAGGTAAAACACTAAAAGAATTATAACGCTAACGATTGTAACTCATATTTTTAACAGTCATAAACTTAAGCACATTATTAGTGAAAAAATTAACTTGAAAAACTTACAAATACAAAAGGCAATCGAAGAATTTAAAGATAGACGTCTCAAAGTCTATAAAGCTGACCGTGATCAGATAGTACGTGACACACGAGTGGCAGAACGGGCAACAAAGGATCATGTCGGACGATGGCTTTTCGAGCTTCTGCAAAATAGTGATGACGCAGGAGCTAGTGAAGTTCTAATTTTAATAAACGAGAACATTCTCTATGTGGCAGATAACGGTCATGGTTTGAAATATGAGGCGGTGAGTTCTATTTGTGGAACAGATTTTTCAGACAAGAAAACGGGTACCATAGGTAGAAAAGGGGTGGGCTTCAAGTCGGTCTACGAAGTTTCACAGAATCCCCAGTTGCTAACCGTTGACGGCGAGGGTATTGAATTCAGTCCCAACAAAGCGAAGGAATGGCTTTCACAGAACAAATTGGATAGCGAGTACGTGCCGTATCAATGGATCCCATTCTATGTATCATGGGATGAAGCACAAAAACAGGACAGTTATCTTAAAGATTCCAAATTTAAGGAATTCAGGACGATTGTCCGGTTACCAGATCTTTCGCCAGAGAATAAACAGAAAGTTAAGGAATTACTTTTTGAGTGGTCACCACATGCGCTCTTTGCTTTTAGACACATTCGGAAATTCACGGCGCCAGAAGTGGAAATAACCGTGAAAACTAATGATGGTGTTTGGTTAATGCTCGACAGTCGTGGGAAAACCCCTCGGGAGTGGCGTGTTGCCAAGCATCATATAAAGTCACCGCCAAATGAATTTCTAAAAATGCTTGGGGAAGATGAACGCAAAGCAGTTTCCTCAGATGGCGTCAGCTTCCTGATTGCTACTCCTTTTGATAACAAATGTACGGTACCAACAGAAGAGTATCTTCCTGTTCATGTTTTCTATCCAACGGAACAAATAAGCCCTGTTCGGCTACTACTTCATGCTGAGTTTCTTGTCAAAGGAGACCGAACAGCACTAATTCCAATAGAAAGTAATACTTTTAATGATTGGGTTGCTGATCAACTTTCAAAATATGTCTGTAAATTTGTGAACGAATCGTTCTGTCAAGAGTTTCCTAGTAGTCACTTGGCTTTGCTCGTTCCTTTTTCTGAAAGAAAATCTCATCCTGTTGCCGAAACGATTTGGCATCGCATTTTTAACAATTCAAAAGAATTCCTTAGACTTGCTGATATTGAATGTGAACAGCGGTTGAATATTGAAGATGCTCGCTTGATTTCTGTAAGTATTCATTCAGATTTAGCGCGCATTTTACTTGAGTCCACTGGTTTTAGACAACAACTGCTTCATCATTCATTTGACAAAGATAAAGAAGCAAATACTGCCCTAAGAGAGTTAGGCGTCAAGGAAATCACTGATCAGGACTTGATAGAGACGATCATGAATAATGCTCGCTTGCTTGTAACCAACGAAGAATGGATTTGGACTTGCTGGGAGTGGCTTGCAGCTTGGGTAGCTGATAAACCTTATGGGGAGGAACATAAGAGTAGAATTGAACAAATAAAAACTTTGCCGATAATACCAGTAGATAGCGAACTCTTTAAAATCTCTGATCTCGCTAACCAAATTGTTACCTGGCGACCCGATGAAAATGTCGGTGATTTACCAGAATGGCTGCCAATCACTTTCGTTGATGATTGGTTCCGGAACCGCTTAGAAAGTGAACCGGAGAAACATCCTCAGATCCATAAACTTATCAGTGAGCTAGATATCAAGAAACCAGATGAAGATGTGATTCTACAGGCAGTTGGCAAAGCAATTGACCAATATTGGAAGAAAAATGAAGGAGAACCAGGTCGTTTCCTCGATTTTATTTTTAAGCAGGATTGGCATGTAACATTTGAATCACCAAATTACCTCAAGCGTTGTCCTGTACCTATTTCACAATCTTTCCATAGCAAACAATGGGTAAAAGCAGATAGTGCATACTTTGGCCGTGAGTGGGGAAATAATTTACTTGCTGAACTTTTTACTAGTGTTTCGGAAGTGGCATGGGTTACAAAAGATTTTAATAATGATAATAACAATACCCAATCTAGTGTACTTAAATGGTTAGGAGTTGTCGATTACCCTCGTGTTATCACAAAAGAAAAAGAAATTTCCCTTTGGTCTTTACCGAATGATGGATGGAGGAAATACCTTTTAGAGGCTAAGGACGATTTTGGGAGAATAGTCAAGAAAATCAAATCAGTATCTGAACTCGAACATCTTGATATAGAAAATTTAGACCCTCAACAGGGAGTAATACTTATCAGATTGCTTGTTCATCACTGGAAAGAGTATTATGTAGAAAATATGGAAGTTACTGTTGAAGGGAGTTTAGGAAGCGAGCGATATAACAGGTCGTGGAAGGTAAAGGCGAAGTGGTGGTGGGAATTATGTGAAAAATTGAGGGTACCATTAAAATGTCGAAATGAAAAGTTCATTCCTCTTAAAGATCTTTGGTTGCCCGACAAGCAAACGGAACGTGCTTTAGGTGAACTTCTGCCTACTGTTGAACTAAATAAATTTGAAAACGATAAAAATGCTGTTCATGACTGGCTTATCAAAAACATAGGTCTTAGAACAAAAATAGAGCAGGTTACTATAGAAGAGTGGAAGGACATTCTATATAACCAAATACCTAATAAGTATTCTGCATATGATGAAAAGTATCGTGATAAAATCACAAACTGGTACATCACTTTCCTTGAAACTGCAGCTGAGTCTGGAAATTTTTCAGAGGGAATATTTAAATCTTGTCCACTATTGTGTCGAAAGGGAGATAACTGGGAATATGTAGCTTCTGACAAGCATCGTTATCTGAACGACGATGATGAGCTTGCCAATTTATTTAGAGTGGATGTTTGGATCTTTAATATTTTCACCAAACACATACAAGCTGCCGAGAAATATTTCGGTGTTCTGCCCCTCTCGAAAAAGGTTAATATTAATTATATCCCAGAAGAACAACAGTCGAATTTATCAGGTGAATTGAATGAACGGCTCATTAACTCCATTCCGTATGTATGGGTTTGGAGGTCCTCACAGAGTAAGCAGAATGACAAAAATAGCTTAGCTCATCTTCTTAAAAGCTTGAAAGTGCTTGTTGTTCCTTCCTTGAAGGTTAGTGTTGACCTAGAGGGTTTTCATCACGAAGGAGAACGACCTTGGTATGTAAAAGACACCACGATTTACTTGAAAAAAGATCATTTGAACGAAGTCAATCTGGCACAAGCATTAGCGAAGTTACTTAATAAAAAATCAGAAGCAGATTTCTACGAGAACCTCTTTCGTTGTTCTGAAGATTCTCAGCGAAAAGAAAAGCTTTTAAGTAAAGGTCTGCTAGATTATGAAATAGATAAAAGTCTTGGTGAATACAATGGACTATCTGATGAGGTTGAGCCCTCCACCGGGAAGGGGGAATCAACTGGTGGTGAAGACAATGGTGGAACACAAGTAAATTTGGGTGGAGTCGGCGGAAAATTACCTAGGAGTAATCCACTAAAATCTGAATCGGGGAAAGATAATGGTGGGAAAATACCAGCAGGATATCTGGAACCAAAAGTAGAGCTTAAAGATCCCACAAAAGCAAAATATATTATTGGAGAACCAGTCATTGTTGGTGGCGGAGGATCTGAAGGTGCGAGCGACTATGGAGGTAAAGGGTATTCGGAAGATCTTACGGAAGAACAAAAGGCAGACTTGGAGAAGGCGGGCAGGTCTATTGCTCGACAAGAATTAGAAAAGTTGGGCTTTTCTGTTGAAGAAATGCCAACAAACAATCCCGGTTTCGACCTGCGGGCTAACAAGAATAAAGAAGAGCTCCGCATAGAAGTAAAAGCTCATTTAGGGCGAGCGCTTAAGGTTGAACTAACACAACGGGAGTACAAGGAGTATTTGGGTCAAAAAGGTTACCGCTGGGAGCTTTGGAACATCGAACACCTAAAAAAGGACGATGGGGAGCCGGTCGTCATTACTAAATACGATGAGATTCCAGAAGATGCACTTGATACCAAAATATTCCGTGTAGATTTGAAGAAATGCAAAAAAATAAAAGAAGAATAAGAGGTGAATTAAAAAATATCTTGGAGAAAACAATCTTCTCCTTTTAACTCAAAGAAAAGAATTTCGGGTTTGAGCAAAACAGAGTATTTATGCAGCTTGTTAAGTAAATTAGAAATTTGGAGAAATATTAAACTCTCTTCTCACTTTACAAAAGCTTTCTGCTTCACCATTCGCTTAACTTAATGACAAATAAAAGATACCGATCAATTAAAAACAACCTATCAGCTTACAACCCTTTTCTTCTTTCTAAGGTTCAACACAATTGCAACTATTATCAATGTAAGAATTATAAATGGCCATAAGCTTATCATAATTATTATAAACCATAGCAATGCCTGCCAGCCGTTGTGTAGAGCTTGTTTTACTTTTGTGAAGAAACCAAATGGAGCAGAAACTTTTTCGTAAAATGTAATTGTAAGTGTGCTTAACGAAACTCTGTTCTTCAGGTAGTTCAATCTTCCTTCGAGCGATTCTATTTCTGCGCGAAGGTTTCCCATTTCTTTTTCAATGTTCAGTATCTCATCAACCCGCGTGGCTTTCTTCAGAATTTCTTTATAGCGCGCTTCTAATTCTTTTTTGGTTTTAATTCTTGCTTCAATGTCAATGTACTCTTCAGTAACATCCATCGAGTTAATGTTTTTGCTTTCAATCTTTTCTGCGAGTGATGAAACCCGCTCAACAAGTATGTTAAAATTATCTTCCGGCACACGAACAGTTATCGTATGCTCAATTCTTCCTTCATAATTATTAGTGAATTCGCTCCCAACATATCCACCAAACTCTGCAACAATTTTTTTGATTTCCTTTTCTGTTTTGTCAACACTCGCTGTTTCAAAACGGACATTTCCTTCCTTAATAATTTTTCTTTCAACGGATTGAGATGTGTTTTCCTGTAAGCTTACATTCTCTGATCTCTTTTCTGTAGTTGATAAATCAAAAGCCGGATTGTTTTGATTTTCACCCGAGTTACAGGATGTTATGATTAAAGATATTATGAAAATAATTGAAAACACTATCTTCAAACTTAATGAGTTATTCATATTATGACCCGTAGATTTTTATTTGGAATCTTATACTTTGTTTCTAAACAATTGTTTCATCAAGCCCGGATAAATTATTACTCGGATAATTTTAACTCAGAGTCCCGCTGATAAACAGTGATGCTAACATTCTTAAAAATACCATTTGTTATATTAACGCTTTTACCATTGGCATTGACCAGCGTACCACTGAATGTTCCTGAAGCAGTTCTGTTTTTTAAGTCAAGATTATTAATAATTACAACCGACATCAGTTTTTATATAGCCAGCTTGAGTATTCTCATTGCACCGAATATCACAAGTATAAAAACTATTGAGCCGATTACTAAATCGGGTAAAGACGAATTTAACCATAGTACCGAAAGACCGGCAACAATAACACCAAGATTAATAATTACATCATTTGAAGTAAAAATCAGGCTTGCCCGCATATGAGCTTCTTTGCTTTTAGATTTTATAAGAAGATAGAGACAAAAAGCGTTTGCGATTAAAGCAAAGATGGAAACAATGATCATTGTCTGGAAATCAGGTAATATTGCGACTCCGATAAAGCGCCGGATTACTTCAACAAATCCTATAACTGCAAGCGTGATCTGAAAATAACCGGCGATTCTGGCAATGTTCTTTTTTCTTTGAAGAGTTCCGCCGACAGCATAGAGACTGATTCCATAAACAAAAGCATCGGCAAGCATATCAAGGCTATCGGCAACAAGTCCCATTGAGTTTGAAAATAATCCTGCAATTATTTCAATCAGGAAAAATGCGAAGTTGATTGTCAGAACTTTCCATAGAACTGTTCTTTGATTTGATTCCCCGAAATAAATTTCTTCAGAGAAAACTTCTGTACTGAGAATTTTGCTTTCAAGATTTAGCTCAGCAATGGATTTATCAATAATCTCTAAATTGTTTTTGTGATAGATAGTTAGTATCCGGTTCTCTATATCAAAATCAAGACGCAATATATCTTTAATTTTACTTAACTTTAATCTGATGAGGTTTTCTTCGGCAGGGCAATCCAGTTTCAATATTTTGAAAACAGTTTTGTTCATGCAAAGAGAAATTTTGATTCAATAAAAATTGACATCGTAGTTAACAAACCGTCCATCTTCATAATTAAACTTTGCGCTGAAGAATTTATCTCCGAACAACCATGGAATAAAAATCTTATCACCTTCCCACAGATTTATCTCTGTAAGTTTTTCGTTTGGAATCCACTCCAGATGTCCTTCTGGTGAGTCAATAAGCTGGCCTTCAAAAGCATCTGCTGTAAAAAGAAAAACATACCAGTCATCTTTCCCATCGAACAGGGGGAAAGTAATGAATCCTTTCATCTTAACGGACTTAACTTTTAATCCGCTTTCTTCTTCAATTTCGCGGATTGCACATTCTTCGGGCGATTCACCCTGTTCAAATTTTCCTCCAAGTCCGTTCCATTTTCCTTCGTGATAATCATTCTGTTTTTTATTGCGATATATCATTAAAGTTGAATTATTATTTTTGTCCATTACATAACAAAGAGTTGCAAGTTTCATAAGATAAAATTTTTTTATTGACTGTTATTAATAAAGCAAGTATGTTTTTGTCGTATGTGAAATATAACAAAAATTTTTTTGGATTTTTATTTTTCTGTTTGGAGATTTACGCAGCAACTATAAATTAACTTTTGAAATTATAAAGATTATTTTGGAGATAAATTAGAATGGAAATGAAAGAATTAAATTTTTTCAGCGAAGAAAAAAATGACGAAGTTAATAAATCATTCTGGCGTCTTATTGCCGAGGAGGAGCTTTCTGCAGCAAAAAGAAAAAATCCGGATGAAGACGATTTTGATGATTATGACGATGAAGAAGAGGAAGATGATCTGATTGATGATGACGATCTCTTCAAAGACGAAGAAGAAGATGATTTCTTTGATGAAGATGAGGAGCCGGAGGATGATTTAATTGATGATGATTTTGATATTGATGATTTGGAAGACGAAGACGATTTTCTTGATGATGAGGATGAAGACAAGTTTTAAATCCAACAGAGAGTAAGATTATTCTTACTCTCACTCTTACTCATACTCTTAATCTCTTTAATATCCCAGATACAAATTTTTCAGCAGATAGTTTTTCACATAATCACTCACGCCGTCTTCAAGCGGTGTGATTGGTTTATTGTATCCTGCTGATTTGATTTTACTAAGATTTGCTTCGGTGAAATACTGATATTTTTCTGCAAGGTGCTGAGGTAAATCAATGAACTCTATATTAACCGGCTTTCCGACAGCATTAAAAAGAGCAGTAACAAGATCAATCCAGGTTCTTGCCTTACCGGAACCGACATTAAAAATTCCGTTTTTATCTTTATGCTCCAGAAAGTGAAGTGTCATATCAACAGCATCCTTCACATAAATAAAGTCGCGCATCTGTTCGCCGTCTTTATATTTTGGATTTAATGATTTGAACAACCTTACTTTGCCTGTGTCTCTTACTTGTTCAAATGCTTTGTGAACAACTGATCTCATATCGCCTTTATGATATTCGTTTGGTCCGTAAACATTGAAATATTTTATTCCGGCAATCTTATCGAGCACATTATTTCTTTTTGCCCAAAGGTCAAACAGTTGTTTTGAATAACCATACATATTGAGGGGACGAAGCGATTCAAGTTTTGATTCATCATCGTCAAATCCGAGAGAACCATCGCCGTATGTTGCAGCAGAAGAAGCGTAAATAAATCTAATATTTTTTCCGAGGCAATACTTTGCGAGTTCCTGAGTGTATAAATAATTATTTGAGAAAAGATGGTCTGCATCTTTTTCAGTCGTTGATGAATTGGCGCCCATATGAATAATAGCTTCAATCGGGAAATCAATTGTATCTTCAACGATTGCAGAAATAAAATCATCTTTATGAATAAATTCCTGGAACTTTAATCCGACAAGATTTTTCCATTTATCGGTTGATCCAAGTTCATCTACAATAATTATTTTATCATTGCCGAGATTATTTAAGCGCCAGACAATTGCACTGCCAATAAAACCAGCGCCGCCTGTAACAATTATCATATGAAACAATCCTCTGTTTTTTAGTGTTTGAAATTTAAGGATAAATGACAAGCTATAAAAGAAATGCTTTCAACACTATGATTGTCTGTTATCTGTAACTTGACAAAGCAGCTAATATTCATATATTTGTCACGGGATTTAATAGTTCTTTTATAATAGATAAATCTTATCAAGAACGGTGTAGGGAACAGGCCCGTTGATACCGTAGCAGCCGGTTCCGACTTTGTCGGAATGTCGGGTGCTAAATCCTGCCCCGATAAATCGGGGGAAGATGAGATGAAGAAGTTTTAATCATTACCTCTTCATATCATCTGAAGAGGTTTTTTAGTTTTAAATTAAATTTTTATTCTAATTTGTAGGGTTGAGGCTTGCCTCAACCTAAAAGGAAAATGGAGGGGCAAGCCCCTCCACTACAAAAACACAATAATCAAAAATAACATAATGACAACAGAAACATTCAAAAAACTTTTATCTGAAAGAATACTTGTTCTCGATGGTGCAATGGGAACGATGATTCAGCGCCATAGATTAACTGAAGAACAATATCGCGGCGAAAGATTTAAAGATCATCCTGGTGATCTTAAAGGTAATAACGATATACTTTGCTTAACCCAACCGGAAATTATTAAAAGCATACATCGTGCATACTTTGAAGCAGGCGCTGATATTGTCGAAACAAACACATTCAACGGAACACCTATCTCTCAGTCAGATTACAACACTCAGCATCTTGTATATGAAATTAATTTTGAAGCCGCAAGGATTGCAAAAGAAGTAGCCCGGGAGTTTATAAAAAATAATCCGGATAAACCAAGGTTTGTTGCAGGTGCATTGGGACCAACGAACAAAACTCTTTCAATCTCGCCAAATGTAAATGATCCCGGTTATCGTGCAGTTACTTTTGACGAAATGGTAGATGCATATTATCAGCAAACAAAAGGTCTTGTTGATGGCGGAGTTGATATTCTTCTTATCGAAACAATCTTTGATACTTTGAATGCCAAAGCGGCAATAGTTGCAGTTCAAAAATATCTCGAGGAGAAAAACCTTGAGCTTCCGTTAATGATCTCAGGAACTATTGTTGATATGAGCGGAAGAACATTGTCCGGTCAAACAGTAGAGGCATTTTATATTTCAATTTCTCATGCAAAAAATCTTGTCAGCGTTGGATTGAACTGTGCTCTTGGAGCAAAACAAATGAGGCCTTTTGTTGAAGATTTATCAAACATCTCGGATAAATTCATTTCGGTATATCCGAATGCCGGTTTACCAAATGAAATGGGAGGTTATGACGAATCTCCGCAATCAATGGCAAGCGTGCTGGAAGATTTTCTTGCGAGTGGCTTTGTAAATATTGTTGGTGGATGTTGTGGCACAACTCCCGACCATATAAAAGCGATTGCTGAGATTGTAAAAAATCATAAACCCAGAATTCCAAAACCCCAGGAACCCTATCTAAGATTAAGCGGACTTGAGCCTGTAATCCTTCGACCAGATTCCAATTTTATGAACATAGGCGAACGAACAAATGTAGCCGGTTCAAAAAAATTTGCTAGACTGATTAAAGAAGAAAAATATGACGAGGCATTATCAGTCGCCCGTGATCAGGTTGAAGGTGGGGCGCAGGTGCTTGATGTAAATATGGATGAAGGTATGCTTGATTCGGAAAAAGCAATGACGAAGTTTCTTAACCTTCTTGAAGCAGAGCCTGATATTGCAAAACTTCCCATTATGATTGACTCTTCCAAATGGTCAGTTATAGAAGCAGGATTAAAATGTTTGCAGGGAAAGGGGATTGTAAATTCAATTTCATTAAAAGAGGGCGAAGAAGTTTTCAAAGAACATGCAAAGAAAGTTTTAAGTTATGGCGCGGCTGTTATTGTAATGGCTTTTGATGAAAATGGTCAGGCAGACACTTTTGAGAGAAGAATAGAAATCTGCAAAAGAGCATATGATATTCTTACAAAAGAAGTTGGTTTTCCTCCGCAGGATATTATCTTTGATCCAAATATACTGGCTATTGCTACAGGAATGTCGGAACATAACAATTATGCAGTTGATTATATTGAAGCAACCAGATGGATTAAGCAAAATCTTCCTCTTGCAAAAGTAAGTGGTGGAGTTAGTAATCTATCATTCTCTTTCCGTGGAAATGATATTGTTCGTGAAGCAATGCACTCGGCATTTCTTTATCACGCAATAAAAGCCGGAATGGATATGGGAATTGTAAACGCCGGTCAACTTGCCGTGTATGAAGAAATCCCCAAAGAATTACTTGAGCTTGTTGAAGATGTAATTCTTAACCGAAGATCTGATGCAACAGAAAGATTGATTGAGTTTGCAGAAAAGATAAAGAAGCAGGACAGGGTTCATATCGAGGAAAGGAAAGATGAATGGAGATCTCTTCCGTTAGAAGAAAGACTTAAACATTCACTTGTAAAAGGAATAACTGACTATATCGAAGAAGATATATCCGAAGCACTGAAGAAATATTCATCGCCACTTGAGATTATTGAAGGACCACTGATGGCAGGAATGAATGTGGTTGGTGACTTGTTTGGTGCAGGCAAAATGTTCCTTCCTCAGGTTGTTAAAAGTGCAAGAGTAATGAAAAAGGCAGTGGCGATACTGGAGCCATATTTAGCCCAACCCCCAGCCCCTTCCCTTAGAAACCAGAGCCTCATCCCCGGCCCTTCTCCAATGGAGAAGGGAGACTCGAAAAACAAATATGATTGGATGACAGCAGATCCAACTGTTTATGAATTATTAAAAGAATTTGTAAAACAGAATCGATCCAAACCAACTGCTGCTGAAGAGAAAATGTGGGAATTATTAAGAGACAGACGACTTGAAAATTATAAATTCAGAAGACAGCATATTATAGGTAAATATATTGCAGATTTTGTTTGCATTGAGCAGAAACTTGTTATTGAAATAGATGGCTTAATTCACCAGCTTCCGGAGAATAAAGAATTCGATGAAATTAGAACGAACTGGTTAGAAAGCATCGGATTCAGAGTGATAAGATTTACCAATGATGAAGTTTTAAATAACTCAGAAAAAGTTATAAACGAAATAAAAAATTCTTTAAAAGCCCTCTCCCTTGGAGAGGGTTTGGGTGAGGCATCCTTAGGGGGAGATTTAGAGGGGGCTGCTTCCTCTGTTCTCCTCGCAACCGTTAAAGGCGATGTTCACGATATTGGTAAAAACATTGTTGGTGTAGTGCTTGGTTGTAACAGCTATGAAGTAATTGATCTTGGAGTTATGGTACACGCTGAAAAAATAATTCAGACAGCAATTGAAAAAAATGTAGGCATAATTGGTTTAAGTGGTTTGATTACACCTTCACTTGATGAAATGGTTCATGTTGCAAAAGAGATGCAGAGAACTGGACTGAAAATTCCTTTATTGATTGGCGGCGCAACTACCTCAAGAATACATACCGCTGTGAAAATTGATCCCTGTTACGATGGACCTGTTGTTCATGTTCTTGATGCATCCAGAAGCGTTCCCGTTGTTTCCAGTTTAATCAACCCGGATAAAACTGAACGGGGAAAATTTATTCAATCGGTTAAAGAAGAGTATAAACATTTACGGGAAGATTATCTCAAACGAAAATCAGACAAGCAGCTAATAACTCTTGAAAAAGCCCGTCAGAACAAACTCAGAATAGATTGGAAGAATGTTCGCATCGCCAAACCACAAACGCCCGGCATAACAGTTCTGAATAATTACTCACTTGCCACTTTGAGAAATTACATTGACTGGACACCTTTCTTTATGGCGTGGGAGCTTAAAGGAAAATATCCAACAATATTTGAAGAGGAAAATGTTGGCGGCGAAGCAAAAAAACTTTTTGATGATGCAAATAAACTTCTTGACAAAATAATAAATGAGAATCTCTTAACTGCAAATGCTGTATTCGGAATATTCCCTGCAAATTCAACCGGTGATGATATTGAAGTTTATACAGATGAATCAAGACAGGGTGTCCTTACAGTCTTTCACACATTAAGACAGCAATCTCAGAAAACAGAAGGACAACCCAATCTGGCGCTCGCAGATTTTATTGCACCTAAAGAATCTGGTAAGATTGATTACATCGGTGCTTTTGCAGTTACGGCAGGAATTGGTATTGAAAAGCTGATCGAACATTTTGAGAAAAACCACGATGACTATAACAGCATTATGGTTAAAGCTCTTGCAGACAGATTAGCTGAAGCTTTTGCAGAACATCTTCACGAACTCGTTCGCAAAAAATATTGGGGATATTCGGCTGATGAAAACTTTTCTAATGAAGAGTTAATAAAAGAAAAATATATTGGTATCAGACCAGCGCCGGGTTATCCCGCTCAGCCGGATCACACAGAAAAAATAGTTTTATTTGAGTTGCTTGATGTTGAGCAAAATGCGGGAATAAAACTCACCGAAAGTCTCGCTATGTATCCAACGGCGAGTGTAAGTGGTTTATACTTTGCCAATCCTGAATCAAAATATTTTAATGTTGGTAAGATTGACAAAGACCAGGTACTGGATTATCACAGAAGGAAAGGAATGAGTGTTGAAGAAATTGAGAGATGGTTGAGTCCGATACTTTCTTACTAAACTTAAAAATAAGTCTTGACCTGCGTTCCTTAAAATGTTAATTTAGTTAGGAATCCTAACTAATATTAATCATCAAAAAGGAGTGCATTATGAAAAAGCAAAAATTATTTTCCCTGGCTGCAGTTTTAGTTGCTGTTACTGCCGGTTTATCTTTATTGGCTGGCAGTAATAAAGAGGTCAAATATCCAGAAGGTTACAGAGACTGGACTCATGTCAAAACCCTGATACTTGAAAAAGGTCATCCGCTCTATGATGCATTTGGAGGGATTCATCATATCTATGCAAATAAGAAAGCGCTTGAAGGTTATAAGGCAGGGAACAAATTTAGTGACGGCTCTGTGATTGTTTTTGATTTATTGGAGACTGTTGTGGCTGATAATGCAATTGCTGAAGGAAAAAGAAAAATATTAGGCGTGATGGAAAAGGACTCAAAAAAGTTTAGCAATACAGGCGGATGGGGTTTCGAGGGATTTAAAGGAGATACAAAAGAAAGAGTTGTTAATAATATGGATGGTGAATGTTTTAGCTGTCATCTTTCACAAAAAGATAAAGATTTTGTATTCAGTAAGTTCAGAAAATAAATTAAATATAATTTTAAAGGATGTCACCTACGATCAAAGCGGGGTGACATTTTTTTTATAATAACGGTTCTTATTTAAATTTGTCTTGTGAAATCAGTATTCAATCTGAAATATCAACACACTGACCTAGATGCAAAACTTGTTCTTGCTCTTGAAAGAATTAGTCATATTTTCAGGCTATTACTTTGGGAACAAACCAAAGAGTATAATCTCAGTCCTATTCAAACACAGATTCTGATCTATATTTTTCATCAACCCGATTCTGATAAGAATATTACTACACTTGCACAGAAACTTAATGTTACTAAAGCCACAATAAGTGATGCAGTAAAATCACTAACTCAGAAAAAGTTAGTTAAAAAACAAAATGATAATCAGGATGGAAGGTATTTCTATCTGACGCTTACTAACAATGGTTTACAGCTGGTTAGAAAAATTGAAAGTTGGGGTGAACGGTTTAAGAAACATTTCCGGGAATTTCCCGCTAATGACAAAGCTGTTTTATTTGAAATGCTGCTTAGGATATTAATTAACTTTGAAGAGGAAGGAGTTATAAATCGTAACCGAATCTGTTTTACATGCAAACATTTTAAACAACAAAAGAAAGACAAAAAAAATCTTTACTTTTGTGAATTACTGAATCTCAATCTCAAAATAAATGATATAAGAGTTGATTGTCCGGAACATCAATTGACCGTAGGATAAAAACCCTTCTTTTCTTTATTCAAACCAAAATATTTATTTTTAACCAGAGTTAATATCCGGATAATTTCTTATGGTTAAACCCTATTCAATTTTTATAAACTTATTCATACTTCTTAACTTATCAACCTTTAGCATTTATGCTCAGGATAGAAACCCTATTTCAAAAATTCAAAAAGAATCACTTCTTCAAACAGTATCAATTTTGTCTTCTGAAGAATTTGATGGAAGATTGCCCGGCAGCGAAGGTTACGATATGGCGGCTAAGTTTGCTGCTAATAAATTTCTTTTACTTAAGTTGAAACCCTTTGGTGATGTGGGGTTCTTTCAGTTTTTTAATGTTGAGTATAATCGTATTGATACGCCGGTTGTCTTTCAATCAATTATTGATTCTTTAACAATTGATTATGAGTTAGGCAAAGATTTTGTATTGCGTGGCTTCAGTGGTTCGAACAGTTTTACTTTACCGGTTGCATTTTGCGGATATGGTATATCAAGACCCGATCTTGGTTATGATGATTACAAGGATGTAAATGTAAAGAATAAAATTGTAATGGTATTCAAGCAAAATCCAAGCTGGAAAATTGATGATAAAGAATGGGGAAATTCATATCCTCGTGAGAAATCACTTGTTGCTAAAAGTAAAGGAGCAAAAGGAATTCTTTTCGTTTCTTTACCAAATGATTCCAAACCTCAACCACTAATCGGAAGTGTAATGCACGGCGAAGGCGAGCAGCCCGTTGATTTTCCACAACTGCATATTTCTATTACGGCAGCTAATGATTTGTTAAGTAAAGTTGGTTTAACAATAAGCGACTGCCAGACTAAAATTGATACTAAGAAAAAACCATTCTCTTTTTTAACCAGAACAAAAGCGAATATTATTACTACAACGCATTATGAAAAAGAAGCAGGCACAATGAATATAGTTGCGCTTCTGGAAGGAAGTGATCCTGTTCTCAAAAATGAATTTCTTATTATAGGTGCTCATCTTGATCATGTTGGTTCACAAGCAGGATTAATTTTCCCCGGCGCTAATGACAATGCTTCCGGTTCTGCCGGAGTACTGGAAATTGCAAAAGCTTTTGCTGATGATAAAACTAAACCAAAGCGGTCTGTTATTTTTGTGCTGTTTGCAAGTGAAGAGCAGGGACTATTTGGCTCAAAACATTTTGTTGAAAATCTGAAAGTGCCGAAGGAAAAAATTGTTGCAATGTTAAATCTGGATTGCATCGGTTATGGCGATAGCATTCAGGTTGGCAATGGTAAAAGCGCTCCCGTTTTATGGAATATCGCAAAAGAGATTGACACGAAAAACTTTAAACTAATGATTCACGATACCTGGAGCGGTGGCGGTGCAGATGCAACTCCGTTTCACGAAGCAGGAATTCCATCATTATACTTTGTAAGCAAATACAGTTATGATCACCTTCATCTTCCCTCAGACAAAGTCGAAACTCTTAATCCGGATTTATTTGAAAAAATTGTTAAGCTTGCATTCTTAACAGCAAGGCAGATAGCAGATGGAGGTTATAACAGAGAAGTTGTTGTTAAATAATGAATCATCTTAAATCATCCTACTGAGTGTCAACAATATTTTACAAATGGTAATACTATTTGTAAACTACTCTTTACAAATAGTAAAAAGAATTACTACCATTAATTACCTGTAAAGTTAAAGAATATTAAACTGTGTTGTCTTATTTTTGTTAAGAGTCATTCACAAATAAAGGAAATAATTATGGCATCCAATAAAGTTGAAGTAGCAGGAATAATGGGACCAATCTGGTTTATCGGCTGGTTGTTTACAATCGGATTTCTGAAACTATCATTTTTCAAAGGATTGCTGGCACTTATTGTTTGGCCTTATTACATAGGAGATTTTCTTTCCGGTAAAGTGATGTGAATATACTAAGCCCGGTTATTAATCCGAAAATCATAAAATATATCGAAATTGCCGGTCTACAAAATATCTGAATCATTACTTGTAAAAATTTCTGATTAGCAGAAAGTTTTTTTGTATTTATTTCTCACGAAATAAAACTCCGGATATACTAATCTTTTCAAGGAAGTTCTCAAATCAGTCATCTGGCGTGATTTTTTCTGAAGAGCGGTTAAAGAAAATCTTAACAGAATATGAAACACATTTTATTTTTAATTGCATTAGTTTTTGTTGTCGGCAGAAACATCTCATCTCAGTCAATCTATTTTCCACCAAACACAGGTAATCAGTGGGAAACAATTTCTCCCGAATCTCTTGGCTGGTGTACAGACAAGATTGATTCGTTGTATAATTTTCTTCAGGAGAAAAACTCAAAAGCTTTTTTGCTGCTTAAAGACGGAAGAATTGTTCTTGAAAAATATTTTGGAACATTCACACAAGACAGTATCTGGTACTGGGCTTCGGCGGGAAAAACACTTACATCGCTTTTAACCGGAATTGCACAGGAAGAAGGATATCTGTCAATTCAGGACTCAACATCAAAATATCTTGGTGCTGGCTGGACATCCGAACCGCCGGAGAAAGAAAAACTTATCACTGTTTGGCATCAGCTTACAATGACAACAGGATTGAATGATTATGTTGCAGATCCATATTGCACAGATCCATCTTGTTTGGTTTATAAGGCTGATGCGGGAACACGATGGGCATATCACAATGCACCATACACACTGCTTGATGAAGTTATTAAAACCGCGACCGGACAAAATTTTAATCTTTACTTTAATAATAAAATCAGGTCCAGAATCGGAATGAACGGAATCTGGCTTCCATCGGGATATAACAATGTTTACTACAGCAATGCAAGAAGTATGGCGCGATATGGAATTTTAATTCAGAATAATGCAGTCTGGGATGGCGATACACTTTTACACGACACCAATTATTTTAATTCGATGGTAAACACT
>FWPU01007587.1_pt1 | contig 19803 bp, 16 predicted proteins | sample 2228361 | NCBI WGS metagenome assembly FWPU01 (sample SAMEA103939777, study PRJEB20133) | metagenome
CTATCCGCAATCGCCGCACAAACAAAAAAAGTAAAGCTAGGGACAAGCGTCATAATCCTTCCCTACCGAAACCCTATCATAGTTGCAAAGATGATTGCCACCCTGGATATGCTTTCGGAAGGAAGGGTAATATTCGGAGTGGGGGCGGGATGGATGAGAGAGGAATTTGATACGCTCGGAGTCCCACACGGCGAGAGGGGAAGGAGAACAGATGAATACATAAGGATTTTTAAGGAACTATGGGAGAAGGATGAACCAAGATTTGAAGGGGAGTTTTTTCAGTTCTCCAACATTAAATTTTATCCCAAGCCTTTTCAAAAACCCCACCCGCCAATATGGGTCGGAGGAGGCAGTAAAAGAGCGATAAAACGGGCTGTTCAATTCGGCAACGGATGGCATCCAACCTGGGTCAGCCCGGAGGATATGGAAAGAGAGATAACCTATCTAACCAACCTTGCTAAAAATTCAGGAAGAGAGTTAAAGCACTTTGTCTTCTCGGTAAGAAACAGGCTCAGGATATTTGATGCAAGTCATGATGTACCCGAGAGAACGGAAGTCGGAGAAAGGCCGCTATTTTCACTCTGCGGCACAATAAAGGAGATAAAAAATCACATAAAGCGCTACGAAGAGGTAGGGGTATCACACCTGGTGGTCGACGTTGTCGCCGAAAGCGACAAAAGGATGTTTGACATGATGGAGAGATTCGCCAGAGAAATAATGCCCATTTTCAAGGATTAAATTGTAGAGACGCATTGCAATGCGTCTCTACATTAGTTAGCAAGTTTATCATGACCTACTACCCCTTCTTCTCTTTCACGATATCATACACCGCCTGCCAGTAGCGCCACCAATAGGAATTTTCTTTGTGGTTTCTTTTCTGGCCGTCGGAGTAAAACAATACGTGGGTGGCATCGCCCTGGTAGAGCAGGAGCTTTTCGGCGGCATCTTTAACCTCGGCCGGGTCAACCGGAATAGTGTCCAGGACCGCATTCACCTGGCCTTTGATTTCCTCGATATACTTTTCAATCTCCGAGGCGTGCGCTCTGATTTCGTTGCCCCAAGTCACCACATCCGGAGACAAATACTCCAGGTTATTGTTGATGAGGTCGACGAAGTCCAAAACCTTGTATAGAGAGTCATTTGCTTTTTTCGTCTCGTTTAAGAGTTTATTAAACTCCTTAGCAGTGGGCGGCATTGGTTACCTCCTACATTTTAATCGTCTAAACACAACTACTAATCTCATGATGAAAATCATTCTTTTTTCTTCAATCCATCTGTCCAAAATAAACCCGGGTATCGTATTCAAAAATCACTTTACCATCTTTTTGGTGCATGCGGAAAATGCGCTCAAGCTCGTCCATCATCGGTTCATAATTGGGATGACCTTCCATCGGGGCAAACGACATGGAAAGAAGCCTACCTTTTAAACCCTCGAAATTAAAGACCTGAAAGTTTTCAAATAGTTCTATCCTGTAGCCGTTTTTCCCAAAGAAACCAGAGAGGCTCTGATAATCGAAATATGCCGGGTCCACCTTTTTGTAATCCGTTCCGTAGCTTCGGAGTAAATCCTCGAAGGCGGTCAAAAAAGGAGTTGTGTCCGTTCTTCTATTATTCCATATAATCACCACCCAACCGCCCGGTTTGAGTATGCGCAAAAATTCCGGCTTGGTTTTTCCGAGGTCAAACCAATGGAAAGCGTGCCCGACGGTTATGAAGTCAACGCTGTGAGCTTCCAGGGTAGTTGATTCAGCGGTTCCATCAACGCTCTTAAAATTAGGATATTCATCTAACAAATCCTCTGCTACTTTCCTCATCTCCTCATTCGGCTCGACGGCAAACACAATATTCCCGTTTTGAAGTAGCATTTCAGATAAAATCCCCGTTCCCGACCCTATGTCCGCAATGACCGAAGAAGAGTTTAGCCCGCATTCAGCTCTCAATAAACCTATAATCCCCTTCGGATAACCGGGGCGGTATTTGTCGTAAAAACGTGCTCTCTCCGAGAATCTCTTGGTTGGTGTATTTTCCATCTTTACCTAGTTCATGGCCTGAATCGAGGTCTAAATATGCTTTAACCACTTCTGATAATCATTCTAGAGACGCGATTAATCGCGCCTCTACTGATTCGCTACTTGGTTGGGCCTAAAAACAACCAGACCGGGTTTATTTGACATATAAGCTATCAAGTCCTCATCGACCACCTTTCTATTTGCCTCTCTTGATGAAGCGTGCCGGAGATAAACCTTGTCCCCTTTCTTGATGATAATCCCGGTATGAGAAACATCCAGGCCCTGCATATCGGAATATATTCCGACATAGTCACCGGTTTTCAGCCGTCCTAATATTTCTTCATCAATACTAGGTGCTGGGATATATCTGATTTCCCTTTGCTTTACTGGAATCCCGGGCAAGAAATAAGTCCCGTCTTCTTTCTTATTCAGGACTTTTACTACTGTCTTTACCTTTTTCCCCCCGACCTCTTCCGTAACATCAGCAACATTGCCCCCATTAAATTCCGGCCAGTCGGTAAAGAAGTGATTCCTGTTTTGAAATGAAACCTTACCGGATTGGTATCTTACATGCTTCAGATTTTCTTTGAACTCGGTAAATGAAGTCGCATCGCCTCGACATAATCGATATAGGTAAAGCAATCCATTCCCTCGAGATTTAGGACGAACACCTCGGGGGTGCCTGCATCTCCAATCAATGTCGATTCCTGATAATCGGCACCTAAAAACTGTTTAGAAAGAAAGTCTATCCGCTCGCCCGTATCGGTAATTCCTGATGATTGGTTTAGGAGGTGGTTTAATGTATTTTCCGTCCAATTGCCCAGAATAAGGATTTCTTTGTTATTTTCCGGCTCACTTCCTATAGTCTTGTTAGATGAATAAAAAGCTATAATCGAAAGTATTAATACCAAAAATGAGCTTATTAAATAACTAGAATATGTTCGGAGCATTTTTATTAATTTACCTGAATTGATAGGTCTACATAAGCAAAACCCAAGGAGTTGGACATACCTCATATTGTAGAGACATGCCATGGCCTGTCTCTACAGCACAGCATTTTCAAAACTACTAAGGATTTTTTTGATTCACTGCCACATAAGATTTATTCGATGTATTTGTAAGGAACGCATACCTGTGCTGAGCATGTCGAAGCATATGCGTTCTCTACTTTGAATGTATCAATGCCATATGCTCGGTAGATAAACTTAATACGTACGCCTAATCCGTCCAAAATAAGAGATTGCCACGCCGCCAAAAAGAGGCGGCTCGCAATGACGGGGAAGATAATTGCGTGGAGTCAGAAAGAAGAGCTGGAACACTTTCAGGCGTCATTGCGAGGAATCCTTCGGCAGGCTCAGGATAAATTCCATGACGAAGCAATCCGTTGAAGAAAACGACATTGTATCATCAAGAATTTGACTTGTCGTTTGAACTATATGGTTTGGACAGCAGAGTACACTCACAATTAGACAAAAACAGCCGCGACAAGTTAAAATAAACCGTAGAGTTTTCAAATAACGTGTAAGGAGCAACACTCCCTATGTTCGTAGAAAAAGGAAAAGTCCATATGCCCGAGCTGGCAGGCGGTAAATGGATTAACTCCCAAGAACTAAGCGTGAAGAAACTAAGAGGTAAAGTCATTTTAATTGATTTCTGGGATTATACCTGCGTAAATTGCATAAGAACGCTTCCCTATCTCAAGGAATGGCACAGAAGATACCATGACAAAGGCTTGATAATCATAGGTGTGCATGCGCCAGAGTTTTTCTTTTCCAGGACCGAGGGAAACGTTTTAAATGGAATCGAGGAGTTCGGAATCCAGTACCCGGTGGTTTTGGATAATGACTACCAAATCTGGCACAGCTTTGCCAACCGTTACTGGCCGGCAAAATATCTGACCGATAAAAACGGCTACATCCGCTATGCGCACTTCGGCGAGGGAAGCTACGTGGAGACGGAGCTGGCGATTCAATTGCTTCTCAAGGAAATTAATCCCGATGTCGAGCTTCCGGACCCGATGAAACCGGTAAGAGATACCGATATTCCCGGCATACACTGCTACCGGGTTAGCCCGGAGCTATACCTTGGTTTTAGCAGAGGAAGGCTGGGAAATCCCGAAGGGCAAAAAAAGGACGAGGTCCAGGATTACAAGAAACCGGAAGTCAAACAGGAAGATACCATCTATGTCGAAGGCAGATGGCTTAGCACTTCCGAATACATGAAGCCTGCTTTGGATGGCTCGGTTGATATGGCCCACGTTTATCTGAAATACACCTCATCGGAAGTAAACCTGGTGATCAACCCGGAAGGAGACGGGGATTTTAAGCTCTTTGTGATGCAGGATGAAAAATACCTGGACCCACAGGATGCGGGCGAAGACGTAGAGTTTGATTCCGAGGGTAAAAGCTATATCGTAGTAAGAAAACCTAAGATGTATAAACTCATCAAGAATAAGGAATTCGGCTCCCACCACTTAAAGCTATCCACCAATTCAAACGGTCTGGCCATGTACGCATTTACCTTCGTAACCTGCACGGTATAGTACAGTGGCGAGTGAAGAGTTAAGAGTCAGTGGGAAGATAAGTTTTTTAGTTTTGACTCTCGACCCACAACTCTTCACTGTTATCGTTATTCTTCTTCCGAGTAACCGTATTGCTTGAGCTTGTAGAGTAAGGCCCTTCGGCTGAGGCCTAGAAGCTTTGCCGCCTGGGTGCGGTTTCCATCGGTCTTGGAAAGCGCCTTCTCTATATACGCCTTTTCCAGCCTCTGCCAGGCCTCTTCCAGTGAAAGGGAATCTATAAGGGTATTCATCCGGAAATCATTCTCTCTAATACCCAGGTCTATTCTGTGTATATATTCCGAATCGGTCAGAATCATCGCCCTCTCAATTACGTTCTCCAGCTCTCTTACATTCCCCGGCCACGGGTATTCAAGAATCTCGGACATCGCACTTGGACTCACACCCTTGATTTTACGATTTAGTTTCTGGTTGTATTTCTGCAAGAAATGTTCGATAAGGAGCTTTATATCTTCCTTCCTTTCCCTCAAAGGAGGGATGTGCACGGGGAGAATGTTCAATCGGTAATACAAGTCTTCCCTAAAGCTTCCCTGCCTGACGTCCTGGCCGAGGTCACGGGATGTGGCCGTGATGATCCTTACATCAATCTTTATGGTTTTTGTATCACCAAGCCGTCTTATCTCCTCTTCCTGGAGCACTCTAAGCAGTTTCGGCTGGATCTGAAGTGGGAATTCTCCGATCTCATCCAGAAATAAAGTCCCGCCATTGGCTTCCTCGAAAAGTCCTTTTTTGGTGCCGTGAGCCCCACTAAACGCCCCTTTCACATACCCAAAGAGCTCGCTTTCGAGGAGCGTATCAGGGATAGCCGCACAGTTTACCGCCACAAACGGCTTATCCCTCCTCGGACTGGTTTCGTGAATGGCACGCGCTATAAGCTCCTTGCCAGTCCCGCTTTCTCCAGTTATGAGTACGGTGGTTTTATATTCAGAGATCCGTTTTGCAAATTCTACGACACCCTTAATCTTCTCACTGGCAAATACTATTTCCTCAAATCCCTTCCCCTTCCCCAACTCCCGGCGTAGAGAAATGTTTTCTCTTCGGAGCCTTTTTTTCTCCTCGGCCATACGCATTCGCAGTATAAGCTCATCGGGATTAATCGGTTTGTTGATATAATCATCCGCCCCGCACTTTATCGCTTCGATCGAGGTCTCCACCGTTCCGTAGGCGGAGATCATTATCAGGATTGAACCCAAATCCCGATTTTGAATCTCCTTAAGGAACCGAATCCCGTCCATGCCCGGCATCCTTATGTCGCAGATGATGAAATCGTAATTCTTCCCGTCATCGATGAGTTTAACTGCGGAGAGTCCGCTCTCGGCAGATTCAACCTGGTATCCCTCCATACTCAGTATCAGGGAAAGCGATTCCCTGACTCCAACCTCATCATCTATCACCAGGACATTAGCCATGACCATCCCCCTCAGCCGCGGGAAGCGTTACCCTAAAGGTAGTTCCCTTTCCCGGCTCGCTTTCCACCGATATGCTTCCATCGAAGATTTGAACGATTCTCTGAGAAACGGAAAGCCCCAGCCCGGTTCCCTTCCCCGGCTCCTTAGTAGTAAAAAAGGGGTCGAATATCTTATCTATCATCCCTCTGGGAATCCCTTCACCGTTATCCTCTACCGCGATCTCCACACCCCCGTTAGAATTTCGAGCGGTTGACACGGTGATCACCCCATCGTTGGAGACGGCATCCTTGGCGTTCAGAATCAAGTTTATAACGACCTGAGAAAGCTGGTGTGGGTCTACCTCTATGGAGAGAGGACCATTTGAAAGCTCTAAGTTAAGCTCAATATTCTTTAATATGCCCTGCGTCTTTACTATATCCACAGCGCGATTGACCACATCGTTTACCCCTATCCTTTTCAGCTCGAAGTCCCGGGGACGCGAGTAATCGAGCAGCGTGCGGATTATTCGGTCGATTCTCTCTACCTCTTTTTTGATGTTTGTCAGAAACTCGGCTCTACTTTCCCCATCCAAGTTGTGATCCCTCCTCAAAACCTCTATGTAGCCCTGAATGGCAGATAGAGGGTTTCCTATCTCGTGCGCCACTCCGGCGGCCAACTTTCCCAGTGATGCCAGTTTCTCCGAAGCTATCAGCTCCCGCTGCGTCCTCAGAAGCGCACGGTTTGCTTCTTCGAGAGCCTCGATATTCTCTCTGAGCTTGGTTTTATTCCCTTCGATCTCATCATACATCTTCTTGAGGGCTAAGTGGAGCTGGTTTATTTCTTTCACCCCTCCCAGGTTCATCTCCTTGGGAAACCGGCCCCTTGCTATCTCCTCGGTTGTTTCTATTAGCTCGTGGACCGGCCTGACCACCCTTCTGGAGAGCAGATAGAAGCCAAAGAACGCAATCACTAACAAGTTCAGGATGGTGGAAATTGCGATTAACCTCCGGCCCAAAACCAGGCTTTCTTCCAGGGACGAAAGAGGCTGATAGATAAGGATGACGCCCTGGCGCCCCCCCTTTTTGTCGAGCGGCGATACAATCTTGATCGCTTTGTAGAACGCAAACGGGGGTATATTGAAACCTTCTATGTCAACCGTCGTCCTTCCGCTCTTCATGACCTCGATAATCAACGGGTCAGTCTTGCTTACCGCTGATTTATTGGTATTAGTATTAAAAAACCTTCTCCCCTGATTGTCCGCAATAACTCCCCACGCCCCTGGCTCCAGAACATCCTTGAGGAATTCAATCCCTCCCTCGATGTTATTTTCCTTGGCATACAAGGACTCAAAGACAGCAATTACCGATTTCACCCCTTCGATCTTACCCTGAAGGGCAAACCTTTCCGTAACCTTGTAAGCGATAATGCCCAGGAGAAACATGGCCACGGCGGTGAGAAAGAGAATATTAAAGAGTATTTCGGCCCTGAGCCCAAGCTGACGCATGGTATCACCCACCTAGGGCGAATACCGGGTTCGCCCCTACAAAATATTAATGTAGAATTGGTCTTACATCTACCCCGCCGGATTTATCTTCCTGGATAAATTCAATAACTAAAAACCGAAGCTGAAGCCGCCGGTGTAGCAATAAATTATGGCGGCCAGAGAAAGGAATGGACCATAAGGAATGGCGTACTTCATATCGCCTCTTTGGTAAAGAATTATGGAAATTCCGACCACCGTTCCGATAAGAGAGCTTACGAAGGCTACGAAAATCACCCCCTTCCAGCCGAGGAAGGCTCCGATCATGGCCAGAAGTTTCACGTCCCCCATCCCCATACCCTCTCTTTTTCTTATCGTCTGATACAAGAAGCCGATGAGATAGAGAATCCCCCCTCCCAGAATTACTCCGAATAGTGAGTCAACGACCGGCACCCCGTTCAATATGTAGAGAACGCTCCTTAGGTCAAGCTGAGAAGAGTGGAAAATCGCTCTAGCCAAACCCCAGTCTGTGCTCAAGACGGAAAAAATAATGCCAACCACTATGCCCGGGAATGTTATCACGTTTGGGATTATCATGTGCCCCAAATCTATGAATGTTATGACAATCAATGAAGAGATAAAAATGAAATAGAAGAGTGTTTCCAGGGTGAGGCCGAATTTCCAGACTAAGAGCACACAGGTCAAACCGGTAAGAAACTCGACTATTAGATAAACCGGCGAGAATTTCTCCCCGCAGGCACGGCATTTTCCACGGAGGAGGAAATAGCTTACAATCGGAATATTGTCATAAAACCGGATGGGGGTGTTGCAGGTGGTACAACTGGAAGGAGGGAACACTATAGATTGCTCTCTCGGCAACCGGTATATACAGACGTTAAGGAAGCTTCCAACGACAGAACCAAGTATGAAGGCAAATATATAGAGGGGAATAAAATTACTGGGTTCCAATAAATATCCCTTTTTCAGAAGTTAGAGAAACGCCCACCCTGCCCTTCATCTCTTTTAAAGCGTCCTCGAAATGACACTTCCTTATCCTCAGGATCCCTTTACCCCGCTTGATATGGTCTTTAATAGCAATAATGGAAGCCCTTTGACAAAGCAACTGAACATCCGCTCCGGAGAAATTCTTGATGCCCACGGCAATTTCTCTCAAATTCACATCCCTGGCCAGCGGCTTTCCCCGGGTATGAATCTTTAATATCTGCACTAAAGCGATTTCATCAGGATAAGGAACCTGTAAGAAGAGGTCGAATCTGCCCGACCTCAGGAGCGACGGGTCAACAATATCTACTCGGTTAGTAGCAGCCAGGACCACAACCCCCCTTAATTCTTCTATTCCGTCCATCTCGGTCAGCAATTGACTAACTACCCTTTCCGAAACGCGTGTTCCATCCCTCTCCGCACGACAGGGAGCCAGGGCATCAATCTCGTCAAAAAATATTATGCACGGCGCGACCTGCTTGGCTTTCCTGAAAACCTCCCTGATCGCATGCTCGGATTCCCCCACATATTTGGAGAGCAGCTCGGCGCCCTTGACCGAGATAAAATTCACCCCGCTTTGATTTGCAATAGCCTTGGCCAGAAGTGTCTTGCCGGTACCGGTTGGACCATGAAGGAGTATTCCCTTGGGTGCTCTAGTACCGGTAGCCTCGAAGAGCTGTTTGTATTTCAGTGGCCATATCACCGCCTCGGTGAGTTTTTGCTTTATCTCTTCAAGACCGCCCACGTCGTCCCAGGTAACTTTGGGTATCTCCACAAATATCTCTCTTATTGCAGAAGGTTCGACCTCCCTCAGTGCGTCGATAAAGTTCTGCATACCGACTCTTAGTGTCACAATCTTCTCATAAGGGAGAGAGCCGTCCTCGAAATCTATATCCGGGAGGGCTGTTCTAAGAGCCCTGATCGCCGCTTCGCGGCAGAGGTTCTCGATATCGGCGCCTACAAAACCGTGGGTTAGGTCGGCAATCTTTTCCAGGTCCATGTCCTTTTCCAAGGGCATACCCCGTGTATGCACCTCGAGGATCTCCAGCCTTCCGTTCCTATCCGGCACATCCAAACTTACCTCCCGGTCAAACCTCCCCGGCCTCCTCAGAGCCGGGTCAAGCGCATTAGGGAGGTTTGTAGCCGCAATCACCACAACCTTCCCTCTATCCTTTAGCCCGTCCATCAGGGCCAGAAGCTGGGCAACCACTCTTTTCTCCACATCCCCCGTGACCTTGTCTCTTTTCGGGGCGATGGCGTCAAGCTCGTCTATGAAAATAATCGACGGTTGGTTTCTGGTGGCGATTTCAAATATATCCCTCAACCTTGCCTCGCTTTCCCCGTAGAACTTATGGATGATCTCCGGGCCGTTAACCAGGTGGAAATTAGCACTGGTCTCATGCGCCACCGCCTTGGCCAAGAGTGTCTTACCGCTCCCCGGCGGCCCTACCAGGAGTATTCCCCTGGGCGGTGCTATTCCCAGCCTTTCAAACACCTGAGGATATCTCAGAGGAAGTTCTACCATTTCTCTGACCTTACCTATCTGTTCTCTTAATCCGCCGATATCCTCATAGGTCACCCTTGAGGCGTCTACCTTGCCCTTCGGTCTTTTCCTGAGCTCAATCTTGGTTGTAGGTTGAACCACAACTGATTCGGCGGGTATTGTCCCGAGAACCTGAAAATCCTCGTTTCTCGACCCAGGAAGTGTAACTCGTAATCTATCGCCAACGGTCAAAGGAATTCCATCGAGGCGGCTTACCAGGAACTTTGTATCATCTCCGTTAAAAAGCATCTCATTATTGAGAGGGGAAAGAACCACCTTTATCCCCGGCTCGGTCTCGACCTTCCTCACAAAAACACGGTCATCAATCCCTACCCGGGCATTCTCCCGGGTAATTCCATCTACCTGCAGTATGGACTTCCCCTGGAGGGACTTTTCTAACTGCATGACCCGGACTACCGTCCTTCTCTTACCGTCAATCTCTATCAAGTCCCAGGGACTTACGCCGAGAGCACGCATGTCTTTGGGGTCGAGCCTGGCAAACCCTTTACCGGCATCTTTAACCGCAATCTCGCATATCTTGAGAGACAACATCGCTTTCACCCGCTAGGAAAATATTACCGTATCAAAAGGATTAAGGTCAAGAATGAATTAGCTATCACCATCCCTCCGACAAGGCTAAATTGAACTACTATATTGTTTTAATTATACTACCCGGAAACACGGGCAAGTAGCGCTTCTGTGATACTCAGGTCTATAACTTTAAGAAATTTTAGGAACTACAAGAGCGAAACCCTTACCTTCCACGAGAGATTCAATCTGATTTCCGGAGATAATGCCCAGGGTAAAACCAACCTCCTCGAAGCGATACATCTTCTATGCACATTCCGGCCCTTCAAACAGGTCAAAATGGAAGAGCTGATTAGCTTTGGGGAAACCGAAGGCCGAATTAAAGGGGAAATTGACGCCGATTCCGGCCTTAATGAGGTGCACGTAATCCTGACCAGAAACGGGAAAACGGTAAAACTAAATGGCAAGATAGCATATAACACAAGCAGGGTAGCGAGCAGGTTTAGCGTCGTTAGCTTCCTGCCTCTAGACCTGGAATTAATCAAGGGAACCCCGCAGGTGAGAAGAACTTACGTCGACCTGCTGGTGTCGAATTTTGACCCCAACCACGTCAAGGATTTAAAATTCTACTTCCGAGCCGTCACTCAGAGAAACGCGCTCTTGACACGAAAAGAACAATCCGTAGAAGCACTGGAGGTCTGGGATGAGAAAATAGGAGAACTAGGAGGGAGGATAGTAAAGAGGAGGATTAATTTCATTCAAAAGCTTGAGCAGGAAGTAGAGAAGATTTATACGTTCGTCTCTGGCACAAGGCAAGAGGTAAAAATACTCTACAGGCCCTCTTTCAAGCTCGAAGGAAGTTTCGAGGAGGAGTTGAAGAAAGAATTAATATCCAGGCACAGGATAGATAAAATCCGGGGACATACCTCTGTAGGCCCACATAGGGACTTAATAGTATTCACCATAAATGGAAAAGATGCCTCTACTTTTGCTTCCCAGGGCGAGGCAAAAACACTGGCCCTCTCTCTCAAGGCTTCGGAAATAAAACTCATAAGAAAAATCCTTAGGAGAAACCCCGTCCTACTCCTGGATGACGTGGCCAGCGAACTCGACCAGCATAGAAGGAACTTTCTTTTCCGATTGCTTCAGGAATTCAGCGGCCAGGTTTTTGTCACTTCAACCAGTGCTCAGGAATTACCTGATACCGAACTCAGAAGAATCTTTCAGATAAAGTCGGGAAGGGCACAAGTCATCCCACCGGCCAGCTCTCGCACCTGAGTCCCATATCCCAGAACATCCACTCGTAGCGGCTAGTGGTGATGAAGTGCTTTTTCATCGCCTCCTTCTGGTCCTCTTTCAACCCCCTGGCAATTTTATTGGTGATGTTCAAGACGGCCTTTACTATTCGAGCATACTCTTCCCCGCCATAGGTATCAATCCACCTTTGATAAAGGGGATTAGGGGAACCCCTGGAGATAAGCGCTTTACCTACCTCCCAGTAAATCCAATAACAGGGAAGAAGTGCGCCTATAACCTCGTGAAATGGGGATGAATACGCTGTGGAGAGAAGATAGCTGGTATAGGCCAGGTTTGTGGGGGCCAGGGTAGTGTTGACAATATCCTTCTTCTTCAGGCGAAAATCCCGAAAAAAGCTGTCATGAAGAGCCCGCTCGACCTTGAGCGCCCCGGCAGAGTGCTCGTTGAACATGATTATCCAGTCGTCCTCCGGGGCCTTAGCCGCGGCAATGCTTAGGGAACGGGCAAACTCCCTCAGGTAAAGGGCGTCCTGAATAACGTAGAACTTAAAGCTCTCCTCGCTGAGGGAGCCATCAATTAGCCCTTTGATAAAAGGATGATGGATTATCGATTCATAAATAGGGATTATTTCCTGCCAGAGTTCCTTGGTAAAGGTTTTACCCATGCCCTTACCTCTTAATCACAATTTAATAGACAATACCTGATTTTGAACCGGCGAAAAATATTGTCACATTGACACAAGGCCCGATCATTTGGTTCATCGAGAATAGAGTCATCATTGTCAATATCTGAGTTTGAACCGGCGAAAAATAAAGCCTCGTACAGAATTGTAATAACCGGACAACAGAAGTTGCCCAAAGGGCCCTTCAATTCTTAAATTCCATTTTTAGAAATGTTCGGTTAAGGATTAGTTCTTCTTGCTTTGTGAAACTAACGATTAATAATTATGTTAAATTAAATGCATTACACTGGATTAAATAAAACAGACGATGTCATATCAAGTTGTTGTACTCAAAAACGGAACCACCTTGTATCTCGTTGTCACCTTGAGCCCTTCATTACATTCAGGGTAGACTCCGCGAAAAGGGTCTCAGTTGTCATGCTGAACGAAGTGAAGCATCTTAAATTAGATTCTTCGCCTTCGGCTCAGAATGACAATTTGAGAAGTTTTTCCAAAATGTGCAACTTGCCTTGACACTGTACTATTGAACAAGCTTTGATTAATACAAATTAGATCTCCGGCAGGTGATTATGAAAAACGGACAGAATATCGGCCAATACCTAATCGAACGGCTCTACGAGCTTGGAGTGCGTCATGTGTTTGGCGTGCCCGGTGACTTCGTGCTCGGGTTCTTCCAACAGTTAGTGGAGAGCAAAATGCAGGTAATCAACACCTGCGACGAACAGGGAGCCGGCTTTGCCGCCGACGCCTATGCCCGCGTGCGCGGCCTGGGAGCGGTATGCATTACCTACTGCGTCGGAGGCCTGAAAGTGGCAAACACCACCGCTCAGGCATTCGCCGAAAAATCCCCGGTCGTGGTCATAAGCGGCGCCCCCGGTATAAAGGAACGGATGAAAAACCCGCTACTTCACCACAAGGTCAGGGACTTCGATACACAGCTTAAGGTGTACGAACAGATCACCGTTTCTTCCACGGTCTTAAACGACCCGGAGACCGCTTTCCGTGAGGTCGATAGAGTGCTAGAGGCGGCACAGCGTTTTAAACGCCCGGTTTATATCGAACTGCCCCGTGATATGGTCAACGTACCCGGCGATACGAGTCATAAGACTCAGTATAAAGAAGATACAAGCGACCCCGATGCGATGAAGGAATTGCTATCGGAAGCGGTAAACATGATCGACTCGGCCAAAAAACCGGTGATCCTGGCCGGCATAGAACTCCACCGATTCGGTCTGCAAAATAACCTAATAAAACTGGTCGAAAAGACCAATATCCCGGTCGCGGCAACGATCCTGAGTAAATCGGTAATATCCGAGCGACACCCTCTTTATCTTGGCGTGTACGAAGGAGCCATGGGCTTTGAGGACGTCAGGGAGTATGTGGAGTCAAGTGATTGCCTGGTCATTCTTGGTGCTTTCATGAGCGATGTCAACCTGGGCATCTTCACGGCCCACCTGGACCAGGGAAAATCCATTTATGTAACCAGCGAGAAGGCCATGGTCCGACACCACACCTTTGAAGAGGTGCGTCTCCAGGACTTTATCCAGGGACTGCTCGAAGCGGATATCAAGCGCCATGAACCGGGCCAGACACCCCATCCAAAACCGCCACCTGTCTTCTCGGTTAAACCCGGTGAGAAGATAACCGTGCAGCGGTTGTTCCAGCAGTTAAATGCTTTTCTCGACGATAACACTGCGGTTATAGCAGAACCCGGAGACGCCCTCATTGGAGGTGCCGACCTCTTCATTCACGGGGCTACCGAGTTCATAGCACCGGCATACTATCTTTCCCTGGGGTTTGCCATCCCGGCAAGTATAGGTGTCCAAATGGCTAACCCTAATGTGAGGCCCCTGGTACTGGTAGGCGACGGCGCCTTTCAAATGACCGGTATGGAGTTATCCACAATCGCTCGGTTCGAGTTAAACCCGATCGTGGTCGTCTTCAACAACCGAGGATACGGGACAGAACGGCCTATGCTGGACGGCCCTTTCAACGACATACACCCATGGAAGTTCAGCAAAATCCCCGAAATGCTGGGAGCAGGCAAGGGATTCGATGTAAATACCGAAGACCAATTGGAAGAAGCCCTTCGCTCAGCCCGGGCCTACGTAGAAGGATTTAGCATCCTGGATGTTCACTTAGACCCGCACGATAGCTCGCCGGCTCTTAAGCGTCTGACCGAGTCGCTGGCAAAAAGAGTGAAGTAGGTATTTTTCTTGGGCTCAGCGTATAGCCTTACCCGAGTTCCTCATTACAGCGCCTGCCCAATTACTAAATATTCAAAAAAGAATCGAGAACCAATGACGAAAACTAGCCCAACGAATCCTATCACCATTTTCATGTGCGGCGACGTAATGACCGGGAGGGGGATAGACCAAGTGCTACCTCATCCGAGTCACCATCTTCTTTACGCCCCCTATATCCGAAGTGCCCGAGAGTATGTTGACCTTGCAGAGAAGGTAAATGGTTCTCTCCATAAACCGGTCCAGTTTTCTTATATCTGGGGAGATGCTCTTAAAGAATTCGAGAGATTGTCGCCCGACCTCAAGATTATCAACCTAGAGACCAGCATCACTACAAATAACGATTATTGGAAGCGCAAATGGGTACATTATAGAATGCACCCTAAGAATGTTGCCTGTTTAACCGCAGCCAAGATTGATTGCTGTTCGCTTGCAAATAACCACGTTCTTGACTGGGGATATCAGGGTCTAAGAGATACCCTGGAAACTCTAGATAAAGTTGATATAAAGTTTACCGGTGCCGGGCTGAATCTGGACAAGGCTGAAACTCCTATCGTGATGCCGGTAGAAAATAAAGGAAGGGTAATCCTGTTTGCGTATGGCTCAGTCACGAGTGGAATACCTCCAGAGTGGGCCGCTTCGCATAATAGGCCCGGCGTCAGTCTACTAAAGGATTTTTCCGATGAAACAATTAATCACATTGGCGAGAAGGTTAAGGAGCTAAAGAAGAAAGGAGACGTTTTAGTTATATCTATACATTGGGGAAAAAATTGGGGGTACGAGGTTCCATCCGAGCAAAGAGAGTTTGCCCGGAGACTAATAGACGAGGCCGGGGTGGACATAATTCACGGACATTCTTCTCATCACCTGAAGGGAATAGAGGTTTACCGGGGGAAGCCCATCATATATGGATGTGGCGACTTTATGAATGATTATGAGGGCGTCATCAAGCATAAAGAGTTTAGACCCGACCTCACCTTGATGTATTTTGTGAGCATGGACCCATCGTCCGGTAAACTTAGCGGTTTACGAATGAGCCCGATGCAGATTAAGCACTTCAAATTAAACCAGGTCAGAAGAGAGGATGCGTTCTGGATGGCGGAGACCCTGAGCAGGGAAGGCAAGGAGTTTGGAACCCGGGCAGACGCGTTAGAGGATAATACATTAAGATTGGAGTGGAATTAGTTTTCTTAAACCATATGTGGAATTCTGTGAGTGTAAAAAAGTAGTCTGACCGGGCAGTTTATGGTAACTTTTAAGTGATTAAAATATGAGTCTCAGAAACAAAATCCCCGAAGACCTGAAGAACGCGCTTAGGAATAAAAACCAGGTGGAGCTTTCCGTCCTCCGTATGCTGCAGTCCGCTATAAGAAACAAAGAGATCGAGAAGAACAAAGCTGAACTTACCGATGAAGAGGTTATTCAGGTTGTAGCCGGTGAAATCAAAAAGCGAAGGGAATCAATAGAGGGATATCTTAAGGGGCAGAGGCAAGACCTGGTAGATAGGGAAAATGCCGAGCTCGATGTTCTGATGAAATATATGCCCAGGCAGATGACCGAAGATGAGATCAGAGAAGAAGCCAGAAAGGCTATTCGGGAATCCGAGGCAAAAACCTTAAAAGAAATCGGAAAAGTAATGAAGATTATTATGCCCCGTACCAGAGGGAAGGCCGACGGTGCCCTGGTGAATAAAGTAGTAAAAGAGGAATTGGAAAAACTGGAAGGCTAAGTTTAGTGTGGGAGTATGGACTGTGAGCGTAGGGGAGTATGGGAGTATGGGAGTAGGGGCAAATGGGAGAACACGATGATGAGAATACTTAGATTGATTGCTTTCCTCGCTTTCATTCTTTGCTTTCCCTTTTTCTCTGAAGCGGAGCTTAAAGTGGGCGAAACCGCTCCTGAATTTAAAGCGACCGACCATGAGGACAAAACGGTAGATTTAAAAAAACTGAGGGGAAAATGGGTAGTGCTTTACTTTTATCCCAAGGACGACACCCCCGGATGCACCATAGAAGCCAAAGAGTTTACCGAGCTATATCCGGAATTCCTGGAGAATAATGCATTGGTATTCGGCATAAGCGCCGATGATAAAGAAAGCCACTGCGATTTTCGGGATAAGCATGCGCTAAAGATTCCTTTAATACCCGACGAAGAAAAGGGGATAATGTCGTTATACGATGTGCAGGTTTCCGGGGGCTACGCCTCGAGAGACACGGTTATCATCGACCCTTCCGGAAAGATAGCGGAGATATATCGGAAGGTAAAGCCGGCTGGCCATGCAAAAGAGGTTTTGGACTACATTAAAGAGAATTCGAACTGAGCTTAAACTCGTCTATTTCTACATCCCGGCATAGCTCATGTTTCAAAGCTTAAATTGCTATATCCATAAAATAAACACGTTGAGGAGAACAGGAAATGGCTGAGTTGGCAGAATCCACTCCAGTGGGGTCGGAGGGAATAAAGTGGGATCTTTCAGACCTTTATTCAAACCTCGACGACCCGCAAATAGAAAAAGACATCAAAGATGCGCTCTTAAGGGCAGAGTCGTTTGAAGAAACATACCGGGGAAAAATAAACTCGGAAACGGTTAACCCATCCCTTCTTCTTCAAGCGGTAAAAGAGTTAGAGTCAATACAGGAACAAGTGGGGAGGTTGCTCTCCTACGCTTATCTTGTCTTTGCGGGAGACACCAGCAACCCAAAACACGGGGCATTTCTGCAGTCGGTTCAAGAAAGAGCGACCGAGGTTCGTAAACACCTCCTATTTTTTGAGCTGGAATGGATCGCTCTCCCTGACGAAGTAGCAAACACACTTATACATCATGAATCGCTTGCCCATTACCGTCATTTTCTCGAGCATGAGAGAAGATATAAACCGCACCGCTTGAGCGAGCTTGAGGAAAAGATTCTTGATGAGAAGGCGAACACCGGCACACGTGCCTTCAGACGGCTTTTCGACGAGGTAATAAACAACATTCGGTTTAAGGTCAGGCTCGACGGAAAAACAAAAGAATTGACCGAGACCGAGACGCTTACCCTCTTGTACGATGCCGACCGTAGCAGGAGAAAAGCGGCGGCCAAAGGACTCACCTTAGGCCTTAAGGAAAACAAACATGTCCTTACCTATATATTCAACACCCTGGTTCAGGACCACGCTGTTAATGACCGCCTGCGCTCTTTCCCGGACGCCATGGCCTCCCGCCATCTAGACAACGAGATCGACAAGGCTACCGTGGACGCTTTAATAACATCCTGCGAGAAGAACTACCCCTTGGTCGAAAGGTACTACAACCTTAAAAGGCGGCTTCTTGGTCTAAAAAGGTTTTACGATTACGACCGTTATGCACCGATATTTTCAGAGAAGAAAACAATCGATTACCAGACCGGTAAGGAAATCGTGCTGGAGGCATTCGGACATTTCTCTCCACTAATGTCAGAAGTCGCCGGCGAGTTTTTCGATAAAAGCTGGATTGACGCCGAAGTGAGAGAGGGAAAGCGAGGCGGCGCATTCAGCCATAGCACTGTGCCCAGCGCTCATCCGTACGTATTTATCAACTATACCGGGAAGCTCCGGGACGTTATGACGCTGGCTCATGAACTGGGGCATGGAATCCACCAATACCTCTCCCGGAAACAAGGATATTTTCAATGCCACACTCCCCTCACCACCGCCGAGACAGCAAGCGTCTTCGGCGAGATACTGGTGTTCCACAAATTGAAAGAGTCGGAGAAAGACCCGAAAGATAGGCTCTCGCTTCTTTGCAGCAAGCTAGAGGATATCTTTGCCACCGTTTTTCGCCAGGTGGTACTCACTAGGTTTGAGGAAAAGCTCCATAATGCCAGGAGAAATGAGGGTGAACTTACCAGCTTGCGTATAAACGAACTATGGCTCGAAGCTAATCGCCCCATGTTCGGTGAATCCGTGGTATTAACGGAGGATTACGGATGGTGGTGGATGTACATACCTCATTTCATCCATTCACCGTTTTATTGTTACGCCTACTCCTTTGGAGAACTTCTGGTACTGTCCCTTTATCATAAATACCTACATGAGGGAAATGCTTTTGTGCCGCGATATATAGAGCTTCTTTCTTCCGGGGGCTCGGAGTCACCGGAAAGACTTCTGGCCCGTGTCGGTGTGAATATTACCGACCCTAACTTCTGGCAGGGGGGATTAGACCTGCTGAGGGACATGGTGGAGGAGGCTATAGGACTGGCCAGGTTTTAGTAATAAGGGTATTGATTATTGACTGGCGAAAACTGTTAAGAAGAAATTTGGCTCGGTCTACTTAACTTTCCATCACTTTTTTGACGACCTTAGTGAGCTCTTCGATCTTATAAGGCTTGGCCACGACGCCGTCGAACCCATATTTTCGGTAGTCGGACATTACCGGGTCGTTTGAATATCCACTCGAAACTATCGCCTTCACATCCGGGTCGATGCGACGAAGCTCCTCCAGCGCCTCTTTCCCACCCATTCCCCCTGGAACCGTCAAATCCATTATCACCAAGTCAAACCGTTCCCCGGACTCTTTGGCGCTCCTGTACTTCTGGATGGCCTCCTCGCCGTCCCCGGCGTAATCCACCTCATACCCGAGCATAGCCAGAACCTCTCCCGAAGCCTCCCTCACTATCTCCTCATCATCCATAATCAGCACCTTTCTCTTTACAAGAGGCTTCTCGAACAACTTATCTTCATTCATCTGTAGCTCCTGGACGCTCGCCGGTAGGTATACATGAAACCTAGTGCCCCTTCCCTTATCCGTTTCCACTTCCACGTAGCCGTGGTGGTTCCTTATTATCGAATACACCACCGCCAGTCCGAGCCCTCCCGCCCCTTTTTTGGTGGTAAAATAGGGGTCGAATATCTTGGATAGATGCTCCTCCGATATTCCCACTCCCTGGTCCTGGATAGTAATCTTGACATACCGGCCAAGGTGGGCCGCATTAACAGTCCGGTCTTCGTTGGTAATATTTTGTGCGGAGACCTTGATTAATCCCCCATCGGGCATGGACTCCTCGGCGTTTAATAAAAGATTTTTAATGACCTGAATTATCTGTCCTTCGTCTATTTCCGCAGGCCACAAATCCTCC
>FWPU01007588.1_pt1 | contig 19803 bp, 19 predicted proteins | sample 2228361 | NCBI WGS metagenome assembly FWPU01 (sample SAMEA103939777, study PRJEB20133) | metagenome
TACATTTTTTTATTAAATTTGGCTAATATACCGATAATTGAGTAAAATGGCAGTAATGGATAAAATTTTGAAAAAACTTGAAGATAACGACTTAAGAAATAAATTCATTGAACAAATTTATCATTTAGGTTCAAAAGAAATTTTGTGGCCATTGGCTTTTTATAAATTTTACAATGAAGAATTTTTAGTTTCCATACAAAAAAAACTTATTCCTGTATTTTTAATCAAAATTGAAGATCGCTTATATTTTATTGAGAAAAAAATAACTAATTTTATACAGCATCAAATTGGAAAATACGAACATCCCTATTTAACTTTTTATAATCTTACAAAATTTTACGAAGAAATACAATCTGAACCTATGGATAAATCACTGGAAAAAGCAACTGAAGAAGTACTTTCAGAATTAAAAAATAAAAAACGCAAAAAACTCAAAAAAGAACAAAAACCAAAAAAAAATCAAAATTGGGAAGAAAATTTAGAAAATCAAAAAATTGTACAATTTGATACAATATTTGCACTTAGTGAGGAAAAAAAACCAGAAATTTTAAAACGAATTGAAAATCTTAGGAAAAAACTCCAGGTGCCCAAACACTGGCGAAAAATGTCTTCTCATGAACAACTGCCCGAACTATTAGAACACTTTGAAGCCATATCTCTCGAAAATTATAATATACAAAAACAAATAGTTAGTCTGGAAATTGAATTAGAACATTACCGCAAACCTGATTTTATTCATCCTGGTTATCAAAAAGAACTAGACGAATTAAAAAATAGAATTTTACAACTACAAAAAGATTATATTGAGGAAAAATCTCGAGCTGAAATTTTAGAAAAAGAAGTAAAAAGACTTACAGATTTAATCATTGAAAATCCTACAGTTTCTCAACAACAGGATGAACTGGAAACTCTTAAAAAGGAATATAGATTATTATCAGAAAAATATGATCTTTTAGTGAATAAAAATATTGAATTACGAAATATTATAGAAAATCAAAATTACGTCAAATCACTTGAAGATATTTTAGATAAAGTCAGAGACCGAATTAATAAAGTACTGAAAACAGGAGGATTAACAGAAGAAGTAATGATTTTAAAGATCAAGAAGGAAATAGAACAATTACAAAGAGCAAGAACTTATCTTGGAAAGTCCCTTTATGATTTAGGTTTGCTTTTATTAAGATTGGGTAGAAAACAAGAAGCTTTGATTGAACTACGAGCAGCCAAAGAATTAGGAGTGGAAGATCCAGAAGTGAACCGTATATTAAATCAATAATTAAAAATGAAAATTCTTATCCAGAGAGTCCTTTCTGCGAAAGTAATTATCGATAACCAGATAATTTCAGAAATTTTAGAAGGAATTCTTTTATTTACAGGATTTTGCGAAAAAGACGAACATAAAAGCGTTCAGGACTTTTGCAAAATTATAAACAAGATACTGAGGTTTCGTATCTTTGAAGACGACAAACAAAAAATGAATCTTTCTTTACAGGATATAAAAGGGAGTATCCTGATTATTTCTCAATTCACTTTGTGCGCTGATCCTTATCAGGGGAATCGTCCATCATTTGCAGGTGCACTGGAGATTTCCAGAGCAAAGAAACTTTACGAAAATTTTATAAATCTAACCAGAGAAGAATATAAAAAAATTTATGAAGAAAGATATTATGAACCTTTTAATAATAAGTTAGTCCAATCGGGAATTTTTCAATCCGATATGAAAATCCATTTAGTAAATGATGGACCGGTAACATTTATTTTAGAATTTTAAATTAAAAAACTTTACTATAATATTAGTATCACAAAATCGTATTTAATGAACAACAAAATTTTGATTATACCTTTCATAATCTTTTTAGCAGCTTTTGCGTTTGATAAATTGATTCTTCTGGGTAATTTTCCGTTATACTATCTAACTTCTATTTCTTTTATAAATTTTCAACACAAACAAGAAATGATTTATGAATTAAAAAACTATATGGAAAAACCACATCGTAAAAATGTTGTGGTAATTCTGGGAAATTCGAGAAGTATGTCATTTGATAATCAGTACATAGAAAAAAAATATCCCGGCTGGATATTATTTAATTTTTCAGTACCAGGAGGTATTCAGGATTATTTTTTATACCTGTTAAAACGATTCAATGAACTCAATATAAAACCCGATGCTTTATTTATTTCTATAACACCTCAAGGTATGAATGCAACCCCCAGCGTCTTAACTGATGAAGTTTTAATTTATGGGCTTCCTTTATCCTTTTTATTGTCTGAAGCAGAACATTATACAATAAGTGATTGGAGTAATTACATAGCTAAAAAATTATTTGTAAACTATAAATTCAGGCCTAAATTAAGAGTAATTCAATATAGAAAAGATCCAGCACAACTTTTAAAATTCGCAGATTTTATAATAAGGACTTACTATACTTTAGGTCAAGAAAGAGGTTCTATTCCTTCTTCAGTTGAAATTAAAAAAAATAAAAACAAAGAATTTTTGGAAAAAAATGCTCAATCCATCTGGAATGATTTTTTTGTTCCTTTTAAGTTAAGCGAGAATGCTATTTATTTTTTAAAGAAGGATATTGAATATGCAAAAGAACTCAATATTAAAACAATTTATTTATTCTGGCCACCCATCAGCCCCGAACTTCTTCATAAAAAACTTACGCAAAGAATCGCCATAGTTGAAAATAACTCAGAGAAAAAAACTGTTTATGAAGTATGGTTTTCAAAAATATTAGAAATCGCAAAGGAATATGATGTACAAATATTAGATTTAAATGTTCAGAATCAATTAAAATGTCTCGAATTTTTTGATGCAAGTCATCTTGCTTCTATTTGTTATAATGAATATACTGATAAAATTTTTTATGAATTAAATAAGAATTGATTTTACAAATTTAATAATTTAAATAAACCGATTCAATATGAAAAATAGACTTATATACTTTTTTTTAATATTAGCTTTCACTATTATTTTGAATTGTAAGAGTTGCCATTCTCTTAAAACTAACCAAATAGAAGGTGATAAAAATATGTTTGAAGGTTGTGGAGAATGTCTACATTTACATACTGGAAATGTCTGTACTGTAGAAGGTACCTTTTACAATAGTTGTCTTGCCATTTGTAAACAAGTTAAAATCCTGTGTGAAGGGAAATGTCCCTGCCCTTCTAAGAACTAAAACTTCAAATTTGATTAATTTTCACTGGAATTAATTTTTAGAAGTCTTAAAATTATTTTTCGTACTCTTTATTTCCTGATAGAATGACAAGAATACAAAATCATCCTTTCTTTGTTTTAAAATGGTTGAAAGATTGAAATATTCACTAAATTCATAAACCTTATATAAAAATACAAATAATTTTTTTTCAAAAGACAAAATTTTCTTTTTCATACTGTCAGTTAACATTAAAAATCTACTCTTTTTAGTTCAAAAAGATAGCTTATATTATTTCTCTACTCTCATTAATTTTTAATGATATATTTTCTTAAAAAAAGGAATAGTTATTCCTGAGGAATTTAAATTATAAAAATTTATAAAAAATCTTTGAAACATAACAATTAAAATTTTTTTGAACTTATGATGAGAATAAATAGAAAAAATTTTATTAAGCAAATTTCTTATGGTTTTCTTGCTAGTCTCTCTTTTGGTTGTAAGTCAGAGAATCGTCAAAATATTGTAAATTCTGATCCACGAATTATATGGAGATGTGTTTCCAGTTATCCCAGATCCCTAGACACAATTTATGGGGGGGCTGAGGTAATGGCTGAATATGTAAAAAAAATGACTGGTGGTAATTTCCAGATACGCGTCTACCCCGCCGGTGAAATCGTCCCAGGATTGCAGGCTATGGACGCTGTCCAGAACGGCTCCGTAGAAATGGCTCATACAGCCTCTTATTACTTCACAGGAAAAAATGAAGCTCTCGCCTTCGACACTGGTGTCCCCTTCGGCCTTACCGCAAGACAACAAAATTCCTGGTTTTATCACGGAGGCGGACTTCAACTCATCCGGGAAATCTATTCCGATTTCAATATCATCAACTTCCCAGGGGGCAATACTGGCTGTCAGATGGGAGGATGGTTTAGAAAAGAAGTCAATAGCCTCAACGATTTAAAAGGTTTAAAAATGCGTATTCCGGGACTTGGTGGAAAAGTTATGTCTGAACTGGGTGTAAATGTTCAGGTGCTGGCAGGAGGTGACATTTTCCCTGCTCTCGAAAGAGGAGCTATTGATGCTACTGAATGGGTAGGACCTTATGATGATGAAAAATTGGGGTTTTATAAAGTCGCCAAAAATTATTATTATCCCGGCTGGTGGGAACCCGGTACAACTTTATCTTTTTTAATTAATAAATCTGCATATGAAAAATTACCCGAACATTACAAAGCTATCTTAGAAGCTGCCTGTGCTTATGCTAATATAGATATGCAGGCTAAATATGATGCTAAAAATCCCGAAGCTCTCAAAAGAATGATAAATCAAGGTGTAAAACTTAGAAATTTTTCGGATGTAATTCTTGAAGGAGCTTATAAAAAATCAGTGGAACTTATGGAAAGTTTAGCCAGTAAAGATAAAGTATATAAAAAGGTTTATGATTCCTGGAAAAAATTTAGAGGTGAAATCAATGAATGGTTCAGTTATGCTGAACTCAATTATGAAGTGTTTATATCGAATAAATAATTTTATTGATTTAAAGACATTATTTATCTTTTTTATAATTTTTAATTGATTGATCTTAAAAGAATAATTATTTGATAAAATATATCCCTATTCAGGGTAAAGGAGAAGAGTATGAAAATCAATCGTAAAGATTTTTTAACAAAATTTGCTCCGGCTGTTGCCATAGGATTAAGTTCCTGTAAAACAGACACTTCCACAGGAAGCAACACAGCAAATCCACAGATTATGTGGAAGTTAACCTCCAGTTTTCCCAGATCCCTAGACACAATTTATGGGGGGGCTGAGGTAATGGCTGAATATGTAAAAAAAATGACTGGTGGTAATTTCCAGATACGCGTCTACCCCGCCGGTGAAATCGTCCCAGGATTGCAGGCTATGGACGCTGTCCAGAACGGCTCCGTAGAAATGGCTCATACAGCCTCTTATTACTTCACAGGAAAAAATGAAGCTCTCGCCTTCGACACTGGTGTCCCCTTCGGCCTTACCGCAAGACAACAAAATTCCTGGTTTTATCACGGAGGCGGACTTCAACTCATCCGGGAAATCTATTCCGATTTCAATATCATCAACTTCCCAGGGGGCAATACTGGCTGTCAGATGGGAGGATGGTTTAGAAAAGAAGTCAATAGCCTCAACGATTTAAAAGGTTTAAAAATGCGTATTCCGGGACTTGGTGGAAAAGTTATGTCTGAACTGGGTGTAAATGTTCAGGTGCTGGCAGGAGGTGACATTTTCCCTGCTCTCGAAAGAGGAGCTATTGATGCTACTGAATGGGTAGGACCTTATGATGATGAAAAATTGGGGTTTTATAAAGTCGCCAAAAATTATTATTATCCCGGCTGGTGGGAACCCGGTACAACTTTATCTTTTTTAATTAATAAATCTGCATATGAAAAATTACCCGAACATTACAAAGCTATCTTAGAAGCTGCCTGTGCTTATGCTAATATAGATATGCAGGCTAAATATGATGCTAAAAATCCCGAAGCTCTCAAAAGAATGATAAATCAAGGTGTAAAACTTAGAAATTTTTCGGATGTAATTCTTGAAGGAGCTTATAAAAAATCAGTGGAACTTATGGAAAGTTTAGCCAGTAAAGATAAAGTATATAAAAAGGTTTATGATTCCTGGAAAAAATTTAGAGGTGAAATCAATGAATGGTTCAGTTATGCTGAACTCAATTATGAAGTGTTTAGTTTTTCTAAAAAAATATAAATCAAAGTAGAGATATTTCCCTTAAACATAAGGGGAATATCTCTTTTTTATAAAGTTGAGGTGACATATGAATCAAAAAAAATGGAAGAAAATAATTAATTATTCTCAAAAAATCGAAAACCTGATAGAATCGATTGGAACAATTAGTTATTGGATTGTAATTTTTATGGTAATTATTTCTGCCTATAATGCAATTGTAAGATATCTAGGTAAATATCTTGGTTTTAATCTCAGTAACAATGCTTTTATTGAAATGCAGTGGTACTCTTTTAGCATCATTTTTTTACTGGGAGGTGCGTATGCATTAAAACATAATGCACATGTTAGGGTAGATATCGTTTATCATAATCTTCCCGATAAAATTAAAACCTACATTAATATCCTTGGTACAATTTTTTTTTTAATTCCTTTCTGTTTTTTGATTATAATAGTTTCTATTCCTTCAGTCGTAAATTCGTGGATGATTCTTGAAGGATCACCTGATCCAGGAGGATTACCGCGTTATCCTTTAAAAACACTGATTCCTGTATCGTTTTTTTTATTATTTTTACAGGGCATTTCTTTTTTAATTAAAAATATTACACACCTAAAGATGGGGCTTGAAATTGATGAAGAAAAACAAATTTCGGAGAAAGTATTATGACTGAATCCTTGCTCGGTCCATTTATGTTTATTGGCTTATTAATTTTTGTTTTTTCTGGTTATCCTGTTGCTTTTTCCCTGGCAGGTACAGGTTTATTTTTTTCTATTTTTGGTATAATGATGGGTTATTTTGATTTCAACTTTTTTTCTACTCTATCAGAAAGAATTTTTGGTGTTATGTCCAACTATGTTTTACTTGCCATTCCTTTTTTTATTTTTATGGGAACATTGCTTGAAAAATCAAAAATCGCAGAAGATCTCTTAACTACAATTGGGATGTTATTTGGTCCCCTTCGTGGTGGGCTTGCTATAGCAGTAGTTATAGTAGGAACATTACTAGCCGCTGCAACAGGAGTTGTAGGAGCATCAGTTGTAGCAATGGGATTAATCTCTTTGCCAGTAATGCTTCGCTATGGATATTCAAAAGAAATTGCCTCAGGAGTTATTTGTGCTAGTGGAACTTTAGGACAAATTATTCCTCCAAGTGTGGTTCTGGTAGTATTAGGTGATCAACTGGGAGTATCTGTTGGAGATTTATTCTTAGGTGCTTTATACCCTGGTTTAGCACTATCAGGAATGTATATTATATTTATAATTATCATTTCATTCATAAAACCTGACATTGTTCCTTCTTTACCTAAGGAAATAAGAAATGTTCCCTTTTCACAATTGATTCGCAGGGTTATTTTTGTAATGCTACCTCCATTATTTTTAATTTTATTGGTTCTCGGAAGTATTTTTGCGGGGGTAGCTACACCTACAGAAGCTGGCGCATTGGGTTCGGTGGGCGCTATGATTTTAGCAGCAATTAATAAAAAATTGACCATGGAAAACCTTAAAGAATCTATGAATGACACTGCGAAATTAACCACAATGGTTATATTTCTATTAATTGGCTCTACTATGTTTTCACTGGTATTTCGTGGAGTTTATGGGGACGTATGGATCGATAATTTACTTTTAAATTTACCGGGAGGTAAATGGTCTGTACTATTTATTATTAATCTATTTATCTTTATTCTGGGATTCTTTATTGATTTCTTTGAAATAGTATTTATTGTAGTTCCTATGGTAATGGGAACAGTCCTCAAACTGGGAATAGATATGGTATGGTTTGGAGTTTTGTTAGGAATGAACCTTCAAACTTCATTCCTAACACCACCCTTCGGATTTTCAATTTTTTATCTTAAAGGAGTATCTCCTCCCGAACTGAAGACTATGCATATTTATCGCGGGGTAATACCATTTATTATTATTCAGATCATAGGAATTTTACTTGTGGTATTTTATCCTGAAATTGTATCTTATTAGAACTAACGCCATATTGCAAGAAAAAGGTTGGTATTACCTTTTTCTTTTTGATTTCTATTACTAGAAAAAAGAAACCAATAATGCCCATTATGCTTATTATATGAAAAGAAAGGAAAAGATTCAAATTCATCACCAAATGTAATTTGTTGTAAATCAGTTCCATCAATTTGGATCATAAAAATATTGAAGACTCTTCCGCCACGGTTTAAGGTATGATGATTGGAAGAAAATAAAATTTTACTTCCATCAGGGTAAAAATAAGGAGACCAATTAGCACCTGGTAAATTCGTAACCTGTTTGATTGTTTTTGTTTGTAGATCCATTATATAAATATTAAGGCTGGTTGGTTGGACCAATCTATTTTTTAATAAATATTTATAAATTTTTTTATCTTCTTCTGATGTAGGTCTACTTGCCCTCCACACAATTTTTTTAGAAGTACTATCAAAAAAAGCCCCTCCATCATATCCTAATTCATCAGTAATCTGGTAATTCTTTCCCGTTTTGATTTCATACAACCAGAGTTCCAGATCACCACTTCGATCGGAGGTATAAACCATAAAATTACCATCAGGAGAAACTGTTGCTTCTGCTTCGTATCCTACTCCAGAAATTAATTTTTCAGTCTGATTTTTCTGAATATCATAAATATATATATCATATTCAAAAAGTTGCCAGATATATTTACCTTCAAATTTTCGAACAACATCAGGACAATCATCAAAATTATGATGAGTAGACGAATAAATAATTTTTTCTTTTTCAAGAAAATAAGAACAGGTAGTTCTACCTTTTCCCGTTGAAATCAGCTTATATTCCGGTTTTTTTTTATTTTTTAAAATATCTTCAATGTTATCAATTAGATAGATTTGATCGCAGATTTTTTTTCTAAAAGGCTGTAATTCTCCTGAATCACTCTGAAAAACAATTTTTTCATCATCAAAACTAAAGTATCCTTCAGCATTATTCCCAGAAAAAGTAAGGGGAATTACATCCAGAAAATACCTTATTTCTTCTGGAAGCATCATCCCATTTTTGTATTGTTGAGAGATTTTTACCATACAGGATGTTAGTGAAATTAAAACTATAATGTATAAACATCTTCTCATCAGTAAAATTCTTAAATCAGCATTTTAAAGTCAATTCTATTTTTTATTTTTTTATTGACAGAGTTCAAAGAAAAATTAAACTTAGAATATGAATTTTACTAATCAACATTACTCCACCAAACTGGAAGAATTATTAAAATTAACCACTAAAGAAGATAAAGATTCATTAACAAGGCATTTTGTACATCATCTCGAATATAGTGTTGGAAAATATATAAACAATATTTATCCCAAAGATTTATATTTAGCTTTAGCTTACACCATTCGCGATTATTTAATTGATAGATGGAATGAAGTTCAAGATATTTATAGAAAACAGAAATCAAAGAAAGTTTATTATCTATCAATGGAATTTTTGATGGGAAGAATGCTAAAATCAAATCTCATTAATATGGAAGCTATAGATCTGGCACGAGAGGTAGCAAAAGAACTGGGTTTTGAACTCGACGAGATATTTGAAGAAGAGCCCGATGCAGGTCTTGGTAACGGTGGTCTGGGAAGATTGGCAGCTTGTTTTCTGGATAGTTTAAGTAGCTTAGATTACCCCGCCATAGGTTGCGGATTATTATACGAGTATGGAATCTTTCATCAAAAAATATCACAAGGAAATCAAATTGAATATCCAGATCACTGGCTGGATATGCCCAATCCCTGGCTTGTAATGAGAAGTGATGATATCTATCCCATTAGTTTCTATGGAAGAGTTGAGGAATATGTAGATCACCATGGAATAAAACGAAAGAGATGGATTAGTGATTATAAAGTAATTGCAGTAGGATATGATTTTCTGGTACCAGGCTTTAAAACAAGAACGGTTACCAATTTACGATTGTGGAAGGCAGAATCATCAAAAGAGTTTGATTTTCGCTATTTCAGTTATGGTGATTATGTAAAAGCAGTACAGGATAAAATATTTTCTGAAAATATCACACAGGTATTATATCCCAACGACAATAATTTACAGGGAAAAGAATTAAGGTTAAAACAAGAGTATTTTTTAGTATCTGCTACCATTCGTTTTGCTCTAAATGAAATTTTTCAGACTGAAGAAAAGTTTAGTCATGATATTATTCCCGATAGAATATTTTTTCAATTAAATGATACTCATCCTGCTCTTGCTATTGTTGAATTTATTCGAATACTTGTAGATGAACACAAAGTTGATTTTTTTAAGGCATGGAATCTGGCAAAAGAATGTTTTGGTTATACCAATCATACAATTATGCCAGAAGCTCTCGAAAAATGGGGTGTAGACTTAGTCGGGAATCTTTTACCAAGACACCTGGAAATTATTTACGAACTTAATCATTATTTTTTACACGATCTTAGAAAAAAAGGAGTTTCTGAAGAAAAAATAAGAAATCTATCTCTAATAGAAGAATCTAATCCTAAAAAAATTCGGATGGCAAATTTAGCAATCCTTGGTTCAAAAGTAATTAACGGTGTTTCCGAAATTCATACTCAAATTATAAAAGATAAAGTTTTTAAAGAATTTTATGAGTTATTTCCGGAAAAATTCCAGAATAAAACCAATGGTATAACCTTTAGAAGATGGCTTTATTCTTCTAATGAAGAACTTACAAAATTAATTATAGATACAATTGGAATTCGATGGTTAGCTGATTCCCATTATTTAAGAAAGTTAGAAAAATTTGCTGAGGATTCAAGTTTTATGGAAAAATTTTATCAAATTAAGTTACACAAAAAACAACAACTGGCAAAACTTATCCATTCAGAATTGGGAATTAAGGTGGACCCCCATAGTATTTTTGATATTCAAATAAAAAGAATTCATGAATACAAAAGACAACATCTAAATATATTAAAAATTATAGCCGATTATCAATACCTGAAAGATAAAAAAGATACAAATTATTATCCAAAAGTATTTATATTTGGTGGGAAAGCAGCTCCAGGTTATTATTTAGCAAAATCAATTATAAAATTGATTCATACTGTAGCTGATAAAATTAATCATGATAGAGACGTCAATGATCTTATAAAAGTTGTATTTATACCAAACTATAATGTTAGCCTTGCAGAAAAAATTATTCCAGCGGCCGATATTTCTGAACAAATTTCCACAGCGGGAACAGAAGCATCAGGAACTGGTAATATGAAGTTTATGCTTAATGGAGCCATTACTCTGGGAACTCTTGATGGTGCAAATATTGAAATTCTTGAAGAAGTAGGAAAAGAAAATATTTATATTTTTGGAAATACAGTAGAACAATTACAGGAGCTAAGAAATCATTACAATCCAGTTCATATTTATGAAAGTGATCCTCTAATAAAGAGTATTTTAAATACCATTTTATATAATTATTTTAATCCCTTTCATCAGGGGGACTTTCAAGAAATTTTTCATTCTCTGGTCTATGCTGGTGATCCCTATTTTGTCCTTGCTGATTTTCATGATTATAGAGAAAAACATATTCAAATTAATAATGACTATAAAAATCAAAAAGAATGGATTAAAAAATCGATTCTAAATACGGCAAGATCAGGAAAATTTTCCTCAGACAGAACTATTGAACAATATGCAAATGAAATCTGGAATTTAAAGAAAATAAGAATAAAGAAATAATTTCTTTAATTATAAAATCTCTTTTATAAATTTGAGGAAATTCATGTATTCGTAAAAAAGACTTGCCTTTTTGAAAAATAAGATTTTTATTTCAATATGAAGCTAACTCTTTCCATCGATGAAGTAAAATCCAAAATTCAAAATCTATATCTACCACATGAATGGGAGAAAGCCATTGAACTCATCAAAGAAATTAGAGAACTTAAAAAACAAAAAAATGCCATTATATTGGGGCATAATTACATGACTCCTGATGTCTTTTATGGAGTATCTGATTATATAGGAGATTCTCTTGGGCTTGCAAAAAAAGCATCAGAGATTGATGCAGAAATCATTCTTTTTAATGGTGTTCATTTTATGGCTGAAACAGCCTCTATTTTAAATCAGGATAAAAAAGTTTTAATTGCAGATTTAAATGCAGGATGTTCCTTAGCAGAGAGTATTACAGCAGAAGATGTAACAAACTTAAAACAACAATACCCGGGCATTCCCGTAGTTACATATATTAATTGTTCAGCTGAGGTTAAGGCAGAAACAGATATTTGTTGTACCAGTGCTAATGCCCTACAAGTAATTGAAAGCATACCTTCAGATGTAGTTATTTTTCTGCCGGATGTTTATCTTGCCAGAAATATCCAAAAGCTTACCAGAAAGAAAATAATTTCCTGGGAAAAAGGGAAATGTATAGTTCATGAGCAATATACAGCTGATGACATTTTTTATTATAGAAAACAGTTTGAGGATTTGGTAGTAATTGCTCATCCTGAGTGCGATACAATCGTTACTGAGGTAAGTGACTTTACGGGAAGCACTTCTCAAATGGCTGATTTTATCAGAAAAAGTCCACAGAAAAATGTTTTATTAGTTACAGAATGTAGTATGGCTGATAATTTAAGAAGTGAATTCCCTGAAAAGAATTTTATTGGAACCTGTCATACCTGCCCCCATATGAAAAAAATTACACTGGAAAAAATTCGAGATTCTCTATTATGCGAACAATATGAAGTAAAAGTCCCCCCTTATATTGCAGAGAAGGCAAAAAAACCTATTTTAAAAATGTTCGAAATATCCTATCAAAAGAAATAATTTATTTATAAATTTCTTTTAATTTTTCCCTCAAAACCTTTTTATCAAATTTACCTACACTGGTTTTAGGAATGGATTCAATAATATGGATATCATCTAAATGGGGAATTTGCCAATGGGCAAAATAATTTTTTAATTCTGAAAGAATTGCCTGTTTATCTATAACCTGTCCTTCTTTCGGAACACAGAAGACTACAGGAGCTTCATCTTTGATTTTATCCGGTCTTGCTACAACAGCTGCTTCTAAGATAAAAGGTAGTCCCATAATTCGATTTTCCATTTCTACGCTGGAAATCCACTCTCCTCTTGTTTTAATTAAATCTTTTTTTCTATCAGTAATTTGAATATAATTATGTTCATCGATTGTTACTATATCACCTGTGCGAAACCATCCATCCGATGTGAAGGTATCTCTCGAATCCATTTTATAATAACTTCCTGTAATCCAGGGCCCTCTTACTACTAATTCCCCAACAGATTTACCATCTCTTGGAATTTCCTTTTCGTTTTCATCTATAGCCTTTAGCTCTACTCCCGGTGCTGCAAACCCTTGCTTCGCACGAACATAAAATTGCTTGTCTAAGTCCCAATTTTCCATATAGCTTCTTAATCGAGAAACAGTTCCCAAAGGAGACATTTCTGTCATTCCCCATGCCTGAATAATTTTAATTCCAAAGTCTTTTTCAAAATTTTCAATCATCGAACGGGGAACGGCAGAACCACCTACAATCATTGTGTGTATTTTTAAATTATATTTCTTTTTTTTCAATTGCTGGTACAATACATTCCATACTGTGGGAACACCAGCGGATATAGTTACATTTTCTTTTTCAAATAAATCAGCCAACGGATCTCCTAAAAGATGCTTACCTGGAAACACCAACTTGGGACCGATCATTACACAGGAAAAAGGAATACCCCAAGCATTTGCATGAAACATTGGCACAACAGGAAGGATTACCTCTCTTTCACTGATACCAATTACATCAGGAAGACTGATGCCAAATGTATGTAAAACTATGGAGCGATGGCTATATACTACCCCTTTAGGGTTACCTGTTGTACCTGATGTATAACAAATGGCAGCTGGTTCCTGCTCATCAATATTACTATCCAATAATTCTAACCCTTCATTATAATCTCCAGTGTTTAAAAATTCTTCGTAATCAATTGTATTGAGAAGATCAGGAAAAGGTATATTTTCTTTATCGTCCATTATGATGATCTTCTGGACTGTTTTTAATTTTGGTAAAAGAGGTACCAGCGCTTTTGTTAACGATTTATCAATAAAAATAAATTTATCTTCCGCATGATTTATAATAAATTCCAGTTGTTCTGGAAATAAACGAATGTTTAAAGTATGAAGAATTGCTCCTATACCCGGAACTGCAAAATATAGTTCAAGATGTCTATAATGATTTAAGGCAAAGCTTGCAATTCGATCATAAGCTACTACGCCATTTCTTTTAAGGGCTGACATCAACTGAACAGTTCTTTTAAAAAAATCTGAATAACGATATCTATGTAAAGATTCATCATTCATTTTAGTGACAATTTCACCGTAAGGATGAACATTCATAGCTCTTTTTAAGATAAAATTTAGGTTTAATGGGAAATTCATGATTGTGGATTTCATACTCTCTCTCCAGGATTTTGATATAAAAACATTAAAAGAAACTTATTTACAGTCAACTGGAATTTTCTTATTTCATAATTTTTAGGTCAAAACTTTCTGTTTTTGATTAAAAATCACATCAATTACCTCATAACGATAATCAAAAATTTCATCCAGTTGTTTTTTTATGAAAAGATTATGCGCTATCTCTCCAAGGATACCCATTGGAAGAATATAGTTTACTTTGTCGATCATTTCAATTTTTCCGTCTTTAATCTCAAATTTATGTAAATGTTCCCACTTTACATAAGGTCCTTGCAGTTGAACATCTACAAATTCTTTTAAAGGAATCACTTTTGTGATTTTTGTTACCCATGTTAAAGGAATATGAAAAATGGGACTTACCTTGTATTTAATAATCATACCTTCGTACATTTTAGTTTCCTGAGTAAATCCAGAAAGGATTTTAAAATTCATATAAGGTGGAGTAATTTTCTGGAGATTTAAAGGTGAACTAAAGAAATCCCACGCTGTTTCAATATCCGTATCAATAATTTGCTTTCTATAAAGTGTAAATTCTTTCATAATTCTTCTATATAAATAAAAAAATTTATAATGTCAAATGTTTTAAAAAAAGATATGACAATATAGGAATAATTTTTTTAATAATCAAAATTGACTGGATTTATGATATTAAAAAAGTTTTAAAGAAATGGAAAAACTTTTTCTTATCATAATTTTATCTTTAATTTTTATCATTTTGTTATACCCTTTTTTATTTAAATTTATTGTATTAAAAATTTTTAAGATTTATGGCCTAAGAGTAGAATTTAAGAAGTTGGGTTTTTTTCATCCTTTCAGATTTTATGCAGAAAACCTTATTATAAACTATTTTAAAAGTGAAAACTATGATACCTTTTCTTTCCAATGTGAAAAAATATTTTTCTTAGTACGTTTTTTACCTCTACTATGGGGAAAAATCAAAATCAAAAAAATATATATAAAAAACCCCTATCTATTTTACGAAAATAAAATGAACTCTTTTTTAAAAATTCAGCTTCTTCCTTCGCCGAACAGAGTCTTTTTTGAAAACATTATTATTTTTCAGGGAAAAATAAAATTCATTGATTATGTACTGCCAGGTCCATATCAATTACTGATGGAAGGAATTAATCTTTATGGTGCCCAGATGGATTTATCTTTTCCTGTAAGCATTCTTTTTTTTATAAAAAGAGGGAAAGCTCGGCTTGGTAGGGGAAAAATTAAATCAAGAAATCATTACATAAAAAAGAAACCTTTAAGAGGTAATTTAATTTTTCATAAAATAAAATGGATGGATGTGATGGGAATAACTATTCCTCTTATGGAAATTACTTTTGATATGGAAATAGAATTTGAACATTTAAAAAATCAAACCAATGTATCAGGAAAAATATTTATTTTGAATAATATAGAGAAAAAAAATGGAGGTATTGGATTTTCCTTTCCTATTATATGGTCTCAATATCGATTACCTATGGATTTAGGAATTCAGAAACTTATAGAAAAAATTTTTGAAACCATCCAGCCGTCTTTAATTGAAAAAGGATTGATTTTAATCGGAAAAGAATTTTTTGATAAATTTAGAAAGACCCCCTATGAATTTGAATAATAACTATCTGGTAACTATAGGGAATCGAATTTTTCATTCTGTGATGAAAAAAATTCATTCAGGTAATTTACTTGAAAAACAATTAGATTCAGAATCCATTAAAAAAATCACCGCTTCAGCTTATTATATCTTTTCCTTTGGAAAGGCAGGATATTCTCTTGCTAAAAATTTATATAATTATCTCTTTCAATGTCAGTTATTAGAAAATCTTATAAATGGATTTGTGGTAATACCTTATAATAGTTATAAAGAAAAAGAAATAGGGAATTTTTTTATATTTGAATCCAGTCATCCTTATCCCGATGAGCAAAGTTTAAAAAATGGAGATACTCTTTTAAAAATCATACAAGAATTGCCTATTGATTGTAATATTATTCTCTTATTGTCAGGAGGGGCTTCTTCTCTAATCGAAGTATTAATTCCTGACATTTCTCTGGATAATTACAGAAAAATTACAAAAGAGCTATTAAATTCTGGAGCCACAATCATTGAAATTAATAAGATAAGAAGTAAAATGTCCCTTATAAAAGGAGGTGGACTTGCTCATTCACTATATCCCAGGAAGGTTTATCAATATTTACTGGTAGATGTAATAGGTGAATCCCCAGAACGTTTTGTAGGTTCGGGACTGATGTATCCTGATAATACTTCAATAGAAGAAATAATCCAGATTCTTGATAAATATAATATCAAAACTTCTATTGATTGGAAAAATATTCAATTTCCAGAAAAGAAAAATTCATCACTGGTATATACTACAATAATAGGTAACAATGAAATTGCCTGTAAGGCATTAAAAAATGCCATAGAAGAATCTGGATATCCTTCGCATATTTTGAAGCCCAATATTAATCAAGATATCAAAATCGTTGAAAATCTGATTTTTCAAGATATAAAAAAGTTTATTGAAAATCCCAATATAAAAAAAATAGGATTGGTCTGGGGAGGAGAACCTACAGTGAATGTTAAAGGAAATGGATTAGGTGGTAGAAGTCTGGAATTAACTATTCGCTTAGGATTAAAACTGGACGAATATTTAAAAAATTATCCAGAAAAAGTAGATGTATTTTTTACTTCTTTTGGAACTGATGGAATTGACGGTCCTACAGATGTAGCAGGAGGTTTTGTTGTTTTTGAAAAGAAAACAAGACTTTTTTCATTAATTGAAAGAATTTATAATAATCTCAACAATGATAAAAAAAAATTGGAAATGATGCTGGAAAATAATGATTCATATAGATTGATACAAATTATGGATTCTTTTGTTCATTCACCTTATAAAAACACAACAAACGTAAATGATTTAATGTTCTGTTTAATTGATAAAACCTCAGATTAAATTTTTAAAAAAATTTATCTTTATTTTCAAAAAGAATTTGATTGATAGAATTCAAGATATATTTTATCCAAACATAAAGAGGTTTTATGTTTGAAGAAATTTTAAAAAAAAGAGGCTGGTTCTGGCTATTGCTAAATTCATTGCACATTATCTTAGCTTCTTTTATGGGTTTTACTTCCTGGATTGCTTTTTTATATATGTATATTCGTACCAGAAAAAAAGGCTGGCTTATAAGTGCTTTGTTTTATTTTTTATCTGCTGCAACTATTTTATATTTAACGAATTTATTCCCTGATGAAAAAACAAGACCTTCATATTTTAATTTTATCATTACTGTCTATCTTTTGATCTGGGTCTTTTCTATACTTCATATTTTATTTTCTCTAAAAGAATTTCTACTTAGAATTAATACACTATCAGAAGTTTCAAAAGAGAAAGAAGGAACTCTAAGTTACCAAATTAAAAAAGAATATGGTATTATTAAAAATCCCATTGATGAAACCCTATCAGAATTTAAAGAAAACGATACTACTGTAAAAATTGCAAGATTTATATTTGATAATTTACCTGTAACACCTGAATTTTTATTTTATACAAATTTAAGAGAGGCAGCTAGAAGATATAACTTTGATTATTCAAATGAGCGGGAAGAGAAAATAATTAATATTGCAAAATATGATGAAAATTTACATAAAATTATTAAAACAGGAAAAGCCATCGATAAAATTGATGCGGGTCTGGGAATTTTTACAGGTTTACAAAATACTTATCAAAAGATAAAAAAGACAAATCAGAGAACTTTCGAATCTGATCCTCAACAAGCCATTGATGCGGCCACAAAAGCGATTGCTCTCGGCTATATGATTCATCTATCTTTCGATGAAAATAAAATTCAAAATTTTTTGAAACTCCATTCTGGTATAGAAATATTAAGCTATTTTTTAACCATAGAATTAGCTTTACCATTCACAGATAATTTTCTTGAAGAAGGTGGAAAAGCTTTATATAAACTTATCCAGCAAAACGAAAGACAAATTGAATCTAAATTTAGTTCTTTCGCAGGCGAAACTTCTTTCTTAGAAGCTAAAACTATTCTGGAAAGATTAGAAAATCAAATACAGAGTTTATCTTCGACAATTTCTCAATCTTTAAAGCCCTTCGAAGAGACCTTGTCAAATAAACTACCCTCTATTTTGAATATTATGGACTCAGTTGCAGGTGGTATCTCAACTTCACTAGATATCTTGCCTTTTTGGAAATTTTTATCTGCCCGATTGGCTGCCGAATCTGCAATTTATAAATCAATAAAAATATAATTTTTTTTATTTTAATTGACTAATTTAAAACTAAAAATATTTTTAAGAAAAAATTTATTCAGGAGAATTTTATGAATATTTTAGAATCTTTAAATGAATTTCAGGAAACAGATAAAACTGTAAGAATCACAAAACTCATTTTAGAACATTTACCATATAGTCCACCATTTATTTATTACTCAAATCTAAAAGGTGCCATTGAAAGGTATAATTTACCCTATTCTACTGAAAAAGAAAATCAAATTATGAATACATTGACAAATGAAAATTTAAATACAATTGTCAAAGTAGGTAGTACTATTGATAAGATTGATACAGGTCTGGGGATTGTAACTGGGTTTCAAAATTTATTTCAAAAAATGAAAAAAACCAACCAGAGAACCTTCGAATCTGATCCCCAACAAGCCATTGATGCAGCCACAAAAGCGATAGCCCTCGGCTATATGATTCATCTCGCCTTCGATGAAAATAAAATCCAGAATTTTTTAAATACATATGCTGGAAAAGAACTTTTGATTTATTTCCTTGCAGTTGAAATCGCATTACCTTTTACTGATAACTTCATAGAAGAAGGCGGAAATCTTATTTATAAGCTTTTAAATCAAAACAAATCCGGAATAGTTTCACGATTTTCAAATTTTGGAGGGGAATCTTCTTTTTTTCAAGCAAATGAAATCTTGACTGGATTAAAAGAACAAATCAATACAATGAGTTCTTCTATTACACAATCTATTAAACCATTAGAAGAAGCTATTTTAAATAAACTTCCCATGATTTTAAATATTTCTGATTCCTTAACAGGAGGAATTGCAACTGTATTAGATTTCTTACCTATCTGGAAATTTTTATCTACAAGGTTTGCTATTGAATCAACAATACAAAAAGTATAAAAAAGACTAAATTAAACTTTTTAATTATCTATATGATAAATCTGCTTTTTATATGGAAAGAATTGGTAGGGTGATGGATGAGGAGGGAGAACTCAATTCCAGATATAATTATTCCTCCCATCAATCTCCTCATCCACCCCTCCCACACCCAAAACCAAATCCGCCTCATCACCAACGGATACCTTCCCCCCGCAAGCTGTATTGTCTGCATCACCTGATGTATTCCATTCACTAAAAATTCCCATTCCAGCATAATCCTGATTAACAAACTTATACTCATCCCTGTTATCTCTTTCAATTGATTAAGTTCCCCCCAGATTGCTTCCTTTTCCAGTCTGAATCCATATCGTACATAAT
>FWPU01002453.1_pt1 | contig 19799 bp, 8 predicted proteins | sample 2228361 | NCBI WGS metagenome assembly FWPU01 (sample SAMEA103939777, study PRJEB20133) | metagenome
ATATGCGTCTCCTCGATGTAGCCCATGCCGCCGAAGAACTGCTGGCAGTCGTAGATGACGCGCTGGGCGAGATCTCCGGCGAACAGCTTGGCCATGGAGATTTCCTTCACCGGGTTCTGCTTCCGATCGAACAGCTCGACGGCGTGATAGGTGAGCCGGCGCGCCGCCTCGATCGCGGTGAGGTGCTCGACGAACTTGTGGCGCCACACCTGGTACTTGATGATCGGCCGACCGAACGCCTCGCGCTCGTTGCCGTACTTGATGGCCTCCTCCACGGCGGCCTGCATGCCGGCGACCGCGATGATCGCCGCCACCAGGCGCTCGCCCTGGAAGTTGGTCATGATGTGGTAGAAGCCCTCGTTCTCCTCGCCGAGGACGTAGCGGCACGGAATTCTGCAGTCCTCGAAGTAGAGAATGGCGGTGTCCGACGAGAGATTGCCGATCTTGTCGAGCTTCTTCGACACGCTGAAGCCCTTCACGTCGGTGGGAAACGTCACCAGCGAGATGCCGCCGTAGCCCGCCTCGCCCGTGCGCACGGCGAGGGTGATGAAGTCGGCGCGCGTGCCGTTGGTGATCCACATCTTCGAGCCGTTGATGACGTAGTCGTCACCGACCCGCCGCGCGGTCGTCTTGATGTTGGCCACGTCGCTGCCGGCGCCCGGCTCGCTGATGCCGAGAGCGGCGATCTTCTCGCCCGCCAGCGCCGGGGCCAGAAACTCGCGCTTCTGCTCGTCGGTGCCGATCTCGTTGATGATCGGCGTCGCCATCTGGCTCTGCACCAAAAGCGCCATGTTCACGCCGGCGTTCTGCGAGCGGACCAGCTCCTCGGCGAAGACCGTGACGTACCAGTAGTCGAGGCCCGAGCCGCCGTACTTCGGGTCGTGGTTGATGCCCAGAAAGCCCAGCTCGCCCGCTTTCTTGAACACCTCTCGGGGGAAGATTCCCGCCCGGTCCCACTCGAGCGCGTGCGGCGCCAGCTCCTTCTCGACCCACGTCCGCACCGTCTTGCGGAACGCCTCGTGCTCCTCGGTGAAGAAATTCGGCATGGCCTGCCCCTCGGCTGCGAGATTGATTCGCGAGTCAATAGCATGCGCCATGTACCTTGACGAGGGGGCTGACGGCCTTGCCGTTCCGGCGGGACCGAGAGCTTCGTCGGCGGGCTGAACACCGAACGAACGCTCGACGGCTCAGCCCCCATCGACGGCTCGATGCGCCGCCTCAGTTCGCCGGCCGGCAGAATCCGTAACCCGGAGGGGCGCCGGAGATCGGGTCACAGACCTGGGCCACCGGCACCTGCAGGCAGGTCTGCGAGTCCGGCTGCGTGTCGTCGCAGTACCGGCGGCAGATGCCGGTGGTGCCCTGCGCCAGCCCGTTGCAGTGCAGCGCCGTCGGCGGGTTCGAGATGAAGCACGCGGTGGGGCTGTTGCAGGCCTGGCCTTCGGTCTTCGTATCGGTCGGCGCCGCGCAGTACGCCGCCGGCACCGCGGCGGTGGAGTCGAAGTAGCAGTACGTCCCAGTCGGGCAATCGGGGCTGCGCGGGTCGCACGGCCGCTTGCACGCCTGCTGCGTCGGGTTCGAGATGCAGATCTCGCCCGGGTCGGTCGGCGGGTTGGCCTCCTTGCACACCGTGCCGCCGCGGCCGCCGCACTTGCACTTGCCGTCCTCGGGGTCGCACGACGCCCCGCCGGTGCAGATCTTCGCCCCGCCGTCGGCCAGCACGCATTGCTGGCCGCCCTGGCACTGCGGCGGCGGCCCCAGCGCGCAGATCTGCGCGCTCGAGCACACCGGCCCGCCCGGCCCGCCGCATTTGCACAGCCCGTCGGCCGGATCGCACGTGGTGCCCCCGTAGCAGGTCACGCCGACGCACGCCGAGCCGGGCTTGCACGAACGCTGGGCCACCTCGCAACTGCCGCCGTCCGGGCAGGCGCACGACTCGCCCGACTGGCAGATGACCCCGTTGCACTTGCAGTAGCCGTCGGCAGGGTCGCACTCCGTCGCGCCCAGGCAGGTCACACCCGAGCAGAGGTTCTCGATGCAGGTCTTCTGGCTGTTCTGCTGGTCGACCGAGCAGAACCTGGGCGCGGGGCACTCGGCGCTGCCGCACCGGCACTTGCCGGTCGCCCCGTCGCAGGTCTGGTTCTTCGGGCAGGCCACCTGGGTGCAGCTCACGGCCGCCTGGCAGATGCGCGCGTTGGGGTTGCAGATCTCTCCGGTCTGGCAGATGACGCCGCCGGTGCCGCCGCACTTGCACCGGCCGTCGTTGACGTCACAGGTCGTCCCGCCCGAGCAGGTGACGTTGGCGCACTTCGTCGTCAGGCAGGTGTTCGAGATGGCGTCGCAGACGAAGCCCTCGGGGCAGATGCGGCCGCCCCGGCCCCCGCACTTGCACTTGCCATCCTCCGGGTCGCACGAAAGCGGCGCCTCGCAGCGCACGTTCTTGTCGACGCAGACGTTCTTCGGGCCGCCGCCGCACGAAACACCGAGCACGACCGCGGCCGAAACGAGCGAGCCGACCAAAAGCGCAGTTCTCAGCATGTCCTCACGTTCCGCGCCCTCGCGAAGAGCGCGGCCTTCTCCCCCACGGGGTCTTCACCGCCGCCGCCGGACGGCCAGCCCGGCCAGGGACAGCAGCGCGAGCAGCGCCGGCCCGCCGGCCGCTCCCGAGCAACCGCCCTTCTGCACCTTCTCGTAATCCGGCCGAACCTTGATCGACAGGCCGCGCACGTCCTGCCGGCCCGACTTGTCGGTCAGCTTCACCAGGAAGCTGAACGTCACCGGCACGGGGTTGCCCCGCTCGTCGGTCGCCTGCGGCAGCGCCACCGGCGCCGGCGTGCCCGAGATGAGCCCGTCGGCCCCGAGGAAGAGCCCCGCCGGCAGCGTCTGCGTCAGGTCCGTCGGCGCGCAGCCGAAGTCCTCCAGGTTCTGCGCGGCCTGCTTCACGCACGCGATCGAGAACTGAACGTCCACCGCCGTCTGGCCACCGTTGTGCGACAGCCGCGCGTTGTACGGGTGGCCGACGAACGCATCCGGCAGCGCGGTGGTGGTGATGGCCAGGCCCTCGTCGTAGGTGATCTGCAGCGGCAGCGTGGTGATGTCCTCGTTGCCTGCCGAGTCCTGCACGCGCAGGGTGATGGCGAACAGGCCCGCCTTCTGCGGCAGCCCGCGCAAGACGTCCTGGCCCGACGGGTCCTCCTCGACCTTGATGCCGAAGTCCGCCGGAATGGCCGTCTCGGGCTTGCCGGGCTGATCGGTCGGGTTCTCCGCGAGCTGCTGGAACTTGACGATGCTCCAGTCGTACGGCGGCTCGCCGCCGACGGCCTGCAACACCTGGAGGTATTCCTTCCGCAGATGGCCGACCGCGAGCTGCCGCGTGGCGATGTGCATCGCCGTCGGGAGCACCACCCTCACCCTGAGGTCCTTGGCAGCCTGGGCGCCCGCTGCATCCTTGAGCTCGACCGAGAAGGGGAACTCGTTCGCCTCGCCGGGCTTCACCGCCTCGCTGGCGCGCCCCTCGACGGTGCCGTCGGTCGACAGCGCCAGCCCCGCCGGCAGCCGCGACTCGGGCTTGAGCGTCCAGACGTACGGCGGCTTGCCACCCACCGCCACCAGGCGCGCCTGGTAGCTCTTGCCGAACTCGGCGACCGGCAGCTCCTGGTCCACGATGGCCAGAGGCAAATTTGCCGGCGTCACCTGGAGCGACAGGTTCGCCGTCGCCTCGCCGCCGCCCGACGTCACCTTCACTCTGAACGAGAACGAGCCGGGCGCCGCCGGCGCGCCGGTGAGGTCGCCCGACGTCGAGAAGCTCATTCCCTTCGGCAGGCTGCCGCCCGTGAGCGCCCAGCTGTACGAGCCGTCGCCGCCCGTGGCCTGCAGCCTGAGCCCGTACGGCGCGTACTGCGTTGCCCCGGGCAGCGAGTTGGTGATGACGGTGAGCTGGCCGGTGTTGACGATGAAGCCTCCGCCGGCGGTGGCGCAGTTGTTCACCTCGGAGATCTCCGTCAGCGTCGACGTGGGGTTCGCCGAAGGGTCGTAGTCGAGGCAGACGCCGACCCAGTACCGGCCCGCGTTCAGGTTCGCCGGGAGCGTCAGCTGCTCGGTCCTCGTGTCCGAGGCATTCACCGCCAGCGAGGCAATCTGATTCACCGGCGAGAGCGGCTGGTCCGAGACGGTCACCACCGAGTTGTCCGAGAGGAAGTAGGTGTACTTGAACGGCGTGGTCGCGTCGGCGTTGCCGGCGTTGGTGATGATCCGCGAGATGGACACCGTGCCGCCCGGAGTGGCGCTCTGCGGCCCGGAGATGGTGGTCACCACCAGGTCGGGCGTCGGCGGCCCCACCCGCAGCACGATCGGCGGCGACACGTTGTTCGTCTCGTCCTGCTCGGCGACGAGATTGTCGGGGTCTATCTGCGCCAAAAGGAAGTAGTTGCCGGTCGCAGTGCCGTTGGGAATGGGTGCCGAGGCCGCGACGATCACCTCCTGGAGCGTGTCGAGATCGGTGGGCATCGTCTCGCCGAGCCGGATGTCGCCCGCGTCGAGCACCGGGTCGGTGGACAGGTAGAACTGGACCTTCACGTTCGGGGCGCCGCGCCCGCCCAGATTCTTCGCCGTCACCGTGCCGCGGAACGGCACTCCGGCGTAGCCGACCTGGTCGCCCGAGAGGTTCGACACGACCAGGTCCGGCGGGAGCGTGAAGTCGATGGCCTGGTTCGCCGGCCAGTGCGCCGCCCCGCAAGTTCCCGCGCTGGAGGTGGTGCAGGCCAGCGCGGCGATGCCGACGTTGATCTTCTCCTGGATGCCGACCGACGCCGAGGTGTTGGACAGGTTCGGCGGGGGCGTCGGCCCGTAGTGGAACCGGATCTTGTTGGTCGTCTCGTGAAGCTGGACCTGGAAGCTGAACCGGGTCGACCCCGTCGCGCACGAGCCGTAGTTGCCGTCGCAGACGTCCTTCCACTCGACGGTGAAGACGCGGAACGGCGCGGTGCCCGTGGTGCGGTACTGCACCGTGCCGAGCCAGAGGTGATCCCACCACGGAGCGATGAACGTGGTCGGGTACGACGTCGACGAGTTCGCGTGGGGGATGCCGAGGTTCGAGTACTACTCGGTGCCGCCGACGAACGACAAGAGGCCGTGCGCCCAGGCCTGCACCGCCGAGTAGCTCTGGCCGTAGAACTTGAAGTCGAAGCCGATCGGAATGCTGGCGGACGAGTAGTAGTACTGAATCGCCGCCACCGGCGAGCCCAAAGGCAGGTTGGCGTAGGCCACCGGCTTGGGCGATTCGAGCGTGTACTGCACCTGGGCGTTTGCGACCGAGGCGGCCATCACCAGCGCGGCCGCCGAGGCCAACGCCGCGCGGCGCCGGCGGAACAGGAGCGCGCCGAAGGCGGCCATTAGCGCCCCCAAGCCGCTCCCGCCGACCGAGTTGCAGCCGGCGCTGCGCGGCGACTCCACCACCTCCAGCGTGAACGCGCCCAGCCCCGAGCCGCCGGGCTGGTCGCGCGCCTCGACCACGAAATTGTACGTGCCCACGGCGTTCTCCGTGGCGACTGTGCCCGAGATGGTGCCGCTCTCGTCGAGCGAAAGCCCCGGCGGCAACGCCCCCGAATGCAACCGGAACCGCACGGCGCCCCCCGAGCCGCCGGCGACCAGCGAGATGTCGACGGTGTCACCGGGGTGAATGGCCGAAGGCGCGTTCTGGGCGGTCAACTTGAGCCTCGCTGGGAAGACCCGAAGGATGAAGTCGGCGACGTCGGACCGGCCCTTGGCGTCCTCGACCTGGATGCTGAACGGGTAGGTGCCCGCAATCAACGGCTTGCCGCGGATGACGCCCCGCTCGCCGTCGCTCGTCAAGCTCAGGCCGTCGGGGAGCACGCCCGAAGCCACCGACCAGGTCAGGGGCCGGGCGAGCGGGCTGTCGTTGGCGTTGGCCGCGACGAGGTCGGTGACGTAGTCCGAGCCCACCAGCGAGTCGGGCACGGCCAGCGTCTTGACGAAGATGGCGCCGGGCTCGATGACGCGGACCTTGATCTGCGCCCGCGAGCGGCTGCCCACCGCGTCGGCGACCTCGAAGGTGACCAGGTTCTCGCTCAGCGGGGTCCCCGGCCGCACCGAGCCCGTCAGGGTGCCCTGCGCGTCGAGCGCGATGCCCGCCGGGAGCTCTCCGGCCGAAATCGACCAGGTGTACGGCCGCACGCCGCCCGCAGCCGAGAGCGCCGCCTGGTAGGGCGTGCCCGGGCTGTTGACGACGGGCGGCAGCGACCGGGTGGTGATCTCGAGCTGAGTGGTGGGCGGGAGCACGCGCAAGACCAGCCTGGCCGCCGCCGATCGCCCGCTGTTCTGCACCATTGCGGTGAACGCCGAGACGACCGAGGTGGTGGGAGTGCCCGAGAGGGTGCCGTCGGTGGCGAGCGTCAGCCCATCGGGCAGGGTTCCACCTCTGGGGTCGACCGACCAGCTCGACGGGCCGTTCTCGCCCACCGCCACGAGCCGGAAGCTGTACGGCCGGCCGACGGTGCCGTCGGGGAGCTGGGTGGTGGTGATGCGCAGCGAGGCCGGAGCGACCTGGGTAGTGCTCGTCGACGGCGTCGCGTTGTTCTGCTCGTCGAGCTCCTGGGCAGCGCCGCCGACGTCGACGATGACGCCCACGTAGAAGGTGCCCGGGGGCATCGTGGGCGGCAGCCGCACCAGCTCGGTGGCCGCGTTCTCGTCGCCCTTGGCCAGAGACAGCGTCCCCGACTCGTTCGTCTGACCGTTGGGTCCAACGATGGCGAGGGGAATGTCATCGGGGGTGATGATGTCGTTGGCCGAGGCGTACAACCGGTACGAGACGGACGTGCCGTCGACGTTGCCGATGTTCTTGATGACGCGGAACACCGGAATGGTCTCGCCCACCGCGGCGCTGGCCGGCCCTTCGACGCGGAGCACCGTGTAATCCTGCGCCGGGGCCTTGAAGGTGATCGGGCCGACGTAGCCGCTGTTGTTCGTCTCGTTCAGCTCGCCGACCTCGCGGAACGAGTCGAGCATCGCGAACACGTAGTACGGGCCGGTGCCGAAGTCGGCGCCGTTCTTGTCCTTGAGCGGAACGTTCAAGGTGAAGCTGATGGTCTTCGACTGCCCGGCCAGCACCTCGGTGACCGCCTCGTCGTGCAGCACCGTGTCGGTGAGGAGCGACAGGTTGGTGTCGCGCGAGAGGACGACGCCCACCTTGAAGTTGCGTGCGTCGGCTCCGCCGATGTTGTTGGCCACGACCGTCATGCGGCCCTGCTGGCCGAAGTAGCCGACCGTCGTCGGGTTGCCGGTCGTCGGGTCGGCCCACACCACCGACTGCAGCGTCAGATCGGCCTGCTCCATCTTCACCTGCGCGGCCGACGCCACGACGTTGTTCGTCTCGCTGGCCTCGGCGACCGCCTTCCCCGAATCGACCTCGAGCAGGTAGTAGAAGTCGCCGCCCGGGACGGTGGCCGGCACCTGGAAGGTGACCGTCTCGTTGATGGTCTGGCCGCCGGTGACGTTCTTGGTGCCGGAGTACAGGTTGAAGTCGCCGCCCGACAGCGCGGTGTCGGTCGACAGCCAGACCGTGTACTGCACCGTCCCCGCGGCGTCGGTGCCCTGGTTGAACCACTGCACCTGCACCGAGAGGTTGTTCCCCGGGCCCGAATTCGCCGGCCCGGAGATGGCCGTGGCCACCAAATCGACGCCCTGGGTGAAGTAGCTCGCGGTCGAGCCGTAATTGTTCGACTCGGAGAACTCGTTCACCGCGTTGGTGTGGTCGGCCTCGACGATGACGAAGTACTGGCCCGGGCCGGGCTTGGGAGACACCGAGGCGTTGCCGCTCGCGGTCGCGGTCGAGCCGCCGGCCACCGACACCGGAACGCTCGCGGTGAAGATCAGCTGGTCGCTCGGCTGGTACACCTTGTCCGTCGACAGATAGGCCCGCCACAAGAAGTTGCTGGCGGCGTTCTGCCCGAAGTTGCGGAAGGTGGGCGTCACGGTGAAGGTGAGCGCGTTCTGGCCGTTCACCATGTTGGCCAGCGCCACGTCCTGCACGACGAGGTCGGGCTGCACCGGCTGCCCGATGGTGTAGAGCTGGTTGGTGGGCCAGTTGGCGCCGGTGCAGTTCGGCGTGCACGAGAGCAGCTTCGCGCCCTGCGTGCCGGTGGCGTTCTCGAAGCCGGCCGAGACGCCGTTCGGCGACCCCGTGTGGCTGCCGTAGTGGACCTGGATGACGCCCGAGGCGTTCAGCTTCACCTGGAAGCTGAAGCTTCCGCTTCCACTGAGGTAATTCCAGTCGAACCACTCGATAACGATCTCGCTCGCGCTCGGCTTCACGTAGCGCACCACTGAGGTGGCGTTGTTGCCGTCCAGGTCGTCCCACCAGGCGGCGATGACGTTGTGAAACGCGCGGGTCTGATGCGGAATGTCCGTGTTGATGTAGCAGGCGCTGCCGCCCGTGGTGCCGTTACAGATGGTCGGGTTGCCGAACAGCAGCATCCCGTTGGAGTGCACGATCACCGAGGTGTACGTGTTGCCGTAGAACGGGAAGGAGAAGCCGAGCGACAGCGTGGCGGCGCCCTCGTCTTCGGCAGGGAAGATCGACTCGGGCTGAAGCTGAATCGCCGTACCACCGGTCAGCGGCGCGTACGCCTGCGTGACCGGCGGGCCGACGACGTAGCTCTGACCGAGCGCGCCCGTCGCAAGAAGCGAGCAGGCGACCGAAAACCACTTCACGAGGAGCTTCATGACTTCAACCTTCGGGGTCGCCGAGCAAAGAAGCCCCGCCCGGCTCTGTGGCGCCTGTCAGAGGCACGCGACGTAGTAGGTGATCTCGAGCGTCTGACCGGGCTCGGGGACGAACATCGGCTCGAAGTTGATGGAGTTCGCGACCGGGTCGTACGTCCACACGGTGGAGCCGCGGCTGTCCGTCGCGGGAATGTTCTGGCCGTCGATGGTGACGGTGATGGTCTTGCCGTTCGTCAGATCGGGCGTGCCGTTCAAGAAGAAGTTGGTGCGGAAGCCGAAGGCCGTCTTGCCCAGCGCCTCGAGCGTCTTTGCCCAGTTCGGCGTGCAGATGTTCTCCTTCACGCCGTTCGTCATCTGCACCATCTGGGCGTAGTTGCCGTTGTCGGGCGTGTAGCTGCAGCCCGAGGGAATCGGGGTGGTGAAGCCCGCGATGGCGCTCAGGCTGAACATGTTGGCCCGCTTGGCGCCTTTGATGTTCAGGAAATTGTTGTAGTAGTAGGTCACCGGGTCTGGTGACTGCTCGGGCTCGTCTGTGACGCAGACGATGGCCAGCGAGGCGTCGTTGCGGAGGAAGCCCGCGTTGTCCGCGGTGATCAGCGGCGGCGTCAGCGCGGTGAGCGCCGGGCGGAAACACTCCTCGAGGGCGCCGTTGGTGCCCACCTGCACCTTCTGCTTGAACTTGTTCTCCACGTCAGGCGTCGTCGGCGTCAGCACCTTCTCCGGGTGCGTCGGCCCGGTGAAGAACTTGCCCTGCAGCCGGCTGAACTCGGTCGTCGTCACGGCGAGGTGGTAGTCGACTCCGGCGGTGATGGCGTACTTGATGAACGAGGCGAAGTTCGTGGCCAGGCTCTGCTGCTCGTCGGACATCGAGCAGCTGTCGTCGATGACGAGGAGCAGGTCCGCCTTCGGCTTGGCGTCCTGGACGAAGACGTCCTTGTTCAACCCCACCGTGTCGCCCTTGCCCTGCAGCGTGACGACGTAGGTGACGTTCTGGCCGTTCTGCACCGCGTTGATGGCGATGGCTCCGCTGTCCGAGCCGTAGTCGATGGGCCTGTACTTCGCCGTGAAGCTGACCGGCGTCGCTCCCGGAGCCAACTGCAGCGGCGTGGACGCCGTCCAGATGAGGAAGAACTCGGGGCAGAACGAGAAGTTCGGCGTCGGCGTCGGGCAGTCCGGCCCGCCCACCTGCTGCCCGGCAGCCGCCTGCATCGAGGCCGAGTTGATGGTCACCGGCGTGGTGCACGTGTTGTAGATGTTGAAGGTCCTGGTGCTCGAGTTGCAGCCCTTCTGCACCGTGCCGAAGTCGAGGTCGCTCGGAGCGATGGACAGGCAGCCCAGCGCAATCGACGCGGCCAGGTTCACCACCTTCTGCGGCTGCGTCGGCGACGACATGAAGAACTCCACGTTCCCCGTCACGTTCGTCACCGTCTGGCTCGCCTGGCCCTGCGGCCAGGCGCGCACCGTCACCGTGAAGGACTCGTTCGGCTGCAGCTCCTTCGAGTCCACCCGGCCCGCCGGGAGCGAGAAGACCGCGTCCGAGCCGGCCTGAATGTCGAGGCCCGAGAGCAGGCAGATGTCGCCCTGGTTCTGCCCCAGATTCTTCACCGTGAAGGAAAGGTCCTTGTACGAGGGCGGCGTCACCAGGCCGAAGTTCAGCGCCGTCGGCGTCACCGAGTAGTTGCACGGCGGCAGCACCACCACGTCCGCCGAAACCACCACCTTCACCTCCGGCTCGTCCGGGTCGTTCGAGTAGATGGTGAGCTCCCACGACTTCTGACCGGTGCCGTTCGGCGTCACCTTCACCACGAGGTCGACGAGGTTCTTCCCCGCAGACGCCTCGAGGCCCACCGCCGGGTTGTATTGCGGCGGCACCGTCACCGAGATTTCCGAGGTGTCCGTCACGCCCGACAGCGGCTTCAGGTCGTAGATCTTGCCCGTCGAGTCGCCCAGCTTCAGGTTGGCGTTCGCGTCCGGCACCGCCGGCTTGGTGCCGACGTTCATCACCGTCAGCTTCCGCGCCTGGAACGACGGCGGATTCGCGTTCGAGAAGTACGCCACCTTCCCGAACGCCAGGTTCGCCGGCTTGACGTCGATGTCAGGCCCGCCGCCGTAGCCCCTGAGCTGCACCTGCCCCGTCGGCTGCTTCGCCAGCGTCGTCTTGAACGTCAGCATCGCCGACCGTGGCCCGAGCACCGACGGCTTGAACGACAAAACCAGCTTGGCCGACCCGCCCTTGCCCGGCACCGAAAGCTTCGTCGGGTCCTGCCCCATCTCCGGCACCACCTTGAATTCCGCCATCGCGGTCGTCGCGATCTGCGAGAGCGTCACGTCGGAGTTGCCCGCATTCGTGAACACGAGCTCCTTCGTCACGCTGATGCCCGGCGTCACGTACCCGAAGTCCAACGTCGCCGGCTGCCACGTCAGCACCGCGTCCACGCCTTCGCCCTTGAGCTCGACGGGGAACTCCGGGCACTGCGCGCTCATGCGCATCTTCGCGAACGCCAGATAGCCCTTCACCTCCGTCGGAGCGAACTGCAGCATCACCGGCTTCATCCCGTTCGCGGGAACCGGAATCGTCCCGCGCGCGCTCTCGGGCGCGAACGTGAAGGCCAGATGGTCTCCCGAGCTCGAGTACGGATCGCTCACGAACGCCGTCGCCTCGAGCTGCGTCGGGTTCTTGATTTCGAGCGTCTGCTTGTACTGGTCCCCCTTCGCCACCGCTCCGAAGTCCAGCACCCACCGCTTCTCGGCCTTCAGGTACTGCACCGGCGGCGGCAGCTCGCACACGCCGCTCACCGCGCGCCCCTTCAGCGTGATGACCGCCGTCTCCTCGCCCTCGTTCGTGTTCGAGCCCCTGAGCACCAGCTTCACCTGGTGATCGACGATCTTCTCCTGATCGTTCGTCGGGGGCCGGAACGTCATCTCGTACTCCGTGACGTCCGACGGCCCGACCTCGCGCGCTTCGAACGCGACCTCGAACACGGCCTTCGGGTCCATTGCTCCGCCGATGGACACCGCGTCGCCCGAGTCCTTCTCCAGCGTCATCAGGCCGAGCGTGCCCGAGCCCAGGTTCTTCACCACGAGCTTGAGCGGCTGCGTCTGACCCATGAAGACGGAGCCGAAGTCGTAGACCGCATCGCGCCCCGTCATCGACGCCCCATCCACCTCGAACACCACGCCGATCTCCCCGCGGCTCTGCTTCGTTCCCGAGCTCGTCCGGCAGCTACAACCGGAAAGCACCATCACCGTGGCGAACACGATCCCGGCCAGCTTCGTGGGGGTCATGTGCATACGCTCCTCGACGGAAGAAGAATGAAGAACCGCGGGTCGGCTTCCCGCGCCCGGACCTGCCCGTAGAAAGGCTGTGGATACTGCAGAAATGCGGGACATGAGGTCAAGCCACGTACCCTCGCATGGAAAACCGCCGCACGATGCCCGGCCAGCGCCGGGCTGGAACCATTCTCGGCGCATGGGAATGGTCTGTTTCCTACCTTGGCCCCGCATCGCCTACATGGCCGAAAGTGCTGGCGCTGCGGCGCGTCAGCGCTCGAGGCGACGTCGGCCACGACGACGAAGCAGCGCCCGGGACAGCCGCCCCTTCGCGGATCAGACTGTCACCGACGGGTGACGTCGAAGGTCCGAGCAAGCCGGGCCGGGCGTCGGCGGCGGACGAGCCACGCCATCATCAGCAGCACCCATCCGGCGGCGCCGTGGGTGGATGCACATCCGCAACTCCGTCGGTAGACATGCGCGCCGGGCTCGGCCACCTCGATGGTGAAGGAGGCCAGACCTTGCGCTCCGGCTTCGGTGCGCGCGAGGACGACGAACGTATGCGGCGCGAGCGGAGCATCGGCCGGCACGGTACCGGCGATGCGCCCCTCGTCGGACAGCGAGAGCCCGGGCGGCAGCGAGCCGTTGTGCAATCGGAACCGGGCCGGAGCATCGGCGGTGATGACTGCGTCGACAGCTTCGCCCGGAGCGACGACCGGCGGAGGCCCTCCGCGCAGCACGACGACGGTGGGGTGCACCACGAGAACGAAGTCCGCCTGGTCCGAACGGCCTTTCGCGTCCTCCACCTCGAGCGACAGCGCGAAGTTGCCGGGCTCGGTGGGATTGCCGCGAATCAGCACCACGTCGTCCGCGGGCGACAGCGTGAGGCCCGCAGGAAGGGTTCCCGAACCGATCGTCCACTCCAGCGGTTTTTCGAGCGGAGCGCCGTCGGCGTTGGCGGCCACCACGTCGACGACGTATTCGGATCCGACGAGCGCGGGCGGCAGCTCCGGCGTCTGAATCGTCAGCGCCGACGCGGTGACTACCTCGAGCCGGTACGTCTTTGCATCGGTGTTGCCGGCGGCATCGCGGGCCCGCAGCGTGAAGTCGTACGTGGCTCCGAGCTGCCCGGTGGGCAATCCCGCCAGCCGACCGGCCTCGGAGAGCGTCACGCCCTGCGGGAGCTGCCCGCTCACCACCGACCAGTGGTACGGCGCCTGCCCTCCCTGCGCCGACAGGAACGCCTCGTACGATTGCAGCCGCACCAGCGGCGGCAACCGCGTGGAGGTGATGGTCAGCTCGGCGGTGAAGGGCACCGAACGCATCACCAGCCGCTGCTCGGCCGACTTCGAGCCGGCCGACACCACCACGGTGAACCCGACGGTCCTCGCCTCGGTGGGCGCGCCGGTGAGCCGGCCATCGGCGGTGAGGCGGATGCCGTCGGGAGGCGTTCCCGCTCCGGGCGCGAGGGCGAACGCGTATGGCGGCGGCGCTCCCGCGGCAACGAGCTGGTAGTCGTAGCCCATGCCCACCACCGCGTCCGGAAGCGCGCCGTTGACGATGCGGAGCGATGGGGGCACGACGTCGACGAGCTGCGAGGCCAGCCCGTTGTTGCTCTCGGAGATCTCCAGCACCGCGCCGTCACGCGTGCCTTTCGGCGGGTCGACGAGCACGCCGAGGTAATAGGTCGCCGAAGGTGCCGCAAGCGGCACCCGCACCGTCTCGGTGGCCACGTCCTCCTGCCCCAGCCCGAGCGTGACGAGCCGCTCGTCGACCGTGCCGCTGCCGGTGACGATGGGCAGGAGCACGTCGTCCTCGGTGATGATCGGGTTGGCCGACAGGTAGTAGCGGTAGGCCGCCGTTCCCGCGGCGCGGTTGCCGACGTTCCGCAGCGTGCGCATCACCGTCATCGACTCGCCGGCGCCGACCTTCGATGGGCCGACGAGCGCGGTCGCCACCAGATCCGGAGCGGGCCCGCGCAGGCGCTGCAGCGCCGACTTGTTGAGGTTGTTCGCGCTGACGACGTCGATGAAGCTCGAGCCGGTCGCCGACGCGAAGAAGTAGTAGTCGCCTGCCTGCAAATCCAGGCCGTTGTTCGCTTTCGCCGGCACGGGCGCCGTCAACGTCACCATGGTGCTCGCTCCCGGCGGGAGCGACAGGTTGTTCACCTCGCCCACGAAGGGATCGGAGATCGCGTTCAGCGTCGCGTTGTCCGAGAGGTAGAAGCTGACGCCGAAGTTGGCGGCGGTGGCTCCGCCGACGTTCGACACCATCACCTCGAGCCGGACGTTCTCGCCGAAGAAGGCGACCTCGGCCGGCCCGTGCGGCGGCGCATCATCGCGCACGCGCACCGGATCGACGACCAGGTCGGCCTGCCGCGAGGTGATCTTCTGCGGCCCGACGACGACGTTGTTGGACTCGCTCACCTCGGCGATGGCGTTCGCCTCGTCGAGCTGCAGCACCAAATGGTAGTCCCCCGAGGGGACGTTCGTGGGGAAGTTGAACGCGACCGGCTGGCTCACCGTCTGCCCGCCCGTCAACGTGAACGCGCCGGAGTGGATGGCGAAATCGTTCGGCGAAAGCGACGTGTCGGCCGACAGCCAGATCTTGTAGTCGACGGTGCCGGCCGCATCGAGGCCCTGGTTGGTGAGCTGCACGCGAACGGAGACGGGCTCGCCGGGGCCGCTGCCGACGGGCCCGCTCACGTCCTGCGCCACCAGGTCGACGCCGGAGATGAGCGGCGTCGAGGTGGCTCCGACGTTGTTGCCCTCGTCGTACTCGGCGACCACATGGGCGTCGTCGACCTGCGCGATGAGGTACCAGGCGCCGGCCGACGGCTTGGGCACCGTGCTGTTCGCGGTGAAGGTGCGCGATTCGAGCGATGCCATGGAGATCGGGCCCTGGCTGGCCGGAACGAGCGGAGTGTCGTTGGCGTCGACCTGCGTGTCGCCCGAGAGGAAGAGGCGGTAGGTGAAGTTGGAGGCGACTGCTTGGCCGAAGTTGCGCAGCCTGAGCGAGGTGGCGACGTTCAGCGCTCCGGCGGATTCGCTGATGGAGTCCACCCGCAGCGAGACCACCGACAGGTCGGCACCGGCGGGCGGGCCGAAGCGAATCACCTCGTTCGGCGTGAAGTCGGAGAAAGCGCAGTCCACCGTGCCGCCGTCGGCTGGAACGCGCGTGCACGATTTGCCGACCACCGCCTTGGTGCCGGTCGGGTCCTCGATGCCCACGCCCGCGGTGATGGGGAAGCCCGTGCCCGTCAGCGGGCCGTAGTGCATCTCGATGACACCGGTCTCGTAGAGGCGGACCTGAAAGGTCAGGCTGTACGTCGAGGCCGCGCTGTAGCCATTCCAGTCGCTCCACTCGACGGTGAGGTAGTTGCCCTGTGGCCCGGAGGCGTTGGCGTACGCAAGCTTGCTGAACGAGTTGCCGCCCCGCAGGTCGTCCCAGAACGGCGCGATGATTCCGTTGGGCCACCAACCATTCGGGAAGGTGGTGTTCGCGCCGTAGGTGCAGCTGGTGCAGGTCGGGTGCAAATGGAACGCCGCCATCCCGTGCGCGGTGACGGTGATCGCGTCGTAGAGCTTGTCGTAGAACGGGAAGGTGAAGCCGATGGGAATGGTCGCCCGGCCGTAGCGCTCGGGCTCGAGCGTGCCCGGAGCGGTCAGCGCCACCACGTTCGGCGCGGTGATGGGCGTGTACGGCGCCGACGAGGTCGATACCACGTAGGGCGACTGGCCCGACGCGGCATTCGCCAACAACAGCCCCAGCGCGATGCCTGTCCTCGACACGAATGCTCCCAGCCGGATCCGCGCCACCTTATACGTCGGGGAATGCTGGCACATCGATGGCTGTCGTCTTCGCCCGCGAATTCCGTGAGCGGTTCGGCGGTCGAACCGGTAGTTTCCTGGCAGAGAGGACGCGCGTGTCAGGCCTCATCCCCTTCGCGTTGAATTTGCTCTTGGCCAGCCCCGCTTCGGCCGAGCCGGCGTACCGGGCGCTGCACACCCAATGCCTGCTGTACGCGGCGGATCCGAAGAACCCGTGGGCGCTGGCGCACGGCATCACCGGGCTGGGCAAGAGCTTCGCCGCCCAGGACGGCCGCAAGGCGAGCGACGTCATCATCTCCGACTTCCTCCAGCAGGGCGGGCCCGCCGAGGGCAACCCGTACAGCTTCGACCGCTACGCTCCCGACGGCACGCCCATCGAGCCGCACACGAATCTCCAGGTGAAGACGCTGGTGCTCGCGGGCGTGCCGCTGTCGACGAAGTTCAAGGCCTCGTTCGGCGAGGTCACGCTCGGGCAGCTCGTCGACGGCGTCAAACGCGGTTTCCGCCACGCGCCCTCCAACGAGGCGTACTGGCGCGACGTCGCCTGGACGCTCGATCTGCTGTCCTTCACGCTCGAGAAAAGGCGCGCCACCTTCGTCAACGGCGCCGGCGAGAAGGTCGACTTCGACGCGGTGATGGACGACGCGCTCACCTACCTCGAGAAGGCACAGGCGGAGATCGCCGACGGCATGGACAAGTCGCTCCCCGAGGTGCCCAAGCGCAAGCAGGGCATCTACGCGCACACCTGCGGCGGGCTGCACCTGTTCCAGGCGGTGGCGAGCTGGGCCAGGCACCCGGCGGTGAAGAAGCGCTGGGGCAAGCGACTCGACCGGCAGATCGCCGTGCTCTTCTACCGGCTCGGCTCGGAGTCGCGGCAGTACGAGCGCGCGCTCGAGCAGGCACCCGAGCACAAGCTGCAGCTCCTCACCCAGATGGTGAAGTTCTACGGACACTTCCTCGAGACCACGGGCCGGCTCAAGGCCGAGCTCGGCTTGAGGCCCACCGAAGCGCAGCGGAGGGAGATCGCCCGCGCCAAGGCGCTCCTCGACCATGCGGTGCGGGGGCTTCAGGAGATCAAGGCCTTCGAGTCGATGGACCGGCTCGCGAAGACGCAGCGGCAGATCCATTTCGACCTCATCGGCGACAGCTGCCACGCCGTCCACGGCTGGAGCTACTGGAAGTAGCCGTGCGCCTTCGCCGCCTCGCCGTCGGAGCCACTGCCGTCGTCGCACCGGTCTTCGGTGCGGGCTGGCTCATCGGCTGCTGCGCGCTCTCGGGCGGCCGCCACGTGGGCCCGAGCAGCGACCACTTCGACGGCGAGCGGTTCTTCACTCCCGGCGTCGCGCCCCCAGCAGGAGCCGGCGCGTTCCTCGAGTGGCAGCGCGAGCGGCGGCAGGGCCCCTGGAGCGAGCACCCCGACGCTGGCCATGGCCCTCCCCCACCCCGCCGCGTCGAGGGCGGCGCGATGCGCGTGACGTTCGTCAACCACGCCACCGTGCTCATCCAGCAGGACGGGGTGAACGTGCTGACGGACCCCATCTGGTCCGAGCGCGCCAGCCCGTTCCCGTTCGCCGGTCCGCGCCGGGTTCGGCCGCCGGGAATCCGCCTCGAGGATCTGCCGCCCATCGACGCGGTCGTCATCAGCCACAACCATTACGACCACATGGACGTGGCCACGCTGAAGCGGCTGCGCGAGCGCTTCACCCGCATGCGCATCTTCGCCGGGCTCGGCAACCGCGCGTTCCTCGAGTCGAAGGGGCTCGATCGGGTCGAGGAGCTCGACTGGTGGCAGTCGGCGACGGTCGGCGGCGTGGAGATCATCGGCGTCCCCACCCGGCACTTCTCGAACCGCGGGCTGTGCGATCGGAACACCACGCTGTGGCTGGGCTACGTCGTGCGCGGTCCGGCCGGCATGGCCTACTTCGCCGGCGACACCGGCTTCGGGGGCCACTTCGCCGCGGTGCGCGAGCGGCTCGGCCCGGTGCGGCTGGCGCTGCTGCCGATCGGCGCGTACAAGCCCGAGTGGTTCATGGCTCCGGTGCACGTCTCGCCGGCCGAGGCGGTCGAGGCACACCTGGCGCTGGGAGCGAAGACCAGCGTGGGCATGCACTTCGGCACGTTCATTCTGGCCGACGACGGCGAGACCGAGCCGGTCGAGGCGCTCGAGCGCGCGAAGAAGGAGCGCGGCGTCGACGCGTTCTGGGTGCTCGGGTTCGGCGAGGGCCGGAACGTGCCCTGACGCCCACGAGCGGTAGCGCTCGCGTCCGAGCGCGGAGGCGACTAGCGTTCGCCGGCGATGCCAAGACGAATCCTGCCCTCCGTGGCGGTGCTGCTTTTCGGCGCCGCGCTCCAGGGTTGCTCGAAGGAAGGCTGTCTCTCGAACGAGCCCGGCTGCCGCGTGCCGTCGCCGTGCCGCAAGGTCCGATTCTCGTGCGATTCCGACACGCTCTCGGTGCGCCGCGTGGCCTCCACCGCCGATCGCCCGGGCGGCATCAACGCCCTCGCCGCCTTCGACGACGTCAAGCTGTCGAACGGCTTCGTCGAGGCGGTCATCGCCGGCATCGGCAACCAGAACTACCTCGACCCGAACGGGGGCTCGATCCTCGACCTCGCGGTGAAGGGCCAGGGCAACGACGGGCTGAACCAGGTGCTGCAGGTGGTGGGCATCCTCCCGCGCGACGCCGCCCGCTATGAGCGTTTGGAGATCATCGACGAGCCCGACCGCGTCGGCGTGCAGGTCTCGGGGACTCTCGATGGCCAGCCGGCGCTGCAGATCCACACGCTGTACGAGCTGAAGAGGTGCGACCGCGGCCTGCGCGTGCGCACGGAGATCGTCAACACCGGCACCGACACCCAACTCTGGGCGCTGATGGACGGCTTCTACTGGAGCAAGCGCGAGCCGCTGCCGTTCGCTCCGGGCGAGGGCAGCGGGTTCTCACACCCGTCTTTCAGCCTGCTCACCATCAACGACGTGTTCCGGCGCTTCCCGTTCATGACCGCGGTGTCGGCGAGCGCTCCGTATTCGTCCTACGCGCACACAAGCTGCACCGACCCTTTTCTCGAGGGCTTCCACTCGGACGTGGTGTCGGCGTCAGGCCTGAGCCGCACCGTGGTGCCGCCGCGCGAGTACCAGGTGTTCGAGCGCTATTTGGCGGTCACCGCCGCCGACGACGTCGCCGGAGCGGCCGACCTCGCATTCGAGCTGCGACATCAGGTGCTCGGGGAGACGTCGGTGCGCCTTGGGGGCAGGCTCGAGCGTGCCGGCGGAGCGCCGCTGGGCGATTTGCGCGAGGTGAGCATTCTCGTCAGCGAGGGCAGAATCGGCGACGAGCCGTCCCGGCGCGTTCCGTGGACGCAGATCTCGCCCGACGCGCAGGGCAACTTCAGCGCGCGCGTCCCGGCCGGCGTGGACCTTCTGGTCGAGCTCTTCAGCCACGGCCAGAAGGTGGTGGAGAAGGAAATCTCGAAGGCATCGGGCGACGTCGACCTGGGTGCGCTGGTGCTCCCGTCGACGGCCCAAGTCACCTTCGTGGTCACCGACGAACGGACGAGCCAGCCGATCGACGCGGAGATCTTCGTCATCCCCGCCGACGAGCAGACCCGCGAAGCGGTGGCCGGCTCGTTCCACGGCCAGTACGGCACCTGCTCGCCGTGGCTCGGCCCGCCCCCCGGCGCCTCGCCTGCGTGCAACCGCATTCTGGTGCGCGGTCAGGCGGTGGCCGACGTTCCCCCCGGCCGCTTCCACTTCTACGCCTTCCACGGCCCTTTCTGGACGCTGGCCCGCCGCACCGAGAGCTTGACGCCGAGCGAAAAGACGCTGTCGTTCTCGCTGCGCCAGCTGCCGCTGAAGCCGCAGGGCACCGTCAGCGCCGACCTGCACGTGCACGGTGGAGCCAGCTTCGACAGCTCCATTCCCGACTACGACCGCGTGCTGTCGTTCGCCGCCAGCGATATCGAGGTCAT
>FWPU01007591.1_pt1 | contig 19797 bp, 19 predicted proteins | sample 2228361 | NCBI WGS metagenome assembly FWPU01 (sample SAMEA103939777, study PRJEB20133) | metagenome
GCTAATTGAAAAATTAATTGATGAACATAAAGATGGTGTTTTTAATTTATTGTATCGATTAACATCTAATTATGATGATGCACTTGATCTATTGCAGGATACATTCGTTCAAGTATATAAATCTTTGCCTAATTTTAGATATGAAGCTTCCTTTAAAACATGGATTTATAAAATAGCATATAATTTAGCTTTAAGATATAAAAGGAAATGGAAATTTTTAAATATTATAGGCTCAAATAATTATTCAAATCTTGTTAGTAATTGCAAAAACCAGGAAGATTTATTAGAAGAAAATCAAATATCTGAAAAAATTTTAGATGCAATTGATAAGCTTCCTGTGGATCAAAAAACTATTGTATTGCTTAGAGAAATTGATGAATTAAGCTATGAAGAAATCTCTACCATAATGAATATACCTGTGGGTACAGTAAAATCAAGGTTGTCTAGAGCTCGTTATTATTTAAAATCAATATTAAAAGATTTATGATTAAGGAAAAATTTATGAAAAAAGAATGTGAATATATTAAAAATATATTAAATGATTATCTTGATAATTTATTGTCGTACAATGAAAAAGCTTTCTTAGAAAAACATTTAGAGAAATGTAAGGAATGCAGTGAAGAATTAAATTCATTAAAAAAGATATCTAATGCTATAAAAGAAATAAAGAGAGTATCTGTTCCTGAGGAAGAAGTTGTTAAGTTAAAAAATAAGATAAAAATGGAATCAATGAAAGAAAATAGAGGTTTTTTAAGAGCATTTTTAAAAGAAGTAAGTTTAAGATATCAGTTAAATAATTTATTTGAAAAAAAATATATAGCTGCTTATGCAATGTGTATATTAGCAGTATTGACTATAACAATGTTTATATTTATATCTTACAATAAGGAAGAGGTTTCAAGAGTAGCTGATAAAGCTCCACCCTCTTTTATAGTAGAAAAAGAGAGAAAGATAGAAGATGAGCAAGCTAAAATTGTTTCTGAATCTTCATCTAAAATTCTTCCAGCATTAAGCCAAACTAATAAAGATATTAAAAAAAATCAAGGGAAGCAAGCTGAAGAAAATGATAAACAAAAGATCGAAATGAATAAGTTTGCGAAGGGGAGAAATGAAAAAACTTATATTATTGAAAATGAATTAAAAGAAAAATATTTTGCAGAAGAGAATGCAATAATTGCTTGTGAAAAAGAGCCACCATCTGTTTCCGGAAGTGAAGCTAAAGCTGATAAGGAGGACAATATATCTGGAGAAAAATTAGCTAAGTCAATTTCGCCGGAATCTATTGCTGAAAAAAGAGAAGCTGAGTTAACGGAAGGTCAAAAAAAATTGTCTGAACTTAATAAGCGTGATTCTGAAATAATTGAAGTTCCGGTAGAAAAATTAACATTTTCATTGACAAATGAAAAATTTATAGGAATTGAAGCTAATCTGTTTATTGAAGCAAATTATAATGCTAAATTAAATAGTTATGATTTTTATTTAATTAATGAGATAGATGATGAATTAAAAGTAGATATAATTAATGCTTTAAAGCAATATGATTGGAAAGCTTTTTTTATAAAAAAAGGCTTAGAGAAGGATAAATATGTAATGGAATTTAAGTTGGAAAATAATATATTAAGATTAATAGAGATAGAGAGGTAAATTTTCGTATTTATAAAGGGTAGGTGATGGTAAGTTGTTATCGGTGGAAAAATTAAGAAAAAAACAAATTATTTTAAGAAAAGTTGCTTGACATAGTTAATATAAGGTAATAGAATGGTAAGAAGGTTGCGAGGAGTAGTAAGGTTTATAGGACATATAGGACATATAGGACATATAAGACATATAGGGCGGATAGGGCGGATAGGTAAGGAGAAGCTCTAAGCGACCTTAAATTTTAGCAAAAAAGGAAGGTGAGATATTAAGATGGGAAAGAAGGTATTTATATTTTTAGTAGGTTGTTTGATGTTGTTGGTGATATGTGGGGTAGCGAAGGAGGTAAGAGATAAGGTAATAGTAGTGATAGATGCGGTGAATGAGGGTATGTTAAGGGATAATGAATTACCGTATATATTTAGGGGAGCGGATTATTTTATAGCTGAGTGGGAGTTGGAAGAGTTAGAGAAGGCGGCTGCATTGAAGGTGGGGGTAGAGGTAGTAATGAGAGGTGTAAGAGGAGAGGAGTCATTGTATATATTTGAGGTAAGTGATTTACAGAGGGTACCGGAAGAATGGAAGGGGAAGATATTGTATCAGAGGGGGCATGATTATTTATTGAATATTAGGGAAGAGGAAGTAGGAGAGTGGGTAGATAAGGGATATCATGTAATTAAGTTACCGAGGGAGAGGAGGTATATAAGTAAGGAGCGTGTGAGTTATGTACCGTATAATTGTAATTACAATGCGACGATAGCGGATTTATTAAGTCGTACGAGTCAAGTGCAGTGGGTAGATTGGATACAGAAGTTATCAGGTGTAGAGTCTGTGGTGATAGGTGGAACTACATATACGATAACGAGGAGGCCGTCTGCGGCGATGTTTTCTGGGGATGTGAATGCGAAGGGGTATGATTTTGTATTATGGCAGGTGCAGTCATATCATTATGGTACGAACATAGAGGAGGATCCGTATGGTAGTTCAGGGTGGAAGAACATAATATTGACGATACCTGGGCAGACGACGCCTAATGAGGTAGTAGGGTATAGTGCGCATTTAGATGACAGGCCGTCTACGGGTAATGCGCCGGGTGCGGATGATAATGCGACTGGTAGTGCGGCGTTATTGGAGGCGGCGAGGTTATTCAGGCAATTTAGGTTTCAGAGGACGATAAAGATAATGTTTTTTACAGGGGAGGAGGATGGTTTATTAGGTAGTGGGGCGTATGTACAGGATCACAATGTGAGTAATTATTTAGGTGTATTGAATCAGGACATGTTTGGGTATGATCCGGATGCTGATTCATGTTATGAGATGCATATAGGGACTATGTCATCTTCGGCAGATGTAGCTAATTGTATGGTGAATAGTATATCGGCCTATAGCATACCGTTGTCATATGATTATATAACGAGTGGGGCGACTTCAGCGTCTGATCATTCATCATTTTGGAATGTTGGTGTAGGTGCGATAGAGACATCGGAGAATTTTTTTAGTGCAGGTAGTACATGTGGGCCTGCGGAGAGTAATCCATATTATCACACATCGAATGACACATTAGCGAATGCGGTTACATTACCGTTTGCGTATAATGTATATCGTGCAGCGATAGCTTCGGTAGCGGCGATGGCGATACCGATTCAGGCGTGTTTTACGAGTGCGCCTACATTGACGGCTACAGGGGGTACATATAAGGTAGATTTAAGTTGGACATCGGTGAGTGGGGCAGCGAGTTATAGGGTATTTCGTTCGACGCAGGGGTGTGAGGGGCAGTGGTTTGAGAGGGTAGAGACGACGAATTTAAGTTGGACGGATAATAATGTAACTCCTGGTACGACATATTATTATTATGTGGAGGCGGTAGCGAGTGATGGATTTTGTGTTTCAAAAATGAGTAATTGTGCATCAGCTGTACCGAGCACAGGTCCGCATGCTTCTTATCAAAGTGATACTAAAACAGATGATTGTCCTTCTGGAGGTCCAGGAGATGGAAATGGAGTAATTGATCCTGGCGAGACAGTGGTTACTGCAATTACGATAGTAAATGATGGTTCAGGAAGTTTAGCAAACATAACAGGAACATTGTCTACAGCTACATCAGGAGTTACAATATTAGATGATAGTGCTACATTCCCTGATATATCAAGCCCAGGAGGTACCTCTACTTCAAATCCACCGCATTTTAATTATCAAGTAGGTGATTCTTTTACTTGTGGTGCAGATATAAGCTTTGATCTTAATTTAACATATACTGGTGGTTCTAATTCAACAAGTTTTACGCATAAAGTTGGTCAACAGGCTACAACAACAATTTTTAGCGAAACTTGGGAAAGTGGTTCAACTAATTGGACAATGAGTGGTTTATGGCATCTTACAACTGAAGCCGCACAAAATTGCATGGCTGAGCCTTATCCATCACCAGTAACAGTTGCATATTATGGTCAAGATTCTACGTGCAATTTTAATACTGGTTCTACCACATCTGGTAATCTTGATAGAACTGCTGCTATATCTGGAATAACAACAAATTCGCAATTAACATTTATGTTTGTAAATGGAAATGAAGGTAGCTCATCATATGATATAAGTTATGTATATGTATCACCTGATGGAACAACTTGGACACAAGTATGGACATGGGCGGGTACTCAGCAACCTACATGGGCTCAAGCTGGACCAATTTCGCTTTCGTCATGGGCTGGTCAATCTATTTACCTTAGATTTAGATTTAATTCAGTTGATGGTACTTATAACAATTATCTTGGCTGGGCAGTTGATAATATAAATATTTCAGGAACTTCATGGCAATGCAATGTATGCCAGCAAACTTCAAATCCACCTGGTAGAGTATTAAATAATTTAACAGTAGCTAAATCTGGATCTGATTTAGTATTGAATTGGCAAGCGCCTGGTGGAGAATGTGATACTACGGTTAAATATAGTTTATATCGTGGTACTTTAAATCCGGCAGGCAGTTTCTCATACAATCATGCATCACAGAATTGTAATATTACTTCTACATCAACAACTATAGCTCAAGGAACAGATAGCTATTATTACTTAATCGTTCATCAAAATGCTAATAATCAAGAAGGTATTCCCGGCTTGACATCAGGAGGTTCACAAATACCTCAAGGCTCTAATCCTTGCGCTACACTAAATGATACCGGATGTAATTAAAAATTAAGCAACTCAAAGGCAGTATATAAAGTCTGTTCTGCCTTTGAGTTGTTTTATTATATGTGGGTATATGAGAAAAAAAAGAATTTTATATTATTTTAGGATAAAAGTAATTAAACAATGTTTAGGAAAGCAAAATCGATAAAGACAAGATTAACATTAACATTTTCTTTTGTTATTTTTGTGAGTGTATGTTTGTTTTCTATATTAGGAACAATAATGATTGGGAATACAATAGTGAAACAAGCTCAGGATAAAGTGCGTCTTGATTTAAATACTGCTCATGAGATTTTTCTTTCTGAAAGTGATAATATAAAGGATTTGATTAGGTTGAAGGCACAAAGTGTATCTATAATTGAAGCTATAAAAACAGAGAATAAGGATAAGTTATACAAGACTTTAAGGAATATTATAGAAAGTGAATCGCTTGATATATGCTCTATAACGAATGAAAAAGGTATAGTTATAGTAAGAGGAACAAATTAAAATAATTATGGTGATAAACCTTCAGATGAAATATTGGATTGGGTCTTAAGAAATAAAAAGCCAGTAGTGTCAACAACTATTGTGCTTAAAGATGAATTATTAAAGGAAAGCGAAGAACTTTTTGAACGGGCAAAAATTAAATTAATACCGACCCCAAAAGCTCATTATAGAAAAGGAGATATAGAAACTTCTGGGATGATGATAAAAGCAGCTGCTCCTATTTTTGATGATAATTCATTTATAGGAATAATGTATGGAGGTAAACTGCTAAATCGTAATTATAGAATTGTAGATAAAGTCAAAGATATTGTTTATAGAGGGGAGATATATCGGGGGATGGATATTGGTACTACTACAATATTTCTTGATGATGTAAGAATATCAACAAATGTAATAGGAAAAGATGGTAAGAGAGCAATAGGAACACGTGTTTCTGAAGAGGTATATGATCATGTTTTTAAAAGAGGTGAAGCATGAATTGGTAGAGCTTTTGTAGTAACAGCATGGTATTTAACTGCCTATGAACCTATAAAAGATGTTAATAATAGGATAATAGGTATGCTATATGTTGGAATGCTTGAACAACCTTATACAGATTTAAGGAATAAAGTTATATTAACATTCTGGAGCATAGCATTAATAACTGTAATATTATTATTAATAATTGCTAATAGAACGACTAAAAGCATAGTTGAACCTATAAAGGAATTAGTATATGGAGTAGAACAAGTAGCTGGAGGAAATTTAACATATAAAGTAAAATTAAAAGCAGATGATGAAATTGGTATTTTAGCATCATCTTTTAATAAAATGACAGAGGAACTTAATAAGATAACTTTAAATTACCAGAATTTGAATAAGACATTAGAAGATAAAATCAAAGAAAAAACAGAAGAATTGAAAGCTGCTCAAGAAAAGCTTATCAAATCAGAAAAGTTGACAGTTTTAGGCAAATTATCAGCAGCAATAGCTCACGAAGTTAATAATCCTTTAACATCAATTTTATTAAATGGATATCTTTTAGCTGAAAGAGTAGGTTCTAACGAAAAGAACAAAGAAAGTTTGGATTTAATTATAAAAGAGACTAAAAGATGTAGTAATATTATAAAAGGGCTTTTAGAATTTGCACGTCAGAGTATCCCTGAAAAGAAACTAACTAATATTAATGAATTAATAGATAAAACTTTACCTTTATTTCAAAGTCAGGCTTTATTAAATAAAGTAAATTTTATAAAAGAATATAGCAATAATTTGCCTATGATAATGGTAGATCCAGATAAATTGAAACAAGTATTTATTAATATTATATTAAATGCAATTGAAGCTATGCATGAAGGTGGCAATTTAACAATTAAGACATTACTTGAAGATAATAATATAGAAATAATAATAAAAGATACTGGATATAGTATGTCTCAAGAAAATTTAAATAAAATATTTGATCCATTTTTTACGACTAAAGGTGTAAAAGGAACAGGTTTGGGGCTTTAAGTTAGTTATGGTATAATTCAACAACATAATGGCACTATTGATATACAGAGTGAAATAGGGAAGGGAACAACTGTGATTTTAAAATTGCCTGTATATACAAAATGATTTCAAGCATAGAATTTATGCAATAATGGAAGATGAAAATTTATTTCTTTTTTGTTAAATAATTTGGATTATTATGGAGGAGCAATGGTAGATAAATATAAAATTTTAGTGGTAGATGATGAACTTCCAGTGTGTAAAAGCATTGCAAATGCACTGGAATGTGAAAATTATATAATTGATACTGTTTATAGTGGGTGAAGAAGCAATAAAAAAGAATGAAGAAACGGATTATGATGTAGTTATAGCTGATTTAATGATGTTTGGTATAAGCGGTATAGAACTTTTAAGAATTTTGAAAGAAAAAAAGCCTGATTTGGCAGTAATTATGGTAACAGGATATCCATCAATAAGAACAGCTGTTGAATCAATAAAGCTTGGAGCATTTGATTATGTTGCTAAACCATTTACGCCAAATGAAATAAGAACTCTTGTTTCAAGAGCATTATCATATAGATATATGTTTAGTGAAACAAAAGATGAAGTAGAGGCAAAAATTATTCTTCCAAAAGGTTTATATATAATTCCGGGAAATTCCTGGGCTAAAATAGAAGAAGATGGTAATGTTCGGATAGGAGCTCATCATTTATTAATTCAACAAGTTAAATCAATTTCTTCTATTGAATTTCCTGAAATTAATGAAATGAGATATCAAGGAGAAGCATGTTGTAGAATAATAGATATAGACAATCATATTCATCGGTTATGGACTCCTATAAGTGGAAAAGTAATTGAAACAAATAATAAAATTGTAAATAATTATATTAAAGTTATTAAACAACCTTACACAGAGGGATGGTTAGCTTTATTAACTCCTACAAGATTACAAGATGATATAAAAAATCTTACTCCTGTTGAATAGAGGATTATATTTTTAATGGTAAATATTTTGATAGAAGATCTATACCGTGAGATAAAAAAATATATTGATTATTATAAACCTACTAATTTTTATTTTTTAACGGTAGAAGGAGGATGGGGAGCTAATCCAATTGTATTGAGGGATAGAATATCTAATGAATTATTTCATAGATTTTGGATTGAAAAAGATAAACAAAAAATCTATTCGCTGTCTTCTATTATTGATGCAGTTATTTTCAGTGAAGAGTCCTGGACAGTAATAAATAAAATAATAGAACCGGCTGAAAAAAGTAATAAAAAAGCCATTCTTTTTCTTGAATTTCTTTATCAATTAATAGAGTTAAATATTAATAAGATAAATAATGAGATTTATGTTCCAGAATGAGATTATAAAGGTAAAGAAAAAAAAGATAAATATAGGAAAGCTTATCTATCTCAATTAAATAGATTTCATTTATATCTCAATGAAGAGAATTTAATTAAATCTTTTTATCTTATATTAGACCGCTTTAATAAATGTAATGTGATAAATGAAATTTGTAGAATCATTAATGAGGAACAAAAAATTAATAATCATATAGAAATATTAGTAAAAGATTTTAAGGATAGTAAGAATAGAGAAATGGCTTATGCTGCATTGAATGAAGAATTAGCTTATTCATTTAGTGAAAATATTACATTGATGGAAGCTTTGCTATACCCATGTATAAGGATATTAAAAAATAAAGATATTCCTATTCAGAGTGGACTACAGTATGAAACAGTTATTAAGTTAGGAATATTGCAGGATGTGAGGAGTACTGATGCTTTATTAGATGCATTGAATAGGATAAATTTACAACATGTAAATCTAATTGTAGCTTTAATTTATGCAGTAGGTAATTTAAAGCGAAAGGAAGCAATAGGTAAATTAAAAGAATTTCTAAGCTTTCCTGACTGTATATTTGTTGATTCAATTAGTATGCAGTCTAAATATAAAATATCATTGCATAGAATAAAAGCTGAAGCAGTTTTAGCACTTGGTAAACTTGGTATAGATTCTTTGGAAGTTTTGCAGGATATATGTAATTTAGTTTCCATAAATGATAATGAAACAAAGCTTTATCTTGCCTGGGCACTTGGAAAGATTGGTAAAGTTCAATTAGATAAGTATGGTGTTGTATCTTCTGAAATCATTGGTACTTTAATTAAGTTACTAAATGACGAAAATGTTAAAGTATATGAGGAAGCTGTTTATGCTATAAAAAATATAGGCTTAAATGAATTTCTTAATATTTTACAACTTCCTACTATAGGGGCATTATCTGTTTTAGCATTAAAGCCAAGTAGCTTAGGTTTAGCTGAACTATCTGAAACACTTATGTATTTGATGAGTTTAAAACATCCTGTAGTTATGGCAATTACTGGAGATTCTGGAACTGGTAAAACTTATTTTTGTGAAAGCATAATGAATGGTTTTGGACTTCTTTCAGCTAATGATATTTTGTATTTAGCTCGGGACAAACCAGAACATAATAAGATATTTAATCGGGTGCTTGGTTTAAAATGGTTAAAAAAATATGTTAGTCCACAATATTATTCTGATTATACTTTAACAGAAAATGATGATAATCCTGAAGAATATTTTATACAATTTATTAAAGAGAACTCTGATAAAAAGTTAATTATATTAGATGGATGGAGGGATTTTGGATATTTTCATCAAATTATACAAATATTTTATGAAAATGGATATTTAGATATAATTGTAAAATTCCAAGCATCATATTCTACAAAACGCTTAAATTTAGAAAAAAGAGAAAAAATTTTAGACAATGTTAGGATATGTCTAAGCAATATTGAAGACCCTGTTATTGAAGAAACTCCTATTTATAGAGAAGGAAGAGTTCTTTTATATTATCTTGATAATTCAGAACTTTCAAGATTAAATAAAGAAGAGACATTAGAAATATTTGGAAGAGTAAAAGTAAAATCATGGGGTGATTATATTAGAATTGGTGAGTTTATTCATGATATAGTATCACTTACTGCAAAAGAAGATTGTATCTCAATATATGAAGAGCCAATTAGTTTCCTCGAAGATGATTTTAAATTCAGTAATTATGCATCAATTAATATTGAAAAAGCTAAATTTTCAAGACAATTAAATGATGATTTAAATACAGAACCTAATTTACTTCAAACAATTAATTTAAAAGAATATAATTTAAATCGTTTATCATTTTATTTACCAGGTAGAGTTGTTTATGGTAGTTATGATGGGACAATTGGTATCCTATCTTCAATGTATGATACTATTTTTAAAACTAAAGTTCATAATAACAAAATTGTTTTCCTTAACAATATCGGTGAAGATATTTTATCTCTTGATATAGAAGGAGTAATTAAAAGAACTTCTTTTACCAATAAAATGGCTCTTCACATTAAAAGTCCTGAAGATAAAATATGCTCATTTACTACGGATAAAAGAAATAAATTAATTATAGGTACAATAAATGGTCTTATATATATTAGATTTTTATTCAAATAAAAAGATAAAAGTAGCTCAAATTAGTAAATCTGTAACTCTTTTATCGTATTATCAAAATGATTTAATTGTAGCTTCAGACGGATATATATTGAAAATATTAAAATTAGGAGATAATAATATTAAAATTATGGAAGAGAAAGATTGCATAATAACAGCTTTAGCCATTGGAAGTAAATATGATATTATTATTGGATTAAAAGATATTATTGGGAATAGCACATTAATTAAAATTATAAATTTAAACGATTATGGATGTAGAACAATTAATCTTGATTATGTCGATTTTATTAATGCTATAAATGTATATTTTGATGGAAGAATTATAGTTGGAGCTAATAGTAAAAATGGTAATGGAAAGAATCTATTTATAGTTGATGCAAGATTTGAGAAATGCAAGATAAAATCATTATAAGGCAATGAAAAAGGAACAAAAGATTGTGTTACAATGGGACCGCGAATAATTACTTTTGGTGAAAATAAGGAATCACAATCAGAAATAAAAATATGGGGCACAGAATCCTATGTTAAAGTTGAACATGGGAAATTAAAAATTACAGAAGGATTAGGGACCCCCCCATACTACTGGAATATATTTTAAAAAAGATAAATAATTTTTTTTAATTAAGAGAATATGTTAAAAATTATTTAAAAACTAATTATATAATACTTAAAATGCTTATAACCATAATCTCAAAAGGTGTATTTTAATACGCTATTACAATAGAATCAAATTAAAATCTATAAATATTTTTAATGTGCATATAATTTTTGGGGAAATTGAGGGGAAAGTGAATTGACATATGTTTTTATATTTTATATTATTGTGATATGAAAGTATTAATAATTATATTAAGCTGTATATTTATATTGTTCTTGCAAGCTAGTAATATTAGACATGTTAGAGATGATGTAGGTTATTGCTGGACTGTAGAATGTATGGATAGATTGATTAAATATATTGAAGAAAATAATAAATATGAATCATTTAATAAGACGATATTAGCTGGAATAGCTCCTCACGATGATTATCTTTATGCTGGAGCTGTATATTATCCATTATTTAAAAATATTAAAGCAAAAGAAGCTGTTATATTTGGAGTAACTCACAAAACAGTGCGTGATTCTATTAATGATCCCAATAATATTATTATACTTGATGAATTTTCTGAATGGAAAGGATTAAGAAGTAATATTAAGGTGTCACCTTTAAGGGAATATATAAAAGATCATATAGAAAAGGGAAATTTTATAATTAGTAACAAAGCTCATGAATTAGAGCATTCTATTGAAGCTGAAATCCCATTTTTGAATTATTTTAATCAAGATATATTGATTACTCCAATAATGGTTACAGGTATGCCGTTTGAAAAAATGGATAAATTAGCAGATGAGTTATCTAAAGTTATAATAAATTATATAAAAGAGAATAAATTGGAATTAGCAAAGGATATAATTTTTATTATTTCTGCTGATGCAAATCATTACGGTAAAGATTTTAATAATTCGCCTTATGGTGAAGATGAGAAGGCTCATGCTAAAGCAATTCAGCAAGATATAGATTGGGTGAATAGTTATTTGGTGGGATATGTTAACGAAGAAAAAATTGAAGAATTAACTAAGAAATTATGGGGCGAGACTTATAAAGATTATGGTAATTCTTATTGGTGTGGAAAATACTCAATCCCATTTGGAATGCTAACTATAATAAAAATTATTAAGAATCTAAAAGGAAAATATCCTGAGGGTATTTTACTTAGTTTTGGAGATACATATAGTGGAGGTGTTCTTCCTGTTACAAAAGCAGGTTGTGGAATCACTGCGCCTTTTTCACTTAAGCACTGGGTTAGTTTTTTTTCTGTTGGATATTATATAAAGGAATAAAAAAATATTAAAAAAATGAATGTAAAGAAGAAATAATGTAATAAGGGGACAATATGAAGATATCTTTATTTAAGAAAAGTAATTGGTATAAATTAAGTCTATTTGTAGTACTTATATTTATGATGGTAGTAGTATTTCAAGATAATAGTATTGCAAAGCAGGATAAAGGGATGAAATCTAAAGGTGATAGAACTAGGAAAGTAGTTAAGAAACCGCCTACAGTTCCAGAAGGGAGTGATATGTTATTGGATAGAAATAAATGGTTTAAAGAAAATCATGAAGGACCTGATGGTTTAATCCCTTTTGGTGCAAGGTTAAGGGCGTTGAATCAATTAAGAGAGAATATAGAGAAGGGCATATTAGGTAATTCACCGGAAGCTATACCTGGTAATACATGGAGTCCAATAGGACCGGCTCCTCTTGTGTATGGGAGTTATAGATATTCTGGGCGTGTAAGTGCATTAGCAGCAGTCGATAGTAATACAGTGTATGCCGGTGCAGCTACAGGAGGTGTATGGAAAACAACAGATGGTGGAACTACATGGGTACCGCTTACAGATACGCAGGATTCATTAGCAATTGGAGATATAGTAATTGATCCGAATAATAGTAATGTTGTTTATGCAGGGACAGGTGAATCAAATATGAGTTGTGATAGTCATTATGGTGCAGGTATATTAAAAACTACAGATGGAGGAGCTACATGGACATTGATTGGTCAATCTAATTTTAATGAAACAAGTATAAGTAAGATAGTTGTTGACCCTACAAATAGTAATGTAGTTTGGGCTGCTAATACAAGAGGAACAGGTGGATTTATTTGTATATCAAAAGGTGGAACATACGGGGTATGGAAGTCGACAGACGCAGGAAATACCTGGGCACTTTCATTAGGCAATTCACAAACAGGACTTACGAATAGCTATACATTCGATTTATTAATGGATAAAAATAATACACAGGTGCTTTATGCAGCTATAAGAGAAAGTGGTATATGGAAGACAACGAATGGTGGTTCCAATTGGACAAAGCTTGGAGGTGGTCTTCCAACTTCTAATATAGGAGTAATAGATATGGCTATGGATCCAAATAATTCTTTAACGCTTTATGCTACTTTTGAGAGTTTAAGTTCAGGAGCTCATATGAATAATTATAAATCAACAGATGGAGGGAATACATGGTCAATAATTGGAAAGCCAAGTAGCTTATGCAGTTCATATTGTTGGTACTGCATGTATATAGATGTTGCGCCAAATGGTTATGTCTTTTTAGGTGGTGTTAATATGTATCGTTCAACTAATGGTGGTACAAGTTTTTCAAGCATTACAGGCTCAGGTCTTCATGTTGATCAACATTCAATAACCTATCCTAATTCATCAACAGTTTGGGTAGGTAACGATGGTGGAATTTATAAAAGTACAAGTTGGGGTAGTAGCTGGACACAGGTTAACGATCCTTTATTTATAACTCAATTTTATCCCGGGACTTCTTTACATCCTACTAATGGAAATGTTGCACTTGGTGGTACACAGGATAATGGTTCTCTTCGTTGGAGTGGCACAAATTCATGGACTCAATTATATGGTGCTGATGGCGCTTTTACAGCTATAGATCATTCAAATCCTAATAATGTTTTCTATATATCTACGCAATATCTTAATATTCTAAAAACATCAAATGGTGGTTCATCTTTTTCAAGTGCAACTAGTGGTTTAACAGATGCAAATAATTCTACTAATTCTCCCTTTATAGCTCCATATGTAATATGTCCAAATAATGCTACTATTCTTATAGCAGGTTCCAATAATGTATGGAAAACTACCAATTCTGCTTTTTCATGGAGTTCGAATAGTCCTGATCCACTTGATTCAGCTGGTCAGCATATACGTTCATTAGCTTTTGCTCCATCTGATACAAGCTGTAATATGTAGCAGGTCTTAAAGATGGTAAAGTATATAGAACAACAAATGGAGGTAGCTCATGGACTAATATTACAGGCTCATTGCCAGCTCGTGGTATTAATGATATTGCAATAGATCCTACAAATAATAATGTTGCATATGCTGCGATCTCAGGTTATGGAGGTTCTCATCTGTATAAAACAACTAACTTATTAAGTTCATCCCCAACATGGTTTGCTACAGATACAGGTATTCCAGATATTCCTGTTAACGCAGTTTTAATAGATCCAACCGATGTTAATTATATTTATATTGGAACTGATATCGGAATTTTTAGAAGTACTAATGCTGGCTCATCCTGGCAATTGTTTATGAATGGTCATCCTAAAGTACCTGTTCATGATCTTGTAGCTAATGCGAATACTAATACTATCATTTCTTTTACTCATGGTCGTAGCGCTTTTAAATTGACTATTACACAGGTAAGTATTCCGGGTGAAGTTCCTCAAAAAAATGGTTCAGGTACTCCTGTATTAATTTCAAAATCAGGTACCAATAGTTTAACAATAACATGGGGAGCAACAGGTGGTACTTGTACAACCACTGACTATGCAATATATAGAGGTATAATCGGTTCATATTATTCTCATACACAATTGTTATGCTCAGATACAAATAAAGATTTTACAGAGACAATTAGTGCAGGAACGGATAGCTATTATTATTTAGTAGTAGCTCTTACAGCAACTGAAGAAGGTTCTTATGGTAAAAGTTCAAGTGGAGCTGAGCGTCCACGTGGACAATCTAAATGTGTTCCTAATCAAAACTTTGGCGATTGCTAATATTTATAATCATAAATTTAGAATAAACCAAAAAGATTTTGAATAGATTGAGATTTTACCTTTCTTTTTAGAGAAGAAAGAGCTTATTTACTTAATAATTGTAGAATGATAAAAAAGCATAAAATTTTTAAAAGGGAAAGTTTTAAATTTATTTGATGAGTTACATCTTTTACAAGATGCGAAACCACTCCAGAAAGCATCTTTCTCTGTCTTGAATAGTGTTTAATTTTTATTTTTTATTTGAAGTGCAGATTGACAATTAGATTTATGAAATCTAAAGCTTGCTTTGCTACCAATATAATAGGAGGATATTTCTTCTAAAAAATTTTTGAAAATACCTAATCAATTAGAGATTGCGTATCTCTGCGCTTCTAATAATACTTTGAATTTGTTCATTTCTGATGGATAGGGAAATAAATAAGCGTAACCGTTTTTAATTATCTCTGCATTTATAAATTTTCCATCCAGTGTATAAACATATGCTAATATTCGATTATAGTTATCATATTTAACTTTATCAAATTCAAGAAGCACTTTCTTTTTTTCTACAAATTTTTTATTGAATAATTTTGCTTCTTCATATAAATACTCATCCTTTTCAGGTGGGTTTATTCTACTATAGCGAAGAATTTCTCCATTTTGTAATTTTGCTGTATCACCGCCAATTGTTCGTGTAATAAAGATGTATTTACTATCGTTTGATAATGATAATAACGAGGGTGGAGAAGTAGGGGGTGGTTATGGTTATAAATTAGTATGGGTGGTAGTTTTTAAGGTAGCAGGTTATGATAATATATGGGAGAGTTTAGTTGATGCAGGGGACGGGAAGATATTGTCATTAAGGTATATGAATTTATATATAAGGGGAAAGGTTATAGGTTCTATATATCCGATATCGAGTGATGAATGTTGTTCGGATGGGTGTATGTAAGGAGGTGTTCCATATTCTGGGGTAGATATAAATCCTGGTAAGATATATACTGATTATGCAGGGATGTGGGATTGTGAAAATAATCAGAATTATTGTACGACATTATGTGGTAAATATGTATGTATACAGGATGAATGTAGTGAAATAAATAAGTGTTCAGATAATTGTATAATAGATTTTGGTGGGGAAAACGGTCAGCATAATTGCGAGATATTACCTGGAGGTATTACAGTAATTTATATATAAAATAGACAGCAACTTTGCATTTGGTCAAGATATATATCATAAACTTGATTTAGATTATAATGAGGGTAATAATTTTACGAATAATATTGAGAAAGTTGGCAAATTAGGAGAGCCCGTAATTATATTTAGTGAAACATAGGAGAACGGTTCTGAAAATTGGACAATGAGTGGTCTTTGGCATCTTACAACGCAATCAGCGCAAGATTGTATGCCTGAACCTTATCCATCGCCAGAAACTGTAGCTTACTATGGTCACGATACTACCTGTACATTTAGCACAATTTATGGCAATATCGATAGTCTTGCAAGAACTGCCTCTATAGCTGGAATAACATCAAATTCTTTATTAACATTTGTGTTTGTGAATGTGCATAAAGGTAGTATATTAAATGACTATGTAGATGTATCAACTAATGGTTCAATATGGACAGAGGTATGGAGATGGGCAGCTCCACAGCAAACTACATGGACCTATGCTGGACTAATTTCGCTTTCACCGTGGGCTGGTGAATCTATTTACATTAGATTTAGGTTTGATTCAACTAAAACTTCTAATAGAAATTATCTTGGTTGGGCAGTTGATAATATTCAAGTGACAGATATTCTTTAGGAATGTAATGTATGTCATCCGTCTTCAAATCCACCTGGTCGAGTATTAAATAATTTAACAGTAGCTAAATCAGGTTCATATTTAGTATTGAATTGGCAAGCACCTGGTGGGACATGCGATGTTACTGATAAATATGGTTTATATCGTGGTACTTTATCAGTAGAAGGAGGTTTATCATATAGTCAATCATATTTAAGATTGTAATATAACTTCTACATCAACAAATATAGCGCAAGAGACCGATAGTTATTATTATTTAATAGTGCATCAAACTGAAACGAGTGAAAGTTCTTATGGGCTTGATTCGGATGGAGAGCAGATTCCTCCAGCATCAATTCCATGTGCTTCGCAAAATATTAATGAATGTAATTAAATGATATTTTGATTTTAGTATCTAATTTCTTTAAAGCTAAGCATATTTTTATGATATCAAAAAATTTTTTCTAAAAGGGAATAGAGTGATGAAGATATCTTTAAAATTGAAAGATAATGATGTGATATTGTATAATGCAGGATGATTTATTTATTAGTAGGATTATTAGCAGGATTAATCGGAGCAATGACAGGTTTGGGTGGTGGTATAATAATGGTGCCTGTTATGACTATAATTTTTCATGTTCCAATTCATAAAGCTATTGGAGTTAGTATATTTGCTATAGTAGTAAATTCTAGTATTGCTACATTATCTTATACTAAAAAAGGATATGTAGATATAAAGTTAGGATTTGCATTAGGACAATCATCAATAATAGGATCTATAATAGGAGCAATGATTTCTGGATTATTAGATGAGAAAGTGTTAGGTATTATATTTGGTGTTATATTAATTTTAGCTTCTGTTCAGATGATATCCCCTCTAAAGGATTTAATGATTGAGCAGGAGTTAAAGATAAGAAGATTATCTCCATTATATAGGATAAAAAATATAAAATATGGAATAGCATTGTCTGCGATAGGAGGATGGTTTGCAGGTATGTTAGGTATAGGTGGAGGAACATTTAATGTACCGGTAATGTATTTGATAATGGATGTACCGATCAAGGTAGCAGTAGCTACAAGTGCATTTATAATAATGATAACTTCATCTGGAAGCGCATGGATATATTTTTTGAGAGGAGATATTTTTATTGAATTAGCGTTATTTATGGCTGGTGGAGTAGCATTAGGTAGTTATGTGGGATCAAAGATCGGATTAGTAATAAGGAATAAGTGGCAAACAAGATTAATATCATTAATATTATTTATAGCAGCAATAAGAATGCTATTTGGATAAAAAAAATGAATATTGAAAAATTTTCTGATACAAGTATAAGAAGATATTGTAGAATAAAGATGATAGGGATAATAATAGGTTTAATATTTTTAATGTTAGGGATAGGGATTAATATTGGAAATGTAGGTATAAATATAAGTAAGAATACGATATCAACTCCTAAGATATTTTTAAGGGGAGGGAATGATTTAATATATTATATAAATCATATAAGTATAATGATATTTTTGATATTACCTATGATAGGTATAGCTTATTTAGGTTTAAGGTCAAGAAAAGATGGCATGGAGGTATATTTTTATTTAGCATTAATTTTGGTGATATGTATAATAATAGGGGTAATAATAGAGATAAGGGGATGAAGTTTAAAGAGTATTGAATGAATAAGTAAAGAGAGGGATAAAGGGGAGGGGGAAGGGGATATTTTTATTAGAGCGGCTAAGAATATATATAGAGCATTTTAATTTAATATAATCAATATATGGCGTAATAGGGGCGTTATAAGTGGTAAGGAAAAAATTTTTTAAAAAAAATGCAAAAAAGATGTTGACAAAATAGAATAAACATGTTATTTTATATAATGAAGAAAGAAGCTAAGGTTAATAGAGCTTAGCAGAAGAGAGTTCTTTGAAAACCGGATAATGAGTGACAGATTAAACTGGAGGGTTTGATCCTGGCTCAGAATTAACGATGGCGGCGTGCTTAACACATGCAAGTCGTGCGAGAAAGCTTGGGCAACTGAGCGAGTAAAGCGGCAAACGGGTGAGTAATGCATGAATAACCTACCTTTCAGAGCAGGATAATCTTGGGAAACTGAGACTAATACTGCATACATTTCTTTTTTTGCATGGAAAAAGAAAGAAAGCTGGCCTCTGCTTGCAAGCTAGCGCTGAAAGAGGGGTTCATGTCCTATCAGCCAGTTGGTGAGGTAATGGCTTACCAAAGCTATGACGGGTAGCCGGCCTGAGAGGGCGAACGGCCACACTGGAACTGAGACACGGTCCAGACTCCTACGGGAGGCAGCAGTGGGGGATTTTTGGCAATGGGCGAAAGCCTGACCGAGCGACGCCGCGTGGACGATGAAGGCCTTCGGGTTGTAAAGTCCTGTCAGGAAGGAAGAAAGTTATTATTTTGAATAAAGATAATAACTGACAGTACTTTCAAAGGAAGCTCCGGCTAACTCCGTGCCAGCAGCCGCGGTAAAACGGAGGGAGCAATCGTTATTCGGATTTACTGGGCGTAAAGAGCACGTAGGTGGCTAAGCAGGTCACATGTTAAATACCCTTGCTCAACGAGGGGAAAGCATGTGAAACCGTTTAGCTTGAGTTCAGGGGAGGTAGACGGAATTCCCGGTGGAGCGGTGAAATGCGTAGATATCGGGAAGAACACCTGCGGCGAAAGCGGTCTACTAAACTGGTACTGACACTGAGGTGCGAAAGCTAGGGGAGCAAACAGGATTAGATACCCTGGTAGTCCTAGCTGTAAACGATGGACACTAGGTGTGCCTGTCTTTGATAGGTGTGCCGAAGCTAACGCTTTAAGTGTCCCGCCTGGGGAGTACAGTCGCAAGGCTGAAACTCAAAGGAATTGACGGGGACCCGCACAAGCGGTGGAGCATGTGGTTTAATTCGATGCAACGCGAAGAACCTTACCTGGGCTTGAAGAGTAAGATGACCATCCTTAGAAATAAGGACTTGTATCGTAAGATACACATCTTATAGAGGTGCTGCATGGCTGTCGTCAGCTCGTGTCGTGAGATGTTGGGTTAAGTCCCGCAACGAGCGCAACCCTTGCCTCTAGTTGCCAGCGGTGCGGCCGGGCACTC
>FWPU01001359.1_pt1 | contig 19796 bp, 20 predicted proteins | sample 2228361 | NCBI WGS metagenome assembly FWPU01 (sample SAMEA103939777, study PRJEB20133) | metagenome
TGCGGATGACCGGCTGGGAGTTTATAGAAAGGGGATATCCCGCCGATGCTTGCGGCGCAATCTGCCTTTCCTTCCCGGCCGTGGGCAAGCTTTCCTCAAGAATTTGGGCAACTAATTTGGAGAAGAACCATTTTTAAAAAATGGAAAAAGTTTCGGTGGCCGTCATTACCAAAGATGAGGAGAGGAATATAGGCCTCTGTTTAGAAAGCGTGCGCTGGGCAGATGAAATTATTGTCGTTGATGCAGGGAGCAAGGATAAGACCCGAGAAATATGCGAGCAATACGGAGCGAAAGTTTTTTTAGAGGAATGGCAGGGATTTGGCCGACAAAAAAATATAGCTGTAGAGAAAACTAAGAACGAATGGATTTTGAATATAGATGCTGATGAAAGGGTCACTCCAGAATTGGCCGCTGAAATTGCTGAAGTCTTAGACGAGAAACCGGTGGTAAATGGCTTTTACATTCCCCGGAAAAATTTTTTTGGTTCCCGCTGGATTCGTCACGGCGGATGGTACCCTGATTACAATCTCCGCCTTTTCCGCAAGAGTAAAGGCCGTTTTCAAGAGAGAAAGGTTCACGAAAAGGTTATTTTGGAAGGCCAAGCTGGGTATTTAAAGAATCCGCTGGAGCATCGGACTTATAATAACCTCAAAGAATTCCTGCAGCGCCAGGATTTTTATTCTGACCTGGCCGCGCAAGAAATGTTGCAGGAGGGGAGGAAGAGTTATTTTTATGACTTTTTATTTCGACCTTGCTGGACTTTTTTACAGATGTATATCCTGCGGGCCGGTTTCTTAGATGGTTATTATGGTTTTCTTCTGGCCAGGTTATATGCTTATTATACTTTAGCTAAATACGGGAAGTTGAAAGAGCTAATAAACAAAGGTGTTACCCCTTTTGGAAAGTAAGAATATTCAACGCATTTTATTGGTTCGTCTCCGCCGAATAGGTGATGTATTACTCATGGTGCCGGCGATTAGGGCCTTCCGTCAGCAGTTTCCCAATGCGTTTATTGCCGTCCTGGTTAACGCGGGCACAGAGTCAGTGCTACTTGGAAATCCTCTTTTAGATGAGATTCTTATCTTCGACCCGCAATGGAAAAAATTACCATGGCCCCAAAGAATAAGAAGAGAGTGGGCTTTTCTCCGGCAGGTGCGGGAGCGGCGATTTGACTTAGCGATTAACTTTACGGAAGGGGATCGTGGAGCATTCCTTTGCTTAGCAAGCGGAGCATGGTTAAAAGTAGGGGTTTTAAGAAAAGATAGTTCTTTTTGGTGGAAAAGAATTTTCTTTGATCAACTTTTTGATCTTAGTACAGTACGCGGTCATGTAATAGAACAGCTTTTGGAGATTCCCCGCCGTTTAGGGATAAAAATTCAGGATAAGAAGTTAGAAATCTTTTTTAGTCTCGAAGATGAAGCGCAAATAAATCAATTATTGAAAAAGGCCGGAATAAAGGAGCTAGATAGATTAGTCCACATTCACCCAACTTCTTATTGGTTTTTTAAATGCTGGCGGGATGAGGGCGTAGCCGAAGTTATAGATGCTTTACAGGAAAGGAATAGATGGCGAGTTGTTTTAACCAGCGGGCCGGATCAAAGAGAATTGGAAAAGGTTACCAAAATTTTGAAGCTGTGCCGCACCCAACCCATAAATTTGGCTGGACAACTGACTTTGCCACAGATGGCAGCGCTGAGTCGGCGCTGCCATTTGTTTATTGGCATTGATACGGCACCTATGCACATTGCCGCAGCGGTGGGTACCCCAGTGGTGGCCCTTTTTCCCCAGTGGTGGCCCTTTTTGGCCCTTCAGGAGAGATTAGTTGGGGACCGTGGGGAGAGGGACATATCATAATAAAGAAAGATATGCCCTGTCGTCCTTGCGGTAAAGATGGCTGCGGCGGAAGTAAAAAAAGCCAATGCTTGGAAGCGATTACAGCTGCCGAGGTTTTAGAGGCGGCTTGGTCCATATTAGGGAAAATGAATAAGCAATCTCGCCCAATCTCATCCGGCGAGGGCTAATTGACTTTGAACAGGTATGAAGATCGCTTTAATTCGCAAAAGGTATACGCCCTATGGGGGAGCAGAAAAATATTTTTCACGTCTGGTGGCTGGACTTTGCCGTTATGGCCATGAAGTTCATATATTGGCCAAGCACTGGGAAGAACTTCCTGACCTCCATACCCAACTTTACTTTCGACCCTTAAAAGTTATTTCATCAGTATCTTTTCTGGAATCTTTAACTTTTGCCCTTGCTGCTTATCGAGTAGTACAGAAAGAAGAATTTGATGTTATTCATAGTTTTGACCGCACATATGGGCAAGATGTATATCGGGCAGGGGATGGGTGTCATCGAGAATGGTTAAAGCAGCGCAAGAAAATCGAACCCTGGTTTAAGGGACAGATCAATTATCTTAATCCCAACCATCTGGCAATTCTTTATTTAGAGAAAAAGCTCTTTAAATCCCCTTGTCTGAAATATGTAATTGCTAATTCCCAACGCGGCAAGATGGAGATAGTTCAGCACTACGGATTAACCGAAACAAAGATAAAGGTGATCTATAATGGGGTAGACTTGCAGCAATTCGATCCTAAGTTGGTGCAGCAGAAGCGCGAGGCGGGGCGAGAAAAATGGGGATTAGAAAAGGATGATTTGGTATTTCTCTTTATTGGCTCGGGTTTCGAACGTAAAGGACTACCCTTTCTTTTACAGGCGTTGTCGCTCTTGGACAAAAATATGAAATTATTAGTAGTTGGCAAAGATGGCCTTCAAAAATATAGAGAACACTGCCACAGATTGGGTTTGGAGAATAGAGTGCTTTTCTTGGGACCGCAAAAAGATGTGGAAATCTTTTATGGAATTAGCGATTATTTCGTTTTACCTTCGATTTATGAGCCATTTAGCAATGCCTGCGTGGAAGCATTGGCCAGTGGTTTGCCGGTTATTACTTCCGAGATCAATGGAGCAGCAGAGCTGATCAAAGAAGAGGAAAATGGCCTCCTCATCCATGACCCAACCAATATTTGGGAAATAAAAGATAAATTGCAAGAAGCTTTAAAAATCTGGGGTAAAGAGTGTTACCGCGAAAAGATTAGGGAAATTTCTCCTTTAAGTACTATTGAATCTAATGTTCAGGATATTCTCCGTATTTACGCAAAAGTCTCAGAGTCCAAGAGAAAAAATGTGGATTAAGAGATGCTAACTATCTTGCATACAGAATCTTCTCTCGGGTGGGGTGGACAGGAAATTCGGATCCTCCAAGAATCTATAGGGATGAAAGCAAGGGGGTATCGGGTCCTGGTTGCGGCTTCGTCTAAAAGTCTTCTTCTGCCCAGAGCTGAAAAAGCCGGGCTGGAAATAATCCCTATAGAATTGCAACACAAATCTCCTTGGGTACTCTCCCAGATAGTGTCCGCCTTGAATAAGATGGATGTCCACATTTTAAATACCCATAGCTCCTCCGATAGTTGGTTGGCCACTCTTTCGGCGAAAATGGCTAAGCGAAGCCCCATAATAATTCGCACCCGCCATCTTTCCACTCCCATCAGCAGGAATTTATGGAGTCGATTAATATATGATTTGCTTCCTGACGCGATTATTACTACGGGCGAAGAAATTCGCCGGCAAATGATCAGAGAAAACAATTTTGATGGAGACAAAATTTTTTCTATTCCTACAGGGGTGGATTTAGAACAATTTGATCCAGAAAAAGTTATACCCTGTTGGCCTCGTCAAGGTTTTGTGGTAGGTATGATTGGAGTTCTCCGGAGCTGGAAAGGACATCAATATTTTTTAAAAGCCGTTCCGCTTATTCTAACTGAGATCCCCGAATCGCGGTTTTACATTGTGGGTGACGGTCCCCAATTAAATAATCTAAAGAAGATTATTGAGGAACTAAAGTTACAAGATAGAGTTTTTCTCTGGGGACACCGGGAAAATATCCCCGAAGTCCTGGCTTCGCTGGACATATTAGTTCACCCTTCCTATGGTCATGAAGGAGTTCCCCAAATTATTCTCCAGGCTCTGGCCATGAAAAAACCTGTGGTGGCAACGCCCGTGGGGAGTATATCTGAGGTTATTCTTGAGGGCCAGACAGGTCTTTTGGTGCCTCCTCAGGATGCCGAAAAGATTGCCGAGCGAGTAATAGAGCTCTATAGAAATTCGGAACTGCGGCAAACTCTCATAGATAATGGTAGAGAATATATCAAGAGAAAATATTCTTCTCAAGCAATGCTTGAGCGTCTCGAAGATTTGTATGCTGATTTGCTTTCCGGTCGCCTAAAGAAGAAAGAAAAGGTTATTCCTCAAATTAAAAATCTTGCCATTAAAAAATTTTTATTCTTAGCTAATAAAATTGGTTTAGGCCCTAAAAAGTATCCTGGTGGCCCAACAGAGAGGTTCTTAATCATTAGCACCACGGGTATAGGAGATACTCTTTGGGCAACCCCAGCTCTTAGAGCTCTAAAAGAGGTATATCCGCAAAGCTTTATTGGATTTTTAACCAATAGGCAGGGAGCAGAAGTATTACATGGAAATCCCTGGATAGATAAATTTTTTATTTTTGACAAGGGCTGGCGGAATATTATCTCCTGGCCTTGGCTTCTGGTATCTCTACGCCAAAGCAATTTTCATAGGGTTTTTATATTTCATTCTTCTGATCGTCTTATTTGGCCCTTATGTTATTTGGCTGGGCCGCCAGAGCGCCTAGGTTTAAAAGGAGAAAGCAAAGGATTGGAATTTTTGCTAACAAAAGTCGTTTCCCCTCCTGCAGGGCTCCATGGTGTGGAAAAGAGAATGTATTTGTTGCAACAGTCTGATCAAAATTTCTCTAATTCCCAATATTCCTTAGAATTATATTTAAATAAAAAGGAGCGAGAGACGGTTAAAAATTTTTTGCTGGCCCATGGAATAGATTTGAGCCAACCGTTGATTGGGCTTCATCCTGGAGCTCAAAAACTATTTAAATGCTGGCCTGAGGAAAAATTTATGCAAGTGGGCTTAGCTTTGCAGAAAAAGTATCAGGCATTTATCTTAATCACCGGCAATGGAGAAGAGCGGGCAAAAGCTCAAAAAATAGCAGATAAAATTCCTCAGGCCCTGGCCGTAGCCGGCCGACTCTCTTTGAGAGAAACGGCAGCATTAATTGAAAGATTAGCCCTCTATATAACTAATGATACAGGACCTATGCATATAGCCTTTGCCTTAGGCACACCGACCATTGCCCTTTTTGCGGCGACAGATCCTTCTTTGTGCGGACCTTATCGTGATTCCCGTCCAGTAATTATTTACCGGGAAAAGACTTGCCGCCTTTGCCTGGGGAAACAATGTTTATACCCCAAATGTTTGGATCAGATTGATCCCGCGGAAATTCTGGCCGCCGCCGAAAGCCTATTAGCCCAAAAACCACTATGAATATTCTTCTTAATTATAAAAATCCCCCCAAAAGATTAATAGAAGCTTTTGAAGCTTTGGGACATCAAGTATTCTGGAGCTTTTGGGAGGCGAGAAAAATAGAAGAATATAAAATTGACGCGGTTATATTTGAAACTAAACCCATTTTGAAAAAAGAAATAAAATTTTTAATTTTCTCCTTTTGGTTGAAGCGCAAAAAAATTGTTAGAATTACTTGGTGTCTCGATTGGCCTAATGTGGGAGCAAGTTTATGGAAAGTCAAGTTACTGCTCAAATTGCCTCTCCTGGAAATATTCGCTTCTCATGATATTCACGGACTGGAGAGCCGCTCAATTTCTATAAAATATTTGCCAAACGCAGCCTGGACCAGTAAATATAATTTACGCGGACATTCACTAACCGAGATGAGAGATCCAGATTTCTATTGGTTTGATGTATCCTTTTTAGGAAATCTTAACTACCAAAATCATCCGGAACACCAGGAGCGATTTTTTTTTCTGCAGAAATTAGGGGAGATATTGACCAGGGAAAAAATAACTTATAAATTTTTAGATAGTAGGTACTTGAGCTTCGAGGAGCAGGTACAAATAATTCAAAGAAGCCGCATAAATTTGAATATCGGGGCAGCTGCTGATGGACAAAGACGGAGAAGCTGGGGCTTGCCAGAGAGGTGCTATGGCATTCCCGCGTGTGGGGGTTTTCTTCTCTCTGAAGAAAGGAGGCATGCCGCTCAAGATTTCGTCTTGGGTGAGGAATTAATTACTTTTAAAAACTTGGAAGACTGCTTAGAAAAGATTAAATACTACCTTAAAAATTTTGCCGAAGCGAGATGGATTGCTGAGAATGCCCATAAAAGAGTTTATAATGAGCATACTTATTACCATCGAGCCGAAAAGATAATAAAACTGATCGAGGATATAAAAAGTAAGCAATGAAAGCTAAAATATTTTACCTTTTCTCTAATTTAGAAAAAAAGAAATTTTGTTTTTTAATCCTCTTAGCAGCTGCTTTACCCTCTTCTGAGTCAATTAAAGAAATAGCTATTTTTTTATCTTTTCTAATTTTTTTAACGCAAGTCTTGCGCCAAGAATTGAAATGGGAACTGAACTGGTTTTCTTATGGACTGTTTCTTCTTTTGGGCGGCGCTTTGATTTCTACGATATGGGCTGAAAATTGGAGACGGAGTCTTGATGGTTTCAACGATTCCCTATTTTTTGCTGCTCCTTTTTTTGTGGCGCAAAGTATGAGCAATGATAAACAAAAAAGGGCTGTAATTTGGATCCTTGGCTTAGCTACTACCTTTGCTGCCTTGCCTTATATAATAAAGGCCCTGCAGATAAAAAAGCCTTTAGAAATCCACGCTCTGGGAAATCAAAATTACACCGCTATGTTTTTAACGATTGTGATTTGCTCTTTGCTAAGCTTACTTTGTTTTTCAGATCAGGAAAGTAAGATAAAAAAGTTAATATTAACTATCTGCATTTTACTCTTAATGTGGGCGGCAGTAATGACCGTAATGCGCACTTCATTTTTGGGATTATTAGTATTCCTGGCTATCCTTTTCTGGCATTTTAGAAAGAGAGGTTTCTTTCGGCTTATTTTCTTTGGTTTTCTTTGTTTTTTATTTTTGGCAATTTTATTTATGGAGCCGATGCGCTCAAAGTTATTGGCCACCAGCTCCTTATATGCCCGTTATGAAATTTGGAAGCATGCCTGGTTTTTATTCAAGGAAAACTTAATTTTTGGGGTTGGTTTAAATAATTTTAGCTTTACTTTTCCTTTAAATTCTCCTGTGGATGCAGGAGCAACATACTTTGATGCCCACAGTCTTTATTTCCAAACCATCTCCCAACTTGGTCTCGTTGGCTTAATAGCTATTTGCCTCATCATCTATGGATTTCTTTCTCATTGGCTAAATATTAGGCCATCTTCAAGCCTTAATCTGGCCATGAAATATGCTGCTTTAGGGGCTTTTTGCATAATCTTTATAGGCGGAATTTTTGATCATACTTTACATCATGGTCAAGCTATCGCCTTTTCTTTGCTTACCGGTTTCCTTTTTAATAAAAATTTACCAGAGTCCGCTCCAAAATGATGGAATCCTTAGTCAGTATCATTATTTTAAATTGGAATCAATTGGCTTATTTAAAGCAATGTGTAGATTCTTTATTGAAGAATACAGAGTACTCCAACTTTGAAATAATCATTTTAGATAATGGATCCTTAGAAGCAGGAACAAAGGATTTTCTTGAAAGTCTTCCCTTTCAGGTTATTTTAAACCCCCGCAACCTGGGCTATGCCAAGGGGAACAATTTGGCGGCAAAATATGCCAAGGGAAAATACTTACTTTTCTTAAATAACGACACTCTGGCGCAAAGGAATTGGTTGAGGCCTTTGGTGGAATTAATGGAAGAGAGGCAGGATTGTGGAGTGGTGGGCAGTAAACTTTTGTATCCAGATGGTACGATTCAACATATAGGGGTAGCTTTTGATTGGCGGGGGAATAGGAGACATGTCTATAAAAAATATCCCGCCCATATTCCTGCGGCGCAGATGATTCGCGAGTGCGAAGCAGTCACTGGCGCCTGCTTGATGATTAGAAAAGATCTCTTTACTGCTTTAGGAGGTTTTGATGAAAAGTTTATCAATGGTTCAGAAGATATTGACTTATGCTTGCGAGTCCGGGCCAGAGGTTATAGGGTTTTTTTCTCTCCGCAAAGTGTGTTAATTCATTTTGAAAAGACCTCCCTAAATACCAAAGGAAATTTCTATAAAAAATGGACTACGAAGCTGAACAACCGGCGGTTTAATAAAAAATGGGGTAAACAACTCGATCAATTTAGATTGATCAATAGGAATGAAGGACTAAGGCCACTCCATTACTATAACCAGGAGCGGGATGACGTGCTTCAGCTCGTGCCCAGGCAAGCTAAGATTATTTTGGATGTAGGTTGCGGCCGGGGGTTATTGGGTAAGGCCCTGAAAAACAGGGATAATTTAGCAAATGTCTGGGGAATTGAAATTAATCCAACAGCAGCGCAGGAGGCGCAAGCAAATTTAGATAATTGTTTGCTGGCAGATTTAGAAAACTTAGGGGAAAAGAGTACCCCTTGGCCTGAATTTGATTGTATCATTTTTGGTGATATTTTAGAGCATCTTCGTGAGCCATGGGAGGTTTTGAAAAAATTCGGCCACTATCTTCGCCCCAACGGCAAAATTATTTGCTGCCTTCATAATATTCGTCATTACAAGGTGATCAAAGACATTTTGCGCAATCGATGGTATTACCGCGAAGAAGGAATACTAGATGAATCACATTTAAGATTTTTTTCTTTAGCTACGATAAACCGCATTATGGCCTTAGGCGGGTATGAGATTGAATTAATTAAGAGGAAAAAGAAAGCAAGCAATTTTATGAAAGGGCTTAACTACCTCTTTTTTAATCTTCTGGATGACTTTTTAACCCAGCAATATCTAATAGTAGCGCGCAAGAGAGATGAACCTAAAATTGTTTTTTAATTTTAGAAAAAACGAGTTTGATCGGGTACTTAATAAAGCTGGGCGCTTAAAGCAGAAAAAATTTCTGTTAGTATGGAATCGTGGGTTGGGTGATATTGCGCTGGGAGTTTATAGAGTCGTCCAAAAGATTCGCCAGACTATTCCTACAGCGGAAATTACAGTCTTAACCAGAGAAGATCTGGCCGAAGGGTTTTCCCTACTTGAGGGGGTGAGCACAATTGCTGGGCCGGGATGGAAAAGAGGGGAACCCGTGCAACTCTTAGAAAGACTGGCTAGTTGTGGGAGAAAAAAAGAAGAATTTGATGTGATCTTAGAAAAGATGGACCCCACCCGTTGGTTTAAAAATGATTTAGGGAAGTTTGTTCCCCAATTAATATGGAGGCCGGAATACGATCGACTATGGAAAAAATTCAATTTAAACCCTAATAAAAATAAATATTTAGCGGTTCATGGGCATACAGAGACAGAAGAATTTTACAGCTACAATAAAAATTGGCCAGCAGAAAAATTTAAGGAAGTATTTAATACTTTAGTAGGCGAAGATCCTTTTTTAAAGATAATTCTTTTGGGCTTACGCAAAACTCCTTTTGAAATGCATTCTCAAATTTTAGATTTAAGAGGGGAAACCTCTATCCTCGAAATGCTTTCCATAATAAAAAACTGTTGTCCCCTTTTAATCGCTCCCGACGGAGGCATCCTTTCTTTAGTTTATTACTTAAATGTGGATTTCCCTATAACTATTATTTCACTATGGGGAGATGCCCGTCAGGGAATTTTAAAACAATCTGTGCCTTCTCCAAATCATTCTTTAAAACATATACCCATAATTGGTCAAAAAAATGATATTAATTCCATTACTCCAGCAGAGGTTTTGGAAGCAGTACGCTGCAGTCTAAAAGAAACTTTTCAAGAATAATGACTGCCCAAAGCATTATTAATTCTTTTTTATGGCCTAAATCTTTGATTTATTTTAAAAAGTTGCCGATAATAATTTAAGAAAATATTTCAAGAAGGAGATATTAATGATTTTAGTTACTGGAGGGGCAGGATTTATTGGTTCCCACCTGGTGGAGGCTCTAGTAGCCCGGGGAGAAAAGGTGCGCATTCTGGATAATTTAAGCACCGGCAGAAAAGAAAATTTAGAAGAGATTACCGGCAGTTCGTTTCCCGATTTGGAAGCCCTGCCTGAAGGAACGTTCATTTCTCTGCACGAAAAAGTTGAATTTTTACTCGGTGATGTGGGTAACTTAGAGACCTGTCGGCAGGCCTGTCAGGGAATAAGGGAAATTTTTCACCTGGCTGCTCTTGGTTCAGTGCAGCGGTCCGTAGAAGACCCCGTGGCCACTCATTACGCAAATGCCACCGGCACTTTAAACATTTTAAAGGCGGCTGGAGAGGAGGGGGTGCAGAGAGTAATTTATGCTTCCTCTTCTTCTGTATATGGGAATATTTCTGCTAACCCAGAAGAGGTAATTCCTAAAGTAGAAAGCCTTCCCCCGCATCCGCAGTCTCCTTACGCTGCGACTAAGTTAATGGGCGAGGAGTATTGCCGGATTTTTGCTGATCTCTATGGTTTGGAAACTATTTCGCTTCGCTATTTCAATGTTTTTGGGCCGCGCCAGAATCCCAACTCTATTTATGCTGCCGTAGTGCCCAAATTCATAGCGGCTATACTTTCTGAGCAGGCGCCCGTGATTTTCGGTGACGGAGAGCAGACGCGAGATTTTACTTATGTAGGGAATGTCACTGAGGCGAATTTATTAGCCAGGCAGGCCAAAGGAGTAAATGGAAAAGTCTTTAATATTGCCTGCGGCCAGCGCACATCCGTAAATAACCTGCTCCTCTATATCCAGGAAATTTCGGGCTGTTCAATTCCGCCTAAATACGCGCCGCCCCGCAAAGGTGAGGTTCGTCATTCTTTAGCAGATATTAAATTAGCTAAGAAGGAGCTTGGTTATCAAGTAAAGGTTGATCTGAAAAAGGGGTTGGAAAAGACGTGGGAGTGGTTCCGGAGAAAATGGTCAGAAGCCAGTTAAAACTTTCCTTGCTTTTTAATTAAGCTTGCCCTATAAGATAGTAATGGTTGGGGAATTTTTATTCCCTTAGTCGGCATATTCTTCATCTCAAAATATGAAGGAGTCTCAATGAATATTTGTGTCATTGGTACTGGTTATGTAGGTTTAGTTACGGGGACTTGTTTTGCCGAGTTTGGTCTCCATGTTACTTGCGTGGATAATGACCGGGAGAAAATAGCCCTCTTAGGCCGGGGAATCTCGCCCATTTTTGAACCAGGCTTAGAAGAGATGATTAAGAAGAATTTGCGGGAGGGGCGTTTAGTATTCACTACCGAAATTGGCAAAGCCATTGAGAATTCTTTAGTCATTTTTATAGCTGTAGGTACGCCTTCTAAGAAAGATGGATCAGTTGATATGACTTATATTGATGAAGTGGCCAAAAGTATAGGAGAAAATCTTAGTGGCTACAAAGTTATTGCGACAAAGAGCACCGTGCCTGTGGGCACTGGGGAGAGAATCCGGAAAGTAATTCAGCAATATAGCAAAGGAAAGAATGTTAGTTTTGATATAGTTTCTAATCCTGAATTTTTGCGGGAAGGTTCCGCTATCGAAGATTTTATGCGTCCCAATCGAGTGGTAGTAGGTGCGGATAGCGAGCAGGCTATTGCGATTATGAAAGATCTTTACAGGCCCTTATATTTAATTGAGACGCCTTTTGTCATTACCAATGTGGAAACAGCGGAAATGATTAAGTATGCTTCTAATGCTTTTTTGGCGACCAAGATTTCATTTATAAATGAAATCGCAAATATTTGCGAAAGGGTCGGGGCGGACGTCAATGTGGTGGCTAAAGGAATGGGGCTTGATCAGAGAATTGGCCCCAAGTTTCTCCATGCCGGGCCAGGCTACGGCGGTTCATGCTTTCCCAAGGATACTTTAGCTGTTGCTAAAATTGCCGAAAAGCATGGCTACCGTTTTGAGATCGTACGGGCCGTAATGAAAGTCAATCAAAGACAGAAAGAGCTGATGGTAGCCAAGATTAAAAAAGCAGTGGGCGTATTAAAAGGAAAGACTTTAGGCGTCTTAGGTCTTTCTTTTAAGCCCAATACGGATGATATGCGGGAAGCTCCCTCCATTACCATTATTCAATCTTTGCAGCGGGAAGGAGCAAAGATTAAAGCCTATGACCCTCAAGCAATGGAAGCAGCCAAGAAAATATTCAAGAATATAGAATACGGAAGAGATGCATATGAAGTGGCCAAAGGAAGTAACGCGCTGATTATCGTCACCGAGTGGAACCAATTCCGTAATTTAGATTTGAAGAGACTAAAGAATATTATGAAGAGTCCGATTTTTCTTGATTTACGCAATATCTATGATCCGGAAAAGATGAAAGAGATGGGCTTTAAATATTATGGAGTAGGGAGATAAAATGCGGGCTTTAATTACGGGCGGAGCTGGATTTCTTGGGTCTCATCTCTGCGATCGCTTGCTCAAAGAAAAAATCGAGGTTATCTGCCTGGATAACCTTTTGACCGGTTCCACGGATAATATTGCGCACTTAGCAGGTAATCCTCTCTTTCATTTTATCCATTATGATGTCACTAATTATATCTTTATCGAAGGCCCCCTTGATTTTGTATTACATTTTGCTTCTCCAGCCAGCCCTGCTGATTACCTCCAGTATCCTATTCAAACATTAAAAGTTGGCGCCCTGGGCACCCATAAAGTTTTAGGGTTAGCCAAAGAGAAGAAAGCCCGATTTCTCTTAGCTTCCACCTCGGAAGTATATGGAAACCCGCTAGTTCATCCCCAGCGAGAGAGTTATTGGGGGAACGTGAATCCTACTGGTCCGCGCGGGGTTTACGATGAAGCTAAGCGCTTTGCCGAAGCTATCACAATGGCTTATCACCGCTATCATGGACTGAATACTTGTATTGCCCGCATATTTAATACCTATGGTCCAAGAATGCGGCTCCAGGACGGGCGTGTTGTTCCTAACTTTATCCAGCAAGCCTTACGGGGAGAAGATTTAACAGTTTTCGGAGATGGTTTGCAGACCAGGAGTTTTTGTTATATTGATGACATGGTTGAGGGCCTTATTAAACTCCTTTTCTCTAAAGAAAATGATCCGGTTAATTTAGGTAATCCAGATGAATTCTCCGTAATGGATCTAGCTCAATTAGTGCTGGAAATTACGGGGAGTAAATCAAAGATCGTTTACCATCCTTTGCCCGTTGATGATCCAAAGGTGAGGCAGCCCGATATTTCTAAAGCCCGGCAGGTTTTAAGCTGGAGTCCAAAAGTCACTTTACGAGAAGGGATCGAGAAGACAATCCCCTATTTTAGGCAGAAAATGTCTCTCTGAGGAGATTATAAGTTTTTATGGCAAAAGAGCTGAGTTCAGGAGGGAACAAGCAGAGTAGAAATCAAAATTTTTAATAATGTGTTTCTCAAAAAAGAGGAGTTAGGAGTTATAAAAAGAGGGGTCATCTCCAAATTAGTTGCAGCAAAAAAACCTAGAATATCTGAAATGTCCTGGGATTTCAAGGGGCCGGAAGAAAAGTCATCTTGCTGGCAATCATGAGGCACCTATCTGTCTCTTGGTGCGGCGGGGGATTCCGCTTTTTCTCCGATGCTCGGTTATCACGCCCCCGCTTCTCTTTGCGGATGGCCGGCTGGGAGTTTATAGAAAGGGGATATCCCGCCGATGCTTGCGGCGCAATCTGCCTTTCCTTCCCGGCCCTGGGCAAGCTTTTCTCAAGAATTTGGGCAACTAATTTGGAGAAGAACCTAAAAAGATTATTATGAGCGAAGAGGTGATAAAGAGTACGATAATCATATATACGTAAATTTTATATAGGCAATTATAAGTTCCTTTCCTATAATTAAAGGAGAAATCAAATGCCAAATCAACGGATGACTGTAATTTTTTTACTAATTGCGGCAATATTATTAGTGGCCTCTCCTTCTTGGGCTGCAGATGGGTTCACTCAAAAAGATCGAGAAGTTATTATTAGTCTAAAAGTAAAGGTTGAGGAGATCGATAAGCGCTTTGAACAAATCGAGAAACGGTTTGAGCAAATTGATAAGCGCTTTGAACAAATCGAGAAACGGTTTGAGCAGATCGATAAACGTTTTGAACAGGTGGATAAGAGATTTGGAGATCTTATTTCGTTTCTGTGGATGATTGTCACCCTTTTTACGGCAATCACTGTTTCTACAATTAGTTTTGCCCTTTGGGATAGAAGAAGCATGATTAGACCTTTTGAGAGGAGAGTAAAAGAAATTGAGGAAGGCAAGGTAGATAAAGTAATATCTTCTTTGCGAACCCTGGCAGAAACAGACTCAAAGATTGCCGAGATATTAAGGCGGCATAATTTATTATGAAGTTAAAATAAACGTGAGAAACGATAGGTTTAATTCAATGATTTCCGGAGTTAAGATTAAAAAACTTAAAGTAATTCCTGATGAACGCGGGCGCCTCATGGAGATGCTCCGCGCTGATGATGAAATCTTTATCAAATTCGGCCAAATTTATATGACTACGGCCTATCCAGGTGTTGTTAAAGCCTGGCATTATCACAAGAAACAAATAGATAACTTTGTAGTAGTCAAGGGCATGATGAAAGTAGTCCTATATGATGCCCGAGAAGATTCGCCTACCTATAAAGAGATAAACGAATTTTTTATGGGAGAGCATAATCCCATTCTCCTGCAGATTCCTGCTTTTGTGTATCATGGTTTTAAGTGTATAAGCGAGACAGAGGCCATCGTTATAAATTGTCCAACTGAGACATACTCTTATGAAAATCCCGATGAATATCGTGTTCCGCCCCATGGCGGAGAAATCCCTTATGACTGGTCCCGTAAAGATGGCTAAATCACCCTATGTGTACTTTTTGCGCTTTGCGCCATGCACTATATGCTCTGCTCTTACTGCGTCACCGCAAAACTTTTTTCGCCATGTCCCTTTTCCCATTTTTGCCACTTCCAAAATCTTTTTGCACGTCGTATGTTTAAATTCTCCTTGGGAGTAAGTTATGAGACTTTTAGTCACTGGCGGCGCCGGGTTTATTGGTTCAAATTTCATCCGTTGCTTAATTGGGCCAAATAATCCTTGGCGCCCGGATTGGCAAATAATTAATCTGGATAAATTAACCTATGCCGGTAATTTGGAAAATTTAGCAGATTTGGCTCATCAAAAAAATTATCAATTTGTAAAAGGCGATATATGTGATGGCCAGCTCGTCAAAGAGCTTTTAGAAACCGGCGTCGATGCTATTATCAATTTTGCGGCTGAATCCCATGTAGATCGCAGTCTTTACGAACCGGATGTCTTTTTGCAGACTAATGTCCTTGGAGTGCAAGTTCTTCTGCATGCGGCCATGAACCATAAGGTGCAAAGATTCATTCAAGTTTCTACTGATGAGGTTTATGGCTCATTAAAACCCGACGCTCCAGGATTCAAGGAGGATACACCTTTAGCTCCTAATAGCCCCTACTCAGCCAGCAAGGCCGCTGCTGATCTTTTAGTTCGTTCTTATTTTAAGACTTATGGTTTACCCGCGATTATTACGCGCTGCTCTAATAATTATGGCCCTTATCAATTTCCAGAAAAACTAATCCCCCTATTCATCACTAATGCTCTTGAGGACAAGCCACTTCCCGTTTATGGAGACGGATTGAATGTGCGCGATTGGATCCACGTAGAAGATCACTGCCGGGCCATCCTATTTGTATTAGAAAAAGGGCAGGCAGGAGAAATTTATAACATCGGGGGCCAAGGAGAGAAGACCAACTTGGAGATCACCCAGATGATCCTTGAGTTACTGCAAAAGCCGCGCTCTTTAATCCGCTTTGTCACGGATCGTCCGGGGCATGACCGCCGGTATGCGATAGATTTTTGCAAAATCAAGAGAGAATTAGGCTGGTCACCTACTTATGAACTCAGGGAAGGACTGCGGCAGACCGTTGATTGGTATTTAAGAAACGAAACCTGGTGGCGCCGGATTAAGAGTGGGGTTTACCGGGAGTTCTACCAGAAGCATTATCAGGAAAGGCTGAAGTGAAGATTTTAGTATTAGGCGCTCGCGGAATGTTAGGGCAAGATTTAGTCCCTCTTCTCAGCTCTGACCATGAGGTTATCCCTCGCGATATCCAAGATTTTGATATAACCGATGCCCAAAGAGTAGAAGAAGAGATTGGGCAGATTAAACCGCAGGTGGTCATAAATACCGCGGCCTATACTGATGTGGATGGTTGTGAAACAAATAAAGAGATAGCTTTTTCCGTAAATGCCAGCGGAGCCGCCAACGTCGCCCGCGCCTGCGTTCTGGCTAAAGCCAGGCTGATACATCTGAGCACGGATTATGTCTTTGATGGCTCGTCTGCCGATCCTTATCGAGAAGAGGATCCACCTAATCCATTAAATACATATGGCCAATCTAAATGGCAGGGCGAGGCGGCTATCCGAAAATCAGGCGTAGATTATTTGATCATTCGCACCCAGTGGCTTTATGGAGCGCATGGAAGAAATTTCGTGGATACTATTATCAAGGCTGCCCAGAAAGAAAAAAGATTGCGGGTAGTAAATGATCAGCGCGGTTCGCCTACTTACACTAAAGATTTGAGCCAAGCTATCAAAGAGCTCTTAGGGAGAGATGCCCGGGGAATTTTACATGTGACCAATTCGGGATTTTGTACCTGGTTTGAATTTGCTAAAGAGATTTTGGGGGAGATGAGCATGAGCGAGGTTCATATTGAACCTATTTCTTCTGCGGAACTTGCCCGTCCGGCTAAAAGGCCGGCAAACTCTGTTTTAAATTGCCAAAAATTTGAAAAAATTACAGGAGTAAAATTACGACCCTGGCCAGAAGCCCTTAAAGATTACCTCTCTGCTCGCTATTCAACACTTAACACTTAGCACTCGCCAAACTTTCGTTTGACACAAAAAAATGTTTATGTTACAAATAGTTAGCTTATTATTTCTTTGTTCGCCCAGTTTCGGATTCCTCCGGCTCTCCCTGCTGAGAAAGAGGCTGTTTTGTAATTAGGCCAGAGGCAAATTTTCATTAGGAATCATGATTTAAAACGTAGGGCAAGGGCTTGTCCTTTGCCATAATTCGGCAAGAACGTAGGGCAAGGGTTTATCCCTTGCCGTAATTCGGCAAGAAGGTAGGGCAAAGGTTTATCCCTTGCCGCACATTCGGCAAACCACAAGGGATTGCCCTACGAATTAAGGTTTAATTTTATATGGCAAGGGTTTATCTCTCATATTTTCAACCGTAGGGCAAGGGCTTGTCCCTTGCCGCATTAGGCAAGATGCGAATTTAGAGGAATATTCAACTTGCTTTCTCTTTGCGGAGACGTGGTGACAATCTTCATCCATCTTCTTTTCTTGCCGATGCTTCCGCATTCAAAACCGCCTCTAGCCCACTTGCCTGACTATGGTCCTAAAATAATTTTGACGAAGTCTCCAAGGGATTGGATGAAGGGATAGATAACTGGATAGCAGTTGATTATGAGAAGAAAAATATATAATTTAGCAGAAAATGAAAGAGAGCTAATCAAGCTAAAACTTAAGAGAATTCTGAAAAGCCATGGAGAAATAGAATTTGCTTTTTTATACGGGTCATTTTTAGAAAGAATGCCATTTCGGGACCTCGATATAGGAATTTATGTCCAAAATATGGATAAAAATTCAGTGACAAATTATGCCATCGGTTTAGCTGCCGAGCTCAGTGCCGAGCTAAAAATTCCTGTGGACATCCGAGCCATTAATTTTGCACCGCTTACTTTTATTTTCCATGTTTTGCGGGGGCAATTGCTCTTTAGCATAAATGATGATCTGCTTGCCAAAATTATGGAAGAGACAATGCAAAAATATCTTGACCTTAAACCAATTCTTTATAGGACGACCAAGGAGGCTTTTGCATCTTGAATTTAAATGCTGACCTTATTCGCGGAAGATGCGCTGAAATAGAGGAATCTCTAAAGAGGCTGCATGAAATTGCGCAGGGTAAAAAAGAGGATTTTTTAAATAACCAAGATCTAAAGGACATCGCCTGTTACAGATTATTAATAGCTATTGAGGCGGCGTTAAGTTTATGTTATCACGTTTGTGCCAAAAAATTAAAAAAAGTCCCCGAGGATTATGCTGAATGTTTCTCTATTCTAAGTCAAGCCGGTATCATTCCTAAAGATTTATCGCCCAAGCTGCAAAATATGGCGCGGTTCAGGAATTTACTTGTTCATATGTATTGGAAAATTGATTATGAAAAAGTTTATCAGATTTTAAACGAGGAGATTTATAGTTTTAGCATTTTTGCGAAACAGATTGCCGGGCTTCTATAGGACAAGGAATGCTGAGATAACTCCCATAATTAAGCTTTTTCGTTAGAAAAAATGGTCATGCTCTTTTTAAAAGATACGATTTGTCTCTGTTGACGAAATCCGAGGCCTTGCCGAATTCGTTTTTTTGGCCTCTTCCTGGTCAGGTTACCTGCTACCTGTTGTTCAATTTGGGCGGCAGAGGGCGAGTTATCAACCCGGTCGTCATTCCTGTGGAAGCAGGAATCCAGATTTTTTATTGACCTTCTGGATTCCCGCCTGCTGGATTCCAGCCTTCACGGGAATGACAGATCAACAATTTTTTGAAAACAGTAATTTGCACAAGACTGATAAGTTGTAAAATTTTAAAGCAATTTGTGGTAAAATTTTTGCTAATTCGTTAGAAATATTTTTTCTAAAATTTTTCGATTTATGCTGCATAACAAAGAGTTAATTAGAAAAAAAGATCTCCTTTTCTTGCTTACCCAAAAAGAGATTACTCTGAAATACAAAAGGACTGTTTTAGGCATTTTTTGGTCTCTTTTGAACCCAATTCTTTATGCTATTGTGCTTTTTATCGCCTTCAAGATTTTTATGAGAATTCAAATGGAAAATTACACCTTCTTTCTTCTAGCAGCTCTTTTTCCATGGAATTGGTTCACGGCCTCCGTAACTATGTCGGCAGTAAGCCTCATTGGTAATATGAATTTAATTAAGAAGATACGTTTCCCAAGATATTTCTTGGTCATTGCCACAATTTTGGCGCAGTTGATTAATTTCCTTTTTGCTCTTCCTATAATTGCGGGTATTGCTTATTTTTACGGAAAAGGACCAGGAGCAAATTGGATTTTTGGCGTGCCAATATTGATCATTTGTCAATTTATTGCCATAACTGGAATTTGTTTAATAGTGGCCATGACGAACGCCTATTTTCGCGATATGGAATATTTAGTAGCAATTCTAATCAGTATGTTATTCTGGCTAACTCCTATTATTTATGCCCTGAAAATGATTCCCGAAAAATACCAAATTTATCTTATTCTAAATCCTTTCACCTATTTAATAAATGCCTGGAGAGAATTACTCATGGCTAACTTTATAGATTGGAATAGCATAGGTATCTCCTTTGGAAGCTCGATCGTATTTTTCATAATAGGGATTTTAGTTTTCTTCAAGCTGGGAAGGCGATTGGACGAGGTTATATGAATTTAATCGTTGAATTAAAAGACGTTTGGAAGAAATTCCCCATTAAGAGAGATCGACCTGGTTTTAAAGATTTTTTCGTAAATCTGCCCCAATTTGCTGGGGAAAATACAAATTCTATTTTCTTTGCAATAAAAGTGGTCGTAGAAGATCATGTAAGGCATTCGGGATGATTTTAGCCCGTCATAGTGTCCGAAGATTGAATTTGAAAGATAAATGGGCCGGAAGCGAAATCGCCCAAAAATTTAAGGACACTGTATGATGAAAGCAAAATATACCACCGATCTGTTGGATAAAACAATTGAGAAGAGGCGA
>FWPU01007288.1_pt1 | contig 19792 bp, 16 predicted proteins | sample 2228361 | NCBI WGS metagenome assembly FWPU01 (sample SAMEA103939777, study PRJEB20133) | metagenome
ATTTCACCGAAAATTGGCTCTGAATGGGAAGAAAATTATTCATGCACCAAAGCCCTTATATTTTGACATATTTTGAGATAGTTTTCTATAGTATTGCCTTACAGAATCTATCGCGAAGATTCTGTAACGTGCTGGTCATACCGCCAGGCTCTGCCTGGTATAACCGACCAAAGGTCGGCGGCACATTTGGTTGCGACCTCCGCGCTATGTACAGAACCGTATGTATATTCGTGCAAATCCATGGGCGGCTTGGACACTGCAAAAGCCCTGCAACCGACTTCGCACATATTATTTGCAATTTTCCCATGAAGGGATCTTCTTGGAGGAGAATCTAGGAATCAAGATGTGCACTGCTATGCTGGGCTTTTAACTAAAAAAAGCCTCACGGCGCTTACAACGCTCAGTTTTTACATAAACAAGCAACGCGCTTTTATGCCAGGCCCCCATGTATGTCTCCGATACCTGACCAAACTCTCACCTAATACAAAGCAGGAAGATAAGTGAGAAACCACGTGTTATTCGGAATGGGTCGGCATCTGCAAACTCCGCCAGCAATCGCGGCCATTGTGGGAAGGCTCGTAGCATGACAAAACGTTGCGCACCCTACCCCACCCGATAGACCAACCTCTGCTCGTATCCCGTGATGACTTGCACATAGCCTTGCAACAAGCGATCCGTCTCCGCCTCGCCTGTATCCACCAGCAACGGCCGCCCACGCAAGGCAATGATCTTGTTCAGTGTGCTAACGACTAGCACGTTCTCGCGCCCCACCGCGCGAAGCACTTGCGGGCTAATCTGCTGGTTGCCGCGCCCAAACAAATAGCCCTGCCCGCCAATCGGCGTCACGATGATCTTTCTCTCAGGATACCGCGCAAGGATTTCGAGCAATTGACGTTCGTTCACATCCCTGGCAAGCAGCGCCTTGTCCACGAACACATCCACACCGAGCAAAGTCTTTTCCAACCCCAGGCAAACGGCAATGGCGCGGGTGGTGGTGCCAGGTCCAACGATGTAAGCCACGCCCGGCTGCATCTGTCCAACCACGAAAGCGGCAATCTCGCGCGTCGCCTCCTGTTCGCTGGCAGGCGAGGCGCTCTTGGCGTTTTGAACGAACTGCCGGGCAAAGGGTACCTTCAGGTAGCCGTACAGGCGGGTGGAAACAATTCCAGAACGATATGCTTCCTCGTCCAGGTCAATCACCTCCGCCTCATGGAACGCCAAACGCTCGCCGCGTACGAAACGCGCCGTCAATTCGCCGGCCGCGCGCGGGTGGATGGCATAGACCGGCGAATGAATCTTCACCCCGACCGGGATACCCAACGCCGCCACAGACAGCCCCACCGCATCATACATATCGCGCGCCGTACCGTCGCCGCCGGCGAACAGGATCAAAGCGACTTCCCTCTCTTTCATGGACTGCGCCGCCCGACGCGTATCCTGCGCGCTAGACTCCTCCGCCTCGATCCGACCGATGACCTGCGTGCTAAACCCCAGCGACTCGGCCACCTCAGCGCCCATCCTGCCCGGGTAAGTCAGGATTTCGATATCATCCTTGAGCGGAATCAGCGCTCTCAGGGCCTCCGTGGCGCGTTCCCCGGCGCGAGGTCGAGCGCCCAATGCAATTGCCTGCTGTTGGACGATTTTCCCATCACTGCCTTTCAACCCTACTCTGCCCCCCAGCCCTGCCATCGGGTTGACGATTAGCCCCAGACGCACTCGTGCGCGGTTCATGCCGGCTGAGGGTATCTTTCTGTTGCCTGGCCGTGCTTCTTGCAATAGACCCGCCAGGTGGGCGCCCATTTATCTGGATCGGTCAGGTACGCCTCCTGGTCGCGCATCTGATGGATGGGCGCCTGGTGCGGGGCTTCGCGCACCAAGTCGGGTTGATGACGCGCCTCATCGGCCAGCCTGACCCAGGCAGCGGCATATTCGTCCAGGTCGCGTTTGGAATAGGATTCGGTTGGCTCCAGCGTAGCCGGCTCTGGCACTACGAAGGGATGATGACTCGTGAAAAAGTGCATCTTGTAATCCGCTGCTCGCCGGGCAAGGTCTTCGACATCCAGGCCAGTTTCCTGCGCCAACTCTTCCCAACTGTACCGCACCTGTTCGATGCGCGGCTTGCCTGGCTCATAAGGCGCCGTCACGCCAGGGATTTGGAGGACCTTTTTCATCAAGTAATTGTTGTTCAATACGGCTACATTGGCCACTTCGCGCAGTCCCTTGGCGCCGTGCATCATGATCCAGGCATAAGCGCGAACGAAGTTAGCGACCACGCCATAAAATTGCCCAATTTTGCCAATCGAGTCGGGACGGTCATAGTCGAGGTAATAGCGCTCGCCATCGAACTCGACCGTCGGGGCCGGCAGGAAAGGCGCCAGGGCGTTGGTAACGCAACTCGCACCGGTAGCAGGCCCCCCCGAAGCATGAGGCGTAGAGAAGGTCTTGTGCAGGTTGAAGTGGCACAGGTCAAATCCGGCCTCGCGGGCGCGGGCAATTCCCAACAGTCCGTTGGCATTGGCCTGGTCGTAGGCGCACAACCCACCCGCAGCGTGAACAATCTCCACGAAATCGCGAATGCGGGGGTTGAAGATGCCGGTGTCGTCTGGGTTGGTGATGAACATGCCGGCCGTGCGCTCCGAAACAGCCGCCTCCAACGCCTGGACGCTGGGATAACCTTTCTCTTCTGGATAGAGGGTAATGATTTTGTAGCCGGCCGTGCTGGGAGCCGCAGCGTCCGACGGGTGGGAGAAGATGGTGGTGATGATTTCATTGCGCTGCTGCCCTTCACCGCGCTTGGCGTGATAGGCGCGTATCATGGCAATGTTGGCGTAGATGGCCTGCGAACCGGCGCGCGGCTGCAGCGAGACCTTGTCCATGCCCGAAATTTCTTTGAGGAATTGCTCCAGTTTATACATGATTTCCAGGATGCCCTGCAGGGTCTCTTCGGGCTGGAGCGGGTGCAAGGCAGTCAGTTTAGGGTTGGCAGCCAATTTCTCGTTGACGGGCGGATTGTACTTTACGGTGGAGGTGGCCATGCCTATATCCGGCACCAGGCCGGCGCCTAAGTTTTCTTGCGAAAGGCGCAGGTAATGGCGCAGGACTTCCACTTGCGAGATTTCAGGCAGATGGGGCGGCGTCGTGCGGCGCATGGAGGCGGGGATGTACGCTTCCCAGGGCCGAGTCCCTGCCTCGATCGCCGCATCCACCCCGGGCGGCAGAATGCCGCGTTCACCAGGACTGCCCAGGTGATAGATGATGGGTTCGTTCCAGCGCGCCTGATGATATTGACGGCGGGGAGATTGGGAATCGCGATTCATGTCAGAGCCTCCTCGAGGGCTTGCGCCAAGCGGTCGATGTCGGCTTTGGTGTGGACTTCGGTGACGCAGTAAGCGGCGTGATCGGTGAAGCCGGGGAACTTGTCGCTCAGGTCGTAGCCGCCGAAAATGTTCCTTGTCAACAGCGCGCGGTTGACTTCTGCTACGCTCTTGCCGCTGTGCGAGAAATCCAGCACGAACTCTCGGAAATGTCCTGAACGAGGAAACTGGAGCGCAAGGCCCGGAATCTTCGACAAGGTTTGCATGGCATACTGCCCATGAGCCAGGATGGTTCGTCCCACTTCGCTCATCCCCTCAGGCCCCATCAGCGCCAGGTAGACGCCGGCCGTAATGGCCCACAGGTTGGCCATCGTGCCGACCCATTCTTTGCCATTCTCGCGCACCATGAAGGAGGTGCGCTCGAAAGCCACTTCGCCGAAACCGTATTCGCCCTCCACTTTGGTCGGCACCAGACCGAGAATACGATTGGGGAATTCCAGCAAGTAGGCTGGGTCATCGCGCGTGGCAATGTAACCGGCATGTCCACCGCCAAATTGCATGTGGATACCCAATGACTGAATGTCGCCACAAGCGATATCGGCGCCGTAGGCGGCCGGCGGCTTCAGAACGCCCAACGAGATGGGGTCGGCGCTCACGATGGACAATCCACCATGCTGGTGAACCAGGTCGGAGATTCGAGCGCCCTGCGACTCGATGACGCCGAAGAAATTGGGGTTCTCGAAGTAGACCGCCGCCGTCTTGTTCGAGAGGGCCCGCTCCAATACCGCCAGGTCCATCTCGCCGGTTTGCGGGTCGAAGCCGATGAAGATGAATTCCAGAATGTGACCGTTGTACTCTAAAATTTTGGAGACTTTATCGGGATGGATGGCGCGGCTGATCAGGATTTGCTTTCGCCCGGTGATGTTGGCTGCCATACGCATACTGGTCGCCGCAGCCTGGAAGGCGTCATAGGTGGGCAGATTGACAACGTCCATATCGAGCAACTCGCCCATCATGCTGGCATATTCGAACAGCGCCTGGTAGCGTCCGTGGTCCTCGTAGGCGCGCCCGGAATAAGCGGTCAGGAACTCGTTGCGATGGTTGATTTCGTCACAGACTGCCGGGACGAAGTGCTGGTAACAGCCGCTGCCCAGGAAACTGAGGGCCTCTTCGGCAGAGGTGTTCTTGCTCAGAATTTGATTAACATGCCTTTCCAGGTGAAATTCGGAAAGGATGGGTTGCGGTAGATTCAGGTCGCGTTTCAACCGCAGATCCGCCGGAATGGCAGCAAACAGAGCCTCGCAATCTTGCACCCCAAGTTCAGCCAGCAAGGCCTGTTTGGCGCGAGGGGCAGAGTTCGGGATGTAGGGATAGGTAATCGGTTCTTTCATAGCGCGAATGTTTGCAACTTGACGTAACGCAAGTTTTTAGACTTGCGCCACAGAATCTTCACGGTTGTGATCGTTTTGGCCAAGCCTTATTTTTCGTACCAGCATGCTTTGCCCGGCAACGCCAGCCATATCACTTCGTACCATTTCATTTCATGGCTCAAGTAGCGCAGGCCGGTCGGTGAGGCGGTTTTCAAGGAGAGGTCATCCCGTTTCGAAATCGACGAGTGTCTTCAAAATGATCTCAACCGCTTCATCCGCAATTTCTTCGGTGATGGACAAAGCCGGGGCGATGCGCAGGGTGCTTTGTCCGCACTTGGTCATGACAACGCCGGCAGCGCCCAATTCCTTGATGATTTGTTTGACTTGCGGGGTTGTAAGCGGCTCGCCGGCGCGGTTCACCAGTTCTACGCCCACCATCAGGCCGCGTCCACGCACCTCGCCGATGATGGGCAAGTCCTTTTGCGCAGATTTGAACCGCGCCTGGATGTGGGCACCGACGCGGGCGGCATTGTCCACTAGGCGTTCTTCCTCGATGATAGCGATGCTTTCCAGGCCGGCTCGGCAAGCCAGGGGGTTGCCTCCAAAGGTGGAGCCGTGAGCGGCTGGCCACCAGGCATCCATCAAATCGGCGCGGGCTAAGGTCGCACCGAGCGGAAGCCCCCCGCCAATGGCTTTACCCAACGCCATGATGTCAGGCGTCAGGTTCCAATGCTGCACGCCAAACCATTTGCCGGTGCGCCCCAGGCCGGTTTGAACCTCATCAGCGATGAGAAGCGCGCCGGTTTGGTCGCAAATTTCACGCAGGGCCGGCAAGAAATCATTGGGCGGAACGACATATCCGCCTTCGCCCAGGATGGGTTCGACAATGATAGCAGCCAGGTCGTCGGGATGAAGCAACTTATCGAGCGTCATCTGGATGAAATTGCGCCAGTGACCGCAGCACTCTTCCCTGGAATGTTTCTTATGCCCAAAGGGGCAGCGGTAACAGTGGGGATACGGAACATGTTCCACGCCGGTCAGAAGCGGGGTAAGATGCCGCCGATAGCCGCTGCTGCTGGCCGTCAGGGAGAGCGCGCCCATAGGCCGCCCATGGAAACTGTCCATGAAAGCCAAAATCATCGAGCGCCCGCTGACAGCACGCGCCAGTTTGATAGCCGTCTCGACCGCCTCACCGCCGCTGTTCAGCAGGATGCCCTTCCCCTGGTCGAGAGGCGCAGGCATCAGGCTGAGCAATTTTTCCAGAATTTCGACATACGGCCCCATATAGCCAACGTGCGCAGCCGCATGGAGCAATGTGCCGGCTTGTTCGGTGATAGCCGCTACCACGCGCGGATGATTGTGGCCGACGCTCATGGTGGCAATGCCAGCGACGAAGTCGTAGTAACGGTTGCCCTCGAAGTCATAAAGGTAGAGTCCTTCGCCACGCTCGAAGGCGATGTCGGTATAGCGGTAAATGGCCGGGCCGACCACCTTTTTATCGCGTTCGATCCATTGGGCAGAAGACGATGTCGAAGACATCCTTTTCTTCCTTTCTGCCTGGCTAAATTCCCAGGTATGCTTTGCGGGTATGCTCGTTTTCCAGCACCGACTGACCGCTGCCTTCCAGGACGACCTGACCAGTCTCTAGCACATAGGCATAATCGGAAATTTGCAGACTCTGCCGCACGTTCTGTTCCACTAGCAGGATAGTCATACCAGTTTCCTTCAACTGTCTGATGGTTTGGAAGATGCTCTGCACCAGCAAAGGCGCCAAACCCAGGGAGGGTTCATCGAACATCATCAAGCGCGGTTTCGACATGACCGCCCTGCCAATGGCCAGCATCTGCTGTTCACCGCCCGAAAGCGTGCGTGCCAATTGCTTCGTCCGCTGTTCGAGGCGCGGGAACAAGTGGAAGGCCATCTCCAGGGATTCTTTGCGATATTGTTTCGAGCGTTGCGAGTAACTTCCCATCAACAAATTTTCGTATACGGTCATGTCCGGGAAGAGTTTGCGGCCCTCTGGCACCTGGACGATTCCCAGGGAGGCAATGGCATGGCTTTCGAGGCGAAGCAAGTCCTGGCCTTCGAACGTGATTTCACCTGCCGTCGGGCGCAACAAGCCCGATATGGTGTTGATCAGGGTAGTCTTACCGGCCCCATTCGCGCCTACGATGCTGACCACTTGACCTTCCGTGACCGACAGGGAAACGCCATGCAGCGCCACGAAGGCCCCATACTGTACCTGGAGGTTCTTTATCGTCAGCATCTCATCCCTCCTTTCCCAGATAGGCTTCCAAGACAGCCGGATGGCGCGAAATTTCCTGCGGCGTCCCCTCCGCTATTTTCTTGCCAAAGTCCAGTACGATGATGCGGTGAGAAAGGTTCATGATGACCTTCATCAGGTGTTCGACAATCAACAACGTCATCCCCTCCTGGTTGAGTTGGCGGACGAGGGTGAGGATATCCTCGATTTCCGTGTCCTTGAGGCCGGCGGCTACTTCATCGAGCAGTAACAGGTTTGGCTCCGAGGCCAACGCCTTACCGATTTCGAGACGCTTGAGTTCCAGAAGGGGCAGTTCACGTCCCAAGGCCTGGGCTTTTTCATACAGACCTACGCGCTCCAGCGTTTCCAGGGCTTTTCGGCGAGCCTCGGCGGTATTGTGATGGCGCACATAAGCGCCGATCATGGTGTTTTCGAGGACGGTCATATCGGGAAATGGCTGAACCACCTGGAAGGTGCGCGTCAACCCAAGTTCGCAAATTTGGTGCGGTTTGAGGCCATTCAACCGATGCCCCTGGTAGATGATTTCGCCAGAAGTGGGCAGGATGAAACCGGAGAGCATGTTGAAGACGGTCGTTTTCCCCGCCCCGTTGGGACCAATCAAGCCTAAAATCTCTCCCTTTTCCATTGAAAAAGACAAATCCACTACGGCTGCCAGGCCGCCAAAGTATCTGCTCAAATTCGAAACGGTTAACATGCTCATGCTGGCGTCCTTTCTTCTTCTGGCGTAGGGCGGTTGCGATTTAGGCGCTGGCGGATACTCTCGTATAGCCCCATGATGCCTCTAGGCATGAACAACATGACCAACACCATGACCGCGCCGTACAAGAGCAGATGAGCGCCCGCAAAAGAGCCCCCCAGCCAGCCGCGCGCCAACTCCGCAATCGGCACCAGGACCAGCGCCCCCACGGCTGGCCCCCACACCGTACCCAGCCCGCCTACAATGGCAAAGAGCAAAATCTGGATGGATGGCCCTTCCCCAAAGACGTTGCGAGGGTTGATATAGGTGAAATACTGTGCAAAGAAGGTGCCGCCCAACGCGGTCAGGATGGCGCTGATAACCGAGGCCTGAATTTTGGTGCGCAGGGTATTCACGCCCAGGGCCTCGGCTGCATCTTCATTCTCACGCACCGCTACCAGGTGGTAGCCAAAACGCTGGCGGCTGAGCCAGTTGACCAGCCAGAGAATGACAATCAGCATGACAAGCACAATATAGTAATAACCCACTTTGCTTTCGAATTGCATCAACAGAGGCGAATGTCCTTCCCATTTGACCTCCAACCCCATAGCGCCGCCGACGACATTGAGGTTGTTGGTCAACGAGACCATCGCCTCGGCAATGGCAATGGTAACGAGCGCAAAGTAGGGACCTTTAAGGCCGTAACGGAAACACAGGTAGCCCACGAACCAGCCTACCAGTCCGGCCAAGAGGGCGCCGATCCACATGCCTACCCAGGGCGTCAAACCGACTTTGGTGAACAAAAAAGTGGACGTGTAAGCGCCGATGCCCAAGAACAGGCTGTGTCCTAAGGAATGTTGGCCGCCGTATCCGCCCAGGATATTCCAGGCGGTGGAGAGGTACGCATATAACAAGACCAGGACCGCAATATGCAGCGCATACTCGCCGGCAAACAGAGGCAAGATGGCCGCAAGCGCCAGCGCCCCTGCGGTCACAAAGAAGCCTTTTTGATTCCATGCGTTCTTCATTGCTGTTTTCCTCCGAAGATGCCCTGCGGTCTGAACAGCAGTACCACCACGAAAAGGCCATAGGTCAAGACGCGGGAGAGCGAGCCAGGCAGCATGGCGGCGCCAACCGATTCGGTCAACCCGATGATCAGCCCGGCTACCAGCGCGCCGATGAAATTTCCCAGGCCGCCCAAAACCACCACCACGTAAGCAATCAAGCCGAAGAACAGCCCCACCGTTGGCGAGGTGTAGTAGAAGGGAATCATCAGCGAGGCTGCAATGCCCAGGGTAGCAGAGCCAATGCCAAACGCCAACAAATAAGTGGTACGCACGTTCACCCCCACCAGCGAGGCCGCATCCCGGTTCTGGGCCGTAGCGCGGATGGCTCGCCCGGTTTCGGTCTTTTGCAAGAACCAGAACAGAAAGATGGCCGTCAACGCCGAACCTGCAAAGGCAATCAACTGCGAGCCGCGTACCACCACCGGCCCCAACATGAAGTTCATGCGCGTATAGGCGGTGGAGGAGGTCAACACATCAGCCTTGAAAATGACCAGCGCCAGATTTTGCAAGATGAGGGACAACCCTAACGTGAGCATAATCTGATTCATGGAGGGGTCCTTGAGAATCGGGCGAATGGTAGACTGAAAGATCAAGGCGCCCACCAGGAAAAGCATAGGGGTCGTAATGAAAATCGTCAGGTAAGGGTCCCATCCTGCTTTGGCAGTCAGGAAATAGGCTATGTACATGCCGATCATCAAGAATTCGCCATGCGCAAAATTGATGATGCGCATCACGCCCCAAATCATGCTCAACCCCACTGAAATCAGGGCAAACACGCCCCCAATCAAGATGCCCGTCACAATGGCTTGTGCCAGGAGTTCATAAGAAAAGATCATGCGGCCTCCGTTGAATTTGGTCGGCTGACATCTATCACAGATGCGCTGCTTCAGAGGCGCAGTAGATACTGCGCCTCTGAAGAGTAAGGATTGGGTTATTTGTTCAACATGACGGGCGCAGCAGCGTACTTGCCCGGCCAGACCGGAATCAACTCGCCATTTTGCACCTGCACGATGAACAACGGCGCATTCGGGTTCTGGCCGCTTTCATCGAAGTAAATGTGGTCGGTCGGCAAAATCATGTTGGGGCCCGAAGGCATGTCGGTGGTCGCCAGAGCATCCCGCACGGCATCACGGTCGGCAACGCCGGCGCGCTCGAGCGCATCGGCGATCACCCAACCGGCCTGATAAGCATACGCGCCGTTGCCGGTGATGTCATCGCCGAATTTTTCCTTGTACGCATTGTTCAAAACATCGGCCCCAGCGGCATACTTGGTGAACTCGATTTCGGTAAACCAACCTTCAGCCGTAGCGCCCAATTGCTTGATGAACTCCGGATCCACCGTCCCGCCGGCGGCATCCACGAAGGGGATGTTCATCATGCCCAGGGCCTCGCGGGCGCGGGCAATCAGCACGGAGTCGTTCAGGTAGGTCACAGTCAAGACGGCGTCTGGGTTGGCGGCCTTGATTTTCGAAACTTCAGTCGTCAAGTCGGCAGCGCTGGCCGAATATTTCACCTCCAGCACCATCTCCATGCCGGCCTCTTCCAGGTATTTCTTCTGCCCGGCGGCAGTGGATTCGCCGAAGTCGGTATCTTCGTGCAACAGGGCCACTCGCTTGATCTCCAGGCCGGCCAGGTCTTTAAGATCTTTCAAGAAGGAGACCTGGTCCTTGGCATACCAACTGGCCTTGGGGCAGATACGGAAGGTATATTTGAAGCCGCGCTCGGTAATCTTGTCCGAAACGGCCATGCTGACCAGGAAAGGCGTCGAGAGGCGCTCCGCTTCCTGGGTGGCCGGCGTGGTCACGCCCGATTGGTAAGCGCCGATGATGGCAACTACGTTTTCCTGCTGTACCAGGCGGGTCACCTCGCTGATGCCCACCTCAGGCTTGCCCTGCGTGTCGCCCCATACGATCTCGATCTTTGCGCCGCCCATAGACTTGATACCGCCGGCAGCGTTGATCTGATCTATAGCCAATTGCAAGCCGTTGACGTTCTCCTGCCCCAATTTGGCCAGATCACCGGTGGTCGGATACAGGCCACCGATTTTGATGACGTTCTCTTCGGCGGCGGGTGCCTCGGTGGCCGCAGGAGCGGGCGCTTGCGTGGCCGCCGGCCCACAAGCCGACAAAATCATGGACAGGGCCGCCAATAAGACGACGGTTACGGTGATGATGTTGCGTTTCATTCTTTCTTCCTCCATTTGGATTGATTGAGTGAATAAATAATAATGTGCGGAAAGTGAATTATCTTATAGCAAGCACCTCCTTTCAAGATGGGAGAGCCGCGGTTTGCAACGACAGCATATCGGCAAAATGTTTACGCAGCGCTTCATTCTCCCGAAGCACTTGCAAGGCGATCTGGGCATGACCGGGCAAGTAACCGTTCCCAATGAGCATTTCGACCGGTTTGCCTGCCCCCTCAGCGCCCAGAGCCGCGCGGCTGAAATCGGTGGCCATGCCAAAAAAGACGATCTTGCCCTCATCGCGCGTGGCCAGGATGGTTCCCATTTCGGTAGCGGGCAGATTGGCGCAATTGAAGGCGATATCTGCCAGCCGGCCGCCGGTGACTTGCTCGACCTTACGCATCACCTCCAACCCGTTGGCTGCATCCGCTATCACCAGGCTGTCTGCCAGCCCCAGCCGGAGCGCCGCCCCCCCGCGCGTCTCGTCCTTTTCGACCAGGATGACCTGCCCCGTCACGCCGGCCCGTTTCTTGGCCTCGTGCAGGCACAACAGGCCAGCCTTGCCGCCGCCTACCACCAACACCCGTTGCCCGGCGTGGACATAACGCGCCGCATAGGCCGGGGCCCCGGCCACATCCAGAGCCATCAGCGCCAGTTCGGCCGGCAGGTCGTCGGGCAGTTTGGCCCACAGCCCCGATGCGAACAGGATAGCGTAGCCCTGCACTTCCACCTGACCAAGAGACAGGTTGACCTCACCCACCGACTCCAACCGCAAGGGCGTGAGCGCCAACGAGACCATGCTCACCACGGGGTCGCCAGGTTGCAGATCAACGCTGAGGGCAGGCCCCACCCAATCAACGGTAGCAAGTAGAACGCCGCCCGAACCGGTCAGCGGGTCCTGGAATTTCCCCTGCCGCGCGACGATGTCCATCACCGCCGCGGCAAAACGTTCGCGATCGCCTGCGGCTTCCTGCCACAGGCGGGTGAAACTGGTGGAGGTGATGTGCAGCGCCTGAACGCGCAGGCCAATTTCGTTGTCGAAAGGCGGCGTGTGGTTGTCCAGGCGCAGGGCGGCCTTAGGCAGGGCGCCTTGCGGCTCTAAGACGCGATGCGCGCCGAAGCGATCGCCCAGTTTCATGGCTGGCCTCCATCCAAATGCAGGATGCGCCGCGCCTCGGCAGGTGAGGCTGGCGGGCGCTCCAATTCACGAGCAAGCCGCACCGCGCGCGCCACTAACGGGGCGTTGCCCTGGGTGAGTTCGCCGTGGCGGTAATAGATGTTGTCTTCCAGGCCAACGCGCACATGCCCGCCTAGCAGGATGGCAGCCGTGGTGATAGGCAACTGGGCAGCACCGATGCCGCTGGCGGTCCAGGTGCAGCCGGGCGGCAAACTCTCGACCATGTGCAGGAGATTCTTGATGGTGCCGGCTGCACCGCCTGGAACGCCCAAGACAAGGTCGAAGTGCAACGGCTCGTTGAGAAGCCCTTCTTTCAGCAGGCGCAGGGCCGATGGAATCATGCCGGTATCGTAAATTTCCAACTCTGGGCGGATGCCTCGTTCTTGCATGGCGCGCGCAAATTGGCGCACCATTGGCATGGGGTTAGAGAAGACCTCCTCACCAAAATTGAGCGTTCCGGTGTTCAGGCTGGCCATGTCGGGCTGCAAGGCCAGAGGTTGAAGGCGCTCCTCGGCGCTCATCCACACTGCGCCGCCGGTAGAGACCTGGATGATAAGTTCCGGCGCACGGGCGCGGACGGCTTCGATGATCTTGCGGTAATCTTCGACGTTTTGGCTGGGGGCTCCATTTTGGTCGCGGGCGTGGAGGTGGACCATGGCTGCGCCGGCCTCATAGACCGCGCGAGCCTCGGCGGCAATTTCATCGGGCGTCAATGGCAGGTAGGGTGTGTTTGCTCGGGTCAGTTCTGCGCCCACCAGGGCAGCAGTGATGATGACGGGTCCGGCCATCAGTATTCCTTTCGCCGTTGTTTTTCGAGCGGCACTACGCACGTCCCCTCGGCGCGCGCCACCAGGTGGGGCGGTTCGAGGACATCGGCGGCCGAGTCATGGTCTGGCGTGGGGGCTGGTTGGATGATACGATGGGCTTCGAAACGCATCTGGCGCGAGGTGCGCCCGACGCTGAGCAATTCCCCCGTCACTTCCAGGAAATCCCCAGCATGGACCGGCGCTAGGAATTCGACCTGCTGATAAGCGCGGAACAGGCCCTCGTCGCCGTCATGACGGATGCACAGTTCTGTAGCGGCGTCGCCAAATAGGGCCAAGAGGCGCGCTCCATCTACCAGGCCACCGGCGTAATGTACATCCTGTTCGGAGATGCGTAAGTGCAACTTGACGGTGAGTAGAGGCTCAGTCATATCCCGTATCCTCAAGACTTGCTCGAAGAAATGTTTCGCTTACGAGAGCGAGATTTGCGATTCAGTTGTTGCCGATGCGGGGCAAATTCGGTGCTACGTCCGTTGTATTTTACCTGTATGCCGGCTTGTTCTCCAGAGCGATTCGACTGAAACAACACTGCCGCAGAGCGTTCGTTCCACTTTGGCATAGGGGTATTTTATCCTACTCGAACAGATGACGAATGTATATCCCCAAAACGTGCGAATTTCCGGTTCGTTTTTCATACAAAGTGTATGAAAAGCGCGCTCGATATAGTAGCGCTCTGCAGAATCTATCCTGGACGTTCGCCAGGACATTCATAATCGCGAAGATTTTGTGAGGCGAAATTTATTTCGCTTTTGGTTGCGTCCCCGTAGGGGATAAATTCCGCCTTATGTGTTTCTGTGCGACCTTTCCTGGCGCAAATGGTACAACTGGATGGAGATTTGCAGATTGATGCGCGCTTGTGGGTCAGACAAATCCACATTGCACAGGTGTTCGATGCGCCGCAAGCGATATAGGAGGGTGCTACGGTGAATGTGCAATTGACGAGCGGTTTCCAACGCATTACCGCCATGCAGCAGATACGTTTCCAACGTAGCAAGCAGTTCTGATCCACGCCCCAAGGAGGCCAGACGCTGAATTTTTTGGCTGAATATGTCGTAAGTGGCGTCTTCGATGGGCGCGTGATAGAGCAAATGCAGGTAGCCCAGGTTCTCGAAGGGGAGAATGCGTTGTCCTTGTTTCAGATGGCGGGCAATTTCCATCGCTTCCCGCGCCTGGTCGTAACTCAGCCGCAGGGAAAGCGGGTCTTTGACTACCGTCCCTATGCCGATCCACAAGTCAGGATGAAGGGCGGCAAACTTGCGTGCCAGGGCCTGAACATTGACAGCGCGCTGCTCCACCACGGCCACGATGTCATTGCCAAAAGGCCCCATCAGGACTTTGTAGCCGGCTGTACAAGGCAGCAATTGGTGCATGAGTTCAGAAGGCGCTGTGGCGCAGGCTGGACCTTTGCCGATCACCAGCACCTGATGAGGCTGATGAAAATCCAGGTCGAATTGTTCTCCATGATAGAGAAGGGCGCTGCCCTCCTCGGAACTGCCCTGGAGCAAGCGCACCAGGAAATCTCCCTTCAATCGATTCTCGGTCTCTTGAATGGTGCGTTCCCGCAGCATGATGAGGGCGGCAATGGTGGCGGCGCTTTCGATAGCCATGCGGTCCAATTCCCCCAGGGGGCGATCGTTGGCCAGCAACCAGGTGTAGCCGTATATCTCGCCGCCCACCACAATAGGAGCAATGATGCGCTCCATGGTCATTCCCATTGCAGGGGTGGGCGCAATGTGAATGGGTTGCCTGGCAGCACGGAGTTTTGCCAGGTCGCCGCGGCGCTCCAACTCGGCGATCAAGGCCGGCGGGGTGCGCATTTGGTTAATGCTCTCTTGCCGGGCCGGGTCGGCTTGGCCCCATTCGGCATACGCGAGCAATTGGAAATCTGGCGTTTCAATGGTCACTGCCCGTTCTACCAGTTCGGCCAGGGTGCGTGCCAGTTCTGGCAGGCCGCCGCCGTCCAACACCAATTCGGTCAACATGCGATGGACACGGGAGGCGCGTTGGAGAAGGACGAATTGTTGGTTGACGATGCGTGAGTTGATAGGCTCACTCACGTCTACGAGGGGCAGTTCCCAGGGTGCTTCGATGATGGGTAGGCCCAATTCGTCGGCCACGGCAATCATTTCGGGGGGAACGCGCTCGATGAACTCGCCCACCGACACCAGCAGGCCGGCTACGTTCTTGGCATTCAAGGCGCGCACGAATTCTTGACGCTCGGCAGCGTCTTTCGACAACGAGAGGGCGGTGGTCAATACCAATTCGCCGCCGCGCAGCCAGTTGGGAGCATCGGGGACATCTATGGCGTGCGCCCAACGAATTGGGCGCCCCAATCCCTTCAGCCCGGCCACTATTCGGCAACCTGCAAAGACTTCCAGTTGTGAGGCGTCACCCACAGTGTACATTGCACTCAATCCGTATTCGTTTCTTCGAAGGTGAGGGTAAGGAGTTTGACAAGGTCACAATCGAAGAGGTGCCTGCTTTTCCCTCACACTTCGACTGGGTCTCGACAGGGTCTCGATAAACTCGACCCGGCGGCTCGATCCAGCGACTCGACCCGGCGGCTCAGCGCAACGCCCCCGGCCCCTCTCCCAGGCGGAGAGGGGGGAGATGTCTTGCAAGCAGCGTTATTCCCCTCTCCCTTTGGGTGAGGGTTAGGGTGAGAGCGCAAAGTTGTGCGAAAACATGACATTGTCAAATATGTTAGACAGGCCAAAGGTTTGACCTGCTATGGAGGTTGCCGCGCTATAGTATGGTGGCTCAGGTGGAAAAGACGTGCCGCTATTTGGAAAGGCAACGACATTGACTCTCTTGAATTTGTCGTGATAGACCAGCCTGTCTGATGCTCGGCTTGGGACGGGTCGCCAAGGTACCCCAAAAGAACATGCCCTATTTCGATGGCAAAATAAATTCCACGCTCTGAGAGGCCAAACAAGTCCAGGTCAAGGCGTTGGGGTGAGTGTAACTGTCATGAGGTAAATTTGCGGCAACCAGCCAATGCGGCCTTCAGCGTCCATGATTTGAAGCCAGACCAATCCGCCAAACACTCTCGAATCGTAAAGTACGCTGACGACATCTCCGGGTCGGAGTTTACCAATGACCGGGCCGCCCGGTTGCTGAAGCAAGTCGAGGGTTTTAGCGATATCGCGTGGAATTTGCGCTGGAGCGGGCGTAGCCGTAAGGGTGGGCGTATGGGTGGGGATAGGGGTAGAGGTAGCAGTTGTGGTGAAGGTCGCGGTTGGGGTGAAGGTAGCAGGCGTAGGCGTGGGGGTTAACGTGGGCGGTACAAGAGGGTCAAGACGGGCTGCAACTATCTGGTTCACCACAATAGAGACCGGCTGTTGCAGGCGCAAGGCGATATTCTTTTGTAAAGCAATGGCATCTTCATATTTGAGCGGCTCGGAGAGGCGCACGGTAATGTAAAGATACCACGTCCTTTCATCTTGCTCAATTTGTAATTCGATCACTTCGGCGTCATAAAGTGAAGCCTCTTCTTGGACAATGCCGTTGATAAGGCGGTCTTGATTGGCCTCACGTACAAATTGGGCGCTGATAATGGATAGTGGAATCAGAAGAACCAGCGTCAAAATCGCTTCGATAAGCAAGGCGCGTGGGATACTGCGCCCTCCTTCGCTACGCGGAGAGAAGCCCAGGGCAAAGAAGACTAACATGGAGGCAAAGGCAATCGTCACAGCGTTGGTGATGAAAAGCAGTAAGGCACCGCTAGCCACGTCCCAGCGTCCCAGGGCCAGGCCAATGCCCACTGTACAAAGCGGCGGCATAAGGGCAGTGGCGATCGCCACGCCAGGTAAAGCCGCCGAAATGGAAGGCATAGCCAGTGCAAAAGCGGCTGCCATGCCGCCTGCTAGCGCGATGGTCAGGTCTATAGGGCTAGGGCGGGTACGCGCCAGCACTTCGGCGGGTAAGTCGTATAAGACAATAAAAGGCAGGTAGCGATTGCCCAGGGTAAGCAAAGCCGCCATCACAACGGCCATCAGGGCTCCGCGTGCCAGGGCAATGCCCGCATCGCGAAACAATCGCGCGTCGCCCGTTAGCGAGGCCAGTCCTAGCCCAATGATAGGTGACATGAGTGGCGCAACCAGCATGGCACCGATGATGACAGCCGCCGAATCGGTCAACAAGCCGAGCGTGGCAATGACACAGGACAAAATTACCAGTAAGAAAAAATCGAAATCGGGCGTAGAGGCTTTGCGCAGTTGCACTTGCACTTCGGCGCGGCGTTCTCGTGTAACCGGCTTCACGATACGCCGGAACAGATACAGCAAGATAGAACGCATGGAGGGACGGGATGGTTCTGGCAAATTTATGGTCATCTCTGGTTTTGGTAATGCAACAGCAGTTTTGTGTTTATACTTAGCATGGTCATGAATTGCGGTTTTCTGTCGCCCGTTTCGCAGGGCTAAAGCCGCCTGGTCTCGACAGGCTCGACCCGGCGGGTCTCGATGAACTCGACCCGGCGGCCTCCGGCGTGAGCCCTTCGACAAGGGTCTCGACAGGGTCTCGATAAGGTCTCGACAGGCTCGACCCAACGACTCGACCCGGCGGCCTTCGGCGTGAGCGCTCAGGCGAACGCTCAGCGCAGCGCCCCCGGCCCCTTATCATCCCCGTAGGGGACTCCCGATGGGAGAGGGAAGAAATCTACAATCAAATTGTCATTTTCAGGGTAACTGCCTACCCTCTCCAACAAGTCGGATTCGGATGCACAGGATTGCCTTCCATCGAGACAAAGAGAATCCTTCCATCCTTTGCATCCTGTGAATATCCTTTTCACCAGGCTCGATACCATGCAAAGTGCTATCTGGTAGGTAGTTACTTTTGAGGAGGAAAGTCCATTTTTGGTATCAGTTTTCCTCTCCCTTTGGAACGTGTGCCATTATGCCCAGAATGGGTATGAAGTGGTAGAGGGTCAGGGTGAGGGTAGGGGGTACCGAAAGACTATCCTGCGTATCCTGTTTATCCTGTTCGAGAGGCTAGGCGGTTACGCTGGACAGGCGAAGCGGGCTATCCGCCTCCGATGGCATCAAATCCAGGCCGGTTCCTCGTAGACGCCAAATACCTCCTTCATGACGCCGATGATTTCGCCCATCGTGGCGTAAGCGCGAACGGCGTCCAGAATGAACGGCATGGTATTTTCGGTGCCCTGGCAGGCGATTCGGAGACGATCGAGCGCCTGCCCAACGCGGCCTGCATCACGAGTCTGGCGGACTTGCTCCAGCCGCACAACCTGACGCTCATAGCCCTGCGGGTCCATTTCGAGCAGGGGAATGGTCAGGGGTTTGTCTTCCACGTAGGCGTTGACACCCACGATTTTGCGCTCGCCGCTGTCAATTTCGCGCTGGTACCGATAGGCAGCGTCGGCAATCTCGCTTTGAAAGAAGCCTTTTTCGATGGCCGGCAAGACGCCGCCCAGGTCGGCGATGCGCCGGAAGTATTCGTAGGCTTGCTTTTCCAGCCGGTCGGTCTGTGCTTCGACGAAGAAACTGCCGCCAAGCGGATCGATGGTATTGGCTACGCCCGATTCTTCGGCGATGATTTGCTGAGTACGCAGAGCAATCGTGACGGCATGCTCGGAGGGCAGGGCCAGGGCCTCGTCCAGTGAGTTGGTGTGTAGGGACTGAGTGCCGCCTAGCACAGCGGCCAGGGCCTGGATGGCAACTCGCACGACGTTGATCTCGGGCTGTTGAGCGGTCAACGAGACGCCGGCGGTCTGGGTGTGAAAGCGCAGCAGCCATGAACGCGGATTTTTGGCCTGGAAAGTCTCGCGCATTTCTCTGGCCCAAATGCGCCGCGCAGCGCGGTACTTGGCAATCTCCTCGAAGAAGTCATTGTGAGCGTTGAAGAAGAACGACAGGCGGGGGGCGAACTCGTCCACGTCCATGCCGCGCGCGATGCCCCAGCGCACATATTCCATACCGTCGGAAAGCGTGAAGGCCAGTTCTTGCGCGGCGGTGGAACCGGCCTCGCGGATGTGATAGCCGCTGATGGAAATCGTGTTCCACTGCGGGACGGTGGTGGAGCCAAATTCCATCGTATCTACCACCAACCGCATAGACGGTTCGGGTGGGAAGATGAACTCTTTTTGGGCAATGAATTCTTTGAGGATGTCGTTTTGAATGGTGCCGCGCAATTGTTCGGGACGAACGCCTTGCTTTTCAGCAGCAGCAATGTACATGGCCCAGATGACAGCCGCCGGGGAGTTGATGGTCATGCTGGTGGACACTTTGTCGAGGGGAATGCCATCCAGCAAGATTTCCATGTCCTTCAATGAGGAGACCGCCACGCCGCACTTGCCAAATTCGCCCAGCGCTTCGGGCTGGTCGGTATCGTAGCCCATCAGGGTAGGCAGATCGAAGGCAATGGACAGGCCAGTCTGTCCCTGGTCGAGCAAGTATTTGAAGCGCGCGTTGGTCTCCTCGGCGGTGCCGAAGCCGGCAAACATGCGCATCGTCCACAATTTGCCGCGATGCAGGGTGGGATGCACGCCGCGCGTGAAGGGGTATTCCCCCGGCAGGCCCAGCGAGCGCTCGTAGTCAGTCTCGGCAACATCCAGCGGGGTATAGAGGCGATTGATCGGCTCTGATGAAGTGGTGATGAATCTCTCTTTACGTTCCGGCATGGAGGCAAGCGCGTTTTTCAGGCTGCTCTTTTCCCATCTTTCTAAGGCTTGTTTCAAGTGAGTCAGTTTGTCGGGATCGTACATGTCTTTCTCCTCAGGCGAAGATAGGTAAATTATACGTAACTGCTTACCCTGTCGAACAGGATGGAAAGGATGGCCGTTCAACGAAAGACAAAAAAATCCTTTCATCCTTGAAATCCTGTCTTGCGCTCCTTCCAACAGGCTCGATTTCGACCCAATGGCTGCCTGGTAAGCAGTTAC
>FWPU01007593.1_pt1 | contig 19790 bp, 13 predicted proteins | sample 2228361 | NCBI WGS metagenome assembly FWPU01 (sample SAMEA103939777, study PRJEB20133) | metagenome
TAGCTATTATTAACCTCATTAGAAATTATTTGAGTTCAAATATATATCAAAAACAGAGATTGAAATACTTCTTTTTAGCATTAATAGTTAGTTTTATTTTGGGAAGCTTAAATTTCTTGCCCATGTTTGGCAAGGAAATTTATCCTGTGGGAACAATAGCTGTTTCTGCTGGCCTTCTATTAGCCACTTACTCTGTAGTTCAGCATAGGTTGATGGATGTTAGTTTGTTCATGGCTAAAGCCGTTTCATTTATAATTTCATTTTCAATATTAGCTTTCCCAAGCTTTATTGGAGTTCTCTTTTTAGAAAAAATTTTTTTCGGAAAAGAAAATACGTTTTTTTCGGTGATCATAGTATTAATTGGTATTATTGCCTTCTCAATTTTTGGTAATTTGAAAGAAAAAGTAGCTCGAGCAACGCATCAAATCATTGTCCGGGATAAATATTTTTACCACCGCATTTTAGAAGATTTTAGCAAGCGCTTAGTGACTATAGTGGATTTAAATCGGCTTTTGAATGCCTTAGCAGAGACGGTAGAAAAAAGTATGGGCGTCAATAATCTTTGCATCTACCTTTATAATCAAGAAAAAGAAGTCTATCGCCCCACTTTGGTTAGAAACTCTTTAATAGGCGAATATGTTAACCAAGCGCTAAAAGGCGACGATCCTTTCATAAAATTTATACAAAAAAAGAATGATGCCATTTTACGCGTGGAGTTAGATCGAGAGGAAGGAGATCCTATCGCCAAAGAAGTACAAAAAATAATGGAGCAGATGCATGCTGAACTTCTTCTTCCGCTTATTTATTCTAACAGATTGATTGGTTTTGTGGCCCTAGGCCATAAAGCCGGAGAGGAAATGTATTATCGAGAAGACCTTGACCTTTTAGTCACTTTATCTAACCAGCTCGCCATAGCGATCGAAAATGCTATCCTATATGAAAACTTGAAAAAATCGCAAAATATCCTGCGCCGTTCTGACCGTCTGGCCTCCCTGGGTACCTTGATTGCCAGTCTGGCCCATGAAATACGCAACCCCCTTGTTTCCATCAAAACGTTTACGCAGCTCCTTCCGGAGAGGATGGATGATGAAGAATTCCGGGATTATTTTCTTAAAGTAGCTGCTGGCGAAATTGATCGTCTTACCTCGCTTATCAATGAACTTCTGGGATTTGCCAAACCTTCTGAGCCCCACCTTAAAGGTGAGGACATAAATGCTCTTATAGACCGCATGGGAGTGTTGATCGCTAATGAAGCCAAAAAGAAGAATATAACCCTCATAAAAAATTACGATCCCCACCTCCCTTCGATAATGGTAGATGCGGAACAGCTTAAACAAGTCTTGTTAAATATCCTTCTAAATGCTATTCAAGCTATAGAGAAAGAAGGCAAGATTTGGATTGAAACCCGGTTAGCACAGATCACGCATGAAGAAAAGAAGGCCCTTTATGTGCAGATTGAAATTCGTGATACTGGGGTCGGTATTCCTCCGGAGAATATAGACCATGTCTTCGACCCATTTTTTTCTACTAAAACTGAGGGGAGTGGCTTGGGATTGGCGATTAGCCACCAAATAATTCATGAACACGGTGGTTTCATAGATGTAGAAAGCGAAGTAGGAAAAGGAACGAGTTTCCGGATAAATTTACCCTTACGAGATGGAGGAAAGAGTGCCTTCTGAGGTGCCAGTGCGAAAGAGGAAAGCGCTCATAGCTGATTCCTCAGCAAACATCCGCATTTCTGTGGGGATGATTCTGAAAGATGATTACACCGTCTTAACCGCTAATAATTTTCCAGAGGCAGTGGAGATAGCTGAGCGGGAGGAAGTAGAGATAGTCTTAGCTGGCCTTGATCTGCCGCCAATATTTTATGAAGCATATTTTCAATCATTGCGCAAGTCTCACCCTCGTCTGCCTTTACTACTCCTCTTAGGAGAGAAGGCTATAGGAAGTAAAAAATTAAATCTCCCTTGGTGTGATTGTCTCGCTAAACCATTCTCTGTGCAAGCTCTTCGCGAAAAAGTACAAAATCTCATCTTAGAAAAGGATTTGGCTGAAAAGAAACACGAGCCCAAGCTTCCTGTGCCTGCCGAGGAGAAGATAAAGTCCTGGCTTTATTCATCCCGTATGCCTGCAGATGTAAGGGAGAAAGTTTTTAAAGTCTCTTTTTCCTCATTTCCTGTATCCATTCAAGGGGAGGAAGGGACAGGTAAAAGTGAAGTAGCCAAGGCTATCCATTTTCTTAGCCCCAACAAAGACCGGCCTTTTCTTCGTTTTTTCTGTCGCGGTCTGACCGCTGAGAAATTTGCCCAAAAGCTCTCCTTCTGGTTAAGAAATTTCTACAAAGGGGAAAGCATAGCTTTAACTCTCTTCTTTGAAGAAGTGGAGAACTTAGATTGGGACATGCAGACCATCCTATTAGATTTGTGGAATGATCAACGGATCAACTGGCCAGGGCTGGAAGAAATTGGTATCGAAGCGAAGATCATATCTACTTCTATTTCCTCTTTAACTCAGGCTGTCGCTGCAGGTAAATTTCGAGGAGACCTTTACCAGACCTTAGAAATGTTGCCTATTTTCTTAAAACCCCTGCGGGAGAGGAAAGAAGACATTCCTCGTTTGGCCAATGAGATCCTGCAAGAACATAATCGCGAGTTAATTTCCCGCAAGAAGTTTTCTTTAGAAGCTTTAGATGTATTGCAGCAGTACTATTGGCCCGGTAATCTTAGTGAGTTAGAAAGCTTAACTTTAAGATCAGCAGTATTAAAAGAAGGGGATATTCTTTTCCCCGAAGATTTAATTTTTAGCTTTGGTCGTCTTGAACCCGAGGCCCTTCCTCGAGCTGAAATAAAAAAAGAAAAATTTTATCCGCCTATTTCTGTTGCTCCTGAAGAAAAAGGAAATCTCTTTGATGCTACCCTTTCTACTTTAGCCCATGAGATAAAAAATCCTTTGGTCGCCATTAGCACCTTTGCCTCCCTACTACCCGAAAAATACGATGACCCCGAGTTTCGCTGCCAATTTTCTAAAATAGTAAATTTGGATGTGCAGAGAATTAATGAGTTATTGGAGAATCTCTTGGAATTTGCGCAACTGCCACCTCCAAGATGGCAAGAGAATAATTTAAATCAATTAATAAGAGAAGCGCTGAGGCGGAAAGAGAAAATTTTTAAAGAAAGGGGAACCGAATTAACTTTGGAGTTAAAAGAAGATTTGCCTAATGTAGTTTTTGATGGCGCCCAACTTGATTTTGTGCTGCGCAACGTTTTAGATAACATATTTAAGCAAGAGGTAGGACCTAATAAGTTAAAAGTGGCTGCCGAATTCGAGGAAGCGGAAAAGAAAAGATTTGTGGAACTGATTTTCTGGTATGATACAATTAATAGTATCAAGAGAATGGCTAAGGCCTTCGGCGAAGAGACCGGAGTTAATTTTGAGGAATTAAATCTTGCTTTATCTTTAGCGCGCAAGGTGATGATGCGGAATCGGGGAGATATGACCGTGAGTCAAGAAGAAGAAAAGGGAACTACTTTGAGTTTAAAATTTCAAGTAGCTACTTAAAGGATTTATTTATATTCGATTGCTTATGCGCCGGATTTTAATTATTGATGACGAAGCGAGTGTGAGAGATTCCCTGCGGATGATCTTTAAGAAGGATTATCAGGTAATCTTAGCGGGGAGTGCGGAAGAGGCTTTGGTGAAGGTGGAAAGCGAAGATCCAGAAGTAATTCTTTTAGATATCATTATGCCAGGAAAAGATGGTCTGGAAGCCTTAAAAGAGATCCGGGAAAGGCATTCTTCTATTCCCATAATCATGCTCACGGCGACCAAAACTATTAGAACCGCTGTGGAGGCTATGAAATTGGGGGCTTACGATTACATCACCAAACCTTTTGATTTAGACGAATTAAAATTAGTTGTGCAGAAGGCCATTGAAAGTCGCGATTTGAAGATGACCAATCTTCGGCTGCAAGAAGAAGTGGAAGAAAAATATCAGTTCGATAATATAATTGGCAAGTCTAAAGAGATGCGCGATATTTACGCCACCATTCGCCAAATAGCTGAAAAAAATTCCACCGTCCTTATTCATGGCGAAAGCGGCACGGGCAAAGAGTTAGTAGCCCGAGCCATTCATTACAACAGCCCCCGGCGGAATAAGCCTTTCGTCGCCGTTAATTGTGCGGCCATCCCCGAGACTTTGATTGAGAGTGAGCTCTTTGGGCATGAAAAGGGGGCTTTCACTGATGCGCAGGCCAGGCGGATTGGCCATTTTGAATTGGCCCACCAGGGCACTCTCTTTTTAGATGAGATTTCGGAATTGAGCTTGCCGACTCAGGCCAAGATTCTGCGGGCTTTGCAAGAACGCGAATTTGTAAGAGTGGGAGGAATAAAGACTATTAGCGTGGATGTACGCCTAATCTCGGCTACTAATAAGAATCTCGAAGAACTTATGGCTAAAGGAGCTTTTCGATCTGATCTTTATTACCGCATCAATGTTGTGCCCTTGACCATCCCTCCTCTACGTCAGCGCAAAGAAGACATTCCTCTTTTAGTCAGGCATTTTTTGGACAAACATGCTGGCCCGGGAAGGAAGAAAATAAACCAAGAAGCTATGGATATATTGGTGGCCTATGACTGGCCAGGTAATGTCCGCGAGCTGGAGAATATAATTGAAAGAATCGTTGTCCTTTCGACCTCTGAGGTGATTGGGCCAAATGATATTCCCTCTTCGTTGAAAATTAATTCGCGGGTGGAATTAATAAAGCTTGGTGTCTTGAATGGACGGATCTCCTTTGAAGATGCGGAAAGAGAGTTTGAAAAGGATATTATTTTAGAAGCCTTGAAGAGAAGTAATTATGTGCAAACGCGAGCTGCCGAACTTTTGGGGATAAGTCGCCGGATTTTAAAATATAAGATGGACAAATATGGTATACCCGCAGAGGGTGAAAATTAAGCGACTATTTTTTTACCCAAAAACCTTTCTGCTAGCAATTTAAATATTCCCAAATTGTCAGAGCTAAATTTTTTCAATTTGGAAAAGCTTTCCAAGTAGCCCAAATTTTGCTCAAGCTTTTAATTATTCTTTTTTTTCAAAATTGGATAGGGGGGAATAGTAAAAAAAATTTAGCCCTAAGCACAAATAAAATGGAATCCATTGCGGGTAGGGGAAAAGAACTATTAGTTTTATCGGCCAGTAGACGGACAGATTTAGTGGCCTGCTACCCTATATTTATGGCCGAAAGACTCCGAGAATTTTCTCCCGAGGCAGTTCATACAGTGGTAATTTGGACGAAAAATCCCACAAATATGATTAATAATGGGTTGTTAAAAGAAACTTTAAAAAAATTCCCGCACCTTTATATCCATCTGACCATCACCGGCATGGGGGGAAGTGAATTTGAACCGTTAATTCCACCCTGGCCAAAGGTCGTGCAAATGATCGAGCCGTTAATTGAATTTGTCGGTCATCCTGAACGTATATGCTGGCGATTTGATCCCATATTAATAGTTAAAGGAGAGAAAAAGAGCTATAGTAATTTCAATTTGTTCCCGGGGATAATGGAGAGTATAAGGCCTTGGGGAATACGCACCTGTCGAATAAGCTGGGTTTCCCCATATAAAAAAGTAGTCCACCGTATGGCCACGCAAGGGTGGCAGATGGTACCCCAAACCTTGACCCAGCAAAGAGAACAGGCCCAAAAAATAATAGCATGGGCAAAGAACAAAGAAATGCAGATTTATTTTTGCGCTATGGCCGGTTTTCCCATATCCAGCTGTATTGATGGATATTTATTAAAAGAACTTCATTTGCAAAAATTTGACTGCTCCCTTAAAAAAGCCAAGGGGCAAAGGCAACTTTGCGGTTGCACAGAAAGTTTGGATATTGGTTGGTATTCTCTAAAATGCAAGAACGGCTGTCTCTATTGTTATGCTTGCCCCTGAAAATAAATAAAAGGTTTTATTATAATTTTTATAAGCTTTGGGGTAGGGACGATATGATCGAAGCGATTTTTTTTAGTTTTCAGACCTGGTTGGGTCTAGCTATTATTATTTCGGCCGAGATTTTGCTTTTTTCCGGCAATTCTTTTGTGGCCATTTATTTTACTCCGCTGGTCTGGAGCGGATACATTATCTTCGTCGATAGGATAATTTATTATCAAAAAGGATCTTCTCTCCTCCGCCACCAACCTAAAGAATTATTATTCCTTCTTCCCTTATCCATCCTTTTTTGGCTAATTTTTGAATTTTATAATTTATTTATAAAGAATTGGCATTATGTCGGGCTCGCTGAAGACCTTTTCCAAAGAGGAATTGGTTATGCCTGGGCTTTTGCTACTATTTGGCCAGCTATTCTCCTAACGGCGGAGGCGGCGCAAAACTCCACTTGGATTTCTCAAAAGAGAGTTAAACCGCTGGTCATAAAAAATAATTTTTTATATTTCTCTTTGGCTATAGGCATTTTTTGCCTCACTATTCCTTTAATTGTCTCTAAAGAACTGGCTCGCTATTTAGCCGCTCCCGTTTGGTTAGGTTTTATTTTCTTATTGGAGCCGATTAATTACTGGATGGGGAGGAAATCTTTAACTTTAAAGCTTGCGGCCGGAGATCCTCGCCCCCTTTATGGCCTGCTTCTTTCTGGATTCATCTGCGGCATTTTATGGGAATTTTGGAATTATTGGGCTGGGGCTAAGTGGTATTACACAGTGCCTATCTTGGGAGAAATAAAAGTTTTCGAGATGCCCATTTTAGGGTATCTGGGTTTCCCTCCTTTTGCCGTCGAGTGTTACGCTATGTACTACTTTGTGCAGAACATTTTAGTTAAGGCAAAAGTTCTTCCTGAATTCTGATTTGTAAAAACTCGTTAATCGGGGTATTAAATTTTATGCCTTCTATAGCGAAGATTTTTAGCCCAGGGGGATTGTTAGCGCAAAAGCTGAGCACTTATGAACATCGGCCAGAGCAACAACAAATGGCTGAGGCTGTGGAACAGGCCCTTAGGGATGAGCAATTTTTGATTGTGGAGGCTGGAACGGGAACTGGCAAAACCCTGGCTTATTTAATCCCGGCCATTCAAAGTGGTAAGCGGATAGTAATTTCTACCGGCACTAAAACTTTGCAAGAACAACTTTTTTTCAAAGATATTCCTTTCCTCCAGAAGGAATTTGGGTGGCAATTCAGAGCGGCTTTTATGAAAGGAAGGGGCAACTATCTTTGCCAGAGGAGGTATAAGCTCTTTGTGGCTCAACCCTTAATCAAAATCTTTGCAGAAGTCAACTATTTCTCTTTGATCAAAAAATGGGTAGGCCGGACAAAGACCGGCGATCGAGCTGAGCTGATCCAGCTCCCAGAAGATTTAGAATTATGGAAAGAAATTTGTTCTTCTAGTGATACATGCTTGGGTCAGAAATGCGCCAATTATGAAGATTGTTTTGTTACTCGGATGCGCCAGGAAGCTGCGGCCGCCGATATTATTATCGCCAATCATTATTTATTTTTTGCGGATTTGGCCCTGCGCCAGAAGGGATATGGCGAAGTTCTGCCCCGCTACGAAGTCGTCATTTTTGATGAGGCTCACCAGCTGGAAGAGGTGGCCACGCAATATTTTGGGATAGTGGTTAGCAATTACCGTTTGGAAGAATTGGCGCGGGATGCGCGGCGGGAACTAACTATTAGTCGGCGGCCAGATGCGGAGCTACTTAAACTTTCTGAAGGACTGCTGGAAAATCAGGAGAAATTCTTTAACTTTTTCCGCAAAGGAGAGACCAAATATCGCCTCCAAGAAGAACACTTTTATGGAGAGGCAAGAGAGAAGGCGCAAAAAATTTTAGCTAACCTATCCTCCATAGTAGCCCATATAGAGGGCATGAAAGAAATTCCGGAAGGTCTGCAAGCCATAAGTCGCCGAGCCAGGGATCTGCAAGTGGAGCTTGCGGGAATTTGGGGGCAAACCGATTATAAATTTGTTTATTGGTGTGAAATCCGGGGGCGGGGGGTCTTTTTGCATGCTTCACCTGTAGAAATATCCGCGGAGATGCAGGATTATTTATATGCCAAAGTGAAGACAATAATCTTTACTTCTGCTACTCTTTCGGCCCGGGGTAATTTCAATTTTTTAAAAACACGCTTAGGATTAACTGATTTAGAAAGAGGCCAGGTAGAAGAACTAATCTTAGCCTCTTCATTTGATATGGCTCAACAAGCCTTATTATATTTGCCGAAGAAGCTGCCCGATCCAAATGCCCCTGACTTTGTTAATCGAGCGGCCGAAGAAATTTTTAAGATTCTCATGCTAAGCAAAGGTCGAGCTTTTGTTTTATTTACGAGTATAAAGAATATGGAAGAGACATATCGACTTCTTCGTCCCCGCCTTCCTTTTAGTTGCTTTCTCCAGGGAGAGCGGCCCAAGAGCGCCCTCCTTCAAGAATTCAAAGAGGATGTTCATTCGGTTCTTTTTGCCACGACCAGTTTTTGGGAAGGAGTAGATGTCAAAGGGGAAGCTTTGAGCTGCGTTATTATAGATCGTCTACCTTTTTCTTGGCCTAATGATCCTATTATGGAGGCCAGGTTAGAAATGATCGCCTCCGCCGGCAAAAGCCCTTTTTGGGAATATCAAGTTCCCGGAGCGATTATTCTCCTCAAGCAAGGTTTAGGCCGCTTAGTACGCACGCGTCAAGATCGAGGGCTATTGGCCATTCTCGATCCGCGCTTATGGACAAAAAATTATGGGCGGGCATTCTTAGAGAGCCTTCCTCCCTGTCCTATTACACAGGAGCAGAAAGATATAGCTGAATTTTTCTCCCAAACTCCTCATCTTTTCTCTCTCCTTAGCGGGGAAATAGAAGAGTGTGGGCGAGATAAGGCTTGGATGGCAAACAAGAATAATGATGGAAAATAAAACTTTTGGGAAAAATTGACTGAGATGGTATTTCATATTATAATTATTTTAGTCGATTAATTTATAGAAGGTTATATTCTATTCTTCTATACCTTTAATATTTTTGAAAGCGAAAATATAAAAGTTTTGGGGAGGAAAAGAAATGGGAAATATTCCCGAAGATGAGCAGATCAAAATACCTGAAATTTTACCACTATTGCCAGTCCGCGATACGGTAATATTTCCTTACATGATATTGCCTCTTTTCGTGGGGCGGGAAAGTTCTATAAAGGCCGTTGATGAAGCTTTAGCTAAAGATCGAATGATTTTTTTGGCGACCCAGAAGGTGGCTACGGAAGATAGTCCTACTCCTGCCGGAATTTATACGGTGGGTACTGCGGCCATGATTATGAAAATGCTTAAGCTTCCTGACGGGCGAGTGAAAATTTTAGTGCAGGGATTAGCCAAAGGTATTATCAAAGAATATATCCAAGAAAAACCGCTCTTTGTCGTGCGTATCCAACGAGTAATAGAGCCACCCATAGAAGAAATTTCTTTAGAGACTGAAGCGCTTATTCGCACAATTAAAGAACAAAGCGAGAAAGTTCTTTCTTTGAAAGGCATCCTATCTCCAGATGTGTTAGCCATTTTAGATCAGATTGAAGATCCTGGCCGATTAGCCGATCTGGTAGCTTCTAATTTGAAGTTAAAGATTGAAGAAGCCCAAAAGATTTTAGAGACTTTCCACCCTCTGCAGCGTTTGAAAAAGGTAAACGAATTTCTGGCTAAAGAAGTGCAAGTGTCAACAATGCAGGCCAAGATTCAATCGCAAGCGCGCGAGGAGATGAGCAAAACGCAAAGGGAGTATTTCCTGCGGGAGCAATTAAAAGCTATCAAAAATGAATTGGGTGATATAGATGAAAAGACGCAGGAGATTAATGAACTTAGAGAAAAGATAAAAAAGGCCAAGATGCCTCCGGACGTGGAAAAAGAAGCCAACAAGCAGCTCAATCGCTTAGAGCAGATGCATCCGGAGTCAGCGGAAGCCACTATTGTGCGTACCTATTTAGATTGGCTGGTGGAGCTCCCTTGGAGTATAAGCACGGTAGATAATTTGGATATTAAAAAGGCGAAACAAGTCTTGGATGAAGATCACTATGACTTGGAAAAAGTCAAGGAGCGTATTTTAGAGTATCTGGGAGTCAGAAAATTAAAAGAAAAGATGAAGGGGCCTATTCTTTGCTTTGTTGGCCCTCCGGGAGTGGGGAAAACTTCTTTGGGCAAATCTATAGCCAGAGCTTTAGGCCGGAAATTTACCCGCATCTCTTTGGGCGGGGTTAGAGATGAAGCTGAAATTCGAGGGCATCGCCGGACTTATATCGGAGCCTTGCCCGGGCGCATTATTCAAGGGATAAAAAATGCTGGCTCGAACAACCCCGTTTTCATGCTCGATGAGATAGATAAGGTGGGCACGGATTTTCGGGGAGATCCATCCGCCGCCTTATTGGAGGCTCTTGATCCGGAGCAGAATTTTGCTTTTAGTGACCATTATCTAAATGTGCCCTTTGACCTTTCGAAGGTCATGTTTATAACCACGGCTAATATTCTTGATCCTATTCCGCCGGCCCTCAAAGACCGCATGGAAGTAATTAACCTGGCCGGATATACGAGCGAAGAAAAGTTAAAAATCGCCAAGCAATTTTTGATACCCCGGCAGCTGGAAGAGAATGGCATAAGTGTAGAAATTCTTTCTATAAGTGACGAAGCGATTCTCAAAATAATTTCCGAGTATACTAAAGAAGCTGGCGTCCGTAATTTAGAGAGGGAAATAGCGGGGATCTGTCGAAAAGTGGCTCGGAAAATCGCTGAAGATGAAAAAGGTCCTTTCCACGTTACGGCCTTGAACTTGCATAAATATTTGGGGCCGCCTAAATACTTATCCGATGATGAGTTGGAGACAAACGAAATTGGTGTAGCTACGGGTTTGGCCTGGACTGCTGTAGGCGGGGAAATTCTTCATGTGGAAACGACGACAATGAAAGGTAAAGGGAATCTGACTCTCACTGGTCACTTAGGTGATGTGATGAAGGAGTCGGCGCAAGCAGCGCTGAGCTACGCCCGATCCAAGAGCAAGGAATTCAACCTCGACCCTGACTTCTACGAGAAACTCGATGTTCATATCCATGTGCCGGCGGGCGCTATTCCGAAAGATGGGCCATCAGCAGGGGTAACTATGGCTACCTCTTTAATCTCGGCCCTAACGCGAATTCCAGTGCGCAAAGATGTGGCAATGACAGGAGAAATTACCCTGCGGGGGAGGGTGCTGCCCATTGGCGGTTTAAAAGAGAAAACCCTGGCGGCCTTAAGAGCAAAGATAAAGAATATAATTATCCCTGAGCAGAACAGAAAAGACTTAGAAGAAATTCCAGCTTATATTCGACGTAAAGTAAACTATTATTTTGTAAAGAATATGGATGAAATTCTAAAGGTAGCTTTAGTCCTGCAAAAAGCGGAAGCCTCGGCCGAAATCCCTAAAGGAGAAAAAGAAGAGAAGAAAGATCGAATAGAACCTCATCCCCTACCTTTACCTGTATGATCCATCATTGCGGATGGCTTAGTGGAACTTCAAGAACTCGGTGAATTTGGTCTTATAGCCAGAATTAAAGCAAAGCTTCCTCCTGGAGCTCCAGGTGTAATTCAAGGCATTGGGGATGACGGAGCCATTTGTACCTTAGCGAAAGACCAAGTCCTCGTATCCACAGTGGATCTCTTAGTGGAAGGGGTTCACTTTGACCTTTCCTATACTTCCCCCTATTTCCTGGGACGGAAATCATTAGCGGTAAACTTGAGCGATATAGCAGCCATGGGGGCCAAGCCCCTCTATACGCTAATCTCTTTAGCTTTACCCTGTCATTTAAATGTAGAGTTTGTAGATGAGTTCATCACGGGTTTTTTAGAAATAGCCAGGGAAAACAATGTCTCTTTGGTCGGTGGAGATACTTCGGCATCTCCAGATAAACTTTTTATTTCCGTGACTTTGTTGGGAGAAGGAGTGAAAGACAAACTAATCTTCCGTCAGGGAGCTAAGGAGGGAGATGATATATACTTGACTGGTACTATAGGAGACTCCTTGGAAGGAATGAAAATTTTGCAACAAAAAAAGAAAAAACCTTTGTCGCCAGCAGAATCTTTTTTGGTAGCCCGTCACCTTAACCCTACTCCCAGAGTAAGAGAAGGTCAAGTGATCAGCCACAAAGACTTAGCCCACGCAATGATTGACGTTAGTGATGGTCTTTTATCAGATCTGGCCCATATATGCCGGGAAAGTAAAGTTGGGGCGGTTATTTGGGCAGATAGAATTCCCCTATCATCTGCCTTAAAGGCCGCCGTGGCAGATGAAGTAGACCCCGTGTGGAAAATTGCTTTGCGGGGAGGGGAAGATTATGAGCTTCTTTTTATCGCCCCGGTCGAGAAGGCTGCTGCAATTAAAGAGTTGAATAAAGAATGGCCTTGCGGCGTTACGCATATCGGGAAGATAGAACCTTTAGCCCACGGGATAGCAGTCAAAGATGCCTACGGGGAGATAGATATTAGCCAAGGCCAGGGGTATGACCATTTTGCCCAAAATATTTCCTCCCTTCGTAAATCTGACCAGAGGTGAAAACATTTGGAAATAGATGCTCCTTTAAGATTCTACCTCCTTTTTTTTCTTTTTTGGGGGTTGGTCTTCTTTACTTTAGCAGAAGCAGCCCTCTTCGGTTTAGGACGTCTGGGATTAAAAAAACTAAAAGAAACCAATCATTCTGCCTATCCAATTTTGGAGCATCTGCATAGCTCTCCCCGCAGATTAATAATATCGCTCCTAATCGGTAATGAAGTTATGAATGTGGCGATCACTTCTTTGGCCTGTGCTTTATTCATTAGTTTTTGGGGAGAAGTAGGGAAGTATCTAACCATTCCCATTATAATTTTTACTATCCTTCTCTTTGGCGAAGTAATCCCCAAAACTATTGGTGTTAATTATGCTCCTAAAATAGCTCCGGCTTTGGCGGGTTTATTGGATAGATATATCCGTCTTATAATTCCTCTACGCTGGCTTTTGGAATTAGTGGTCAACGGTTTGGTAAAGATCTTCCGCCTCCGTTATGAATTTTCATCACCACCCTTGACCGAAGAAGTCTTTAAAGAGTTAGTCAGTTCTGGACAAAAAGAAGGAAGCCTCGAACCCGAAGAGAGAGATTTAATCTTTAAAGTTTTTAAATTTACGGACCAAACAGTGCGCAATATAATGACCCCTCGCCAGGCCGTTTTTGCCCTTCCCGTTACCGCTAAGATGGAAGAGGTCATAGAGGCCTTAAAAGAACAGCGCTTTTCCCGCATACCTGTTTATACAGGAGATTTAAACCACATTACTGGTATCCTTTACGCTAAGGATCTTTTGCGCCTGCGGCGTCCAGAAGGGGGACTACGCCCTCTTTTACGAAAAGCTTATTTTGTTCCCGTGAGCAAAAAGTTGGATGATTTATTTTGGGAGATGCGCAAGCAAAAAGTCCATTTGGCCGTGGTGGTGAATGAATTTGGAGGGCTGGCGGGCATCGTTACCCTGGAAGATTTATTGGAAGAGCTCTTTGGGGAAATATATGATGAGCTTGATTTTGAAAGACAGAGGCGGAAGAAGAAGGTAAGGGATCGAAAATGATGCCTTATTTCACCGTGGGCATAATTATTTTTATTTTTCTTATATGGGAAGCGTTTTTCTCCGGTTCAGAGATTGCTTTGGTGGCGGCCAATCGCAAGAAGCTTAGTTCTTTGCGCCAAAATAGTTCGCGGATGGACCGTTTGGCCCAGAAGATTATTGCTGAACCTTCCTGGTTTCTTTCCACCACCTTAGTGGGCAGTAATCTGATGGAAGTTGCTAATACGGCAATAGTAACTTCCATATTTATTAGTTTCTACGGAAATAGAGGGGATTTCTATGCCTTTCTCTTGCTTACGCCTTTGATTCTCATTTTTGGAGAAATATTTCCCAAAATCCTCTTTCAAGAAAAAGCGGATAAGTGGATTTTTAGGATCGCCCCGCTAATTTGGATTTTTTCCTTTGTTTTACTTCCTTTGGTTTGGTCAATGTCTAAAATGACGAATTTTGTGTTGGGTATTTTGCGTTTAAAAAAGGGGGAGAGCTCCTTTCTTACGCGGGAAGAACTGCAACTTATTTTACAGGCCGAAGGCGAGCATTCTGATATGAAACCATTGGAAAAAGATATAGTTCACCGCATTTTTAAGTTCTCGCAGACAAAAGTGAAAGAGGTGATGATTCCCTTAGTCGATGTTGTGGCCTTGGAAGAAAAAGCCACGATGAGCGAAGCCTTAGACTTAACCAGGAAGGAAAATTATTCTCGTTATCCAGTTTTTCGGGAACGGGTTGATAATATAATTGGCCTTTTACACAGCTTTGATCTCCTCCTCCAGGCCAATAAAGAAGGAACTATTCAGCCTTTAATCCGGCCTATCTCTTTTTTCCCCGAGACTAAGGCTATTGATGAGATTTTGCGCGAACTGCAGCGCCACCAAGAATCGATGGCGGCGGTAGTTGATGAGTACGGAGGAACAGTGGGCATAGTAACTATAGAGGATATTCTTGAGGAAGTAGTAGGCGAAATTGAAGATGAATTTGACGCGACGCAACCTCTTTATAGGAAAATAGGGCCTAAAAAATTTTTAGTTAACGCGCGCATGGAAATTGACCATTTGAATGAAGCCTTAAAAATCAACCTTCCCAGAGGGGATTATGAAACTCTTGCCGGCTTTATCTTAGAGAGATTAGGTCGGATCCCCTCTACAGGAGAAAGCTTCCGTCATCAGGGAATTCTTTTCGAAGTTCTCAAGTCCGATGAGCGTTCGATCGTCGAAGTTTCCATAACAATGGAAGGATGATATATTAAATTATTGATAGCGATTTTAGAGGCCTCTTTAGGAAGAGGTTGAAGGATGATTTATTATTGAGAAGCCCCTGGCGGGTTTAGGCCAAGTGAAGGAGGGAGAAGGAATGGATGTTGATTATCTAAGGAAGCTTTTGCAGAATGTACAAAAAAAGAAAGTTTCTATAGAAAGGGCTTTGCAAGAATTAAAGACGCTTCCTTTCGAAAAGATTGCGTGCGCGACCATAGATCACCATCGCCCCCTTCGCCAAGGTACAGCGGAGACTATTTTTGGCGAGGGAAAAACAGCAGAGCAAATCGTGGCTATTATGGAAAGAATGGTGGCCAAGAAAGATAATGTGCTGATTACACGTTTGGACAAAGATAAGGTCGCAAAAATAAAAAAAGCTTTTCCGCAGGTTAAGTATTATCCCCAATCACGCGTATTGACCTTGGTCAACCATCCGGTCAAGATAGTGGGAAGGGGAACTATTTTGGTAGTTTGCGCAGGAACTTCAGATATTCCAGTAGCTGAAGAAGCCATTATTACAGCTCAGATGTTAGGGAATAAGGTAGATCATCTTTATGATGTAGGAGTAGCAGGTATTCATCGTCTGGTGAGTCAAAAAGAAAAGCTCCTTGCGGCCCATGTTTTGATTGTTATTGCGGGGATGGAAGGTGCTCTACCCAGCGTGGTGGGCGGATTAGTGGATCGGCCCATAATTGCTGTGCCCACGAGTATAGGCTATGGAGCGAATTTCGGAGGAGTTGCTCCTCTGCTAACCATGTTGAATTCTTGCGCCTCGGGAGTGGCCGTGGTAAATATCAATAATGGATATGGAGCCGCTTATGTGGCCAGTTTGATAAATAGAATATAAAGCAGATGGCCAACAAGCAAGCGGGTGTGGTTGGCCTGAAAATAAGACTGAATAGGGATTAAAAAAAGGAGAAATATGAAAATTTTATATTTCGATTGTTTTTCGGGAATAAGCGGTGATATGGCCCTCTCTGCCCTTCTTGATCTGGGACTTCCACAGGAGAAATTGCAAGCGGAGTTAGCGAAACTGAACTTAGCCAATTATGCCTTACATATTTATCAGGGGGAGCGTCAGGGGATTAAGGCTGGGGGACTGGAGGTAAAAGTGGGACCACAAAAAGAGGATCATCGCCATTTCAGTGAGATTCGGGCATTGATTGAGAAAAGTTCTTTAGCACCCGCGATAAAAAAAATGAGCTTGGCCATCTTCCAGCGCCTGGCAGAGGCCGAAGCCAAGATCCATAATCAAAGGATAGAAGAAGTCCATTTTCATGAAGTAGGGGCTATAGATTCTATTATAGACATTGTGGGCGTAGCTATAGGTATTGATTTTTTTCGGCCGGATAAGATTTGGTCATCAGAATTACCTATAGGAAGAGGATTTGTCAATTGTCAGCATGGCCGTTTGCCCTTGCCCGCTCCGGCCACGGTGGAGATTCTCAAAGGATATCCCCTTAGAGGTATTCCGCTGGAGGAAGAACTGGTCACACCAACAGGGGCCGCCATTGTGGCGACCTTAAGTGAACGGGTAGATGTACTGCCGAGGATGAAGATAGAAAAGATCGGATACGGCCTGGGTAAGAAAAATTTTGCCGATCGGCCTAATCTTTTGCGTCTTTTTTGGGGAGAAGCTATGGCTTTCTATCTTGCGGATCAGGTCTTTATTTTGGAAGCCAATATCGATGACATGAATCCAGAGTTTTACGGCTATCTCATGGAAATTTTGTTCGCTGCCGGAGCGTTGGATGTCTCTTTGAGTCATCTGATTATGAAGAAAAATCGGCCGGGGACTTTATTGCGCATCATTACTGAAGAACAAGATTTAAATAAGCTTATAGAGATCATTTTGCGGGAATCCACTACGTTGGGGGTGCGCTTTTATGAAGCCCAACGCCAGAAATTACCGCGAGAGATAAAGGAAGTAGAAACTAAGTATGGCAAAGTGCGGGTCAAAGTAGCGGGAGATGTCCATTACCAGCCGGAATATGAAGATTGCCGGCGAATTGCTTTAGAGAAAGGAATTCCTATCCAGGAAGTATATAAAGAAGTTCTCAAAAGCGAAAGATGAGGATAAACAAAAAATAAGCCGAGGTTTTTATGGATATTGATTGGGAAAAAGTTAAGGAAGAGGCGACAGAGATACTAAGCAAGTATGTGCAAATTGAAACTACCAATCCTCCAGGTAAAGAGCTTGCGGGCGCTCTTTTTCTACAAGAACTTTTAAGAAAAGAAGGATTACCAGCGCAAGTTTTAGAATCGCAACCGGAAAGAGGAAATGTAATTTCTATATTAAAAGGAAGTGGGCAGCTGGCGCCGCTCATCCTTCTACACCATATAGACGTGGTTCCGGCAGAGGCTGATAAATGGAAGTACCCTCCATACTCAGGTAAAGTGGTGGATGGTGAAATTTGGGGTAGAGGTGCTTTAGATTGTAAATCACTGGGAGTTGTGGAGCTTTTGGCCTTTTTTTTATTAGCTCGCCAAAGTTTTAAGCCGCGCCGGGACATTATTTATTTGGCCACGGCTGATGAAGAGGCTGGTGGTAAATGGGGCGTAAAGTGGCTTTGGGAGCATCATGCTGACTTACTCCAGGCCGAATATGTAATTAATGAAGGGGGAGGCTTGGGGATGATCCTGGGCCAGCGTCATGTCTATACTTGCCAGACCGCGGAGAAAGGGATCTGTTGGTTAAAACTTACATTTCGAGGGAAACCCGGACATGCTTCCGTGCCTCACGACGACAATTGCGTGGTGAAGATGGCCAAGGCCATTGAAAGAATCTCCAAGTACCGTTCTCCTCTCCGCCGAACTTCGACTACTGAGAATTTCATTAAGGGGATAGCTGAGGAATTAAATTTTCCGCGTTCTTTTTTTGCTCAACAACTTTTAAACCCGATTTTATCTACAAAGGTAGAAAAATACATAAGGGATGCCGGTTTAAGGGGCATGGTCGGCGCCATTTTGCGTAATACTTTTGTCCCCACTGTGGTGCAAGCCGGGCAGAAGACCAATGTTATTCCCAGTGAATGTTCTTGCCAGATAGATTGCCGTATTCTGCCTGGCGTTGAGCCCGAGATGGTAAGAAGAGAAATCAGTGCCTTACTCGGGGATCTAAAAGATTACGAAGTGGAAATTATGGAGACTTCTCCGGCTTCTGAATCTCCGCTAAACAACCCCCTGTATGAATCGATTGGCAAAGTGTTAAGAAAGCTGGATCCGCAATCTAAATTGCTACCTACCATGCTTACGGGCGCAACCGACTCCAGGTTTTTTAGGAACAGAGGGATGGTGGCTTATGGCTTTCATCCTATGACTCCGGTGGAAAAACTTTCTGAGTTATTGGGGTTAGTGCATGGGCATGATGAAAGAATTTCGGTAGATTGTCTTCTTTTTGGGATTAAGGTGCTATACGATTTATTGAAAGATTTTTGCGCATGAGCGTTCCACTCCAAAAGTTAGACTGGACACCTTTTTCCTCCTAAACTTGCCAAGAAAGGATAAAAAGGATGAATTTTTTAAGGACTTACCAAGTACGTTTCCCCAGGGGAATTCATTTTGGACTGGGCACGGCGGATAAAATAGGAGAAATTGTCCGCAATTATCAAGCAAAAAAACCCCTAATTGTAACGGATAAAAATCTGGAAGGTTCGGGGATTATCGCCAAAATTTCGAAAGCCATAAATGATGCGGGTCTAGCCACCGTTTTATATGACCAAGTAGTGACGGAGCCGACCACAGATTATGTAGAAGAGGCCCTAAGGATATATGAACAAGTGAAATGTGATTTGGTTATTGGACTCGGTGGTGGAAGCTGCCTTGACGCAGCTAAAGGAGTAGCCCTCTTAGCCACCAATGGAGGGAAGCTGCAGGACTATGAGGGACGAGGAAAAGTGAAAAAGCCCAAAGCGCCGCTCATCGCTATTCCTACCACAGCCGGAACAGGATCGGAGGTAAGTTGGGGAGCTGTATTTACAGATAAAAAACGGCAGGTTAAGTTTATCGTGCATAGTCCATTGCTTATTCCCGAAGAAGCAATTGAAGATCCGCTATTGACTTTATCCATGCCGCCAGCGATTACGGCCTCAACGGGAATGGATGCTTTAACGCATGCTATTGAAGGTTTTATTTCTTGGCGAGAGGCCAATGTGGGCTATGGCCCACCGCCGCTAACTCAATATTTGGCGCTGCCGGCTGTAGAATTAATCAGCCATAATTTACGACAAGCTTGGGCCAATGGTCGGGATATTGCGGCCCGGAGTAATATGCTCTTAGGTCAGCTGCTGGCTGGATTTACTTTTGGCAATACAGGAACTGCCTTGGCCCATGGAATGGCCCGACCTTTAGGGGCTTATTTTCACGTGCCCCATGGCTTAGCCAACGCCATCGTATTACCCCGAGTGATGGAGTATACTTGGGTAGCTGCCCCAGAAAAATTTGCCCAAATTGCGCGGGCCATGGGGGAAGAGATTTCTGGACTTTCCCTCCCGGAAGCGGCGCAAAAAGCAGTTGCGGCGATGAAAAAATTAGTCCGAGATATTCGCATTCCACGCCTTAGTGATTTAGGAATAAAAAGAGAAGAGTATCAAAAAGTCATTGCCCAAATGGCCAAAGATGGGCTGGATTCGGGTACACCACAAGTAAATCCTCGCCAACCAACAGAAAAAGAGATTGTCGAACTTTTCAATTTGATATATGATTAATCATCAAATATTTGGAAAATTCCCTTCCTCATCCTCTTCTTGAGGAAAGGAAGGATGAGAGATGTGGGGGCATAGCTCAGCTGGGAGAGCACAGCGTTCGCAACGCTGGGGTCGTGGGTTCGAATCCCATTGCCTCCACCAAAGGATTGACCTTCAAATTACTCCCATCCCGGAAATCGTTTTTATTAATGAGAGCAAATTATATTTTACTTCGTATTGTATCATCTCAGAAATATATTGAATATGTTTTAAGTTCGGCTCTT
>FWPU01007596.1_pt1 | contig 19785 bp, 13 predicted proteins | sample 2228361 | NCBI WGS metagenome assembly FWPU01 (sample SAMEA103939777, study PRJEB20133) | metagenome
TCACCTGCACTTGCGGTCACGTCCAGTGACCACTGGGCAGCGCAGGTGCAAGTGTTAGGCGTGGGGAGTGTCACTCTGCTATACTGCGATTAACGCGGTTCGTCTCCTGGCTGGTTGATTCAGAAATGGATCGCTTGATATGGAACACTTTACCCTGTCCGAAGCGCCTGTTCACCAAACGCGCCGCTTGCCGGTTCTCCCGCCCAAGCAGGTCGTCGGGCGCGATCGGGAACTGGGGCAGGCGTATGCCCAGGCGCGGGCAGGCGCAGCCGTGCTGCTGCACGGGCCGAGCGGTGGCGGGAAATCCGCGCTGGCAGCGACGATTGCCGCCGCCTTTACGGCCCTGCCCGGTGGTGTGCTCTGGTGGTCCGTGGAGGCCGATTCGCTGGAGCAACTCCTGGTGCGGCTTGGTCGTGCTTATGGCGAGCGGACCATCTGCGACAGCCACGACCCGCTTCAGCACCTGGAGGCAGCCGCCCAACTGCTGAGGCGGGATGACAGGCCGTTGATCGTGCTGGATGGCTCTCCGGACCTGGACGTGGCGCGTGACTTCGTGCGCCGGGTTGCCACCGGCGTGCCCGTCATTCTCACGCATAAAGAGGGCGCTCCTGGCCCCTGGACCCCTTTTCCCATCGATGAGTTGTCCGATGAAGATGCGGTGACGTTGTTCATACACAGCGCGGGCTATGACCAGGTCTCTGCCCTTGTGCATGCTGATGTCAGGGGGGTGTGTAACGCCCTGGGTGGCCTGCCCCTGATCATCACCCTGGCCGGGAGGCACGTCCGCGTTACCGAACAGACGCCGGGGGAGTTTTTGGGTTCGCTTGCCAATCCGGGCCTCAGCGGCCCGCAACTGGGGCTGCGCAGCATCTTTCACCAGTTGCCGGAGGCTCTGTTGGAGATGCTGCTGGCGATGGGCGCGACCTTTGCAGGCCGCGCCACACTGGCCTTGCTGGAGCGTCTGCATCCGTCTGCGCCTGAGGGAGTGTCTCAGATGATGGAGATGCTGGTGGCGCGCGGCCTTGTCCATCGCTCCCCCTGCCAGGAACCGGCCACCTGTTTCTACCTGCACGAGATGATCCATAGCTTCACCCAGGGCTGGCTCCACGATATCCATCGTTTTGAGCCTGCCGTCGCCCGCGCCTGCGAGGCAATCGTGGGCTATGCCGAGCAGTACGCTGCCAATCCGCGTGAGGGGGGGGCCTTCCTGGCTGTGGAGATGCCCAATATCCTCGGCGCGGCCTCCTATGCCGCCCGCGAGGGCGATGGCCAGACTCTCCGGCGTCTGCTGGAGGCCCTGACTGAAGCGCTCGGCCCCACGGGCGGGTACGGCTATGAGCTGTACCGGTTGGAGAAGCTGGTTGCTGAAGTCCCGGCCCCTGCTAAGGGGGAAGAGGCCGCTCAGCGGGCGCTTTTTGTGGAGGAAGCTCCCGCGCCTGGCCCTGAGGAGACGCCCCCGCCGGAGGAGCTTCCTGAGGCTGGGCCTGTGACCATGCTGAGCAGGCCCGCCGGGCCTGATGAAGTGAACTATGACACCACGCCGTTGGAGCCGGTCAGGCGGACCACGCCGGTCGGCCCGCCCCCTGTCCGCATGTCGGAGGAGGAGGCTGGTGAGGAAGTGGAGGAGGAAGCAGAGGCAGGCCCCGTAGAGGTAGACGAGGCGGAGGGCATTGAGGGCCTGGAGGCGGCCTATAGCGGCGACATTGACGATCTGCTGGCGGCCAGTGACCGGGCGCGCGCTGCCGGCAGGATGCAGGAGGCTGCCTCTATACTGAGTGACCTGGGCCGGGCTTTGCTGGCCCGTGGCCGCGTCGATGAGGCACGGGAGGCCTTTGCCGAGGCGCTGTCCATTTACGAAGATATGGACGAAGTGGAGGGTATGCTGGACGCGCTGGAGGCGCTGGCCGGGCTTAGCCTGGATGAAGGGGACCTGGAGAACGCCGTGATTTACGCCACGCGGGCGGAGAATCTGGCCTCTCAGCAGGGGGAGGACCCCGCCCATCATGGGCATCTGCTGGCCCTGCTGGGCGATATCCGCCTGGAACTGGGCGAGATTGACGAGGCAGTGAGCACGTATTTCAGCGCAATCGAGACCTTGCAGGCCACTGGCGACAAGCTCAGCCTGGGCGTCGTGCAGACCAAGCTGGGCAGCGCCTGCCTGGATCGGGGGGACTTCACCCAGGCGATCACGATGCTCTCCGAGGCGTTGACGATCTTTGAGCGGGCCGGGCGCACGGATTATCTGGGCCGCGTGCTGGGCAACCTGGGCACAGCCTATGGCCGTATGGGACAGTGGGAGGAGGCTGAGAAGCGGCACAGGCAGGCGCTGGAGATCGCCCGGCAACTGGACGATATCGAGGAACAGGAGCGCCAGCTTGCCAACCTGGCCTATATTGCGCAGGCACGCGGCGACCGCGAGGCCATGCTCGCCTGTTACCGCCAGGCGCTGGACCTGGCCTATCGCGCCGGGGAAGTGGTTTGGCAGGTCCATTATCTGGACGTGCTGGGGCGCGTGTTGATGGATGATGTCTCTCAGGTGGAGCTGGCCGTCATGTTGCTGGAGGAGGCCGACGCCCTGGTTCCCAGCGACGACCGCATCCGCTGGCTGCAACGCGCGCGTAAGCGGCTGGAGCGGGTGCGCACTTCGGGAATTCCGCAGGAGCCGTTGCCGGGGAGCGTCCGGCAGTGGGCGGCGGGCGCGCCTTCGGCGGTGTGACCCGCTGCCGCAGCCTCATGCAACCCACTGCGCTGGTGGCGTATCCGGAGAGGCTCCCCGCTACCAGAGCCTGGAGCGCTGGTGCTGGCGCGGGGGTGGTCGATAGCTTCAGCCCCCTTTGGTTTTGGCCCCTGGGATGACGGGGGTTGCGGTTGCGGCGCTCTCGTAACTTAGCAGCTGGCTCTGGGTCCCGGCGCGCGGGTAGCGCCCCAGAATCTCTGCCCAGCGGATGCGCGCAGCGCGGCGCTTCAGGTAGCGCCCCAGCAGCAAAAAGGCCATCGCTCCAAGTCCTCCAATCACCAGCGCCAGAACCCATAGCTGGCGACGGTAAGCGCCCCCTTCCGCAGAGAGGATGAGGCCGCCCATCAGCGGACCGATGCCGAAGCTCAGGCCCCACGTCAGGCCGTAGAAGCCCATATAGCGTCCGCGCATGGCCTCCGGAGCCATCTCGGCCACCACAGTTTGCGCCACCGGGACGATCACCATCTCCCCAATGGTCAGGACGGCCATGCCTAGCGCGAACCACCACATGCGTCCCACAAAGCCGAACATGCCGAAGCCAATGCCGTAACACAGCGCGCCCACGGCCAGCACCTGCGTATGGGGGAAGCGCTCCACGTAGGCCGTGATGGGAAACTGGAAGAGCACCACCATGGCCGCGTTCAGCGCGATGAGAACGCTGTACTGCCCAGCCGTGATGCCAAACTCTTTGTCCAGGTAGAGCACCAGGTTGGTGTTCATCTGGGAGTAGACCAGCGTGGAGGCCAGATAGGTCAGGGAGAACAGCAGAAACGGCGTGTCCCGGATCACCTGGCCATAGCCTTCAAACAACCTGAGCGAAGCCCGCCAGTCAGGGGCGGTTGCTCCGGCGTCGGGCGTCTGGGGTGGAGTTTCTGGCCTGGTCTCACGGATCAGGAAGGCGATGAACAGCGCAAAGATGCCGCTGGTGATGGCGTCGCCGATGAAGAGCCACAGGAAGCCCCCCTCCTGGTCGGCCAGCAGCCCGCCGAGCATAGGGCCGATGACCACGCCCAGGTTGGCCGAGACGCGGACCATGCCGTAGCCACGTGCGCGCTGCTCCTCTGGCAGCATGTCGGCGATCATGGCGTTGACGGCAGGCCCGAAGACCGGCGTGAGCAGGCCGGTAATGAAAATGGCCAGGAAGATCATGGCCAATGAGCTGGCAAAGGCCAGTATCAGGCTGAAGACCATTGCCGCTACCAGCCCGATGATCATCACCGCCTTGCGGCCCAACCGGTCCGCCAGCGCGCCCCCCGCCGCCCCGCTGAACAGGGCGACGGCTGCGTAGAAGGTGAACACCAGGCCCGTCTCCGCCTCTGTTGCGCCAAAGCGCCGCCCGATATAGAGCGCGATGAAGGGAAAGACGAGCGCGCTGCCCGTGGTGTTGATCAGGGTCCCGATCACCAGAATCCAGAATTGCAGGGAGAAGCCCCAAAGCGTGCGTGTTTGAGGCGGGTCCTGGGCCATGGTCTGTCTCCTTGCGTGGCGTTGCCCTTGGGCGGCAACCGATCACAGCATTGCAGCGGGGGAAAGGCGCTTGTCAGTTTTGTGCATTTTGCCCTATTCTTTAGAAGGCAGGTCTACCACCCCGGAATTCTCCAGCGTCCGAGAAGGCCAATGCTAGCATATTCGCCTTGGGAATGCACATATGGTCGAGCAGCCTGATCCTCAGACTCGCAGCAACATCCGCCTGGCGCAATCCGTGCGCGGGCGTCCGCCGGAGCAGGTCTTTGTGCCTTACACCAGTATGCGCCATCTGCTGGAGATGCGCGCCCAGGAATCGCCGGAGCAGGTCTTTCTCATCTATTATGACGAGAGCGGCCACAGGGAGCAGTGGACCTATGGCGAGCTGAACGCACGGGTCAACCAGGTGGCCAACTTCCTGTCCCGTGATCTCGGCGTGCGGCGCGGCGACCGTGTGGCGACCATCGCCTACAACCATAGCGATACGGTGCTCATCTACCTGGCCTGTTGGAAGTTGGGGGCGGCGGTGGCTCCGCAGAACGTGGCCGAAGACGACCAGCGGATCGCCTATATTCTGAGGAACAGCGAGGCGGTGGTTGCGCTGGCGCGGGAGGAATACCTGGCGCGGGCCTGGCGGATTATCCACGGTCGAGGGGACGGCCTGGGCGCGGAAAACATTCGCCAGATCGTGCAGGTGGGCGGTGAGCCGCGTGAGGACTACCCCCATTTCCACGAAGCGGTTGGCCGCCAGCCCACCACGCTCGGCCTGGAGCCGCCGGGGTTGTTCGACGAGAGCCTGCTTGTCTACACCAGCGGCACCACCGGCCCGCCCAAGGGAGTGGTCCTCACCCAGTACAACATGCTGATCGACGCACGCAGCATCGCCGACTGGCAGGCCATCACCGGCAACCAGCGGATGATGTGCGTGCTGCCCATTCACCATGTCAACGGCATCATCGTCACGCTGGTCACGCCGCTGTATGTAGGGGGGAGTGTCGTGCTGAACCGGGCTTACTCTCCCGCCGGGTTCTGGACGCGCATGGCCAGGGAGCGCGTCCATGTGGTCAGCGTGGTGCCCACCCTGTTGCAGTTCAGCCTGGAGTGGGCGGAGCGACGCGCCGCAGAAGGCAGGAGCATCTGGGGGGATGGAATCAGCCGTGAGGACCTGGCACACTTTCGGCATCTTATCTGTGGCGCGGGGACGCTGTCCGTGGCGCTGGCCAGGCGCTTTGAGGAGCGCTTCGGCTTCCCTGTTCTGCACGGCTATGGGCTGAGTGAAACGACCTGCTATAGCTGCTTTCTGCCCATCGACTTGAGCTGGGCAGAGCACCGGCACTGGATGCAGGATTACGGGTATCCGTCCATCGGCTGCCCCATTCACTGCAACGAGATGGACATCTTCGACCCGGACGGCAGCGGGAGGGCGCTGGGGCCGGGCGAGCGTGGCGAGATCGGCATCCGGGGTCACAATGTGATGAAGTACTACTTCCAGCGCCCAGAGGCCAACCGCGAGGCCTTCAAATTCGGGTGGTTCCGCAGCGGTGACGAGGGCTTCTATCACGAGGATGGGCGAGGACGGCGCTTTTTCTTCATCACCGGCAGGATCAAAGAGCTGATCAACCGGGGCGGGGTCAAGTTCAGCCCCTTCGACATCGAGGAGGTGTTATTGGCGTATCCGGGGGTTAAGGCGGCGGTGGCGGTGGCCTTCGAGAACGATTACTACGGCGAGGAAGTGGGCGCGTATGTGGTGCCGCAGGAAGGGGCGGCGCTCGATCCGGACGCGATCATCGCCTACTGCCGGGAGCGCATGACCTTTGAGAAAAGCCCGAAGGTTGTCGTTTTGGGGACCGAGATCCCGGTGACCAGCACTGGCAAGTACCAGCGGCTTAAGCTGCGGGAGGCGTTCAGCGCCTGGAAGTCCATGCAGTTTCGTGAGGCAGAATAGCCCTGTGGAGGGCCTATGGATTTCGAGCTAAGTGAAGAACAGGTGATGTACCGCCGCGCCGTGCGCGACTTTTGCGAGAAGGAACTCAAGCCCTATGCAGCGGAGGTGGACCGGACCGGCGAGCTGCGCATGGAGGCGGTCCGCAAGATGCCCACCCTGGGCCTGACCGGCTTGCAGGTTCCGGAGGAATACGGCGGCGCGGGCCTGGATACGATTAGCGCGGCCATCGCGCTGGAGGAGATCGGGCGGGTGTGTGGCTCCACCGGCCTGAGCATCGCCGCGCACAACGGCCTGTGTTGTTATCCTATCGTCCGCTGGGGCACGGCGGAGCAAAAGCAGCAGTACCTGCCGCGCCTGACCAGCGGCGAGGCCCTTGGCGCGCTGGCCCTCACCGAGCCGGGGGCTGGCTCCGACCTGACGGGGACGAAGACGACAGCCCGCCGCGAAGGCGATGATTGGGTGATCAACGGGGGCAAGGCCTGGATCACCAACCCGCGCTATGCGCCGGTCATCGTCACCCTGGCGCGCACCGACCCAGAGGCCGGGACGCGCGGCTTCAGCCTGATTCTGGTGGACGCTGACGCCGAAGGGCTGTCCATCCATCCGCCGGAGAAGAAGATGGGCGTGCGCGGCTCGCCCACGCAGATGCTGACCTTTGAGAACGTGCGCGTTCCGGCCTCTAACCTGCTGGGAGAGGAAGGACGCGGCCTGCACCAGACCCTGCAGACGCTGGATGGAGGCCGGGTGGGCATTGGCGCGCTGTCGGTGGGGCTGGCGCAGGGCGCGCTGGAGGAGGCCATCCGCTATGCCCGACAGCGGGAAGCCTTCGGCCAGCCCATCAGCAACTTCCAGGCCATTCAGTGGATGATCGCCGATGGCGCGCTGCTGATCGAGGCGGCGCGCCTGATGGTCTACCGGGCGGCGTGGCTCAAGGACCAGGGCCAGTCCTTCACCAAAGAGGCGGCCATGGCCAAGCTGCTGGCCAGCGAGGTGGCGGAAAAAGTGGCCTTCAACGCGATCCAGATTCACGGCAGCTACGGCTACAGCCAGGAGTTCCCCGTGGAGCGCATCTACCGCGACCAGCGGCTGATGTCCATCGGGGAGGGAACGAGCGAGATCCAGCGCCTGGTGATCGCCCGCCGCGTGTTGCAGGAGTACGCGCCGTGAGCGTCAGTTAAGCGGTTGGGAGCCGTTCAGGGGGATGTCCACCCATTGGCCGCTTGGGTTTCCTGCGGCGTCCAGGATGTCCACATTGTGGGGGCTTCCCTCGACGAGCTGGTACAGGCCGATGCGCAGGGTGGCTGCCGCCGCCAGGTCGAGGTCTGCCGGCAGCCGTGTGTGGTGCAGCACCACCTCGCCGCCCCGCCAGTAGCGACCGGGCCACAGGGCGCTGTCCTGCTGGCCGATTCGTTCGCCGCGCCCGTCCAGCAGGTGCTGGAAGGCGGTGTAATCGCCCCCTAACGGCCCGTCGGCGGCCCAGCCCAGGGAGATCACAGGCTCGTCCGGGCGCGGCGGCGTGACGGAGACCAGCCGCAGGCCGTTGGCGAATATCACCCCCGTTTCGTCGAGCGCTACCGACTCCGAAGCCCCACGCATGCAGATGGCGTAGGCTCCCTCGCCTGGCCGCAACGCGAAGCGCTGGCCGCCATCATCGCAACGGCTGCCCGGCAGGGTGTGCGCCTGTGGCCTTCCCAGGAGCGCCGGGGTGTTCAGCAGAATCTGATCAGCGGTGTGGGAGGCGGTGACTGCCGTTCGGGTCCCGTCCAGTGGCCGAACCGAGGGCACGTCGTAAAGCAGAAAGGTCCACACGGCTGCGTCCTGGTCCGTGCGGGGGTCGTCGCTGATTCCTGCCACCAACACGTCGTCGGGCTGCGCCGCCAGGATGGCCTCCCGCACTTCCAGCAGGTAATGCAGCGGCGTGCCGAACGCGCCGGGCGTCCAGGTGCGGTCCAAAAAGGCGTAGAGGCTGGCCGTGTTCCAGGCCTGCAACCCCGCCAGGAGGAGCAAGCCCGTCCCCATCAGCACGGCCCCGCCGCGCGCCTGGGCGCGGGGGAGCCGCCGCGCCAGGGCCTGCCAGGCCGCAACAGCGCCCGCGCCGAACAGGATGTAGGCGGCGGGCAGGGCCGGGATCATGTAGTGGGGGTAGGTGGGCGTCCAGGTGAGGGAGAAGGTGGCGGGCGGCAGCAACAGCCAGCCGATCAGGCTCAGGCGGACATGCCTGCCGGGGCCGGGCCTGCTGCGGAGGGCGTGGTAGCCGACCCAGGCCGCCGAGAGGATTACAGCCCAGCCGAACAATTGCTGTGGCAGGGTGATATCCGGCACGCTGGCCAGGTAATGCTCGAATTGCCCCGGCCCGGCCAGGCTGTGTACCTCATTGCCGCTGAGGACAAGGCTGAAGTGATACAGCGCTTCGGTCGTCAGGCCCAACCCAGAGCGACCAAATACCTTGAAGTCAAAGCCTGTTGCCTGCAAGTGCCATAGCCCCAGCCCAAGCGCGCCGGCGGCCAGGCCTGCGGCGAGGGCCAGGGCGATCCAGGCGCGCCGCGCGATGTGACGGCGGCCCGTCCACAACATTGCCAGGGAGAGCGGAATGAGCACGATGGCCGCGTAGTGGATCTGCACGGTGACGGCCAGCAGCAGGAAGTGGGCCGCCTGCCAGGCCCCGCGACGCGGGCGGCCCTCCTCCAGCAGGCCGATCAGGCCCGTCCCCACCGTCAGCACGACGAAGGGCGGGAGCAGGTTTTGCGCCCATATCTTGCGGCTGTAGATCACGCCCCAGGGGCTGGCCGTGTACATCAAGGCCGCGACCAGCGCCGCCTGGGGGCCAAAGTAGCGGCGTGTGAGCGCCCAGGTCAGGGCGACGGCCAGCACGTTGAGGAGGCCGACGTAGAGGGTGGCGACGGTGGGATCGGCGGAGAGGGCATAGGGCAGGGCGAACAGCCAGACGCTGAGCGGCAGGTTGGGGATGCCCACCGAGGAGCCGATGCCCAGCAGGGGGAAGTGCCGCCCACGGGCCATGTCCAGCGCCAGCGTGCTCAGCCGAGCCTCATCCAGCTTGAACTCGGAGACTCCCGGCGCGCCCATGCGCAGGGCTGCGGCCAGCAGCAGGATCAGCGCCAGGGCGACCCATTCCCGGCGGGCAGGGCGGTCTGCGTAGGGCGTCATGGTCGAAGGGTATGGCCCGCCTCAGCGCCCGGCTCTTCCTTCAGCAGTTCCACGGCGTGTGGCAGCACGGGCAGGATGACGGCCAGGTTCTCCTGGGCGGCCCTGGGGCTGCCTGGCAGATTGACGATCAGGGTGCGCCCGCGTATGCCGCAGATGCCCCGGCTGAGCATGGCGTGGGGCGTCTTTTGCAGGCCCGCCGCGCGCATGGCCTCGGCCAGCCCCGGCGCTTCCCGCTCGATGACGGCGCGTGTGGCCTCTGGCGTGTTGTCGCGCGGGGCCAGGCCCGTGCCGCCGGTGGTCAGGATCAGGTCCAGCTCGCCCCCGTCGCACCAGGCGATCAGCGTGCTGCTGATCACCTCCAGGTCGTCGGGGATCACTTCCGTGCGTATTCCCGTCGCTCCCAGTTCCCCGGCCACGAGTTCAGCGAGCAGTGGGCCGCTGGCATCAGGCCGCTCGCCCCGTGCGCTGCGGTCGCTGATGGTGAGAATCCCTACGCGCATGATACCCATCCCCTGCCTGTAAAAGAGCGGGGCCTGCCTGCCGGCAGCGCCCCGCCAGTGATTGTTACCCTGGGCCGCTATCAGGCCCCGTTGTCGTCCGAGACAAAGACCTGCCAGGGGCCGTGCATCCCGTCCTCAGTGACGCCATAATACACCCGCAGCCCCTCTGGCGTCCGCTGAACCAGGTCGTAGCGGACGGTTCCGCCGCGCTTGTGGCGCTTCCACAGCCCCACATTGTTGTGCCAGTTGACTTGGTCGGGGTCCACCGGATTTTTTTCTTTCTCGGTGATGGCGTAGTGCCACAGCCGCCGCGCCGATGAGCGCGTGACATTCTTGACGATGTTGCCGTTGCGCAGGTCGCGCATGATGTGGTAGAGCTTGCCCTTGCGCTGCTCCGTCCCCACGATCTCCACCCCCGTTTTAGGGGCCGTCGGCTCCTGCGAGGTGGCAGCAGGGGGTGGTTCGGGGGATTGGGGCGCAGCAGTTGGGGCGGCCTGGTCGGGTGGCAAGTCTTCCAGGTCTTCGCTCTTGTTCTCCATCACCAGGCGCACGATCTCGTCGCGCACGGCCAGCGTGGTTTCCGCCTCGTCGCGCACATAAATCTTGTTGTCATCGATGGCGTAGGGCGGGTCTTCCCCTTTGGGGACCTGCACACGGATGATGCTTTTGTTCTGTGTGGATTGCACATCGATGTCCACATCCAGCGGTGGGGTGATCCGTTGTTCGATCTCTACGTTCAACGTTTCAATCGTTTTGTTCACGTCCTGCACGCCGACGGGTTTGCGGGCGGGGTCGGCGCTCACCCCGATGTAGATCATGCCGCCGTTGGTGTTGGCCATGGCGCAGATATCGGCCACAATGGCGTAGAGGTGGCCGCCGCGCCGGGTGGCCTGCTCGTGAAAGGACTGCACGATGCTCGGTCCCTCGTCGCGCGCGGCCTGGATGAAATCGTATGGCTCGCGGTTGATGGCATAGGGGCGCGTGCGGGCGAAGTCGTTGCCCTGGAACATCTCCCGGAGCGCGGCAAAGCTGGGTTCGGGCAGCAGCACCTCGGTCACGCGGTCGCCGACGCCCAGGTTTTGATGCCTGCCGGAGCTGGGATCGGCATTGATGCGGTGGGCGTCTGATCCCTGGATGCAACGCATGCGGCGAGGATATTCCGGCTTGCTGCCGTCGAAAAAGCGCGCGGTAGAGCCGCGCCCGCGCCGCTCCAGGTCGGTGACCTCCAGGGCATGCAGGTTGGGGTCCTGGGTATAGGCGATTTTGGTCTGGCCGCCGAAGTCGAAGCCGCGCATGGCCACGCCGTGGCTTGAATTGGCGTGAGCGGCGATAACGATCCCCCCGGCTTCGTTGATGATCCGGTAGGCGGTCAGCACATCAGAGGACGCCCCAACGTTGGACGAGCCTCGGTCCAGCACCTCTGGCGGCACGTGCAGGCTGAGCAGGATATGCTCCAGCTCGCGGATGCCGATCTGTGGGGAGAAGATGCCCAGGATGTGAAAGCCAAAGGTGGCGGTGAACTCAAACCCCGGCAGCACCAGGATTTTGTCCAGCAGGCGGCGATATTCAGCCAGCCGTCGCTGCTCCTCTGGCGTGGCGCGGCCCAATTCTGCCAGGAAGCGCAGCTTTTCGATCTCATCCATCATCGCCTTGTAGCCGCCCACCGTATTGTGGTCCGTAAAAGCGATGATGTCCAGGTTGCGGGCCTCCGCTTTGTGGAGGATGTCTAAATACCCGGCCTCGTGGTCCTGGTAATCGTCCGAGGCAGGGGTGTGGATATGCAGGTCCATGAGGAACCACTGCATTTTTTCGGTTCGTTTTTTTGCGGCCACCAGGCCTCTCTCCGTCGTGTATGGGTTGCGTTGGTCCCCGATTCGCCAAAAGGGTACATGGCCCGTGCCCGGCCTATAGCAGGCTGTTCAGCGTATCGGCCAGTGTACTGGGTTCCAACGGCTTAATCAAAAACATGGATGCCCCGGCGCGCCGGGCTTCGTCGGCGACGTTAAGCCCGGAGACCAAAATGATGGGCGCATCCGCAAAATCGGGGTCGGCACGGAGCGCGCGGATCACCTCCGGGCCTTCCACGTCGCTCAGGTTGTGATCGATCAGGAAAATATCGGGGCGCTCCCGGCGGGCCACCGGCAGGACATCACTCCCCCGCGCTACCAGCGTCACTTCAAAGCCATCCATGGATAGCAGAGTCTCCAGCAGTGTGACCGTCGTTCGGTCGTCGTCGACAATCATTACCCGTGCCAAGTCATCATCTCCCTGCTGAACGCTGAACTAGCGGAATACGCTCTATACATCGCTTTTTGCCGTGGGGCTTCTGTTTCAGGTGGAGACGTGTTCTGGTTCTGCTACCTTGCTCTCCGCCGGAACCAGCGCTGCTTCCAACACGTCATCCAGGTGATCGACCAGGACAAAGTGCAGGGTGTCGCGAACTTCGGGCGGCAGGTCGTCCAGGTCCTGCTCATTGCGCCGGGGCAGAATGACTGTATCCAACCCGGCCCGATGTGCGGCCAGCACCTTGTCCTTTATGCCACCCACTGGCAGCACCTTCCCGGTCAGCGTGATCTCTCCGGTCATGGCGATGTTGGGCCGCACCGGGCGCTGGGTGAGCAGCGAGGCCAGGGCGGTGACCATAGTGACGCCCGCAGAAGGCCCATCTTTGGGCACGGCCCCTGCCGGAACGTGCAGGTGGATGTCGTGTTTGTCGAAGAAGTCTTCGGGCAGGCCAAGCTGGGAGGCCCTGGAGCGGATGTAGCTCAGTGCCGCGCGGGCGCTCTCCTGCATCACGTCCCCCAACTGGCCGGTAAGCTGAAAGACTTTGTTCCCCGGCATCGCTGTGGCCTCTACGAACAGGATGTCGCCGCCCTGGGGCGTCCAGGCCAGCCCTGTGGCGACGCCGGGCTGCTCGGTGCGGTCTTGAAGCTCGGTCTGATAGGTGAAATATGGTTTGCCGAGCAACTCGCGAATCTTCTCTTTGTCCACAACGTGCTCGGCGCTGCCGTTTTGCTCTGCGCTCTCTGCGATGCCGGTTGCGATCTTGCGAGCCACCCGACCGATCTGCCGTTCCAGCTCACGGACGCCTGCCTCTCGGGTGTAGTTGCGGACGATCTCCACCAGCGCCTCCTCTGTGAAGCGGATTTCGTCCGGGTGCAGGCCGTTCTCCTGTATCTGGCGCGGGACCAGGTACTGGAGGGCGATCTGCACCTTTTCCTGTTCCGTGTAACCGCTCAGCCTGATGATCTCCATGCGGTCGCGCAGGGGGCCGGGGATGGGTTCAAGCTCGTTGGCCGTGGTGATGAAAAGCACCTCAGAGAGGTCGAAGGCGACATCCAGATAGTGGTCGCGGAACTCGTGGTTCTGCTCCGGGTCCAGCACCTCCAGCAAAGCGGAGGCAGGGTCTCCACGGAAGTCCCGCCCCATTTTGTCCACCTCGTCCAGCATGATCACCGGGTTGCGACTCTCGATGCGGCGCAGCGTCTGGATGATGCGTCCGGGCATGGCTCCGATGTACGTCCGGCGGAAGCCGCGTATCTCGGCTTCGTCGCGCACACCGCCCAGGCTCATACGGGTGAATTTGCGGCCCATCGCCCGCGCGATGGAAGCCCCGAGGGAGGTCTTGCCGACGCCGGGCGGCCCCACGAAGCACAGAATCGCGCCCTCACGCTCGCGGCGGATGTAGTCTCCCTGCTCTGCTTTGCGCTCTTCCAGCTCTTCGGCGCGCTCTGCGCGCAGCTTGCGCACGGCCAGGAATTCCAGGATGCGCTCCTTAACGTCCTCCAGGCCGTAGTGATCCGCGTCGAGCACGGCGCGGGCGTGCGCGATGTCCAGGTTGTCCTCGGTGCGTTTGTTCCACGGCAGGCTGACCAGCCAGTCCAGGTAAGTGCGGATCACGCCGTACTCCGCCGCAGCCGTCGGCAGCTTGGCCAGACGGTCAAGCTCCCGGCGCGCCTCTTTTTCCGCTTCCTCTGGCATCCCGGCCTGTTCGATTCTGGCCCGGAACTCCTCGATCTCGACCTGCTGCTCGTCCGCCTCGCCCAACTCGCGCTGGATGGCTTTGAGCTGCTCGCGCAGGAAGTACTCGCGCTGCACCTTCTCCATCTCGGACTGGGCTTCGGTCTGGATTTTGCGGCCCAGCTCCAGCACTTCCAGCTCTTTGTTGAGCAGGGTCATCAGGTGATGCTGTTTGTCCGTTACCCTGTCCAGCTCCAGGATTTTCTGGCTGTCCTCCAGATCAATGCGGATGTACGTGGCGATGGCGTAGACAAGCTGGAGCGGATCGTCAATGTTCAGGGTGGAGGCGATCAGCTCCCCCGGTATGCTGGGGACCAGCTCCGCCAGCCGCGAGAACTGGTCGACAATGTTGCGGGTGAGGGCCTCCACCTCAATATTCTCTTCCGTCACCTCCGGATGCCGCCGCACCCTGGCCACCAGGTACGGCTCCGTAGCCACATATTCCTCGATCTGGATGCGGGCCAGGCCCTGCACCAGCAGGCGAATTGTGCCATCGGGGGCGCGGAAGAGCCGATGCACGGTGGCGACGGTCCCTATCCGGTAGATCTCGTCAGGGCCGGGCAGCTCGTTGCTGGGATCATGGGCGGCGACCAGCCCGATCAGGCGCTCTTCCTTGGCGACCACGTCGTCGATGAGGCGGATCGAGCGCGGCTGGCCCACGGTCAGGGGGATGGCCGTGTAAGGGTAGACGACGACTCCCCGCAGGGGCAGGATCGGCAGGGCCTCTGGAATGTGGAGCGAGTCTTGCTCCTCGTCGGACTTCTCTTCTGCTTTGACGTCGATATGTTGATCCTCTTCGCTATGGCTGACGGAGGGGTTGATTTCCTGCTCTTCTGTTCCTTCTGGGGTGTGTTTCTCTTCGGTCATAGGGTTGATTGTACTACGCTTCATTTTCCAGTGCTGACATTAATGATATGCACGTGTTGTTCTTGGGCTTTCGGCAGTTCTATACGCAGCAGGCCGTCGCGGTAAGTTGCCACCACCTGTTCTCGCTGCACCTTCCAGGGAAGGTATACATAGGTGCGGAACTCTCCACGGGCGATCTCCATCTGGTGGTAGGCCACTGCCTGTGGCTCGATAATCTGCCTGCGCATGCCACTCACGATCAGACGGCGGTCTTGAAGCACGATGCGGAAGTCGCTGTCTTTCATCCCGGCGATTTCAATCAGAATGACCAGCCGGTCTTCCTGTTCATAGACATCGGTGGGTGGCCGCCAGACTGAAGAATGCCTGACGACGATCCGTTGCCAGAAGGTGTGGCCTACAAAGAGGTCGGTCTCTTGCACAGCACTTTTGCTCTTGTTGGATACTTCATCAGACATGCTGTTTCTCGTAAGCTGTTATGGTGACAATTTACCGTGTAGATTCTACCACAGCCCGGCGGTGCGCTCAATTAGCGGAACGCAAGAATCATGCCGGCCAGTGAGCACGTGCAGGGTTACTGTTTTGTAAGGAGACGAGTAAACCCAATGCCAGGAAAGCCCAGGGCAGCGGGCGGCGCTTTTGGTGATTGACAAAGGCCGTTTCGCTGTGTCATAATCCTTGCAGAGCTTCGGCTGGCAGCCTCCCTGGTGGCTGCCCACACAACTTGCCATCCCAAACAGAGAGGAGGTGGTGCCGATGGATAACTGTAGTAGCAGTACCTTAACTCGCGTCGTGGCGCCCCTCCTCCGTATGCTGGAATAGGCGTCACGACGCCCCTACAAAAGGTCTCTGTCCTCGGATGGGGGCCTTTTGGTTTGTGTCAGAGTGTGCGCGATTGACCATAAATCCCCTCCCCCTGGGCAAACTGCCTCATGACTTACTGGCCTCTCTGCTCAATGCATTGCCCCAGGACCCCCAGGTAGTGGTTGGCCCTCGCGTGGGCGAGGACGCAGCGGTGATTGATTGGGCCGGTGGCTACCTGGTCGTCAAAACCGACCCGATCACGTTCGCCACCGATCAGATCGGCTGGTATGCCGTGCAGGTCAACGCCAACGACCTGGCCACAACCGGCGCTACGCCGCGCTGGTTTATGGCTACGGTGCTGTTGCCGGGTGGGCGGGCAGACGCTGCCATGGCCGAGCGCATCTTCCACCAGATCGTCGATGCCTGTCAGGAGCTGGATATCGCGTTGATCGGCGGGCACACCGAGATCACGCACGGCCTGGATCGTCCGATTGTTGTGGGGATGCTCCTGGGCGAAGTGGCCAGGGACAGGCTGGTGACGACCGGCGGGGCGCAGCCGGGCGATGCGGTGCTGCTCACCAAGGGGATACCGATTGAGGCGACGGCCATCATTGCGCGGGAAAAACGCCAGGAACTGCTGCCCCATTTCGAGGCCTCCCTGCTTGACCGGGCAGCGGCCTATCTGGTTGATCCGGGCATCAGCGTGTTGCGCGATGCCCGGCTGGCCGTGCGGGCGGGTGGGGTGACCAGCATGCACGACCCGACCGAAGGGGGGCTGGCAACGGCGCTGTGGGAACTGGCGGAGGCCAGCGGTCACACGGTCGAGGTGACGGCCTCTGGCTGGCCCATACGGCCTGAAGGGCGTTTGCTCTGCGCCTTTTACGGGCTTGATCCCCTGGGTGCCATTGCCTCCGGCGCGCTGTTGCTGACGGTTCGACCGGATGCGGTGGATGGAGTGATGGATGCGCTCGCCGGGGCTGGCATTGATGTTTACCGGCTGGGGCATATGCGGCAGGGAGGGGCACAGGTGCTCACTGGGGAAGGGCTTCTGCCGAGGCCGGCGCGTGACGAGATCGCGCGGCTCTTTGAATGATCGGGTCGCCTTGCCCTGGCCATTGCACTTTACAGTTTGGGCCAAACGTGGTATAAACAACCTCAACCTGCCGTGTCCGTGATGCCGCACCCACGTTTTGAGCCAACACTCATAAACGAGGGGGTCCACCTCTGAGGTTCGAAGCGTTAGGCCACGGCCAAGGCTGAGGTCTCAGGCGGACACCCACCTGCGAAAGCAGGTTCAAAACAGGCAGCACACGGCATGGCGGGTAGCCTTTTGATCGGCGATACACCTCTGGAGCCGCCAGGGGTGTATTTTATTTCCCTTCCTGCCCACCTCGCTGTTGTCGCCTGCTCATGGGCGTATGTGACCGTCTCCCACGATGATCCACTTGTAGGTGGTCAGCTCCTCCAGGGCCATGGGGCCGCGAGCGTGTAGTTTTTGGGTGCTGATGGCTACCTCTGCCCCCAACCCCAGTTGACCGCCATCCGTGAAGCGCGTCGAGGCGTTGACGTAGACTGCCGCCGAGTCGACTTCGTTCAGAAAGCGCTCCATGGCGGCGGGGTCGCGGGTCAGGATGCCGTCGGAGTGGCCCGTGCTATGCGCCTGGATGTGCGCGATAGCTTCGTCCAGGTCCCGCACCACCCGGATGCCCAGAATCAAGGCCAGCCACTCGGTATCCCAGTCCCCTGCGCCTGCTGGCTGAACGTGGTCGTTGGCGCTCAGCAGGGAGGCCGCGCGTGCGTCCACGCGGAACTGGACGCCGTCCTCGGCCAGCCGCCCCACCACCTGTGGCACGAATTGCGCCGCGATGGATTCCTGCACCAGCAGGGTATCCAGAGCGTTACAGACGGTGGGGCGCTGCACTTTGGCGTTGTGCACCACCTGGAGGGCGGCTGGCAGGTCTGCCGTCTCATCGACGTAGAGGTGGCAGATGCCAATGCCGCCTGTGATCACCGGGATCGTGCTGTTCTCCCGGCAGAACTGGTGGAGCGCATTGCCGCCGCGCGGGATGATCATGTCCACGTAGTCGCTCAGGCGCAGCAACTCCTTCACATAGCGGCGGTCGGTGTCCCGGATGAGCTGGACGGCGTCCGCAGGCAGGCCCACGGACTCCAGCGCCGTGCGGATAGCATCCACCAGGGCGATGTTGCTGCGCAGGGTCTCGGAGCCGCCGCGCAGGATGACGGCGTTGCCCGCCTTGAGCGCCAGCGCGGCCACGTCCACGGTCACGTTGGGCCTGGCCTCGTAGATGACCCCCAGCACGCCCAGCGGCACGCGCCGCTTGCGGACCCGCAGGCCGTTGGGCAGGGTGCGCACGTCGAACTCGCGGCCCACCGGGTCTGGTAGCTCAGCCACGTGGCGGACGTCTGCTGTGATGCCCGCCAGCCGCCCCTGGAGGTTGAGCCGGTCGAGCAGGGCGGGAGTCAGCCCGGCGGCGCGCCCATCCTCCAGGTCGGCGGCGTTGGCTTCCAGGATGGCCGCCTGGTGGGCATCGATGGTGTCGGCGATGGCCAGCAGCGCTGCATTCTTGGCTGCCGTGTCGTAGAGTCGGAGGGTTATTGCTGCCGCCCTGGCCTGCTGGCCGATGGCTTGCATGTCGATTGCCACGTCGTCTCCTCCCTGGGCGCTAAATGATGACCATGTTATCGCGATGCACGGCCTCGTCCCCGTAGGTGTAGCCGAGGACTTCGATGATCTCCTGTGAGCGGCGTCCGCAAAGCTGCGCCAGTTCCAGGCTGGTGTAGTTGGTCAGGCCCTGCGCCAGCGACCGCTGGCCGGAGTCTACAATCCGCACGATGGCCCCACGCTCGAAGTCGCCCTGTACCGCTCGGACGCCCACCGGCAGCAGGCTGGCCCCGTTTTCCCGCAGGACGCGCGCCGCGCCCTCGTCGACTTGCAGAGTCCCCTGGGGACGCTCCGCCAGCAGCCAGCGCTTGCGGCTTTCCAGGTGATTGCTTGCTGGCAGGAAGGTGGTCCCTACGCGCTCTCCCTGTACCACGCGCAGCAACACGTCCGGCAGCCGTCCATGGGCGATCACGGTGCGTGTCCCGCTGCGCACGGCAAGCTGGGCCGCCTGCAACTTGGTGACCATCCCTCCTGTCCCCAGGTGATTGGTCGTTCCCCCTGCCAGTTTCCAGATGTGCTCGTCGATGTCCCTGACTTCCGGGATCAGGCGGGCGTCTGGGTGAAGGTGGGGGTTGCGGTCATAGAGGCCCTCCTGATCGGTCAGCAGGATCAGGAGATCGGCGTCCAGCAGGGCGGCGATCTGGGCAGAGAGGTTGTCGTTGTCGCCGACCTTGATCTCCTCCACAGCGACCGTGTCGTTCTCGTTGACGATGGGGACGATGCCGTAGTCGAGCAGCGTGCTCAAGGTGTTGCGGGCGTTCAGGTAGCGCGTGCGGTGGGAGAAGTCGTCATGGGTGAGCAGGACCTGCCCGATGTGCACATCGTAGAGGCCGAAGAGAGTGCTGTAGACCTGCATCAGGTAACCCTGGCCGACCGCGCAGAGCATCTGCTTGGCCGGTAAGTGGTTGGGCAGGTCCGGGTCTGCCAGCAACTCGCGCCCGGCGGCCATGGCTCCGGAAGAGACCAGCACAATACGGTGCTTTTCCCGCTGCAGCATCATGACCTGCCGGATGAGTTCCAGCATGTGAGGGCGGGAAAGGCGTGCCGTGCCGCCGGTCAGGGTGCTGGTCCCCAACTTGACCACGATGGTTTGCGGCGTGCGTCTGTCGTTCATACTGTGATCATACCCCGAATGGCCGGGGAATCTAAGGTCATTCTGACAAAAACGCTCGGTTTCTTTGCTCAAATCGTGGTATAATAAGTGCACAAATTGGGGGGATGACAGGCATCGACGGGGAGGGATGGAGGACGCACGGCAAGCCGAGCGGCGCTAACTCGCAAAACTGGCGCAACCCAACAAGTGCCAACCGCACTTACCAACCCGCTATGGCGATGGCCGCATAAGCGGCGCTGAGCTGTAGCCGCTTACCGCACAGGTAAGCCGTCCGCCCCCACCGTCCCTGGCCGGTGGGCCAGGCGGGCGAGACCAAAGCCAGGGTGCGCGCCTGTGAGGCCGATAAACAGGCGCTAAGACCATCGGCTGGCCGGTGGCGAGACCCTGCTGGTCGGGGCTGCTGCTGGCGAGAGGCAAAAGACCGGCTAAGCTTGTAGAAGTGCGTGCTCGGCCTCTTCGGACCCGGGTTCGATTCCCGGCATCTCCACC
>FWPU01007597.1_pt1 | contig 19779 bp, 17 predicted proteins | sample 2228361 | NCBI WGS metagenome assembly FWPU01 (sample SAMEA103939777, study PRJEB20133) | metagenome
ATCTGCAAGAGCACTCGTTGCGCTAGGCTTGTCGCTCATCGCTGTCACCCCGCCGCGGAAACCGAGCCTGTACGCGCCGCGCGGCGAAAGCCTTGAGCCAAGTCAAGGGCGGCACCGGACGCCAAGATTAATTGGAGACGTGCCGGGCATGCGGTCCCAATGTTTGGGACGCCAAGCCTCCACCGCTTGCCGCCGGTCAGGGACACGCAATGGATTGGAACGTCGTTGTCACCATCTACCAGAACAGCTTTCGCCGTGTGCTCAAGGCGCTTGAGCGGCTCGGGCCCACCGAGGCGAGCCCCTATCACAACGTCTTGGTGATGAAGGCTGACGACCCGATAGGTCTGCTTGCCGCCATCGAGCAACAGACGGAACAGGATACCGCGTTATACGATGCGATCTCGCGCGTGGCCCCGGCAATGCGCACCTTCAACTTTCACACCGCAGACGAGTTTCGGAAGAGTGCGAAATCAATCCTGCTCGAATGGGTACCTCAGCTCACAGGGCGATCCTTTCATGTCCGCGTGCATCGGCGCAGGGCAGCGGGCGATTTGCGACCGTCGGAGGCAGAGCGCTTTTTCGATGACGCCATCTTGGCGGCAACCGCGGGGGCGGAAGGGCCATGCAGAATTTCGTTTGCCAAGCCAGATGCCGTCATCGCGATAGACGTGATCGATGATCGCACCGGCGTGGCCCTGTGGAGCCGCGAAGACCTCGAGCGCCACCGCTTGTTGCGGCCCGACTAACTGGGCGTCGCTGATTCGGCCGTAGGTTCTTCGTGGCGCGCGGCAGGAGCGGTGGCGAAGGTTGAGTTGGATCAAAGACGTCGATCGAGCAGCACGCTATCTATGCGCCAAATCGAGGGAGTCGCTCTTTGCCCCGCATTTCGAGCCGTCGCAAGCGCGCAAAACCCGGCAGCCGGGGCGGCGGCCGGTTCTTCCACATCGAAGTAAGACCTTCAGCGCAGTTCGTCGCGTTTCGCGTGCAGGATGTCGGCTCGCGCGGCGGCGTCGAGCGCGTTGCCGGCCAGCGCGCGGACGGCTCGTGGGACACGGCCAAATGGCTGGTGGAAAAGAGCCATGCGCACTTGGAACGCGGCCGACTGGTAGCGGATAGCGCAGAGGCGGAGAAGCTCCTCAAGAGTCTTGGCTCCGCACCGGTCCATGCGGGCGGTGACCGCTTCCGCGCCGAGCCGCGGCGAGATGTCCCCAAGCATGAAGAACCCACCCGGGCACTGCGCCAGGCGCGACTTGCCAACACCAGGAAAGCGCAAGCCGCGCAGAGGCGGCGTCGTAAACTTGGCCGATAAATTCGCCAAGCTGCGATAATCTGGCCTTCAAGGTCTCACCGCGCTCCGCGTCCTGGCATCTCAGAGCCGAGCCTCTTCTGCCACCGCGAGTCGGGCCTTGGCAGACCGACGGCGATTCAACAGCCTCCGCAGCTCAGCGAGAGACCGGGTGTTGATCACATCATCGGCAGTCAGCCAGCCTCGGCGCGCCTGATCGACCCCGAAACGCATATATTCGAATGCATTGACAGAGTGGGCGTCGGTCGAGATGGCGACCTTGACGCCATTCGTCTTCGCGGCGTGGGCGTGGATGTCGTTCAGATCGAGTCGGTCCGGTTCGGCATTGATCTCGAGACAACAGCCGAGATCGCGAGCAGCGGAAATCACGCGATCCATGTCGATCTCATAGGGTTCGCGTTGGCCGATCAACCTGCCGGTCGGATGGGCGAGAATGGAGACGTGAGAATTCTGCATTGCGCGGATGACGCGCTGCGTCTGCGACTCCCGCGGCAAGTCGAAATGCGAATGAACGGCCGCCACTACCACGTCCAGCTGAGACAGGATCGCATCCGGCAGATCGAGGCGGCCGTCCTTGAGGATGTCGACCTCGATTCCCTTGAGGATGGTGAAGCCGCGGAGTCTTTCGTTCAGGCGGTCGATTTCGCGAATCTGCCGCGACAGCCGCGCCGGATCGAGACCGTGGGCCATGGCAACGCGGCGGCTGTGGTCGGTCAGTGCCATGTAACGGTAGCCGCGCGCCTGCGCGGCGGCGGCCATCGCCTCGATTTTCTCAGTGCCATCGGTCCAGTCGGAGTGGACGTGCAGGTCGCCACGGATATCGGCGAGCGTTACGAGCTCCGGGAGCCGATGCGCCCTCGCGAGCGCAATCTCGCCGCGGTCTTCGCGCAATTCCGGAGGGATGAACGAAAGCCCCAGCTTGTCATAGATCTCTTCCTCGGTCGCGCCGGCAATTCGTCGCTTGCCGGCGTAAAGTCCATATTCGTTGAGCTTCCATTTGTGCTCGTTGGCCAAAGAGCGCAGGGCGATGTTGTGCGCCTTCGACCCGGTGAAATACAGCAGCGCCGCGCCATAACTGCGTTCCGGCACAACACGAACGTCCACCTGCAGTCCGGAACGCAGCACGACAGTCGTGCGCGTGGCACCGTGCGCTAGCGTTGCGGCGACATTCTCATAGCGGACAAGCCTGTCGCCGACCGCAGAACCATCTGCGGCAGTCACCAGCACGTCGAGATCGCCGACAGTATCGCGGCGGCGACGATAGCTGCCTGCCACCACCACGCGACCGCAGTCCCGCAGAAAGTTTACCAGCGCCTCAGCTTCTTGTTCCGCAACCGCAAGTTTGAAGCGCTTTTCGCCGCGCGGCCTTGCGAGGGCGTCAGCGAGCTTTTTCTCCATGACAGGGCCGAAACCGCGCAGCCTGCGCAGCCGGCCGGCTTTGATCGCGTCCTGCAGATCGGCGAGGGTGCGGACTTTCAGCCGGTCGTAGAGCAATTTGATCCGCTTTGGACCGAGTCCGGGCAACGAGGCGATGTCGCCCAACTCGCCGGGAAGCCTTTTCTTCAGTTGCTCCAGCAGGGCAAACTGCCCGGTCTTCACAATGTCGGCAATTTTGCCGGCGAGATCCTTTCCGATTCCGGGTAATTCCGACAGGTCGGTGCCATCGGAGAGCATTGTCTCGATGCTCCGTGGCAGACCCTCGATGGTGCGCGCCGCGCGGCGGTAAGCACGCACGCGAAAGGGGTTCTCGCCCTGAATTTCGAGCAGCTCGGCGGCCTGATCGAACATGGCCGCAATCTCCGCGTTCTGCACCGGCATCGCAACTTGCTCCCGGATCCGGTTCGGCGGCGGTGAAATATCGCACGATCATGCGGGGATGCCTTTTGATCCAGATCAGACGCCCTTGCGGCATTTCTGATAGCTCGTGTGTCGAACCCTTCGCCTCGGGCTGTATTACCGGGGAGGCAACCAGCGAACTTGACAGACCGAAACATCGAGGTGCCGGCCGCGCGGGCGGCAGGTCTTATTCTGAATGCCAATTTGCCCCGTTTTCTGGAAGATGGCGGCGGTTAGGTTGTAATTTTGCGACGGCGACCGCGAGGCGGCGCTTCGCGCCGAAATCGAACAATGCAAGAGTTCAACGCCGACATATCTCGACACGTCTGGGAGACGAAATATCGCTACACGGACGGCGTCAAAGCGGAGCCGTCCATCGCCGCAACCTGGCGACGAATTGCGCGCGCACTGGCGGCCGTCGAGACCAACGACCAAGCGATCTGGGAAGAGCGCTTCTTCGATATCTTGCGCGACTTCAAGTTCCTTCCGGGAGGCCGCATTCAGGCCGGCGCGGGCACGGCGCGCCAGGTGACGCTGTTCAACTGCTTCGTCATGGGCACGGTCGAGGACTCGATGCCCGGGATTTTCCGCGCGCTGCAGGAGAGCGCGATTACGATGCAACAGGGTGGCGGGATCGGCATCGACTTTTCAACGCTGCGGCCGCGCGGCACGCGCGCCAAAGCGGCAGGCAACATTGCCTCCGGTCCCGTCTCCTTCATGCACATCTGGGACGCGATGTGCGGCACCGTTCTGTCCACGGGCGCCCGCCGCGGCGCCATGATGGCGACGCTGCGCTGCGATCACCCGGACATTGAGGAATTCATCGCCGCCAAGCGGGAACCCGGACAGTTGCGACGGTTCAACCTTTCGGTGCTGGCGACCGATGCCTTCATGGCTGCGGTGCGCCGCGACATGGAATGGCCGCTGGTGTTTCCGAGCCACGCGCTCGATCCCGGCGGCGAGGTTGTGCATCGTGAATGGTCCGGGGCACCGGGCGTCGTCCCCTGCCGTATCCTGCGCCGGGTGCCGGCGCGGGCCCTTTGGAACCGGATTCTCCAGGCCGCCTACGACTGCGCCGAGCCCGGCATCCTGTTCATCGACCGGATCAACAAGTCAAACAATCTCCAATATCGCGAACGAATCAGCGCGGCCAATCCCTGCGGAGAGATCCCACTACCTCCGTATGGCGCGTGCAATCTCGGATCGCTGAACCTGACGCGCTTTGTGATCTCGCCGTTCACTCCGCATGCACGGATTGATAACGATCGGCTTGCGGACACCGCAATGCGCGCGGTGCGGCTGCTCGACAACGTGATCGACGCGTCACGATTTCCGTTACCGCAGCAGGCTGAAAACGCCCGCGGCACGCGGCGAATCGGCCTCGGAATCACCGGTTTGGGGGATGCGCTGGTGATGCTGGGGCTGCGTTATGGCAGCGAGCGGTCGCTGCAAGCGGCGGCCGACACCATGCGCCTGATCTGCCACTCCGCCTACCGGGCCTCCATCGCGCTCGCCCGAGAAAAGGGCAGCTTTCCGTATTTCCAGCGGGATCAATATCTGCGGAGCGCTTTCATCCGCAGCTTGCCCGAGGACATACAGAGGGGAATTGCAAGTGACGGGATTCGCAACAGCCATCTTATCGCGATCGCGCCTACCGGGACCATCAGCCTGTTGGCCGGAAACATATCGAGCGGCCTCGAGCCGATTTTTGACGCTTGCTATACGCGCAGGGTCCTCGCCGAGGACGGAACGCAGAAAGAGTTCAATCTCACGGACTATGCAATCGGCCTTTGGTGGTCACGCTCCGGCGCCAGCGCCGGGCGGCCGAGCCAGTTCGTAACCGCGACCGAGCTTCCCCCGCGCGCCCATCTCGAAATGCAGGCCGCCCTGCAACCGTTCGTCGACAATTCGATCTCGAAAACGATCAATGTTCCTGAGAACTTCCCGTTCGACGAATTCAAGCAGATCTATGATGCGGCATACGATTTGAACCTGAAAGGTTGCACCACGTTCCGACCAAACCCTGTGACGGGGGCGATCTTGCGTGAAGAGGCGGCCGGACCCGAGGCACCGCATTGTTGTGCGCCGGAGCGGGAGGCGGACTGAATCACGGCACGCAAGCGCCGGTGAAGACCGCTTCCACCTCTTCAATGAGGCGATCCTCCTTCCCCAGATAGCGCGGCGAAAAATGGAACGGCTCAATCCGGCGAACACCGGCCGCGCGTGCTATTTCGCCGGCGGCAACCGTGGTCAGATGCGCACGTTCGGCGGCCAGGGCGCCGTCCGCCGCCGCGAAAGCCGTTTCGATGAACAGCAAATCGGCGTTCTGCACGAGCCGAATGATCGCTTGCCGGTTGGCCGGCGTATCCGAAGCGTCGGTCACGTAACCGATCTTCTGCCCTGGCGTCACCGTCACGGCGCGACGCAGTTCGCCAAGGCACATGGTGCTTCCGTTGCCGATCTGGATGGGAGCGTCGTCCGGCGCGTTCTCGATCACTGCCGCTTTGAGTCGGCGCAGCCACGGGCCCACCGGCAGGCCCAGTTCCGCCAAACGGTTTTTCCAGACGTTGACATGAGCGCTTTCCTGGACCGCGAATGCAAGACAAGGAGTGCGGTGTTCGAGAATGGCGGTAGAGACCCGGAATAGGGGCTCGCTGTAAAGTTGACTTTCGATCAGCGGCGCCTCTCCAACAGCTTCAACCGCAAAGGCGTTCTGCAAGCGGAAGCGAGCGGTTCTTATTTCAAGCGCGGAGACAACCTCGGTGACGAAAATTACCAAATCGCGGGAAAAGCGGCCGGCAAGATTCCACCGATAGGCGCGCAGCTTATGCTGAACATGATCGATGAACCCCTCCGGTCCGTAAAGCTTGATCGTCTTCGGCCGGCCAACCAGTATCCTGAGCAGATGGTCGAATCCGATGAAATGATCAATGTGCGCGTGAGAAACGAAAACCTGCTCCAGGCGATGTATCTTGCGCGCCGACAAGCCCGAAATGTTCCCTAGATCAAACAGGATTGCCCGCCTCTCGAACAGTGTTTCGACGTAGAGCGCCGGATCTCCGGTTCGACCATTGATCAGAGTTGGGTGCAGAATCGGTCGCATGAATGCTTGGCACCGGCAAATGCCACATCGTGGACTCAACACGGCCGGGTATCAACGGCCGGGTATCAATCGTGCAACGCCGGAAAAGTCGCGTTCAATGTTGGTTGACGCCTGAGGCACGGCTATCGACCCAAGCGCCGCGGCGCGTAGGTCAAGCCGAGAGCTTGGCCTCATACAGCCCCTTGGCGAGGTGGTCATGCAGGTCGGCATCCTCCAAGATCGTCGCGGTCACCGTCTCGTCACCGAGGGATTCAGCCTCGGCCAGACCGCGTTGCCATCTGTTGGCGGCGAGATGGCCTTGGCCGATCCGCATGAGAGCATAGATCTCGCGTCGCGCCGGCTCGGACAAGGCGGTAATGGCCTTGTGCAGCGCGTCCGCCGGCGGGTCATCGGCGGATAGCGGCTCATATCCCAGAGATGCTGTCGGGTTGTGTTCTCCACGCGCCGGCATGTATTCGATTAAAGCGTTTTCCCTAACGTGACCAAGGCGCGAGTCGCGTTGCGCCCGCGCCGCCTTCGCGAGAAGAGCGATGAAGCGAACCTGAGCAACGTGCAGGTCTTTGAGCATTGCTGTGCCGAAGCGGTTTTAGATGTGGAAATCTGCCACACGATTACCGATCATTCGGCCGCCGGAGCGCCGGCGGACGTTTGCGGGATCAAGACACCTTTCGACAGTTGTCAACGATGATGCGCCGAGACGGCTCGCAGAATTTCGCCCGACAACTGCCGGCTCACTTTTTGCGAGATGTCGCCGAGCGACAGCATGCCGACGATGCCTCCGCTGCCATTAACCACCGGCAGCCGTCGTACCTTCTTTCTTTGCATCTTCCGGATCGCGCTTGCGATGTCCTCGTCCGGCGAGCAGGAAACCACGTTTCGCGTCATCACATCTTTCGCGGTCAACCGAGCAACGTTGCCGCTGTTGGCGAGCGCACGGCATGCGATGTCGCGATCGGTGACCATCCCGACGATCGCGCCATCGGCGCGTACCGGAACGGCGCCGATATCGTATTTCCGCATGCGCTTTGCGATCTCCCGTATCGGGGTGTCGGGCTCTACGCAGGTGATCCCTTTATGCATAACGTTCCTGACCTTCATGACCATCCTCCTTGTGCCGATTTTTCGGCACTCCGCGCACGATCCTGAATAACCTGGCGGCGACAAGATTTGTTGACGTGGATCAATACCTTTGGGCTCCCGGCGCCAGGCGGGCGCCAGGCGATATTCGGCCTGCTTCACTCAGGATGTTTCCGCCACGACCTCATCCAGGACTCTGGGCTGATTGCGGCATCGCCGCGAGCGTCCAGAGCACAAGCTCGGTGGCAGCCTGTTCAAATGCTTGGCCGAGACCGGACGCCGCCGCAGATGCGTTCATGGCCGCAACGGGCGCGGTACCCTGGAAAACCCGCGCCGCAAGAACCCGGCCGTCGATGCCGAGCAGCTTGACACCAAATTCGACTTCCGCGACGGGCGTTGCCGACGCGACCACGCGAAAATGGCGAATGTCGATCAGAAGCTGATGATCCGATGTCGGGCCATCGATCGATCGGCGCACGCGGACAAATTTGGCGTTTTCGAAGCCTTGGATCACCTTTGCCTGCACAAGCTTTGGCAGGTTGTCACTCCATCGCGCCTCGGCAAAAGTAGGAGTCTCGCCTCCATCCGAGCGCACCAGAATTCGCTGCGTGTCAAGCGCGAGAACTGCGGTCGGTTCGGGAACCGCGAGCTGAACGGCCGGCAACTTGTCGATTGCGGGAAAATTGCGCGGTGCCGGAAGATCGAAGATCGTCGGGCCTGCCTTCTCAGGGCCGCCGCCGGTCAGTCGCACAAGACCGGCAATGATTTGATCGATGCGATCAGAATTACGCGCCAGAGCTTGCGAAAATGTGTTGAGGTTTGCGATCGTGCCGCGCAGCGGCTCAGAATTCTCCGCTACCACCTTGTCGATGCGCCGGAGAACCTCGCGCGCGACCTGCATGGTGTCTTGCGTACTTGCGGGATCCGCGCTCAACACCGGCAATTCGTCGGCCGTTGCTTTCAGAGCGGGCGAAGTCGGGGAGCCGCCCCTGAGGGAGATTGAAGGCGCTCCCATCAATCCTTGGACTTCCACGCCAACCGATGTATCCGCCCGCACCGGCGTCGATCGTTCAACAAGGATCGTTGCGATAACCTGCCGCGGATTGTTGGCGTTAAGCTGGAGTCGCGTCACTTCGCCGACCCGCATGCCGTTGAACAGAACAGCCGAGCCTACCCGGAGTCCCGACACGGAATTTTCAAACTGAATTCGATAGGCCGCGCGTTCCGTCAAACCGCCCGTGGAATGCAGCCAATATACGAAGGCAAAGCCGCCAATGATGACCATGAGCACAAACAGGCCCATGAAAATGTATCGCGCTCCGGTTTCCATGGGTCGAACCTCAGATTGCTCGATGTTCAGGCTGATAGGCGGCGATGTGGGCGCGCTTGCCGCCAAAATAGCTCTTCACCCAGGGATGCTGGCAGGCCAGCATCGTCGGTATAGGACCGATTGCGGCGACTTTTCCATCCGCAAGCGCCGCGATGCGGTCGCAAACGGTATTGAGGCTGTCGAGGTCGTGCGTGTTCATGTAGACGGTCAAACCGAACGTGTGCTGCAGGGTCCTGATCAACTGGTCAAAATCCTCAGCCGCGATTGGATCCAGGCCGGAGGTCGGCTCGTCGAGAAAGACGATCTCCGGATCAAGTGCGAGGGCGCGTGCCAACGCCACGCGTTTGGTCATGCCTCCGGACAACTCGGCCGGCAATTTGTCGGCGTCTTCGACGCTCAATCCGACCATTTCAAGTTTCGCCAACGCCACTTCCCTCATCAGCCGTTCGGGCAGCCGCAAATATTCACGCATGGGGAACTGCACATTTTGCAGCACGGTCAGAGAGGAGAACAACGCGCCTTGCTGAAACAGCACTCCGCAGCGGCGTCCGATCGAGCGGATCTGTTGCGCTGTCGCCTGGTCAAAATCGACGCCCAGCACTTCGATCTTGCCCTGGCGCTTCGGAACCAGCCCGAGGATCGTCCGAAGTAGCACCGTCTTGCCGCCACCCGAGGCGCTGACGATGCCCAGGATCTCGCTCCTGCGCACGTCGAGCGACAACTGATTGAGCACGATCTGAGTGCCAAACCCGACCACCAGATCACGCACCCGAATTACGATGTCATCGTTGGCGACCGCCATCGGTCACATCCCGATTGAAGCAAAAAATATCGCGAAGACTCCATCCAGGACGATCACCAGGAAAATCGCCTTCACGACCGACGTGGTGGTCTGCAAACCGAGCGATTCGGCACTGCCTCTGACCTTCAGTCCTTCATCGCAGGCAACGGCGCCGATCACGAGCGCCATGAACGGAGCCTTGATCATGCCCACCTCAAAATGATCGATGGAAATGGCCTCTCTGAGGCGGGCAACGAAGACAGCGGGGCTCATGCCCCCATAAAGCCACGCAACCAGGCCGCCACCGTACAGCGCCGCCATCGAGCCGAGGAACGTCAGGATCGGCATCGCGCAAATCAGGGCGAAGACCCGCGGCAGGATCAGCACCTTGACGGGATCGAGCCCCATGGTGCGCAAAGCGTCGATTTCTTCGCGCATTTTCATCGAGCCGAGTTCGGCGGTGTAGGAACTGCCCGAGCGACCGGCAACCATGATCGCAACCAGCAAAACGCCGATCTCGCGCAGCACGAGAATTCCGACTAGGTCTACGACGTATTCGTCCGCGCCGAATTTCCTGAAATGGAAGATGCCCTGCTGCGCGATGATGCAGCCAATCAGGAACGTGATGAGCAAGATGATCGGCACCGCCTGCCAAGCGACGCGATCGAGGTGATGCACGGCAGATGTAAGCCGGAAGGTCCGCGGGTGGAACAGTGCGTAAACGAGCGCTTCTCCCAACGCGCCGAGCATCTGAACAAGTGTCAGAAGATCGGAAACGACGGATGCCGCTGTACGCCCGATCGCTTCTATGCGGGCGAGCAAGCCTGTTCCTTTTGCGCGAAATGGAAGGTTGCGACGATTGGTTTGCTGAACCTTCTCCAACACCCCGCGATAATGATCGGGAACTCCGACGACCCGGGGATCATGCCCGCGTCGCTTCGCGCCGCGCAGGAGGCGTTCGAGCAACCAAGCGCCAAAAGTGTCGAGCCTATCAATGTTCGAAATGTCGACCACCGTATTCCGCGCCGGAAGAGGTTCGCGCTCAAGAGTCTCGACGGCCCGCTGCAGCTCTGCGGCATCGACAGCAGTCCACGATCCCGCTGCCTTGATCTCCAGGCAGTCGCCTACGGTGGTCCAACTAAGACTTGGCTGCGTGCTCAAATCTTTTCGCCGACAAATTGCTGCGGCAAAAAGTTCGGCGGGCCAAAAGGATGCGCATTGATGTGAATCAATCCGGCATTGGCACGTCGGTCCGCTCACATCTGTGCGCGATAGGAAAGAAACTCGGACCTGCTCCGCATAGTTCCGGACGCGGGGCCGGGACGCCCTACAGGCGCAGGCGGGGGCGCGCCTTGCGCGGGGATGGGCCATCAGGGCGCGCCGGGCTGGCGCCCTGCGAACCGAGCTTGCGCTTCATCAAATTTTGAAGCGGGGCGATTGATTGCCGGTCACCACGCGCGAGCCCTGGGTTGATCTATATCAATGATGAGAGAAGAAGGTTTGGGCAAAAACCATTGCAGCGGGTGGCGCAGTCGTTGCGTGGAGTCCCAGTCATATCACTGGCCACCCGCGCGCGGAGGTGGCCGAACAGGCAATGCTCCGGTCATCGAAGCCCCGACCCCCTCACCCCTGCCCCCACGGTCGGGGCTTCTCTTTTTGCTGCGAAGCTGCGCGGCGTTGACTTGCCGAGCGGCATCGAGCTCGGGAAAGGGCTGAGGCGGCGGAACCAACGGTCGTCGGTGGCAGGCTGGAGATCGGCGCACCGGGCCAGCCAGAGCAGCCAGCCCGCGCGAGCCCGATGCTGGCCGACAGCACGGCTGCAGCCGTCCGCAGCAGAAGTCGGTCCCGCGTGGCCGGCCAATGGATCACGACAGTCCTGCCTGTCCAAGGTAAGCGGCGATCACCCGCTCGTTCTTGAGTACCTTTGCCGGCTCTCCTTCGGCCAGCGTGCGGCCGTAGTCCAGCACATGAATGCGATCGGCCAGGTCGGCGACCATCTGCATGTCGTGCTCGATCCAAATCATGGTGATGCCAAGCTCGTGCTTTATGCGCAGGATGAAGCGCGCAAGATTCTCCCGCTCATCGCGATTAAGGCCGGCTGAGGGTTCATCCAACATCAGGAGTTTTGGCTCGAGCGCCAGCGCGCGGGCAAAACCAACTACTTTTTGAATGCCGAACGGGAGCCCGGACACCGGCGCGTGGCGGTAACGCTCGATTTCGACGAATTCGATTATTCGCTCAACGGCCTCGCGGTGGCGGATTTCCTCGCGTCGCACCCGCGGCAGGAAAAACATCTCGGCGAGCGGAGACGTGCGGATCCGTGCGTGCCGGCCGGTAAGCAGATTGTCAAGCACGGACATGTGGCCGAACAATTCGCCGTGCTGGAACGTGCGCGCCAGGCCCATTCGCGCGATCTCATGCGGTCGACGGCCGCTGATGTCCTGACCGCGAAAGCGGATTTTTCCCTCGCCGCGGTAGATGCCGCTGATGCAGTTGAGGGCACTGGTCTTGCCTGCGCCATTCGGGCCGATCAGCGCGAACAGTTCACCGGCCCGCACGCTGAACGACACATCTTCAAGCACCGTGAGCCCGCCGAAGCGCAGCGTCAGGCGATCAACGTCCAGCTCAGCCATACCATCTCCGGCTGCGGCGATATTGTTTGACCTCGCGATACGAACGCCGCGCGCCACCGACCTGCCCAAGGTAGAACTCCTGGATGTCCTGATGTCCGCGCAGCCGTTCCGCGCTGCCGTCGAGCACGACGCGGCCGTTCTCCATGACATAGCCGTAGTCGGCGATGGCCAGCGCGCTCGCGGCGTTCTGGTCGACAATCAGGATGGCGATCCCCAGCTCGCGCTTGATCTCCACCAGTCGCCGCAACAAATCCTCGACGATGACCGGCGCCAAGCCGAGCGACAATTCGTCCACCAGCAGGAGCTCGGGCTTGCAGACAATGGCGGAGCCGAGCGCAAGCATCTGGCGTTCCCCGCCCGACAACAGGCCGGCAATCCGGTTCTTGAGATTGGAAAGCTGCGGGAAGAAGCGATACACGAGCTCCTCCCGCAGCGCCCGCTCGGTCGGACCGACCGCACGCGCAACCGGCGCCACGAGATTTTCCGCGACCGTCAGATTGGGAAACACCTTGTCGCGCTCGGGCACGAGAATGATGCCGCGCCGCGTGATTTCGTGCGGCGGGCGATTTTCGATGCGCTCGCCCTTGAACGCGATAGTGCCTTCGGTCACCTGCGCGTTGTCGATGCCGAGAAATCCCGATACCGCCCGCAGCGTGGTCGTCTTGCCGGCCCCGTTAGTGCCGAGCAGCGCCACGATCTGGCCCGTGCGCACGGAAAGCGTGACCCCCTGCACCGCGGTAATCGCGCGCTGGTAGACCACCTCAAGCTTGTCGATTGACAAAAGGACGTCGGTCACTTTCCCGTCCCCGCGAGCGGCCGGTGCTTGAACGGCCAGAGCAGAAAATAGGCCTGGATGCGACGCCAAATTCCCACAAGTCCCAGCGGTTCAAAGATCAGGAACAGGATCATCACCAGTCCGAAGGCGGCGTAGTTCACCGCAAACAGCTGCCCGGCATGACGCTGGGCGCCGGGCAGGGAAAGCAATCCCGCCTCGATCACGTAGGGAAAGATGGTGACGAATACGGCCCCCAGCAGCGCGCCGAGCAACGAGCCCATGCCGCCGATGATATTCATCGCCACGTAGCTGATCGACAGAAACAGGGAGAAAGCCTCCACTGACACGAAACCTCGGTAGTAGGCAAACAGCGCGCCACCGATGGATGTCATGGCCGAACTGATGACGAAGGCGAGCAGCTTGTATCCCGCAACGTGAATCCCGAGCGCTTCCGCCACCGTCTCGCGCGTGCGGACGGCGTTCCAGGCACGCCCGGTGCGGCTGCGCACGAGATTGATGCAGATCAGCAGCGTGACCGCGGCGAACGCGAGCAGAACGAAATACCACACCCGCGTGCTGGTAAGCGGGCGGCCAAACACGGTCGGCGGATCGACGGTAATACCCGTGGAAAAGCCGCGCTTGGTTTCGTATTCGCCGCCCAGATAGACCACCACGAAATGCAAGGCGAGCGTGCTGACCGCGAGATAGAGCCCGCGCAACCGCAGCGATGGCAGGCCGAACACCACGCCGAGCAGCGCGCCGGTTACCGCCGACGTCGGCAGCGTGATCCAGAACGGCGCGTTCAGCTCCTTCGCCATGATCCCGGTGGTGAACGCGCCGGCCGCAATCAACCCGGCGTGGCCGAGCGATATCTGTCCGGCGTAACCTGTGAGCAGCATCAGCGACAGAGAACCGATCGCCGCCAGATATACTTGGCAGGCAAGGTCGAGCTGAAACGGCGAAGCAACAAACGGGAACAACAGCAGCGCGGCGATAAAGATGGTAAGGCTCGTGCGCTGCAGCCGCGTCTCAGCGAGCGCAAGGTCACGATCGTAGCCGGTACGGAAATAGCCGCTCGCCCGCGGCTGCGCCTTAAACACGGTCGAGCTCCTCGCGCGTGCCGAATAGGCCCCACGGCCGGACGGCAAGCATGGCAATCAGGACCAGGAACGGCACCACGTCCGACAGCAACGGGTCGATGAAGTGGATCGCGAGCACTTCGGCGGTCGCCACGATCAAAGCGCCCGCAAGCGCACCCACCAAGCTGTCGAGCCCGCCGACCAGCGCCGCAGGGAACGCCTTGAGCCCGATAATGACCATGGTGCTGTCGAGGCCGGAGTCGAGCGCGATCAACATCCCGGCCATCGATCCGGTCAAGGTGGACAGGCTCCAGGCCAGGGCGTAGATGGCGTGCAGATTGACGCCGCGCTGCGCCGCCAGCAGCGGATTTTGCCCGGCCGCGCGCATGCGTACGCCCCAACGACCGAAGCGAAGGAATCCGAACACCAACGCGTAGGTTGCCGCCGTCACGAGAACGAGAATCGCGGCGAAGGTCGAAATCCGCGCCCCGCCCGGCAGCTCGATCGCGGGATTGGAGAATTCGAGCGGCTGCGCGGGATATTGCTGCTGCGCCGACCAAATCAGCACCACGAGCCCGCGCAGAAAAATGCCGAGCGCGACTGTGGTCAGCACCGCGGCCAGCACCATCTCGCCCGTCAGTTTGCGCATCAGAAACACGTAGACGAGAATCCCAACCGTCAAACTCAAACCGAGGGCGGCGGCAATGGCGGCCAGCGGACTTCCCGCAAATGTCCAAGCGGTCGTGAGCAAAAGATAGGCGCCCACCATCATCAGCTCGCCGTGGGCAAGGTTGAGCACCCGGCTGACGCGATAGATGAGCACATAGCCGCAGGCGATCAGGGCGTAGATCGCGCTCAACACCACGATGTTGACGACAAGCTGCATGTCGGGCTCAGTCCATGCGTGCCGCCGGAGGCCTCGTTGAGGATAGGGGGCGCCTCATGCGCGGGACGCCATGGTGCCCCGCGACATGTGGCCGCGTTTGGCCGGTTAGCAGACGTCACTTCACGTCGTAGGCCACCCAATCCTTGGCGCGGACAATGCTCGATTTTGCCGCATCCCATTTGTAGACGCGGTAATACTGGCGGGTGCGGAAATGGTTGTCCTTGGTCCACACGATGGGACCGCCGCGCAGTCCCTTCGTATCGACATTCACCGCCTGCATCGCGGCCGCAACCTTGGCCGGCGTCGGCGGCCAAGCGACGCCGCTCAGTGCGGCTTCGAGCACGAGCCCGCCGATCCAGCCTTCCGCCATCTGCTGCGCCGGATATTTGACATTGCCGGCCTTTGCCGCGTCGATGATCTGCTTGTGGATCGGCAGATTGTCCTGGAACAGCGAATTGGCGCCGATCACATACAGCTTCGGATCCTTAAGCCGCGCCAGCTCCGCCTCAGCCTCGATGTGGGCCCAGGTGATGTAATCGCCCTGCCAGCCGAGTCGACGTAGCGCTTCGAAGGTGCGCACTTGCGTGACCCAAGGCGCCCACGAGAACACCCAGTTGGGGTTGGCCTCCTTCAGCTTGGTCGCAAAAGGCGTGTAGTCCGGCGTCGGCGGCGGTATCACTTCCTTGCCAACGGGGGTCATGCCGAGCGTCTTTGCATGACCTTCCGCATAATCGATCTCGCCGCGCGAGAGCGGGATGGCCATGGCCGCAAACCCGATGCGCACCGGCTCCTTCGCGGTTTCTTTGATGAACGCCAGCGTAGCCCGGCTGTCATACCCGCCAGCATAGGCTGTGCTGCAGAACTGCAGTGGATCAGCGGGCGGATACACCTCCTTTGGGCAGACCGCGCCCATGAACAGGAGCGGCACCTGCGCACGTTTGGCCTCGGCGACCGTCGGCGCGAACGTGGAGGACAGGCTGGAGTTGATCATCAATACCACGTTTTCCTGCGTGAGCAGCCGCTTGGCGTTGGCGGCGGCTTTCGAGGGCTCGGCGCTGTCGTCGAGCACGATGAGATTGATCTTCTTGCCCTTGATCCCGCCCGCGGCGTTGAGCCGGTCGACATAGAGCCGCAGGCCCTCGACCGCCGGGCCATTGGTGCTCGCCGGAGGGCCGGTCAGGGCCCCGGTCAGCCCGATGACGAAGGAATCCTGCGCGAACGCCGGCAGTGCCATTGCCGCGGCCGCGAGCGCGCCCAAAAATCGTTTCAGCATTGCGAACCTCCCTGGTTATTGTGCGTTCAGACTGATCCTGCCAGCTCCGGCCGCCGCGAGCAGCCGCTCCTCGCGGTCATCGTACATTTGTTCGACCAGCGGCTTGAAGCGGTCATACATGAGTTTGCGCTTGACCTTGCGGGTCGGCGTCACCGGCTCGCCTTCTTCCTCCGGATCGAGCATCTTGGGCAGGATGCGAAACCGCTTGATCTGCTCGACCCGCGCAAGCTCGCCATTCGCCTTCTCGATCTCGCGCCGAATGAGCTCCACCACCTGCGGGTTTTCAACCAGACTGGTGAAGCCGGTGTAGGGCACGTTGTTGCTGCGCGCCCAGTCCGCCACCGTGTCGCCGTCGATCTCGATCAGTGCGGTCAGATACTTGCGGCCATGCCCGAACACGATCGCCTCCGCGATATAGGGGCTGCTCCGCAAGATGTTCTCGATGAACGACGGCGACAGCGTCTTGCCGCCGGACGTGACGATGAAATCGCGCACACGATCGACCAGCTGCAGCGCACCATCCTGCCACCGCCCGACGTCGCCGGTGCGGATCCAGCCGTCGTCGCCCTTCACCGCGCGCGTCTCCGTCTCGTTCCGCCAGTAGCCCTCGAACACGTCCGGATTGTGCACCAGGATCTGCCCGTCCGCGTCGAGCTTCACCTGCCAGCCGGCGGGCGGGCGGCCGACGTTGCCGGGCCGCGGAAACGCACCCGTCTGTCCGCTCACGATGCCGCCGCCCTCCTCCGTCTGCCCGTAGACCTCCACAACATTGACGCCGTACATCTGCCAGAGTGCGGTGGTCTCGGCCGGCAGCGGCGCGCCACCGCAGATCACAAGCTCCAGCCGGTCGAAGCCGATCTTGTTGAGGATCGGCGCGAACACCGCCGCGCGGCAGGCTCGATACATTGCTTCGCTCGTCGCCGTCGTCCGCCGCTGCCAGCGCCGCTCGGCATGTCGGCGCGCCACCCGCATGGCAAGCTCGTAGGCGCCGCGCTTGACTTTTGACGAATTCAGAATGCCGACGAGAATCTGCGAGGCAAATTTCTGCAAATATCGCGGCACGGCGAACAGCACGGTCGGCGCCACCTCGAACAGGGTCGCCGGCAGATCGTCGATGCTCTCGCCGAAATGCGGAACCATCCGCGACATCAGCGGCAAAGTCACCGCCGCGTCGCGCCCGAAAATGTGGCAGAGCGGGAGGTAGATCACCGTACGGTGATCTTTCTCGACCAGCGTCGGATAGTGCGAGAGGAAATTCGAGGTGGAGGCGAGATGCTTGCCGTGCGAGATCAGTGCGCCTTTGGGGTGCCCGGTGGTGCCCGAAGTGTAAACGATGAACGCCGGTGATTGCGGCGAAACGTTCTCCGCTTGGCGCCTGAAAGCCGCAGGTCCCGGCGGGGAGACCTGCTCGAGAAGATCACGATAACTGCGCAGCTTGGGATGCGAGTAGGCGAACATGGCGGAATCGTCGATTACGACGATCCATTTCAGTGCCGGCAAGCGATCCGCGATCGCGAGCAGCTTGTCGACGTACTCCTGATCTTCGGCAACGAACAGCATGGCGCCGCCGTCGCGCATCAGGTACTCGACCTCGGACACCGACGAGGTGGGATAGATGCCGTACACGATGGCGCCGAGCGATTGCGCGGCGAGGTCGCATACCATCCATTCTTCACAGGGGTCGCCCATGATCGCGACGCGTTCGCCGGCGGCGACGCCCAGTCCGGCGAATGCGCGGGCGGTGCGCGCCACCATTGCAGCATAGTCGCGCCAGGACCGTTCGCGATAGATGCCGAGGTGCTTGGAGCGGAACGCGACGGCATCGGGCGTCGCGGCGGCGCGCTCGCACAAGAGGAGCGGCGCCGACTTTCGGCGCAAGGCCTCCGCAGTCAAAGGTTGCGTCAGGGGCATCGCCCGCCCGCCGATGTTCCGTCGCGAATATTTGATCGAGGAAAATTCTATAGGTCAATAGGGGATCGTCGGTTGCGCCGCGTGGGTCCGCGCCCACCCTTGTTCAAGCTCAGGCCCTCGACCAGCAGGCGAAAGAATTCATCCACGATGCGTTCGATCTCGACCCGCGGCTGCTTGTCGAACCAGCCGGCCACCGACTTCACCATGCCGAGCATGCCGTAGGTGACAAGCCGCGGGTCGAGGTCGGCGCGGAACTCGCCGCTTTGCATGCCCGCCTTGATGACCTCCTCGATAACCTTTTCGTAGGCGCGGACGGTCTGGGCAATGCGCCGGCGACTCGCTGCCGGAAGGTGTCGCCGCTCGTTGAGAAAGACGCGGACGAAATCCGGCCGGTCGCGAAGCGGCGCCAAATGCGCATGAATCAGCCCCCGCAACTTTTCGGTCGGCGACTGCGAACCGGCCGCGATCACCGCCGCAGCTTCCAGAAAGCCGTCCACGCCTCGCGCGCAGACGAGCTCCAAAGCGTCCTCCTTCGATGAAAAATAGTAGTAGAGGCTCGCCTGGCGAATGCCCAATATGTCGGCAATGTCCTGCGTGGTGGCGCCGTGAAAACCGCGCTCCGCAAACACGCGCGCGGCGGCTTCGATGATCTCCTGGGCGCGGCGCGGGTTGGGCCGCTTGCGCAGGGTCGGGAGTGCAACGACGGTCATGCTCACACCGCTGGTCCGAGAGACGGCTGGCGCCGGCATTGCCTTTTGCCACAGCGATGGATTAAATTCCATCTATAAGCCAATAGAAAATGGCCGAGCCGGCATGAGCAGGGCCAATGCATTGATGCGCGGGGCGGGAGCGGGCTCCCGCGTCCGGATCGGATCGGGAAAAAACGGATGAACACCCAACGGCAGCCAAAATCGCTTCAGGCGCTCCTCGATTCAGTGCCGAACATCGTCGATTATCTCTTCGCCAATCCGCCGAAGGCCGCCCTCAACGTTTTCACCGCGTTGATGCCCGCCGAGGTGGTGCGGCCGGAGTTCACCACTTGGCGCGACGAGCAGCGTTCGTGGCGCGAGACCGTGGCCCTGCACGACCAGAGCTACCACATGAACAGCCTGCAGGTGCGTGGCCGGGATGCGTTACGGGTGTTCGAGCATCTGGGCGTGAATTCGTTCAGAACCTTTGCGCCAGGAGCGGCAAAACAATTCCTCGCGTGCTCACCCGAAGGATACGTGATCGGCGACGGCATTCTGTACTACCTGGACGCGGACACATTGCTGCTGGTGGGAAATCCGGCGATCACCGACTGGGCGCAATTCAACGCCGAACGCGGGCAGTTCGATGTGGCCGTCGAGCTCGATCCCTTGTGGGTTCTCAACCGCGCGCGCCAGCGCCGCTATTACCGATATCAGGTCGAGGGACCACGGGCGCTGAACCTGTTGGCGAAGGTTCACCGCGGGTCATTTCCGGACATCAAGTTTTTCCGGTCGGGTCTTCTCGACATCGCCGGTTGCAAGGTGCGGGCGATGCGGCACAGCATGGGAGGCGTGCCCGGGCTGGAACTGTCAGGACCGTGGGACGATCGCGACAAGGTGAAGGCGGCGCTGGTCGAGGCGGGCGGTGAGTTCGGGCTGCGCCGGATCGGCTCGCTCGCCTATTTCAGCACGGTCATAGATTTTGTTTGTAAGGATGCGGCGACCACCGAGATCTACACCAGTCCCAAGCTGCGGACGTATCGAGAGTGGCTGTCGACCGACAGCGCGGCGGCGCGGATGTCGTTGGGCGGGAGTTTCTA
>FWPU01007602.1_pt1 | contig 19775 bp, 13 predicted proteins | sample 2228361 | NCBI WGS metagenome assembly FWPU01 (sample SAMEA103939777, study PRJEB20133) | metagenome
CGGAGAGGGGGCGAGCCGAGCGTAGCGAGGCTGGGGGTGAGGTAAACTGGAGCGAGCCAACCTCTACGCTTGCTCTAGCTCTGTTCGCCCCTGAACCCGCGAGGGAGAAGGGGCCGGGGGATGAGGGGAAAAGTGCATAACACGCTCTAGCCTTGCGAGCGCCGCGCGGGGGTGAGGCGGTTAACGACGCGCAGGACACAGAGGTCTGGCCGCAGGTCTTCTCTGCGCTCTCGGCGTCTCTGCGGTTCAAGACCATTGCCCCAAAACTGAAATGCACCCCTCACAAGCGCCTCCTTGGACAGCACCGGGCGGGCGGCTATAATAGCGCCGCCCGTCTCGCCGACGGGCGACCCGATGCACAGAAAGGGGCAGGGAGTTGCAGGGCTTCGCTCAGGCGGTTCTACGCGATTCGACGGTGCGTTCTCCGGCACTGCGGACCTGGTACCGACGGCTGCGTCCGTTCTTCGATTCTCGCTACACCTGGTGGTTGCTGCTGGCGCTGGGAGTGGTGCGGGCGGCCATTTTCCTCATCGCCTATCCGCCAGCGCACGGGGCGGACTCTACCGACTATTTTCTCTACGCCGCGCAGTTCGAGGGGCTGGATGCGCCGATTGTCTTCGAGTTGATCTACCCGCTCTATCCCCTGCTCATCTACCTGACGCACTATGTGTTGGGCAGCGTCTACTGGCTGATCCTGCTGCAGGTCGCCCTGTCCGCCCTGCAGGGGGTGATCTTCTACTGGGGCATCCGCCCCTACAGCCCGGCGCTGGCCTTCGGCACGGCCTTGCTCGTGCTGGCCGATCCGCAGATCGGCATCCTCTACAATTTCACTTCCACCGAGCCGCTTTATATGTTCACGCTGAGCCTGGCCTTCAGCGTCTTTCTGATCCAGGTGCGGCGGCCCGGCGGGCGGCGTCTGCAGGCGGGCGATGTGGCGCTGGGGGTATTGCTGGCGCTGGTGTTGCTGATTCGCCCGGTGGGGCGCTACCTGATCGTGCCCTTCGGCCTGCTCTTCCTGCTGAGCACGCGCTCGCTCTGGCGAACGGCGGCCCTGGGGGGCAGTTTCGCCCTGGCGTTGGGATTGTTCCTGCTCTTCAATCGGATCGTCTTCGACCGACTGGAACTCAACGGGGGCGGCAGCTTCATGCTGGGGCGACCGCTCAAGCTGTCCGGCCTGCTGGAAGCCGACAATGGCCCGGCCTCGGCGGAACTGATCGCGCTGGAAACGGCCTGTCCCGAAGGGGAAAGCCTCAACCTGTGCCTGGTGCGGCAGAAAGGTGACTGGCCGACCGTGCGCAGCCTGTACGCGCGCGCCTACCGCGAGATGCTGCAGGCGCATCCGGTGGAATTCGGTCGGCAGGCCTTCGACGCTTTCACGGACTATCTGCGGCGGCATGGTCTGCAATACAGCGGGGAGTTGCTGCCCAGCGACGTGCAGTGCGCTGACGTGGAAGAACGGACAGATCGCCTGACGCGCGAATACCTGGAGAAAGACTGGATACTCTACGGGGCCAGCCAGGTCAGCGCGGAGACGCTGCGGCCCATCATGCGCGACATCACCGAGGCCATGTGCCCACCCTGGCCCGATAGCTGGGCAGTGCGCCAACTGGTGGATCGTGTCGCGCTACGCTACCGCTCGCTGAGCCGTCCCCACCCTTACCTGTGGTATGCGGCGGTGGGGGCAGTGGTCTTGCTGGTGCCCTGGGCACGCCGTACCCTACCCCTGGTGCTGATTGCGGGCGCCGTGGTGGCCAATCACGCGGCGGCCAGCGCGGTAGTGCTCAATGTGCAGCCACGCTATATCGCCGTGGTCAACCCGTACAAGGGGGTGTTGCTGCTGGCCCTGGCCTGGGTGCTGGCAATGCTGGTGCTGCGCCTGCTCGACGAATGGCTGGCTCGCCGCACGGGCGCATCGCCTCACTGAGGCGCGTTCGCCGCAGAGCCGCTCACGCGGCGGGCTTTTGCTTGGGGCTGACAGCATCGTGACAGCAACGCTGGCGGCCACGGGTTGCACCCCCGCTACTCCAGCGACATTTCGGTATCCACGCAGTCCAGCAGGGGCAGCAGGTCGGCGCGCGCCTTGGGCTGGCGCTTCTTGCCATAGTAGAAAGTGTCCGCCTGGCAAACGTGACGCACCCAGGCGAAGGGGTTGTCCCACTTCGATCCCGCCTGCTGCACCTCGTAGCGCGTCCGGCGCACCAGCGCCAGCGCCGACTTGAGGTGATACAGCGGGTCTTTGCGGGCCAGCAGAGGGTCTGGCTCTGGAGCCTGGCGCAGGAACTGCAATGGCCCCGGATACAGCAGGCGACGGAACACCAGCCGCAGCCATAGCCCCGGCCCGCCCGGCCAGGCTTCGGGATGCTCCTTGAGAATCCAGGCCCACATGGTGTAAATCGGCGTGTGCGCGCTGCGAGGGAAGCACCCTTCGCGCTGCAGGTTCCTGGGCCGCAGAGGCTTGAGGGCGGCGCTCAGTTCGGGGATGGCGTGTTCGGAATCCCAGCGCACCTGGCCGAGCGTCAGCAAAGCCCGCTCAAGGCGCGTCTCCAGCACGGCCAGTTGATGGATTTCGGCGCGTTCGCGGGCGCGACGCTGCGGATCGCGCCCCTTGGGACCCTGTGCGCCGGGCAGCGGCGATTCCTGTCCCCACTGCACGCCGTATTCGTGCACCATCTCCAGCCAGAACAGATCGTCGGTCTCCAGCCGATAGGTCGTGTCGTCCAGACCGGCGTCGGGGGCCATGGAGGGGGCGCGTCGCACGCCCCGGCAGGGGGGCGGCACCAGCCGTTCCAGCCAGTTGTCGGGGCCGGAAGGGTGCCGGTCGTGCGCCAACGGATCGGCGGCCACCCAGTCCACATTCTTGGGGTCCTGGCCGGTGATACGGGCCGAGAAGCGCGCGTCCCAGCGCCGACCGAAGATGCGCCGTCCGCGCACCAGTTTTCCGGGGAGCGAGAAAATCTTCTCCACCAGGCTCACCCGCGCCGACGCGGGATAACCCTCGATCTCCCAGGCGAAATAGGACGCCGACGATCCCCGCGCCACATAGACCAGGGGGCGTCCGGCGGCGGTCTTCTGAACATCCGTCCACAGGCGGCGGTAGCCGTCTTCGTGCGTGGCATAGCCCACGTCGAGCACCTGCACGCCTGTCAACAGGGTCGTCTCGTCCAGGGGGCGCGCCTCGGCGAAGACCTGCTCGCCGAGTTCCAGCAGAATCGTGATCACTTCCCAGTCGCCCTCATGACGGTTGGCCCAGTCGTCGTAGTAGTAGTGGAACCAGTATTGCAGCGCCACCCGCGAACGCCGCACGTCGTATGGCCCCTGCGCCAGCCCCTGGCGCAGCAACGCTTCGGTGGCCGAAAGCCGCGCGTCGAGCGGGGCACGCCCCTGGATCAAGCGCCCATAGACCACACACCGCCGCACGTCCGGCGCGGACTCCGCCAGCAGTTTGAAGTAGCGTCGCCAGAAAGCGATGTTGTCGCCGCGCCCCAACGGTAAGTCGAATCCCTGCAGGCGCTGACTGAGTGCCTGCTGGATCAGGCGCGTGCGCATGGCCCGCCGCAATTCCTCTGCCGTCAGCCCGGCATAGCGCGGGTCGTCACCGTATGCCTGCATTGCCTGTTCGACCTGCGCTTCGCTGAGGGTCTGGCTGATCACGGCGATCTCCTCTTGCAGGCTGCGTCTGCGGAACCAGCGTTGCGGATGGCTCAGCCGGTAGAGCGGGCGGTAGCGGGGTCGCGCTTCCTGCAGGAAGAATTCGACCGCGCGGGGGTGATAGGAACCGCGCATGGTGTAGATGGCATCGCCTTCGTCCGGGTAGGGAGCCTGTCGCTCAAGCTCCGGGAAGAGCACCAGCACCGGCGCGTAGCGCTGCAACAAAATCCGGCGCTCGGCAGGCAGTAGATATCCGCGCGAATCGGGCATGGCAGGCTCCTGAGGGAAGACAGTGGCGCAGCGCGCTTGAGTTCATTATAAGTCCTTCCTGGCCGGAACACAGCAGGGTTGGGCGGGTTTGCCTCGCCCCTCATTCCCGTTTCGCTAGCGCGACAGACGGGCAGTTATTTTGAACCGCCGCGGCGCAGAGGGCGCAGAGACCTGGCCGGAGGTCTCCTCTGCGCTCTCGGCGTCTTTGCGGTGAAATCCCCTCGCCACTCGCCATACCCGCGGCGTGCTCTTGCTGGCGAGGCACGGCCCTTGCCTGTAGAATGGCTCGCGTCCGGTATCTGCGAGCATATCCCTGGCGCTCATGTCCCTGACGCACATCCTGATCTTCGCCGCGCTCAGCCCGATCATCACCGTCGCCCTGCCGGTGCGCTGGCGGCAATGGGCACTGTTCGTCGGCAGCGTGCTGGCCATCTACTGGTTGCAGCCCCCGCTGACCATCCGCCGCCTGGACTTTCTCTTCCCCACCGCCACCCTGGCCCTAGTGATCGCAAGCTGGCTGGCCACGCGCGCGCCCGATCAACCCGTGACCCGCGCCGATCGGCTGGCCGCCCTGGTGATCGCCGCCCTGGTGCTGGCGCTCTCGTTCGGGCGCTACCTGGTGCCCGCCTACCGCCTGACGCCCTCGGCTCCGCCGCCGCCGGCGCAGGTGGCCGTCTGGCTGCTGGGGGGGATGGGCGCGCTGTGGGGGATGGCCCACTGGCGGGGAAAGCGGTGGCGGTTGGCGCTGGCACTGGGCGTGATCGCGCTCTTCGCTGTGCTCAAGACGGAGGCGTTGGGCACAGCAGCGAGCCGCCTGTTGCGCACCTGGCAGGGCCAGACGACACAACTGGCCCGCGCCGAAGAACTCTCGTGGCTGGGCTTTTCGTATGTGGCGTTTCGTCTGTTGCACACCCTGCGCGACCGTCAGACTGGCCAATTGCCCGCCCTGACGCTGCGCGAATACGTCACCTATGCCATCTTCTTCCCGGCCTTCACCGCCGGGCCAATTGACCGGGCCGAGCGCTTCCTGGGCGATCTGCGCGCGCTGCCCCCGCTGGACGCGACGCGCTTTGTACACGGGGGGATGCGCCTGGCCGTCGGCATCGGCAAGAAGTTCGTCGTCGCCGATAGCCTGGCCTTGCTGGCGCTCAACGTCACCAACGCGCAACAGGCGCAGTCGGCGGCGGGGCTGTGGGTGCTGCTCTATGCCTATGCCTTCCAGCTCTACTTCGACTTCAGCGGCTATACGGATATCGCTATCGGCCTGGGGCAGTGGTGCGGCATCCGCCTGCCGGAGAACTTCAACCAACCCTATCTCAAGCGCAATATCACCGTCTTCTGGCAGAGCTGGCATATCACCCTGAGCCAGTGGGTGCGCTCCTATGTCTTCCTGCCGCTCAGCCGCGCCCTGCTCACCCGCCCGCGCAAGCCTTCGCCGACCGTCCTGGCGCTGATCGGGCAACTGGCCACCATGCTGGCCATCGGGCTGTGGCACGGCGTGACGTGGGGGTTTGTGATCTGGGGGCTGTGGCACGGCGTGGGGCTGTTCGTTCACAAGGTCTATAGCGACCACACCCGCCCCTGGTATCTGCGCCTGCGGCAACATCCCCGCCTGAGCCGGGCGGTAGAGATCGCCGGCGTGGCCATCACCTTCCATTTCGTGGTGCTGGGCTGGGTATGGTTCGCCCTACCCGATCTGGCGATCAGTTGGGATGTCTTCGTCCGGCTGTGGAGGTGGTGAGCGGTGACACCCTGGCGCTGGCTCTACACCCCCGCTGCGCCCTACCGCTGGCGCTTCGTCGTCCGCGTGATCCTCAAGACGGCGACGCTGTTCGTGGCGCTCAACCTGCTGTGCGTGGCTGTGGATCCGCTGCCCACCCTGGGCAAGCTCTCGGCCTACAATCACCTCTTCGCCGGGCGACCGCGCCTGCCCTATGGCGAAAACCCCGCCGTGGCCTACAACCTGAGCCTGTTCCAGCTCGACGCCATGTTCGCTGCGCACGAGGTCGCCCGCTCCCCCCGACCGGACGAATTCCGCGTGGTGCTGATCGGCGATTCCTCGGTGTGGGGAATTTTGCTGCGGCCAGACGAGACGCTGGCCGGGCAGCTCAACGCGGCGGGGTTGGTCACTGCGGACGGACGACGGGTGCGCGTCTACAACCTGGGCTACCCGACTATGTCGCTGACCAAAGACCTGCTGCTGCTGGACTACGCGCGGCGCTACCGGCCCGACCTGATCGTATGGCTGTTCACCCTGGAGTCGTTCGATCAGCGCGCCCAACTCGACCCGGCGCTGCTCCAGCAGAATCCAGAACCCGTGCGCCGCCTGATCGTCCGCTATGGCCTGGCGCAACGGACGGACGATCCGCGTTTCGTCTCGCTCTCCTGGTGGGAGAAAACCATCATCGGGCGGCGGCGCGCGCTGGCCGACCTGCTGCGCCTGCAACTTTACGGCGTGCCCTGGGCGGTGACCGGCATCGATCAGGAATACCGCGACGACTACACGCCGCGCGCCGTAGACCTGCCCGCCGACCGCACCTGGCACGGCCTGACGGAAGACCTGTTCACGCCCGCCGATCTGGCTTTCGATGTCCTGCGGGCGGGGGTGACGCTGGCGGGCGATACGCCCATCCTGCTGGTCAACGAGCCGATGCTGATCAGCGAGGGCGCGAACAGCGACATCCGCTACAATTCCTTCTACCCGCGCTGGGCCTACGACACCTATCGGCAGTGGCTGCACGAACAAGGCCAGGCCGAAGGCTGGCCGCTGCTCGACTTGTGGGATGCGCTGCCCGATCCTGAGTGTTACACCGACAGCGCCGTGCACCTGACGCCCGTCTGCTCGCAACGCCTGGCGGCGTTGCTGGGGCCGGAGGTCTCCTCTGCGCTTTCGGCGTCTCTGCGGTGAATTCCCCTCGCCCCCACAAGTTCAGGAGCGGACAGGCTTTGAGAGTATCTGGAACAGGAGGCTGTTCTTAACTTTACCTCACCCCCACTCGGCGCTGACGCGCCTCGTGCCCCCTCTCCATTCGAAATGGAGAGGGGGCAGGCCAACCCATCGCTCAGGGCCGCGCTGATGCGCCGATCGGCGTCGAACCCGCGCCGACTATTGCGCCTCGCTCAGGCTGAACGCCTGCCAGTTGCCCTCGGCGTCGAACTGATAGACGCGACCCTCTGGGCCGTTGAAGACGATCACTCCGCCTTGCCGCACGACCAGCGCCGTATAGGGCGTGGTGCGGTCAATGGCCCAGCCGAGCGCGTCCTTGACCCCTGCGTAGGTACGCCACGCCTGGCCAAAGCGTCGTGTGGGCTGACTGAAGCCCGCGGGCACCTGTGCTTCCAGGTTGGGGTCAATCTCCGGCATCCCTTCCATCCAGGTATTCTGGTAGGCTTTGTAGGTGCCGCTGAGATCGTCCGTCCCGTAGGTCAGCACAAATATCTGATTGGTATCCTGCAGCCAGAACATCGCGCCGCGTTCCAGCGGGACGAATTCCGCCTGCACCGGCCCGTAGGTCACGGGCGGCTCAGCCGGGGTCTTCTCTGGGGCGGGCTGCGGCGGGGTCGTCTCGCCCGCGCCGCCGAGCGGGGTTGGCGTGGGCACTGGCGTAGGTACCAGGGTCGGCTGAGCGGCAGCCGCCGCCCCACCGCCGGAAATAACCTTGCCGGTCACCGGATCCACCGAGCCGGGCGGCAGGATGACCAGTTCCTGCCCGATCTGCAGGAAACGGGCGTTGGGCTTGAGGTTGTTGAGGGCGGCGATGCTCTCGATGGTCACGCCGTACTCGAAATAGGCGTAGGCGATGCTGGAGAGCGTGTCGCCGGACTGCACCACATGGATGATGCTGCCATCGGGCCGCACGCCCTGCGGGGTGACGAAGGGCACTTCGGCAGGAGCAGGCCCGGCCACAGCCCCACCCGTCGTGCGCACCAGCGACACCTTGTCCCAGTAGACGTTATTGAGCGCCAGGCCCGCGCTTTGCGTGGCATAGAGAAAGACGGTGACGCTATCGCCCTGCGCCTGCGCGGTCACGGTCAGTTCGGCCCACTGATCGTAGGGCGCGGCGCTGCCCGACCAGACCACATTGGGTGAGAGCGGGTCGGTGCCGCCAGTGGGATCGATCCCTACCTTGAGCGAAGCACCCGCCGCCGTGTCGGAGCGCCGATAGGGGAAATCGGGGATGATGCACGAAGTGGTAGTATCGTTGCAGGTATACACCCAGCCATAGGCGGTCAGCTTCACCGACTCGCCGGGGGTCAGGCCGCCGACGCGCTGATATCCCGCAGCAGTGAAGACCGCGTACCCCTGCTTGATATTCCACGACACCTCGCCGTCGAGCACCTGCACCTTGTCGGTGTGCGGGAAGGCTTCCGGCGCGCCCGCGCCCACCCACAGGCTCCAGCCGTTGGGAGCGGTGCGGGTCGGCGCGCCCTGCCCATAGTAAGGGTTCTCCAGCCCACCGTTGACCAGCAGGTTGATCGTATCCTGGGCGCGCGCGGGCTGTCCGGCGCTCAGCAATGCGCCCAGGGCGACCAGTCCCGCCAGCCCCACGCTCAACCAGATACGGGCTTTTGCCATCGTGATCCGCTCTTTCACCACAGTCATTCCTCCCCAACAAAATCCCCTGGCTCGAACGACCGCAGTGCCAGGGGTGCGTTTGCCGTTCTGTTGTCCCCGGTGATCGACCCCCAGGACGGGGCGGATTATAGCCCGCCCCCTTGCGCGTTGCAATCGTGGAGTCCGGCAACGTGTCAGGTGGCCTGCGGCGGGCAGGGGGAATTCACCGTGAGTGTAGAAGAAGGCTCCGGTTGTGGCTCGGAATGGCTGCGGTGTTTTAGGGTAATGACTACGCGAAGCGCCTTCCCCTATCGCAGACGTTGTACCGGAATCCCGCACAGAAACCGGAACACGCCCTCGCCGGTGTTCTCGTAGGTGTGTTCCGCCCCGCCCGGCACGAAGACCACATCGCCCGGCTGTAGCGGGTGCCATTCTCCATTCAGCCACACGCGCCCTGTGCCCTCCACCACGAAGTTCTCGTGTTCGTAGGGGTGACTGTGACGCGGCGTATGCCCGCCCGGCGCGATCTCGATCATGCGCAGGGCATAGACCGGCGCGCCGTCGTGCTCCTCGTCAATCAACCAGCGGATGCGGGTACCGGGCGCTTCGGCCCCGAATTCCAGCGCTGGTACCGCTGTGTAGTGTGTGACCTTGCCCTGAGCAGCCATGAGACCCCTTTCCTGTAAATGTACTCAGAGACCGTGTGGAAAGATGCCTGCTAATGGAGAAAACATAATGATTGGCCCGCCAGTTTACCTCACCCCCAGCCTCGCTTCGCTCGGCTCGCCCCCTCTCCGACGCGGAGAGGGGGCAGCGAGGCGCGTCAGCGCCGAGCGGGGGTGAGGTAAAGTCAAGTGTTCGAGACACGCTCAATGCCTGTCCGCCCTTGAACCGCGTATGGAGGGGGCCGGGGGTGAGATTTTCAAGCGCTCTCTTGCCCCTGTCCCTGCGCGACCAGCGCTTCCGCCTGCGCCACCAGGCCTTCGATCTCGCGCAATCCCTCCTGCCAGAAGTCGGGCGCGGTCAGGTCAACGCCCAGCGGAGCCAGGATCGCCTCCGGCCAGTCCGATCCACCCGCGCGCAACACCTGCAGATAGCGCGGCGCAAAGGAGTCGCCTTCTTGACGATAGCGGGCGAACAGGGCCAGCACCAGCAACTCGCCGAAGGCGTAGGCGTAGACGTAGCCGGGCACCTGCAGAAAGTGTGGCACATAGCTCCACCAGATGGCGTAGTTCTCGGTCAGCTCGACGCTGTCGCCGAACATGGCCTGCTGTGTCTGCATCCAGAACTCGCTCAGGCGCTCGCTGGAGAGTTCGCCTTCGGTACGCCGCGCCGTGTGCATGGCGTGCTCAAAGCGGTTCATGGAAATCTGCCGGAAGACGGTGGCGAAGGTGTCTTCGATCTTGTGCGCCAGCATGGCCAGGCGCACCGCCGGATCGCTCTCGCGGGCCATGAAGTCGCTGAAGACCAGCATCTCGCCAAAGGTCGAGGCCATCTCCGCCGTGGTCAGCGGAGTGTGCTGCTGCAGCATCCCCTGTTCGCGCGAAAGATACTGGTGCACACCATGCCCCAATTCGTGGGCCAGGGTCATCACGTCGCGGGCCGAGCCGGTGAAGTTCATGAAAACGTAGGGATGCACTGAGGGCACGGTCGAAGCGCTGTACGCGCCACTGCGCTTGCCCGGATAGGGCGGCGCGTCAATCCACGAGCGGGCGAAGAACTGCCCGGCGATCTCGGCCATCTGCGGGTGGAATTTGCCATAGGCTTCCAACACCATCTCGCGGGCCTGCTCCCAGCGATAGTGCCCTTCGGCGGCGGGCAGTGGCGCATAGCGATCGTAGTCGTAGAGCCTGTCCAGTCCCAGCAGCGAGCGCTTGAGCCGGTAGTAGCGCGCCACGATGTCGTAACGCGCCGTGACCGCCTCGATCAGCGCCTCGACCACCGCGTCGCTCACCTGATTGTCCAGGTTGCGCGAAGAAATCCAGCTAGGGAATTTGCGCAGCCGGTCGTCGGAGGCTTTATCGGCGGCCAGCGTGTTGAAGATATAGGTGAGGGTGGGCAGTTGCTGGCGCAGCACATCGGTGAAGGCCTGCGCTGCCCGCTGACGCACCGACCGATCGGGATCGTAGAGTTTGGCCAGGATGCCCGCCTGGGTCAGCTCTTCCCCGTCGAAGGGATAGCGGGTATTGCCCATCAGTTCGGAGAAAAAGCGCGCCCACGCGCTGCGCCCCGTCACCGACTTCTCGGCCAGGATTTTCTCCTCCGGCTCGCTCAGGCGGTGTGGCTGATAGCGCCGCGTGATTTCCAGCCAGTGCCGGTAATGGGCCAGGGCGGGATGTGTCAGCATCGTCCCGGCGAAGTCGTCCGGCGCATTGGTCCACTCCAGATCGAAGAAGACCAGCTTCTGCTGCAACTGCGCTTCCCACTCGGTCAGCCGTTGCAGCAACGCCCCATAGCGCGCGTTGGCTGCGTCGGTCGTCCAGAGCAGGTGCGCGAAGACGCCCAGCCGGTTCGCCGCCTCGACGATAGCCTCGTATTCGGCGATAGCCCGATACAGTTCCTCGGCGCTCAGAGACAGCACACGCCCCCGGTAGGTCGCGGCGAAGGTGTCGGCGCGCTCTGTGGTCTGCGCAATGTCGCGCTCGATCTGCGGATCGTCAATGCCAGCATAGAGGTCGCTCAAATCCCAACGCACCTCTTCGGCACCGGTACGCTTGTCAGTCACCTGAGTTTTCATGAGTGCTCCTGAAGGTTGATAACCGCGAGCCACAAATCTGGAGTACAGACACGCAGGCTGCCCCGTAGGGGGTATACTCATGACTCCGGACTCCAGACTCATCATTATTCAAGCTTAGCCGATGGTGTGCACTATCACCAAAAAGAACAAATGTGCTAAAATAGCGCTCGTAGTGGTGTTTCATGCTTCAGGAGGAGGTAGCCATGCAATACCGCGAATTGGGTCGCACGGGATGGAAAGTGTCGGAGATCAGCTTCGGGGCCTGGGCAATTGGCGGATCGTGGGGGCCGGTGGACGATCAGGACTCGATTGCCGCATTGCACCGCGCCATTGACCTGGGCGTCAACTTCATTGACACAGCAGATGTCTATGGCGACGGGCGCAGCGAGCGCCTGGTGGCGCAGGTGCGCAAGGAACGCACCGAGACCATCTACATTGCCACCAAGGCCGGACGACGCCTTGACCCGCACACGGCAGACGGCTACAACGCCGCCAACCTGACCCGCTTTGTCGAGCGCAGCCTGCGCAACCTGGACACCGACTGCATAGACCTGCTGCAACTGCACTGCCCACCTACCGAGGTTTACTACCGTCCGGAGGTGTTCGGCGCGCTCGACGACCTGGTGCAGGCGGGCAAAATCCGCTACTACGGCGTCAGCGTGGAGAAGGTCGAAGAAGCGCTCAAGGCCATCGAGTATCCCAACGTGCAGACCGTGCAGATCATCTTCAACATGTTCCGTCATCGCCCCGCCGAACTGTTCTTCCCAGAGGCCAAACGGCGCAAGGTGGGCATCCTGGCCCGTGTGCCGCTGGCCAGCGGCCTGCTGACTGGCAAGATGACCCCGCAGACTTCCTTCGACCTGGACGATCACCGACACTTCAACCGGCATGGCGAAGCCTTCGACGTGGGCGAGACCTTCTCCGGGGTGGACTACAAGACCGGCCTGGAAGCGGTCGAGGAACTACGGGCACTGGTGCCGCCCGGCGCGACGATGGCACAGTTCGCCCTGCGCTGGATTCTGATGTTCGACGCGGTCACCTGCGCCATCCCCGGCGCGAAACGTCCGTCACAGGCCGAAGACAACGTCCGCGCTGCCGATCTGCCGCCGCTCTCGCCGGAGACCATGGCCAAAGTGCGCGACATCTACGATCGCTATATCCGCGAGCAGGTGCATCACCGCTGGTAGGTGCCCCTCATCCCGCGCTGCGGGAGAAGGGGGATCGCTCGCACCAGAGACGGGCGGTCATTTTGAACCGCAGAGGGCGCAGAGGGCGCAGAGAACTGGCCGGAGGATTCCTCTGCGCTCTCGGCGTCTCTGCGGTGAATTCCCTCCGCCCGCCACAAGGGCGAAAGGTCGCACCGCCGAGGCGCAAAGGGCGCAGAGGACAGAGCAGGTCTCGCTGCCGAGCGGGGATGAGGCGCTCCTAATACATTGCCCCGCGCCAGACCGCATCCAGCGTTTGCAGCGTCACCAGGTTGCGCATGGTGTATCCCGCCGACAGATAGGGTGCGGTCAGGTAGCAGGAGGTGCCATAGGGCGGCTCGCCCAGGTGAAAACCGTCTGGCTCCAGGCCGTGATTGGGCAGCGATTCCAGCGCCAGCCACAGGTTGATCAGCGGGATGTTGTAGTCCAGGGCGATGCGCACCACGATCTGATTGTAGAGGATGGTGCGATCCCAGAAACCCAGGTTGCCCGGAAATGTGCTGAGGATGGGGATCACGCCAGCCTCGATGGTCATGTCCACCATCTCCCGCATGTAGTGATCGAACTCACCGGGCGTCATCACCAACAGGTCGCTGGTGCCAAACATGATGATCGCCACACTGGGCCGGTGAATGCGGAATTCGCACTCCAGGGGCGATTCGCCCGGCTGACACACGGCGGGGTTGGCCCACTCCGGCGCAAGCACAGCGTTGGCATTGAAACCGTTGTGCGTTGCCTCGCTATCGTAGGCCAGCGACTCGCCGAAATGGTTGATCACCGCCTGCAGGTAGCCGTAGCCGCCGAGATCGTATTGGCCCCAGGCGAACGGGTTGAGGAAATACCAGTGCTCGGACGAGCAGTCACCCACCTTGGCCACCACATGGGGATTGTTGCCCCTGGCCCGCCCGTCCAGGAAAATCTGACGGGCGCGGCCCGTCGCTCGCCCCACCACCGGGTAAGCGGTCAGGTCTATGCCCGCCACAGTAGAAAGGTCAAAGCCGCCGAGGGGGATGCCCGCGTAGGATGCTTCGGCAGCAGGGGCGGCGGGTGCTGTCCCCGCACCAGCAGGCAAAATCTCGTCGCTCAGCGGCAGGCTGAAGGCGCTCCCTCCGCTGAACTTCAGGTACAGGCTCGCCAACCAGCCGCGCAACGCCCCATCCTGCGTATGCGCCAGCACCCACGAGGCATCGCCATTGCGGGCCTCCGGGATCAACACCGTGCCCGGTCTCACCTGCCCCAGCACACTATGCCCCGTGCCCGGCCCGGCCCGCACATTCATCTGATAGCGGGGCGTGGCCGTTAGCCCTTCCGGCGCGGGCGCGGCGGCCTGCGGCGCAGCAGGCGCGGCCCCGCCGATGATTTCCTCGCTGACGGGCAGCAGCGCCGCGCTGACTCCCGGCTCATATTTCAGATACAGGCTGGCCACCCAGCCGCGCTGTGCCCCGTCCAGAGTGTGTGCCAGCAACCAGGACGTATCAGCGTTGCGGGCTTCCAGGGTCAGCGCGGTGCCAGCGGGCAGGGTGACGATCACCGCGAAGCCCGTGCCGGGGCCGGTGCGCATGTTCAACTGATAGGCAGTGCTGGCGTCTCCCCCCTGGGCATGGGCCAGCGGGCCGATCGGCGCGATCAACAGCAGGGCGAGCGCCAGAATGGCAATTCGACGAAGCATTTGCACACCTCCTCTCGGCCAGTGTCCGCCACCGCCAGAAACGGATGGGCTGGCCTGATCATCACTGTACCCGATGTGCTGCTCCCTGTAAACAGTCCTTTGGTAGGCGTTTTGCAGACGGCAGCGTGTGCGGTTTCGCCCCAGGGTCAGAGCGTGTTATGCACTTTTCCCCTCATCCCCCGGCCCCTTCTCCCTCGCGGGTTCAGGGGCGGACAGGGCTAGAGCAAGCGTAGAGGTTGGCTCGCTCCTGTTTACCTCACCCCCAGCCTCGCTGCGCTCGGCTCGCCCCCTCTCCGCGTCGGAGAGGTAAAGTTCGCGACAGTCTCCCGTTCGAGATGCTCTCAATGGCTGTCCGCCCTTGAACCCCCGCGACGCAGTGTATAGACCGGGGAGAGGGGTGCAGGGGAAAATACTGCGCAAAAGTTCATAACAGCCTCTAGTGTTCATCGCTGGGGCGTGAAACACGCAGAGGACAAAGCAAGGCGCGTCAGCGCCGGGCGGGGATGAGGTGAGCTCGCCTGCTGACTACGCGAATCCCTGCTTCCCACTTCCTGCGGTACAATGGAACTGACAGAGACCTTCACCCCTGCGGACAGGCCATGACCGAACACTCACCTGTCAGTTCCGGCTACAGCGAAGCCATCGAAGACTTCCTGAAGACGGTCTATCTGCTGCAGCAGGAACAGGAGCGCGTGCAAACCTCCGCCCTGGCCGAGGCGCTGAATCTCTCACCGCCATCCATCACCGAGATGGCCAAGAAACTGGCCAGGGCCAACCTGGTGGAGCACGAACACACACAAGGCATCCGCCTGACCCCTGCCGGGCAGCGGGTGGCGCTGGAGATCGTGCGCAATCATCGTCTGCTGGAACTGTTCCTGGTGCAGGCGCTCGGCTACTCCTGGGACGAGGTGCACGAGGAAGCCGACCGTCTGGAACACGCTGTCTCGGAACGGCTGGCGCAGCGCATCGCCGAATACCTGGGGCATCCGCGCTACGACCCGCACGGCGATCCCATCCCCGGCCCAGAGGGGGACATTGCCCCTCGCGAGCTGGTGCCGCTCTCCGAATGGCCAGTAGGGCAGCGCGGGCAGGTCGCGCAGTTGCGCGATCAGGCTCCGGAGATGCTGCGCTACCTGGCGGAGAAGGGGCTGACGGTGGGCGCGGCGGTAGAAGTGGTGCACGCCGACCCCTTCGAAGGGCCGATTACCGTCAGCGTGGACGGTGACGAGCAGGTGATCGGTGCGCTGGTGGCGCAGTACGTGTTGGTCGGGCCGGAGTGACAGCCAGCCGCTCAGCGCCTCACGACGGCGGGGCCTCGGTCCCGGTATCCTCGCCTGTGCGCTTGATCACCACCAGGGTAGCATCGTCGGAGAGTTCCTGATCGCCCGCGAAAGCGCTGACCGCATCCAGGATGCGTTCGGCCAGCGCCTGCGCGGGCAGGGCGTGATGTTGCTGAATGAGCTTTTCCAGGCGCTCTTCGCCGAACTCTTCCTCGTCCTGGTTGAGCACTTCGGTGATGCCATCGGTGTAGAGCACGAAGACATCGCCCGGCAACAGGCGCAGGCGGGCCAGGTCGAAATCCGCCCCCTTGAAGATGCCCACCGCGACACCCTGCGCGGTCACATAGTCCACAGTGCCCTCAGCCGCGTGATACCACAGCGCCGGATTGTGCCCACCGCAGGCATAGCGCAGTTCGCCGCTGCGCAGGCTCAGGTAACCGATAAACGTTGTGGCGAACATGCGCGAGCGCTGCTCGCTGATGATCATCTCGTTGGCCTGGCGCAATACCTGATCGGGTGGCAGGTCAAGGCTCATGCCATAGCGCAGCACGGTGACGCTGAGCGCCATGAACAACGCCGCCGGAATGCCCTTGCCGGAGACATCGGCGATCACCACGCCCAGGCGGCCCGGCCCCAGGGGGTAGAAATCGTAGAAGTCGCCGGCGACAGAGCGAATGGGGCACCAGAACGCGCCGAAGTCCCACCCGGCATGGCTGGGAATGCGATCGGGCAGGAAGCTGGCCTGGATGGAGTGCGCCGTCTCCAGTTCGCGGTTGAGCAGTTGTTGCTGGATCTCCTGCTGATAGAGCCGCGCGTTTTCGATGCTGATCGCAGCCTGCGCAGCCATGGCCGTCAACAGGCGCTCGTCACGGAAGGTGAAGGGGCCGTCTTTTTTGTTGAGCAACTGCACCACGCCGATCACCTTCTGCTGGGGGTTGATCATCGGCGCAGTGAGGATCGAGCGCGTGCGGAAGCCAGAGAGTTGATCGAACTGCGGGTTGAAGCGCGGGTCGGCGTAGGCGTCAGCGATGTTGAGAATCTGGCCGGTGGCGGCTACATGCCCGGCGATGCCTTCGCCAATCCTCAGGCGAATTTCCGGCACCGGTTCGCCGTTTTCGAGCAAGACCCGCGCCCATAGCTCCCCGCGTTCCTCGTCCACCAGGTAGATCGTGCCGCGCTCGGCGTTGATGGTCGTCACCAGCTTGTTGAGGATCAGCCGCAGCAGGTCATCCAGCTTGATATTGGAAGTCATCACCTCGCTGACGGTGCGCATGGCGCTGAGTTCCTGAGCGGGGGTCATGGCCGACTGTCCCGATGACGCCCGCTCGATCAACTTGACCAGTTTGAGGGTGTTCGGCTGGCCCTGACCAGGGCCTGTGGTGCGCTCTACGGCGTCCATCAGCGAGTGGATGAAGTGCAGGCCCATGCCGCCCTTGATGCGCACTTCCAGGGGCGCGTTGATGTCGAATGGCCGGACTCTGGATGGATCGAGGGGGACGCCCCAGTCGGTGAGGGTGATCTGCACGAAGTCGCCGACCTCGTGCGCGGTGAGCAACATCTGGCCTTTGTCTTCGCCGGGGTAAGCGTGATGGATGATATTGGTAGCGGCTTCTTCGACGGCCAGTTCCAGGTCGAACAGCGCCCGCTCAGAGAGCGACAACCGCTGCCCGATGCCGTGCACGAAATGCGAGATGATGCGCAGGTTCTCCTGGCGGGCCTGCACGCGCAACTCGCCCAAAAAAGTCATGATCGCCCTGCTCCATTCAAAAAAACAGCCCCCAGAACAGGCAGGGGGCCGTGTGCCCGATCCCGGTTCGCCGCCCTGCTACGAGAAGCTGGCCACCGCTTCTTCGACGGTGGGGTAGGTGCTGAAGAAGCGGTCGAAGCCGATGATCTGAAAGACGCGCTGTACCCTGGGGTGCAGATTGACCAGTTTGAGATCGCCCTGGCTGGCGCGCACCTGCGTGAGAATGTCGGCCAGGGTGCGCAATCCGGCGCTGTTGATGTAGCGCACCTGAGCCATTTCCAACACCAGTCTATGCTTGCCTTCAGAGACCGCCGTCTGCAACGCCAGGTCGAGGTCTACCGCGCCCTCGCTATCCACCCGCCCGTCCAGGGTGAAGATGGTGACACCGGCCTGCTCCCGCTCGCTGATGTTCATGTGCCCCCTCCTGCCAAACATTTTTGGACGCGCCGCTACTACTCTGATTGTAATCCGTTTATGAGGGTGGGGGAAAGAAGCTGCGGAAAGGGGGGTGAGCAAAGGTTGTCAGCGACTTACCTGACACAGGAGCGTTTACCTCAACCCCAGCTTCCCTTCGCTCGGCTCGCCAGCACCAAGCGGGGGTGAGGTAAAGTTGAGAAGCAACCTCTCGTTCCAGATTCTCTCAATGCCTGTCCGCCCTTGAACTGCGTGTGAAGAGGGGCCTACCGCAGAGCAGGACTGCTCAAAGGGCCCTTGAGAGACAGAGCTGGCCCTCGATGACCGATCCCCCGCTATCGCACCGTGACCTTTTGTACAGCCCCCGCAAAAGGAGACTGACCGGGATGCCGCATTGATGCTCAGCCGTCCCTCAGGGTTCCAGTTCGATATAGATGCGCTTGTTGATCTTGCCTTTGCTCTTGTAATCCACCACGCGGATATGCCCCACCTCGGACGTGTTGCGGACGTGCGTGCCGCCGTCGGCCTGCATATCCAGTCCCACAATCTCCACCACGCGCACCTGCCGGATGCCTTCGGGCAGCAGGTTGATCTTGGTGCGGATCAGGTCGGGAATCTGGAAGGCTTCTTCGCGGGGCAAAATGGCAACGCGCACCTGGCGAGCGTTGGCCACCTCGCGGTTGACGGCTTCCTCGATGGCCATCACCAGGTCTTTGTGCATGGTCTCGAACTCGAAATCCATGCGCCCCTTCAGCGGCTCCATATCGCCGCCGGTGACCAGCGCCCCGTAGTCGCGGAAGACCACCCCGCACAGGATATGCATAGCCGTATGCGTGCGCATCAACTGATAGCGCCGTTCCCAGTCCAGCCTACCCAGCACGGCTGCGCCCACCGGCGGGAGCGGAGCGGTCAGGTCGAGGATGTGCACGACCTGCCGCTGCGCGGAGTAGGCGCACTCGACGCGGTAGACGCCGCCGTTGTACTCCAGCGTGCCGGTGTCGGGCGGTTGCCCACCCCCGCCCGGATAGAACGCCGTCCGGTCGAGCACGATGCCGTGCCGTTCTTCGTCCAGGGCGACGACTTCGGCGGAGAACGCCTGTAGATAGCTATCTTGCTGGTAGAGCAATTCGGTCATATCCTTACCCTCCCCAGGTGCGCTACACCGTCACCCTCAGCCGCTCGGCGACAATCTCCGCCACGTCCTTGACCGCTGGCCCACCCTGGCCGCTGGCGTCCTGGCTGGCGTCGGCGAACATGCGCAGGCAGAAAGGGCAGCCGGTCGCCAGCACGGTTGCGCCGGTGTCCTTTGCTTCGGCGTAGCGCGTCAGGCTGACACGGGCGTCGCCGTGTTCCTCTTCCTTCCAGAACTGCGCGCCGCCCGCCCCGCAACAAAACGACTTGCTCCGCGCCCGCGGCATCTCGCTGAGGGCCACCCCCGCCGCGCTCAGGGCGTCGCGCGGGGCGTCGTAGATGCCATTGTGCCGCCCCAGGTAACAGGGATCGTGGAAGGTGACGCGCTCCGCGCCGTCGGCGGGCAGGTGCAGACGGCCATGGCGGATCAGCTCGGCGATGAATTCGGTGTGATGCACCACCTGATAGTGTCCGCCGAACTGCGGGTACTCTTTGGCGAGGGTGTGATAGCAGTGCGGGCAGGTGACCAGAATGCGCGGCGGGTTGACCTGATTGAGCGTTTCGATGTTGGCCGTCGCCAGCTCGTAGAACAGGTACTCGTTACCGGCACGGCGGGCCGTGTCGCCGGTGCAACGCTCTTGTTCGCCCAGCACGGCGAATTTGACCCCCGCCGCCCGCAGGATGTGCACCAGCGCCCGCGCGATCTTCTGCGCGCGCGGCTCGAAGCTGCCCGCGCAGCCCACCCAGTAGAGCACCTCGATCTCGCCGGCCTCCTCGACAGTGGGCACATCCAGCCCCTCCGCCCAGGCCAGCCGACTGCCGCCCATCTGCCAGGGATTACCGGCGTTCTCCATCCCCTTGAACGCGCCCTGTAGCTCGGCGGGGAACTCGCCCTGCGTGAGCACCAGGTCGCGGCGGATGTCCAGGATGTCGAACATCGGCTCGTTGCCCACCGGACAGATGTCAATGCACGCGCCGCAGGCCGTGCACGCCCACACCGCCGACGGCGTGATGGCGAACTCCAGCAACGGGCGCGGGGATTGGCCGCCCGCTGCCAGCAGAGCCATATGCTGACGAATCTCGTAGCGCTTGTTGATCTCCAGGGCCGAGGGCGATAGC
>FWPU01006607.1_pt1 | contig 19770 bp, 20 predicted proteins | sample 2228361 | NCBI WGS metagenome assembly FWPU01 (sample SAMEA103939777, study PRJEB20133) | metagenome
GGCGGCGCCGGGCCCGCCGGCCCGCGGCGCCGCCATCCTCGAGGTTCACGGCCTCACCAAGCGCTTCGCCGGCGTGCAGGCGCTCGGCGGGGTGTCGTTCACCGTCAATGCCGGCACCATCCTCGGCCTGTTCGGGCCCAACGGGGCGGGGAAGACGACCTGCTTCCACTGCCTGAGCGGCGTGCTCGTCCCGGACGCCGGCCGCGTCATCTTCGACGGCCGGGACACCACGGGCGCCGCGCCGCACCGGATGGCGCGGGCCGGGCTCGGGCGGACGTTCCAGATCGTGCGGCCCTTCCGCAGCCTCTCGGCGCTGGAGAACGTGCTGGTGGCGCTGGGGCACGGCCACTACGCCGGCCCCGGCGCCCTCGCGCGGCGCTACCGGAAGGCCGGCGTCCTGGCCGAAGCCCGGGCGCTGCTCGATCGCGTGGGGCTGGGGGAGGTCGCCGACCGGCCGGCCGCCCTGCTCCCGCTGGGGATGCTCAAGCGGCTCGAGGTCGCCCGGGCGCTCGCCCTGGCGCCGCGGCTGCTCCTGCTGGACGAGCCGCTGGGCGGGCTCTCGCCGGAGGAGGCGGCGGCCGTGGCCCGGCTGATCGCCTCGCTGCGGGAGGAAGGGCTCACGCTGGTCCTCGTCGAGCACCACATGCGGCTGGGCATGGCGCTGGCCGACCGGGTCGTCGTGCTCGACCACGGCACGAAGATCGCCGAGGGCGCGCCGGCGGAGGTGCGCCGCGATCCGCGGGTGATCGCCGCCTACCTGGGCCAGGCCGGGAGCGCCGCCGGTGCTTGAGGTCCGCGACCTGCGGGTCCGCTACGGCGACATGGAGGCCGTCCGCGGCATCTCCTTCACCGTGGGCGCCGGCGAGGCCGTGGCGCTGATCGGCGCCAACGGCGCCGGCAAGTCGAGCACGCTCAGGGCCGTGCTGGGGCTGGTGCCGTCGTCGGGGCGGATCGCGCTCGAGGGCCGCGCCATCGACGGTCTGCCGCCCTGGACGCGGGCCGCGGCCGGCCTGGTCTGGGTGCCCGAGGGCCGGCGCGTCTTCGGCGACTTCACCGTGGAGGAGAACCTGCTGGCCGGCGCCTGGCGGCTGGGGCGCGGCGCCGCGGTCCGGGCCGGCCTGGAGCGCGCCTACGCGCTGTTCCCGCACCTGGCCGAGCGGCGGGGGCAGGCGGCCCGCACGCTGTCGGGCGGCGAGCAGCAGATGCTGGCCCTGGCCCGGGCCCTGATGGCCGCGCCGCGGCTGCTCCTGGTGGACGAGGCCTCCCTGGGCCTGGCCCCGCTGTTCGTGGAGCGGGTCTTCGATGCCATCCGCCGGCTGGTGGCGGAGGGGCTGACGCTGCTGCTGGTGGAGCAGAACGTCCGCCAGGCCCTGGCCACCGCGGCGCGCGCGTACGTGCTCGAGGTGGGCCGCATCGTGCGGGCCGGCACGGCCGCCGAGCTGGCCGGCGATCCCGCCGTGCGCGACGCCTACCTGGGCGCCTGATGCCCGGCCCCGCCCTCGCGCTCGTGCTGGCGGCGGCCGTGCTGCACGCGGGCTGGAACGTGCTGGCCAAGCGCAGCCGCCACCACCTGGGCTTCCTGTGGTGCGCCTCCGCGGTCGCCACGGCGGCCGTGGCCCCGCCGGTGGCGTGGTACCTGGCGCGCGACGGCGTGCCGGCGGCGGCGGTGCCGTTCGTCGCCGGCACGGTGGTGCTCCACGCCGCCTACTTCTACTCCCTCGGGCGCTCCTACCGCGCGGGGGACTTCTCGCTCGTCTATCCGATCGCCCGCGGGCTGGGCGTGGCGCTGGTGCCGGTGGGCGCCCTGGCCCTCTACCGGGAGCGGCTGTCCCCGCTGGGGACGCTGGGCATCGCGCTGGTCGTGGCCGGCATCGTCGCGCTGCACCTGGGCCCGCGGGGGGCCCCGGCGGCGGCGCGTCGGGCCGGGGCGGGCGGCACCGCCTGGGCGCTGGCCACCGGGCTCACCATCGCCGGCTACGCGCTGGTGGACAAGGGCGGGGTCATGCGGATGCACCCGGTGCCCTACATCGGCCTGATGTTCGCCGGCACCGTGGCCCTGCTGCTGCCGGTCGTGCTCGCGCAGCGGGCGAGCCTGGCCGAGGAGTGGCGGGCCAACCGGGGGACGATCGTGGGGGCGGGCCTGATGACCCTCGCCGCCTACCTGCTCGTGCTGTTCGCCTTCCAGCTCTCGAAGGCCGGCTACGTGGTGGCGGCGCGCGAGGTCTCGATCGTGCTCTCGACCCTGCTGGGCGGGCTGTGGCTCGAGGAGGGCCGGCTGGGGCGCCGGCTGGCCGGGGCCGCCGTCATCCTGGCCGGCGTGGGCTGCGTGGCGCTGGCCCGCTGAGGCGGCTCAGCGGCTCAGGGCGACGACGGAGAGGTTGCGGTCGCCGGGCTCGGGCGTCCTCGTCATCCGGCAGTGGCCCTCGAACACGACGCCTTCCTCGACCACCACCACCGGCGCCTCGACGTCGCCGAACACGCGCGCGGTGCCCCGCAGCTCGACCCGCTCGGTGGCCAGCACGTTGCCGGTCACCTCGCCGCTGACCACCACGGTGCCGGCCCGGATGTTGGCCTTGACCACGCCCTTGTCGCCGATGATGAGCGTGTCCGCGGTCTGGATCTCGCCGCTGAACCGGCCGTTCATCATCACGGTGCCGGTGAAGGTGTACTTGCCCTCGATCTCCGACGCCTCGTCGATGAAGGCGCTGAGGTCGCCCCCTTTCGGGGCGCCCTTGGCCTGCTTGTTGAAGATCACGACGCCTCCTTGCCTCGAGGTGCGCTGCGCAGACGCGCCTGTTCCAGAACTAGCATCCGGGGAAAGAGGGAGTCAACTTTGGCGAGCCGTCCCCGCGCCCGGCCGCGCCGGGGCGCGACCCGGTTGCGGTCGGACGGGGGACACGGTATGAATGGGGCTCCGGGCGCCCGCGGCCAGTCCGAAAGGCGGAGACCATGGCCAGGATCCTCTACATCGAGGATGACAGCGACTGCCGGGCGCTGGTGCGCCGCATCCTGGAGCACGCCGGCCACGAGATCGTCGAGGCGGCCGAGGGCCTGACGGGGATCGAGAGCGCCCTCCGGGAGCGCCCGGCCCTGATCCTGCTCGACATCAACCTGCCGGGCATGGACGGCTACGCGGTGGCCGCCGCCCTCAACTCCTTTCCCAAGCTGGCCTCGACGCCGATCGTCGCCGTCACCGCCTACGCCTCGGCCGAGGAGCGCGAGCGCATCCTGGTCGCCGGCTGCGACGGTTACATCGCCAAGCCCATCGACGTGGACGCCTTCCCCCGGCAGGTGGCCGACTTCCTGCGCGGCAAGCGCGAGAAGGTGAGCCCGGCCGCCGAGGTGGCGCACCTGCGCGACCTGAACCAGCGCTTCGTCTGCCGGCTGCTCACCAAGCTGGACGAGGTCAACCGGCTGAGCGACCAGGCGCTGGACCGGGCCCGGCGCCTGGAGGAGATCCACGAGGCGGTGCAGGACCTGACGTCGGAGATCGGGCTGGCGCCCCTGATCGAGCGCCTGCTGCCGCGCGTGGCGCGGGCGCTCAACGCCGCCGAGCTGAGCGTCGAGCTCAGCCAGCCGCCCGGGCTGCGCCTGAGCCTCAGCGCCGGGGCCGGGCGCCCGGCCGGCGCCCTGCCGGCCGAGATCGAGTGGAAGTACCCGCTGGTCGTCCGCAGCCGGCCGCTGGGCTTCCTGATCGCCCGCTACGTCCCCGGGGCCGGCCCGACGGCCGACGACGAGCAGCTCTTCAAGATCATCGCCAACCAGATGGCGATCGCGATCGAGAACTGCCGCCTCTACGAGACGGAGCGCGCGGCCCACGCCGCCGCCGACGTGGACCGCGGGCGGCACGCGTTCCTGGCCCGCGCCGGCGTGGTGCTCGGCCGCTCGCTCGACTACGGCAGCACCGTGATGGCCATCGCCCAGCTGGCCGTCCCCGATCTGGCCGACCTCTGCCTGGTGGACGTCGTCGAGGACGACGGCACCGTCCGCCGCTCGGTGGTCTCGGCCGGCGACCCGGCGCGCGAGGAGCTGGCGGCCACGCTCCGGCGCTTCCCGCCCGACCCGCGCTCGTTCGATCCCGTCATCGAGGCGCTGCGCACGCAGCGCCCGGCGCTGGCCGGCCGCGTCCCCGACTCCCTGCTGCCGGCGGTGGCCCGGGACGCCGAGCACCTGGCCGTGCTCCGCGCGCTGGCGCCCCGCTCGGTCATGATCGTGCCCATGGTGGCCCGGGGCCGGGCCCTGGGCGCCATCACGCTCTGCGTGACGGCCTCCGAGCGCGAGTACACGCCGGCCGACCTGGCCGTGGCCGAGGAGCTGGCGGCCCGGGCCGCGCTGGCCCTGGACAACGCCCGCCTCTACCGGGAGCTGCACGACGCCGACCGCAACAAGGACATGTTCCTGGCCACGCTGGCCCACGAGCTGCGGACGCCGCTGGCGCCCATCCTGAACGCCATGGCCATCGTGCGCCGCTACGAGGGCGGCGAGCCGGTCGTGCGCCGGGCCCGCGAGGTGGTCGAGCGTCAGGTGCGCCACCAGGCCCGCATCCTGGACGACCTGCTCGACCTGGCCCGCACCGGCCACGGCAAGATCCAGCTGCACCGGACGGAGGTCGACGTCCGCTCGGCCCTGGACGAGGCCCTGGAGCTGGTGCGCCCCCTGGTGGACGAGCGCGGGCAGGCCGTGGTGGTGACGGCCCCGGCCGAGCCGCTGGTGCTGACCGCCGACGCCACCCGGCTGGTCCAGATCCTGGCCAACCTGCTGGTCAACGCCTCCAAGTTCACGCCGGCCGGCGGCCAGATCTTCGTGGCGCTGGAGCGCGAGCGCGAGCACGCGGTGGTCCGGGTGCGGGATACCGGCAGCGGCATCGAGCCCACCCTGCTGCCCCGGATCTTCGATCCGTTCTTCCAGGCCGGCGCCGGGCCCGGGCGGGGGGCCGGGGTGGGCATCGGCCTGGCCCTGGTGCGCCGCCTGGCGGAGCTCCACGGCGGCAGCGTGGAGGCCCGCAGCCCGGGGGCCGGGCAGGGCTCGGAGTTCGTGGTGCGCCTGCCGGCCGCCGCCCGGGCCGCCCCCGCGCCGTCCGCGGTCCCGGCCGCGCCCGTGCCGCTGCACATCCTCGTCATCGAGGACGATGCCGACACCCTCGACACGCTGCGGCTGGCCCTCGAGCTGGACGGCCACCGGGTGGACGCGGCGGCGGGAGGCCGGCTCGGGATCGAGCTGGCCGTGGCTCATCGCCCGCAGGCCGTGCTGGTGGACATCGGGCTGCCCGGGATCGACGGCTACGAGGTCGCCCGCCGGCTGCGCCAGTCCCTGGGCGCCTCGGTGTTCCTCGTCGCCATCAGCGGCTACTCCGACGAGGACCGCCACCAGCGGGCGGCCGAGGCGGGCTTCGACGCACACCTGCTCAAGCCGGTGGACGTGGACGAGCTGCGGCGCGTCCTGGCGTCAGCCGGTCACCGGGCCCCGTAAAATTTCCCGGCCTCCCGGTCCGGGCAGCGGCCGACGGCAGCCGTGGCGGGGTGGCCCTGAACTTGCTGTCCTTCGCCTGCCGTGAAAATCGTCGACGATCCGTTCGATCCCGTCTTCGTGACCTCGGGGCCGGCGCCGGGGCGGGTGGAGCTCCAGATCGGCGAGCGGGACGGCGCACGGTTCGTGCGGCTGCGGCCCGAGGATGCGCGACGGATTGCCCAGGCGCTGCTCAGGGCGGCCGAGGAGGTCGAGGGCGGGCAGCCTAGAAGGACCGGATGAGGCGGGCGACCCGCTCGTCGTGGGACTGGAACGGGTCCTTGCAGAGGATCGTCTCGCGCTCCGGGTCGTTGAGCTTCAGGTAGACCCAGTCCACGCGGTAGTCCTTGCCCTTGAGGTTGGCCTGCCGGATGAACTCGCCCCGCAGGCGGGCCCGGGTCGTCTGGGGCGGCACGTGCTTGGCCTGCTCGATGGTCTCGTCGTCGGTGATGCGGTCCACCATGTCCCGGGCGGCCAGCTTGTAGTAGAGGCCCCGGTCGGGGCGGATGTCGTGGTACTGCAGGTCCATCAGGGAGATCTTGGGATCGCGCCACGACAGCCGCTGGCGGCTCATGTAGCTCTCGATCCACTGCCGCTTGATGACCCAGTCCAGCTCGCGGTCCAGCTGGGCGGGGTCCGTCTCCAGCCTGGCCAGGACGTCCGTCCACCGGGCCAGCACGTCCTTGGTGGCCGGGTCGGGGCTGATGGCGGCCACGTAGCGGGTGGCGTGCTCGAGGTACTCGCCCTGCAGCTGCAGCGCGGTGATGCTGCGCCCGTCCTTGAGCTTGACCGTCTCCCGCAGGGTGGGGTCGTGCGAGATGTCGCGGATGGCCTGCACCGGGGACTGCAGCGAGTAGTCCCGGTCGAAGAAGCCGTCCTCGATCATGTCCAGGACCAGGGCGGTGGTCCCGATCTTCAGGTAGGTGGCCACCTCCGACATGTTGGAGTCGCCCACGATGACGTGCAGCCGCCGGTAGCGCTCGGCGTCGGCGTGCGGCTCGTCGCGGGTGTTGATGATGGAGCGGGAGGAGGTGGTGGCCCCCGAGATCTCCTGGCAGATGTGCTGGGCCCGCTGGCTCAGGCAGTAGTGGAAGCCGCGCGGGGTCTGCAGCACCTTGCCGGCCCCGGCGAAGATCTGCCGGGTCACGAAGAAGGGGATGAGGGCCTCGGCCAGCCGCTGGAAGGAGACGTCGCGGCTGACCAGGTAGTTCTCGTGGCAGCCGTAGGAGTTGCCGGCCGAGTCGGTGTTGTTCTTGAAGAGCAGGATGTTGCCCGAGATGCCGTCCTCGCGCAGGCGCTTCTCGGCCTGGTGGAGCAGGTCCTCCACGATGCGCTCGCCGGCCTTGTCGTGGACGACCAGCTCGGTGACGTCGTCGCACTCCGGGGTGGCGTACTCGGGGTGGAAGCCGGTGTCCAGGTAGAGCCGGGCCCCGTTCTCCAGGAAGACGTTGGCGTTGCGGGCGCCGGGGATGACCTTCTCGAACAGGTAGCGGGCGACGTTGTCCGGGCTCAGCCGCCGCTGCCCGTTCAGCGTGCAGGTCAGCCCGTACTCGTTCTCCAGCCCGAAGATCCGCCGCTTCATGGTCCCCCCCGAAAAAAAACCCCCTACCGGCCCAGCCGGTAGGGGTCATCAGCCCCGGACGCCTCCGGGGCGGTTCCGGCGAACCCCATCGCCGCTATCCTGGCTCGATTATCCGCGCGGCCGCTCCCCGGTCAAGGGTCTCCCGGCGGGGGCCCCCGCCGCAAGAGGCTTGATCGCCCGGACGATCGGGAGATAATCGGAAGCGTCCACACGAGGCGATGGGGTTCGCCTTCAACCGCCTCGCGACTCGCGAGGCTGATGACCCCTGCCGGTCGACCGGTAGGGGTTTTTTGTTGGCGGGCCCGACCGAGGGGCTCCGCGCCGCGAGGGTCGCGCAGGAGGCGTGAATGGACAACGTCTGGTTCGTGGCCGCGCTCTGGCTCGGCCTGGCCCTGCTCGCCACGCTGCTGGCGATCTGGTTCCGCGTCTCCACGGCGCTGTCCGAGATCGTCGTCGGCATCGTCGCCCAGCTCGTGGTGGGTGTCATCGTCGGGCCGGCCGCGCTCGGCTCGTCCACGGCCTGGGTGACGTTCCTGGCCGGCACCGGGGCCATCGTCCTCACGTTCCTGGCCGGGGCCGAGCTGGACCCGGCCGTCTTCCGGGTCAAGTGGAAGGAGGCCGTCGTCGTCGGCCTGGCGGGGTTCCTGGCCCCTTTCCTCGGCGTCGCCGCCGTGGTCCGCTTCGGGCTCGGCTGGGAAGCGGGGCCCAGCTGGCTCGCCGGCGTGGCGCTGTCCACCACCTCGGTCGCCGTCGTCTACGCCGTCATGCTGGAGCTGGGCTTCAACCGCACCGACTACGGCAAGGCGATCCTGGCCGCCTGCTTCATCAACGACCTGGGCACGGTGCTGGCGCTCGGCCTCATCTTCTCGCCGTTCACCATGCGAACGGTCGTCTTCGTCGTGGTGTCGGCCGCCGTGTTCGTCCTGCTCCCCTTCGTGACCCCGCGCTTCTTCCACCGGTACGGCGGGCGAGTCTCGGAGCTGGAGGCGAAGTTCCTGCTCCTGGCCCTCTTCGCCATGGGCGGCCTCGCCCTCTGGGCCGAGAGCGAGCCCGTCCTCCCCGCCTACGTCATCGGGATGGTCCTGGCCGGCACGGTGGGCAAGGACCACCTCCTGATCCGCCGCCTGCGCACGCTCACCTTCGGCCTCCTGACGCCCTTCTACTTCATCCGGGCCGGATCCTTCGTGTCGGTGCCCGCGCTCGTGAGCGCGCCGCTGGTGTTCCTCGTGCTCTTCGCGGCCAAGATGGTGAGCAAGGTGGCCGGGGTGTTTCCCGCCGTGAAGGCGTTCCGCTATGCCCGGCAGGAGACCACCTACTACACCCTCATGATGTCCACCGGCCTGACGTTCGGCACCATCTCGGCGCTGTTCGGTCTCAGCCACGGCATCATCACGGCCGCCCAGTACTCGCACCTGGTGGCGGCCGTCATCGGCAGCGCGGTCATCCCCACGCTCATCGCCAACGCCTTCTTCATGCCCCGCCATCTCCGGGCGGCCGCGGCGGCCGCCGAGGGGGAGCCGGCGGCGGCGCCGGAGCCGCTGGCGAGGCGGCAGCCGGAGGGCGTCTAGCGCCCACCCGGGGGAGGAGCGCGGCCCGTGGACCAGGTCCTGATGCGGATCTTCATCGGGGAGAGCGACCTGTCGGGGCACCGGCCGCTCTACGCGGCGCTGCTCGAGCTGTTCCGGGCCCGGGGCCTGGCCGGCGCGACGGTCCTCAAGGGGGTGGCCGGCTTCGGCCCCCGCTCGATCCTCCACACCCCCCGGCTCCTGCGACTGTCGTCCGACCTCCCGCTGGTCATCGAGGTCGTCGACAGCCGGGAGCGCCTGGAGGCTGTCCTGCCCGACATCGACCGCCTGATGCGCGGCGGCCTGATCACGATGGAGGTGGTCCGGGTCGTCAGCGAGGCGTCGCCCGGCCCGCGGTCATGAGCCCGCATCCGCGGGCGATGCCGCGGCGAGCGCCGCCGACAGCTCGGCCCGCAGGCGCTCGTTCTCGCGCCGGAGATCGCTGAGCGCCCGCTCGGCGAGCTGGCTGGCGGCCCGCCCGCGAGCGGGGAGAGCGGGGAGCGCTGCGTTGACGGTCGCCGGGGAGTCTGGTACTGGTGGGACCAGGCAATGGGGTCTGCCTAGAACCGCCCTCCCGGCTGATGACCCCTACCAGGATCGTGGACACCCTGGTAGGGAGGCTCGAATGCCCGGCGGGAACAGATCCAGCCAGCCCGATCCCGCCCCGGACCACGAGGTGCCCGTCGCGGGCCGCGAGGATCTGGATTTCCGGAGCGTGCTCTTCTCCGGTTCCGACGTCGCTCTGGTGGCGCTCGGAGCCCTGCTGTGGGGGATCGGGATGGGGGCCCACGAGTCCGTCCTCCGGGCGGCCATCGCCGGGATGATCCCGCCGGCGCGGCGGGGCACGGCCTACGGGATCTTCAACACCGGGTACGGCGTGGCCTGGTTCGCCGGGAGCGCCGCCATGGGCGTGGTCTACGACCTCTCGCTTCCCGCCCTGATCGCGCTGTCGGTGACGAGCCAGGCGCTGGCCATCCCCATCCTGCTCTCGCTCCGCGGGAAAGCGCTGGCCCGGACGAAGCCCCGGACGCCGCGTCCGGGAGTCCCGGCGCCGCCGGCCCGCTCCCGCGGCTGACGGCGGCATCGCGGCGGCCTCATCCGGCCGGCTCGAGGAACAGCTCGTCGGTGTCGTCCTCGAAGCCGAACAGCTCGGCGTAGCGCCCCCAGTCGATGGCGGTGTCCAGCTGCCGCCGGGCCTCGGCCGCGCTGAAGTGCTGCTCGAGGAGCCCCAGGAAGAACGCCTCGGGCAGGCGGTGATTCGCCTTGCCCAGCAGCGCGGCGTGGATGCGCGTCACCAGGGTCTCCCGCTGCTGCAGGGCGGCGCGGAAGAGCTCCTTCCGCCGCAGCACCGGGGCCTGCACGAAGGCGCTGCCCTCGGCGGAGAGGATGGCGTCCCCCTCCCGCACCTCGATCCAGCCGAGCAGGGCGGCGGCGTCCACCAGCGGCAGCAGGTCGCGGACCTCCAGGCGCAGCTCGCCGGCCAGCCGGTGGAGGTCGACGCGCCCGCCGCGCTCCGCCACCATCTCCAGGAACCCGGCCAGCGCGCCGACCCGGGCGTGGGGCAGGGGCGGCGGGGCGGCGCGGGCCTCCACGCGCCCCGGCTCGCGTGCCGCCTCGGGGCGGGTGATGAGCTGGTACAGCTCGTCGGCGAAGGCCTGGACGTCGGGGTCGTCTCGCGCGCGCGGCCGCGGCAGCTCGACGGCCAGCTCGCTCCGGACGTGCCCGGGGTCACTGCCGAGGATCACCACCCGATCGGCCAGCAGCACCGCCTCCTCGATGTTGTGGGTCACGAGCAGGATGGCCCGCGTGGGGATCTTGCGCCCGATCCAGAGATCCATGAGCTCGCCCCGCAGGCTCTCCGCCGTGAGCACGTCCAGCGCGGAGAAGGGCTCGTCCATCAGGAGGACATCGGGCTCCACCGCCAGCGCCCGCGCGATCCCCACCCGCTGGCGCATCCCGCCCGACAGCTCCCGGGGATACGCGGACTCGAAGCCGTCCAGGCCGATGACGTCGATCATCCGCAGCGCCTTGTCCCGCCGGACCTCCGGGGGGACGCCCCGCGCCTTCAGGCCCAGCTCGACGTTGCCCAGCACGTCGAGCCACGGCAGGAGCGCGAAGCTCTGGAAGACCATCGCCACCCCCGGACAGGGTCCGGTCACGAGCCGGCCCCGGTAGCGGACCTCGCCCTCGGTCGGGGGGATCAGCCCGGCGAGGATCCGCAGCAGCGTGGACTTGCCGGAGCCCGACTTCCCCAGCAGCGCGACGAGCTGCCCCTCGGGCAGGCCGAGATCGATCTTCTCGAGGACCCTGAGCTCGCCCGCCCCTCCGGGCAGCGGGAAGCGCTTGCTCACCTGCCGCGCTTCCAGCAGCGGGGCCGGCGCCATGCCGTCAGGCCGCCAGGCTGTAGCGCGCGGCGGCGAGCTGCGCCAGCCGGCGCCACACGAACCGGTTGAGGGTCACGACGTAGGCGCTCATGACGGCCACGCCGAGCACGATCCGCGGCCAGTCGCCGGCCGCGGTGGCCCGGGTGATGTAGGCCCCGAGGCCCGTCGCCTCCAGCGTCGTGTCGCCCCAGGTCACCACCTCGGCCACGATGCTGGCGTTCCAGGCGCCGCCCGCGGCCGTGAGCGCGCCCGTCACCCAGGCCGGGAAGATGCCGGGCAGGATGAGGGCCCGCCAGAGCGCCAGGCCGCGCACGCCGAGGTCGCGCGTCATCTCGCGCAGGTCGTTCGGGATCGCCATCGCTCCGGCAATGGTGTTGAACAGGATGTACCACTGGGCGCCCAGCGCCATCAGGAGGGCCCCGCCCCACTCCAGGCTCACCCCCAGGCGGACGAAGACCAGCGCGAACAGCGGGAAGAGGAAGTTGGCCGGGAACGCGGCCAGCACCTGGATGGCCGGCTGGGCCACGCGGGCGACGCGCGGCGCGAGGCCGATCCAGGCGCCCACGGGCGTCCAGACGAGCGCGGCCAGCCCGACGACCGCCGCCACCCGGAGCAGCGTGAGCAGGCCCAGCCCGAGCACCGCGACCACCTCGTGCCACGTCACCGCCGTCATGACGAAGGCGACGCCGCGAAGGGCGAGGAGGGCGATCGTGAGCCACAGGGCCGCCGCCAGCGCCCGGCCCCATGCGCGCCGTTGCGGCCGGTCGGCCGGGGGCTCGCCGACCCCGCGGCGCCACCGCCGGCTCAGCCCCTCGTCGAGCCGCGCCACGCCGGCCTCCAGCCAGAGCACGACGTGGGAGCGCCGCAGCACCTCCAGCACGGCCGAGGCCGGCGCCTCGGCCGCCGCCGACTCCTCCACCCTGAACTTCTCGGCCCAGGCCACCAGCGGCCGCCAGAACGCCGCGTCGACCACCAGGATCAGGATCACCACGGTGAGCGCCGCCCAGCCCAGGGCCCGCAGGTCCCCCGCCCTCGCCGCCAGGGCCATGAACGAGCCCACGCCCGGGAGCAGCAGCTCCTGGTTCAGCACCGTGATCGCCTCGCTGGCGGCCAGGAAGAACCACCCGCCGCCGAACGACATCATCCCGTTCCAGACCAGCGGGATGATGCCGGCCGGCAGCTCGAAGTGCGTGAAGCGCTGCCAGCCCGAGACCCGGTAGAGCCGCAGCGCCTCGGCCTGCTCGCGCGGCAACGTGACCAGCGCCTGGTGGTACGCGAACGTCAGGTTCCACACCTGGCTGGTGAAGATCGCGAAGATCGAGGCGAGCTCGAGTCCCAGCACGCGCCCCGGCGCCAGCGCCATGAACAGCGTGACGGTCGCGGAGAGGAACCCCAGGACCGGCACCGACTGCAGGATGTCGAGCGCGGGCAGGATGACGCGCGCGGCGGGGGCGGACTTCGCCGCCCAGGACGCGACGACCAGGGTGAAGAGGAGCGACGTCCCGAGCGCGGCGAACATCCGGAAGAGCGAGCGCGCCGCGTAGTACGGGAGGTGCCAGGGCGACAGCTCCACCAGGGGCCCGACCTCGGGGGCGAGCGGAGCCCAGAGGTCGTGCCCCAGCCAGGCGACCGCCGCCAGGAGCCCGACCAGCGCCAGGAACACGACGGCGTCCGCCCAGTTGAGGGCTCGCGGGCTGAGCGGCAGGCCGAACGTCCGGGGCGAGGGTCCGGCGCTCAAACCGGCTCGGGCCGGGCGCTCTCCACGGCCACCCCGAGCGCCTGCTCGGCGCGCCGCAGGTACCCCCAGGCGTGGCGGCACGACCAGCCGATCTCTCGCGCGGCGGCCAGCAGGGAGCCGCTCGTCTCCACCGCGAGCAGCAGGCGCAGGCCGCCCTCGCCGATGACGAACCTCCCCTCGTGCTCGAGCCACACCTTGGCCCGCACCTGGAGCGACACTGGGCACGGCCGAGCATTTTGACGGCTCCCGTCCGCGCGGCTACCGTCGGTGCTCGTGGCGCGATCGGGGCGCGATCGAGGAGCGGGCATGGGGGGAGGCTATCACGCTCGTCGCCATCGGCGCCCCCGGACTCGCCGGCCCTCGCCCAGCGCAGCCGCCGTCGCGGCCGGCGCTGACGGTGTTCGCGGCCGCCGATCTGGCCTTCGCCCTCGAGGAGATCGCTGCCGGCTTCGAGAAGCTCCACGACGTCGAGGTGACTCTCGTGCTCGGCTCGACCGGCCATCTCGCCCAGCAGGTCGCCCACGGGGCGCCGGCCGACGTCCTCTTCGCCGCCAGCGAGAGCTTCGTGGACGACCTGATCCGGCGGGGCGCGATCATTCCCGAGACGCGCGCCCTCTATGCGCAGGGGCGCATCGTGCTCGCCGCCCGCAAGGGCCGGGGGCCGAGACTCACCGATCTCCGGGACCTGGCCGCGCCCGGCATCCGCCGGGTGGCCATCGCCAATCCCCGGCACGCGCCGTACGGCAGGGCGGCCGAGGAGGCGCTGCGGGCGGCCGGCCTGTGGGAGGCGATCGCCTCCAAGCTGGTGTTCGGCGAGAACGTCCGCCACGCGCTGCAGTTTCTCGAGACCGGCGGGGTCGAGGCCGCCATCATCGCGCTCTCCCTCGCCGGCGTCCCCGGGATCGAGCACGTGCTGATCGACGCCGCGCTCCACACGCCGCTGAACCAGGCCGTCGGGGTCGTGACGCGGAGCCGCCATCCCGGGAGGGCGCTCGCCTTCATCGAGCACGTCAACGGCCCGCAGGGGCGGCCCATCATGAAGAAGTACGGCTTCCTCCTGCCCGGGGAGTTCTGACCGATGGACTGGTTTCCCCTGCGCCTGTCGCTCCAGGTCTCGCTCCTGGCCACCGCGCTCACCGTCGCCGCCGGCGTCCCCCTGGCCTGGGCGCTCGGCAAGCGGCGCTTCCCGGGCCGGGACCTGCTCGGCGCCGCGATCCTCGCCCCGCTCGTGCTGCCGCCCACCGTCCTGGGCTACTACCTGCTCGCCCTCATCGCGCGCGGCGGGCCCATCGGCGGGCTGCTCGACCGCCTGGGGATCGAGCTGGCCTTCACCTGGCGCGCCGCCGTCCTCGCCGGCTGCCTGGGCTCGCTCCCGCTCCTGGTGCGAAGCGTCCAGGCCGGCTTCGAGACCGTCGACGAGCGGCTGGAGCAGGCCGCCCGCACCCTCGGCCGGACCGAGGCGAGCATCTTCTTCACGATCACCCTGCCCCTGGCCTGGCGGGCCGTGGCGGCCGGCACCGGGCTCGCCTTCGCGCGGGCCTTCGGCGACTTCGGCATGACGCTCATGGTCGCCGGCAACATCCCCGGCCGGACCCAGACCCTGCCGCTGGCGATCTACGACCGCGTCCAGGCCAACCAGCTGCACGAGGCGAACGTGCTGGCGCTGGTGGCCGTGGGCGTGGTGGTGGCGGTCCTGCTCGGGGTCGGGCGCTGGGCGCGGGCGCGGTACTGACGCGCCGGGGATGGAGCCGGGGGCGGGAGTCGAACCCGCGACCTACTGATTACGAATCAGTTGCTCTGCCTCTGAGCTACCCCGGCGCGCGCGGCGAGACGCGACCGCTGATTGTATCACTGCCCGCGAGCGCCTGTGGAGATCCGTGGACACTGTGGACAACTTCGCCGTTGACAGCCGGGAGGCGCCGGCGTATCCCTCCGGCGCGTGGTGCACGTCTTCCGATGTCCGGAGTGCGGCGCCCTGCTCTGCGCCGATCCCGGCTGCCGCGACCACCCGGTGGAGGTCTGGGCCGCCATCCACTCCGAGGAGCATCCCCTGGCGATCAAGGCGCTGCTCCTCTACGGGGAGTGCCGGCACGAAGCGGTCGAGTAGGCCCGCGCTCGCCGAGCGCGCCCTGACGCTGCTGCTGGTCCTCGGGCTCCTGGCCTACGCCGCCGGCGCCCTCGGCGTGCTGCGGTGGTGGGTGTCGGGGCTGGCGGCGCCGGCAGTCGCGGCGCTCCTGGCCCTCCGGCATCGGCGGGCCCGCTTCGCGGCCTACGTCTTCCTCAGCGTGGTGGCCGGGCGGGCCCTGGCGGCCGGGCTCTGGCCGCTGGCGCTGGCGGCCGCGGCCGCGGTCCTCCTGCTCCAGACGCCCGCCGCCGTCCGCATGTGGCCGCGCCTGACCGGCCCCTGCTAGAATGGCGCGGTCATGAAATTCCTCTGCCTCGACTGCGATCAGCCCATGAAGCTCTTCGGCACCGAGGGGCCGCACGAGGGCTCGCTGACCGTGACGTTCCGGTGCCCCGAGTGCGGCTTCCGCGTGGCCATGCTCACCAACGCCTTCGAGACCCAGATGGTCCGCAGCCTGGGCGTCGCCCTGGGCGGCCGCGCGGCGCCGGCGGCGCCCTTCGAGCACCTGCGCGGCGCGATGGCGAACGCCCGGCCGGGGGCCTTCAGCGAGGCGCCGGCCCCGGGCGCGTCCCAGACCGGAGGCGGCTGCCCATTCGGCGCCATGCTGGAGCAGGGAGAAGCGGCCGCGCCGCCGGCGGGCCTGGCCTGGACGCCCGAGGCGGAGGCGCGCCTGGGCCGGGTGCCGAGCTTCATCCGCTCCATGGCTCGCCGCGCCATCGAGCGCTACGCCGAGCGCCGCGGCCACACGACCATCACCGAGACGGTCATGGACGAGGCGCGCTCGGCCCTCGGCATGTAAGTCGGCGCCGCCCTGGCGCATCTGGAGGAGGCCGCCGCCCGGCGGCTTTTCCTTGCCGGCCCGTTTCGCCGGCCGCTAGAATACGCGCCGGTGCGCCGTCTCGTTCCGCTCGCAGCGCTGGCGCTGCTGTCCGGCCTCCCGGTCCCGCCCGCCGCCGGCCACGCCGCCGGCGGGCCGCCGGGGCTGACGGCGGAGGCGGTCGTCCTCATCGACGCGCAGGGCCGGACCCTCTATGCCAAGAACCCCGAGGTCGAGCGAGCCCCGGCCAGCCTCGTGAAGCTGATGACGCTCTACCTGGCCTTCGAGGCGATCGAGTCCGGCCGGGTGAGCGCCGACGATCCCGTGACCGTGTCGCGTCACGCGGCCGCCACGCCGCGCTACCGCATGGGGCTGCGGGCCGGGCAGACGGTGCCGGTGCGCGTGCTGCTGGAGGGGATGGCCATCGCCTCCGCCAACGACGCCGCCACGGCCCTGGCCGAGCACCTGGCCGGCAGCGAGGCGGCGTTCGTGGACCGCATGAACCTGCGCGCCCGGGAGATGGGGCTGACCGCGACCCGGTTCGCGAACCCCCACGGCCTGCCGGACCCCCTGCAGCGCTCGAACGCCAGGGACATCGCGCTGCTCACCGCCCGGCTGCTCCACGACCACCCCGTCGCGCGCGCCCTGCTCGGCAGTCGCGTGTTCATCCACCGCGGACGCATCTACGCCCGGCACGTGCCCCTGATGCGCGATCCCCTGGGGGTGGGGGCCCTGAAGACCGGCTTCACCAGCGAGGCCGGCTACAACCTGGCCCTCGGCGCCTGGCGCAACGGGATGGAGTTCGTCATGGTCGTCCTGGGCTGCCGCAGCCGGGCTCACTCCTTCCTCGACGCCCGCCGGCTGCTCGAGTTCGGCTTCGTGGAGGCGGGCCTGGAGGAGCACGGGCCGGAAATCCGGCCCGCGCGCCGGCCCCTGCACGTGCGCCGCCTGCGCAACGGCTGACGGCATGCCGCCCGTCCGCGGGTACGTCTTCGACGCCTACGGCACGCTCTTCGACGTCCACTCCGTGGTCGAGGCGGGACGGGCGATCACGAGCGATCCGGCCACGCTGTCGGCCACCTGGCGGCAGAAGCAGCTCGAGTACACGTGGCTGCGGGCCCTCATGGGCCGGTACGAGGACTTCTGGGCGGTGACCGAGGCCGCGCTGCGCTACGCGATCCGGCGGCTCGGGCTCCAGGCCGACGAGGGCCGGATCCGCAGCCTGATGGAGGCCTACCTGACGCTCGCCTGCTTCCCCGAGGTCCCGGACGCGCTGGCGCGCCTGGCCCCGCGCCCGCGAGCGATCCTGTCGAACGGCTCGCCCCGGATGCTCGAGGCCGCCGTCGCGTCGAGCGGCCTGGGCGGCCACCTCCAGCACGTGCTGTCCGTGGACGCCGTGAAGACCTACAAGCCCTCGCCCCGGGTCTATGCCCTGGGGCCCTCGGCCCTCGGGGTGCCGGCGGGCGAGCTGCTCTTCGTCTCGTCGAACGCCTGGGACGCGGCGGGCGCCAAGGCGTTCGGCTATCAGGTGGCCTGGTGCAACCGGGCGGGCGCGCCCGAGGAGGAGCTGGGGGTCCGCCCCGACCTGGTGATCACGCGCCTGGATCAGCTCCCCCGGTAGGGAGGCCGGGTCCGAGCGTCAGCCCCCCTCCGGGGGGATGAACTCGTTGGGCGCCTCGAAGATCCCCAGCACCACGCAGCCGTCCGGCGACCAGGCGGTGTGCACCGACCCCGGGCGGCGCCAGACGAAGTTGCCGGCCGTGCAGGCGCCGTCGTCATCGACCAGGGTGCCTTCCAGGACGTAGCTCTGCTCCAGTCCCACGTGGCGGTGGCGCGGCAGGACGGCGCCGGGGGCCATGCGGGTGAGCGTGGTCTGGCGGCCGGAGGCGTCGCGGTAGAGGGTCTTGATCTCGATCCCCGGGAAGCGGGTCGGCTCCCAGGGCAGCGCGGCCAGGTCCAGGTAGACCGACCGTTCCGTCGTCTTGGTCTCCATGCGGGCCTCCTTGGCGGTGGGCCCCAGTGTACCGGACGGCGGCGGCCCGCCGGGGCGGGCCGCCGTGACGCGAGGACGGCGCGCGCTCAGCGGCGCTTGCCGAGCTTCTTCCGCTTGACGTAGGACCAGAGCTTCTTGGTCATGTCCGAGGGGCCGATCGGCGAGCTGCCGAACAGCGACTCCAGCGTGTCCTTGCAGCCCTTGAAGCTGATGGAGTATCCCCCGAACGCCTTCTTGGCCTTGGCCATCTGTCCCCCTCCTTGGTGATGTGGGACGATTCCCGGCTCAACCCGGGGGTATTACTACCACACGCCCGAGGGGGGCCCAAGAAAAAACCCGGCGAAACAGCCCGCTCCGCCGTCGTGAAAATACCGGGGAGGGGTATGGCCGTCAGCGGCGGAAGGCCGGCATCACGTCGCGCGCGAACCACCGCAGCTGCTCCTGGAACTCCCGCGCCGGCAGCCCCTCCGCCCAGTGGATCATCATCTGGTCCAGCCCCGGGTAGCGGGCCTCGAACTCGCGGATGGTCTCGATGACCTGCGAGGGCGGGCCGCACAGCCAGGCCTTCTGCTCGATGCCCTCCCGCAGCGTCGGCACCCGCGCCGGCGCCCCGGGCGTGCCCCACGGCCGGCCCTCGGCGTCGGCATAGCGGACGAACCCGAAGGGGGCGAACCACTTGTAGCGCTCGTCGTGGGCGGGCTCCAGGCGGGCGATGGCCTCCTCCTGGGAGCCGGCCAGGTACACGCCGACCCCCCAGCACAGGTCCTGGCCCAGCTCCAGGCGCCGGCCGGCCCCGGCGGCGGCCTTCCGGTAGGCGTGGAAGATCTGGTCCACGATCCGCTCGCCGTTGAGGGTGACCATGCCCTTGATGCCGCGGGTGGCGATGTACTCCAGCGTCTTGCCGCTGGCGATGGGCTGCCAGATCTCGACCGGCCGGTTCACCGGCCGGGGCACGCAGGTGATCTCCCGCAGCGTGTAGCCCCGGTACGGCACCTCGGGCGGGATCGTGTAGTGCTTGCCGCGGTGGCTCCAGGACTCCTCGTTGAAGCACTTGAGGAGCACCTCCATCTGCTCCTCGAAGAGCTCCAGGTTGGCCGCGTTGTCCAGCATGGGCGCGCCGAACGTCTCCACCTCGCGGGTGTGGTAGCCGCGCCCGACGCCCATGATCACCCGCCCGCCGGTCAGGATGTCGGCCAGGGCGTAGTCCTCGGCCAGGCGGATGGGGTGCCACATGGGCAGGATGTTGAAGGCGCAGCCGAACCTGAGCTGCCGCGTCTGGGTGGCCAGCCACGTCGAGTAGAGGAGCAGGTTCGGGATGACCTCGTAGCCCTCGTGCTGGAAGTGGTGCTCGGCCATCCAGAGGCAGTAGTAGCCCAGCTCGTCCATGGTCCGGGCCACGTCGCGAGCCGTGAAGTACGTCTCGGCGAAGCGCTCGTTGGGGTACCGGCGGGCGTCGGCCGGCGTGCCGTCCCGGCCGATGCGGTCCAGCTCGACCTGCCCCACGTACAGGACCGAGAACTTGGTGATCACTTCGCCCTCCAGCCGCCGTCGACCACCAGGGTGTGGCCGGTGATGTAGGCCGCCTCGTCGGAGGCCAGGAAGCCGATGGCGCTGGCGATGTCCTCGACCGTCCCCCGGCGGCCGGCCGGCACCAGCGCCCGCACCTGGTCGTCGTTGACGGCCACGCCGCGCTGGCTGAAGTCCGGGACGCCGGGGCCGAGGATCGCCTGCGAGTGCTGCCGGAGCCCGGTCAGGATCGGCCCCGGACAGACCGCGTTGACCGTGATGCCGCGGGCCGAGTAGACCACGGCCATCTGCCGGGTCAGCCCCACCACCCCGTGCTTGGCCGCCACGTAGGCGGCGCCGCCGCCCGTGCCGTTGAGGCCGGCCACCGAGGCCATGTTGATGATGCGGCCGCGGCCGCGAGGCAGCATCTCGCGCAGCGCCCGCTTGCAGCCCAGGAACACGCCCGTGAGGTCGATGTCGAGGACGCGGCGCCAGAGGGTCTCCTCGGTCTCGTCCACGTTGAAGTACCCGTCGAGGATGCCGGCGTTGTTGACC
>FWPU01007607.1_pt1 | contig 19765 bp, 18 predicted proteins | sample 2228361 | NCBI WGS metagenome assembly FWPU01 (sample SAMEA103939777, study PRJEB20133) | metagenome
GTGCCTCTTTCGACGATAAATGCAGTAATTCCATGGCTGTCCAACAATTCTCCGGTTCGAGCCAGTACAACAGCCAATTCTGCCGATATTCCATGTGTGATCCAATTTTTGGCGCCATTGATAATCCAATCATCGCCATCCCGGTGGGCTACTACTTTCATTCTCAAAGCATCGGACCCTGTATTGGCTTCGGTCAATCCCCACGCGCCAATCCATTCGCCTGTGGCAAGTTTGGGAAGGTATTTTCTTTTTTGTTCTTCACTGCCAAATTGAAGAATATGGCCAGTGCATAATGAATTATGGGCTGCAACAGATAAACCGATAGAGCCACATACTTTTGCAATCTCGGAAATGATCAAAACATATTCTATGTACCCAAGTCCGGCTCCTCCATATTCTTGAGGAACCAAAACCCCCATAAATCCCAGTTGTCCCATTTTTCTGAAAAGTTCTCTTGGAAAAATTTGTTTTTCATCCCATTCCATCATGTATGGGCGAATTTCTTTTTCGGCAAAATCTCTTGCTGCTTGAGCAATCATTTTTTGATCTTCTGTCAATACAAAATCCATCTTTTTAATATTTTATTATACTGTTTATTTTTTGCGAAAATGTTTCTAATTCATAACGTCCGTTTAATGCAGAAAGTTCTATTAAAAAAGAAAACCCGGCTACTGAAGCATTGCATTTTTGGGCAAGATTTGCAGCTGCTTTTGCTGTGCCTCCTGTTGCGAGGAGGTCATCATGGATGAGCACTTTGTCTTGTTGGTTCAGAGCATCAGCATGTATTTCTATTGTGGAGGTACCGTATTCCAATTGATATTCTTCCCGGATAGTTTTGTAAGGAAGTTTTCCTTTTTTTCTAACAGGTATAAATTTGATATTCAGTGCTTCGGCCATGATCATGCCAAATAAGAATCCCCGGCTTTCAATGGCCATTATTGCGGTTAATTCTGTGTTTTGCCATTGGTCGATGAGTAATTCTTTGCAAGCTTTAATGGCTTTTGGATTAGCCAAAAGTGGGGTGATGTCTTTAAATATAATACCGGGTTTAGGAAAGTCCGGTATGTCTCTGATATATTGTTTAAGGTCCATTTATTCGAAACTTATGTAATATTTAATTTTTTCAACTTTATTTGAATCAAGGCATTGATACAGGTCGCTAATTTCCTTAAAATTTTTATTTTCCCGCAGATAAACAAAAATTTTTTTTACGGTTATTTTATCAAAATACGGATGCCGGGACAATTCGTTGAAGGTTGTATGATTGATGGGGATTTTTTTGACAAGGGTGGTGTCGATGGTGAGGTAATTTTCGATAATGGGTAGTTTTGTTGTATCCAACTGATAGATTTCCCGTAATTGTTGTATGGAATAGAAGCCGCCGAGTAGTTCTCTGTATCTGATTATTCTTTTGCTTAATGTGGGGCCTATATAAGGCAATGATTCCAATTGGATGCTGTCGGCCGTATTAAGGTCAATTTTTTTTAAGGTTGCATTTTTACTTCGGATATAGTTGGTTTTGTTTGACCTGTTATAATATTTATTTACCTGATTATCCCTTTCGTATGTTGACTGTTTGGTTTCTATGGATTGATACATTGAGTCGATAGCTGAAATATAATTGTCTTGAATGAATTTTAGATGTTGATTATATGAATTTTTTTGTTCTTTCAGAATAAAACGAATTATAATCGATATGAATATCAATACCAGTAGGATAAGTGTTCCCAAACGTTCTGTTTTAGTGAAATAAAATATCTTTTTGTGTTTTGACATTCATCGATTCAGTTGTTGGCAACAGCAGGGCATTGAATTAGTCTTTTAAATCTTTATCTTTACGGGTGATTAAGATTTTAATGTAAAGATAAACTGTTACGGCAGTAACCAATCCTTGTGTTATCAACATCATTATTAACGCCGATGTTTTCATGATTGTTGTTTTTTTGTTTTATTAAAATGTGCAAGATATACCAGAAAAGCAATAAATATAAATGCTATTAACAATAAAATCCGAGCACCTGTAAGATACAATTTTTTGTTTTTCAATTCGCTTGCAAGTTGTAAATTGTCTTGCATGATGGCTGCTTCTATTTGTTCATTAATTCCGGCATGGCTAATCATTTTGACGATAGATGAATTGTCTAAAGGCCAGCCATTACCGGAAGACAAAGAGTGTATGGCATTAGCCCAATCGTTGTTGGCAGGTGTGAATAACGCACCGATAAATACCAAAATTAGCATGACAGGGGTGATGTATTTAAGTACCCATTTGTAAAATTCCGGCAGTTTGATTTCGGCTCCTTTTTTAAGTTCTTCCCAGCCCTTATCAACTCCAAAAATCCAGGCAAATAAAATTGTTTCGAGTGTGGCAAAAATTACAAGTGAGAACGTACCCGCCCAGTAATCATATTCATCGAATACTCCTTGATTGAAAAAGAAAACAGTAGGCAATCCAAGAATCAAAACAAATGCTCCAAAAGACCATGCAGATTTTTTTCTTGTCCATTTAAATTCATCCTGCATAAACCCTATCCAGGGTGTACCCATTGCCAACGACGAAGTGATTCCGGCAAAAAATAATAAACCAAACCACATCACGCCTGCCAATGCTGATAAAAGAGGGCCCCATTTTTCAAATAAATATGGCATGGTTTGAAAGGCCATGCCAAAGCCGGCATTTTCCAATACCCAATCGATTCCAAGATAGCCCGCAGCAATGGGAATGACAATCATGCTGCCTAAGACAATCTCTACGAATTCGTTGGTAAAACCTGCCGTGAGAGAGTTGAGGGCAATATCTTCGTTTTCTCTTACATAAGATGCATAGCACTGAATAGTACCCATTCCGACCGATAATGTGAAAAAAATCTGACCGGCAGCCGCAAACCAAACCTTAGGGTCAGATAGTGAGGTGAAATTTGGTTCCCATAAAAAGTTGAAACCATCCCAGGCATTTGCATCAGGGTGTTCGGGTGTGGCCCCGGATGTGCCAAGAGTTAAACTTCTGATTGCCAGAAAAAATCCGAAAATCAAGAGCATGGGCACTCCGATTTTGGCTGCCCTTTCAACCCCTTGCAATCCCTTGGAAAGAATCCATGTATTCAATAGCAGGCAAATAATGTAAAACCATACGGCTTCATAAGGAATGCCCGTAGTTGAATTGGCGAAGTCGACATAACTTGAAAAAAAATTGGCCACTTCACTTTGAGACAAACCGTCGAATGTTCCGATGAGTGAATGGTAAACGTATGCCATGGTCCAACTCTCAATATAGCAATAATAAGCTGCCACGGCCACATTGGTGAAAATACCAAACACTCCGATATACTTCCAAAAATTTTGATTGTTCATACTGTCGAGAATGAATGGGGTAGAGTGGTGGTTTTTCTTTCCACCGAAACGCCCCATAGACCATTCTATCCATAAAAGCGGAATGCCCATTAATAGAAAACACACAATATAGGGAATGATGAATGCTCCACCACCATTGTTTACTGCTTGTACGGGAAATCTTAAAAAATTACCCAGTCCCACGGCATTGCCTGCCATGGCCAATATCAAACCAATGCGCGAACCCCACTTTTCGTTTGTTCTTTTCATTCTGAAACTTATTAGGGTTTCAAAGATATTATTTTCTTAAAAAAAATTAAAAATTATTTAATGATTTGCTTATAAATTGAATCTATACTTTGGATAAATGGAGTGGGGGAATAGTGAATGGAATTGCTTATTTTTTTTAAAGAAAAACCGGTTTTGGGAGGGCGGGGAGCCATATTGGCAAAATAATTACTGTCGACCGGGCTGATCAAATCTATGGGTTTGTTTAAATATCCTGCAATTTTCCTGCCCATATCTGCAATAGACATTTGTTCGCCACCGGAGACATGAAAAATTCCCTTTAAGCCGCTTTGAGAAAGTTTAATTACTGCATCGGCCAAATCTTCTACATATGTTGGCATACGGTATTGATCTTGAACCAGGGTGACGGGTTGGTTATTCAATAATTTCTCTAAAATAAACTCTACAATATTTTTTTTTGACAAACCAATGCCATGCCCATATACAACGATTGTTCTGACAATGATTGTGTCGGGTTTTTCTTCCAACACAGATTGTTCGGCCCACATTTTTGTTTTTCCGTAATAGTTGACCGGATTGGGAGGGTCATTTTCTTCATATATTCCTTTCGATCCATCAAAAACAAAATCGGTTGACAAAAAAATAAACTTGCAATTTTGTTGATTTGCAAAAGCAGCAAGGTTGCGGCTTGCTTCGACATTGCATTGATAAGCCAGGTGTTGTTTTTTCTCACATTCGTCTACATTGGTCATTGCGGCACAATGTATCAAAACAGAATCTCTGTCGGGTAAGTGAGGCCAATCAATTTCCTTCCTGGTCAAATCCCAAGAAATAAATTGGTTGTCGGGTATGTAAGATATTCTGTTGGAGCCACGGGAGATAGCATAAATATTTTCTTTTTGAACAAAGAATTTTTTTTGTAAGTTTTTATAAATGGTTTGACCCAATAATCCATTACTCCCGGTTATGAAATACTTCATTCTTTGATAATTTTTTCAAATTTTTCAATTTGTTCTTTATTGCCAAGTACATAAAACTTCATGTTTTCTTCTAAAATCAATCCTGGTGGAGGGTTGAGGTGCATAAATCCATTTTTGTCTTTGTAACCTATCAAATTTACTCCGGTCAAGGTACGTATGTTCAATTCTTCTATAGTTTTCCCTTCGATATCAGGATTTATTCTATCCAAACTAACCTCTTCAATGTATACATCTTTTTGCAGATTACCGGAAAGATAGTCGAAAAATTCAATCAAGGCTGGTCTTGCAACAAGGTTGGCCATGTGGGCACCACCTATTTTATCGGGCATGATCACATTGTTTGCCCCGGCTTTAATAAGAATTTCAAACGAATTGTCTTCGGATGCCCTTGAAATAATCTGCACTTCTGGATTTAAATATCTTGCAGTAATGACAACATACAGATTATCGGCATCATTTGGCAAAGTGGTGATAATGGCTCCTGCAGTTTTCACGCCGGCCTTTTCCAAAACGGCTTCAGAAGTGGCATTGCCTTCAATAAAAACAACCGATTTGTATCGTGCAAATTCTCTGATAAATTCATCGTCAATCGGTTTGTTTTCAATAATCACTACATCCAATTCCCTTTTGAGAAGTTCTCTGAGGGCTTGTCTTCCATTGCGGCCAAATCCGCAAATGATAACATGGTCTTTCATTTTTTTTATTTTAGCGATGGTTCTTGTATATAAAAGAATTTTTTTCCATTCATTATTTAAAATCAATAATGTAAGTTGCGAAATGGCATATGTGAAAATTCCAAAACTAAAAATAATGAGAAATATAGTGAACAACTTGCCATCATCCGATAAAGGTTTTACTTCTTCATATCCTACGGTGGATATGGTGATGATGGTCATAAACAATGCATCAATCCAGTTGTAATCATCAATCCAATGATAGCCGGCCGTCCCTATCAATAAAATTAGGATCAATAATGCAAGCAAATAATAAAATCGGTTTAAAGAAAACATCTATACTTCCCAAATTGATTTACGACCGTTACAAAGATATTTTTTTAATTCTTTTATAAATGCCATTGGCAGATAAATAATCAATGGAGACCCCAATGTGAGAAAGGATGCATAGATGAATAGAAGGCGGAGTTTATGGGTGGGAATATTTAATTTTTCAGCCCACCATTCACATACACCAAATGCTTGTTTACCAAAAAAGGCCAGCACATGATTGCTTATGTTGTTGATGAGAGTATTTTGTTTCCTATCTTGCATGACGTACATTTTTTATGAACACAATAATTATTGTATAATTCCATTAGCGATTGCGAATGGAGCTGGTTTTGATTCGCAACACCCAAAGATAACCATTTTGCCGTTATTTTATTTTTTTCGGGTTTAATTTTTTCAGGGATTGTCAATAAAGATTCTTTTAATTCCGGCATATTCAATTGGTCGGCATAATAAAACAAAAAGGGCAAAAGTGCGTTGGATATGATTTTACCTGCCGAGTCGGCACTCAATTTGAATTGAAAATTTTTGTTTTGACCAAATTTTTTTCCAAAATGATAATGTTGTTGCCAATATTCAGAAACTTTGAAAGAAAATAGTTCAAAGATATTTTTGTATATTTTTTCCGGATTGTTGACAATGGATAATAATCCTTGACTGGAGTGATATAATGCTGCAAGTTGGGCCAAACGTATAGTTGGAAAATTGGCAGGTCTGGTTCGGGAAAATTTCCATTGTATGGTGGGTGGGTTCAATTTCCATTTTGACTTTAGAAATTCAAATTCTTTTATCAACCGAAGTTGATAAGAATCTACGGCATCTTCGTTCAAAAAACCGGCCATGCCAAACAAAATAGCTTCCAGTTGCAACAGGTTGTCTTTGTGATTTGACAATACTTTTGGAGGTATGGACAGACCCAACAGTTCCATGTTTGATTTATGTATTCCGAAGCCGAAAGAATCAAAAAGAAAGATTTGAAATAAATGTTGCCAATCGTTTTTGATAATGTCGTTGAATTTTTGTTTTTCTTTGATTTTTCTTTGCCATCTTTCTATAATCCAGCTATCCCAGAAAAGAGAGAAGTAAGAACGTATTTCTCTGTTTAAATAAGGCCCACAGACAATATCGTTGGATGATTCTTGTAAACAGGCATATTTTTGAAGGACCATTTTTGGTATGCGACCTTTCAGTTGCAATGTGGGACATCCTATCAGATGTTCTATCTCCTGATCGTGTTCATAAACCACATGTAAAATAACATTCCGGTAATTCGGATCATGTTGATGCCCATGATATAACCAATCTGAGCTTTTAATATGAATTTCTACATTTCCTGCCCAAATAGTGTTGCCTATCGCAATTTTTGCATTGATAAAATCCGGTCCTTGATCATGGTTGTGCCAACCAGGTGAAATAATACGAATGGTTTCTTGGTTGGTAGTGGTTAAATTATTTTGGTTAAATTGTCTGGTTTTCCAGACAAAGTGCAAAATATCTTCATTTGTTATCATGAAAAATAATTTGACATGACATTTTGCATCTTTTTTGCTTCATTGGCCGCACATTCGGCAAAATCTTCATCTTGCGAAGCAAAAATGATAGATCGCGAAGCATTTATCAAAAAAGTCATATCATGATTGCTTGCAGCTTTGATGGTCGAGGACAAATCACCTCCTTGTTTCCCAATACCGGGAATTAAAAAAAAGTGTTGAGGAAATTTGTTTCTTATTTCTCTTATGAAAGTTGGTCTTGTCGCTCCCACAACAAACATGGTGTTTTCTGAAGTGCCCCATGCAGATGTTTTTTCCATTACAATTTCATATACCTTTTTATTTCCAAGTTGTGTGGGTAATAATTGAAAATCTTCGGCCCCGGCATTAGAGGTGAGTCCCAAAATAATTATCCATTTATTATCGAATTCCAGATAGGGAGTAATGCTGTCCTTACCCATATACGGATTTACGGTAATGGCATCAAAAGATAATTGATGAAAAAAAGCTTCGGCATATTTTCTTGATGTATTCCCTATATCTCCTCTTTTTGCGTCGGCTATCGTAAAGATACCGGAAGGAATGTAGTTTAGTGTTTCTTCCATGATTTTCCAGCCCTTATGGCCTAAAGATTCATAGAAAGCCGTATTTATTTTATAAGCAACGGCAAAATCTTTAGTAGCATCAATAATTGTTTGATTAAATCGCAATATGTCTTCCGGACGTTTTGAAAAACCTTTGGGAAGTTGGTTTATATCCGTATCGAGCCCAACACAAAGCACACTTTTTTTCTGAAAAATATTTTTTATTAAATCACAGCGTTTCATTCAAATAATGTTTTGTTGTTGTAATTTTTCGGTGTTTTCGGCAATTCTCAAAGCTTCAATCAATTCGTCGATATCTCCTTCCATAAAACTGTCAAGGTTATAGAGGGTTAAACCTATCCTATGATCTGTTACACGATTTTGTGGGAAGTTATAGGTTCGAATTTTGGCTGAACGGTCACCGGTTGAAACTTGTGATTTTCTTAGAGCGGCTCTTTCCTTCATGCGTTTTTCATATTCAATTTCATAAATTTTTGTTCTCAATAATTTGAGTGCTTTTTCATAATTTTTTATTTGAGAACGTTCGTCCTGACATTCCACAACTATGCCTGTGGGAATATGGGTTAATCTAATGGCCGATTCGGTTTTGTTAACATGTTGTCCTCCTGCACCACTAGCCCTGAAAGTGTCTTTCTTGATATCCTTTTCATTTAACACAACATCCACCTCTTCGGCTTGAGGCAGGACAGCTACGGTTGCGGCAGATGTGTGCACTCTTCCTTGGGATTCGGTTTGAGGCACACGTTGAACTCGGTGCACACCTGACTCAAATTTTAAAATTCCAAAAACTTCATCACCCGAAACAGATAATTGAATCTCTTTAAAACCTCCCATGGTACCTTCGTTCACATTTAAAATTTCGTATTTCCAACCCTTTTTTTCAAAAAACTTGGTATACATACGAAACAAATCTCCGGCAAATATTGCCGCTTCATCTCCTCCGGTACCGGCTCTGATTTCCATTATGGCATCTTTGCTGTCTTCAGGATCTTTGGGAATTAATTTCCATTTTAGTTGTTCTTCGAGGTTGGCAATATTTTTTTCGGCAAGTTCGACTTCTTCTTTTGCCATCTCTATCAATTCGGCATCTTTTTCGTTTTCAATTATATCTTTGGCTTGTTGAAGATTGTTGATCATTTGTTTCATTTGCTCCGCAATGTTTAAAATTTCTTCGAGTTCTTTGTATTCTTTATTCAGTTTGGCAAATTTCACAGGGTCGTTGATAAATTGCGGATCAGATAATTTATTTGAAAGTTCCTTGAATTTATATTCCAAAGGTTCTATTTTCTTAAGGATTTCCATATAACTTTATTTTTGATAGGTAAGTTTTTCAATTCCATTATCTATGGTTAATAAGGGTTTTGGGGAATCTTCTACATGACCGATGATTTGAGCTTCAATATTAAAATCCTTTGCAATAGTGATAATATTTTCGGCTGTCTTCAGGTCTGTATAAATTTCCATTCTATGTCCCATATTAAAAACCTTATACATTTCCCTCCAAGGAGTTTTGGTGGTGTTTTGTATGATACGGAATAATGGAGGAATGGGTAATAGGTTGTTTTTAATGACATGATATTTGTCCAGAAAATGTAAAATTTTTGTTTGACCACCTCCGGTACAATGAATCATTCCGTTGATTTTATTTCTGCATTGATTGAAAACTTCCATCATAACAGGCACGTAAGTTCTCGTGGGAGAAAGTATTGCACTTCCTATATCAGAATTAAGTTCAGGAATGTAATCAGTCAAATAGTATGGGCCTGTATAAGTTACAGAATCGTCTAATTGGTGATCGTATGTTTCCGGAAATTTAGCAGCAACTTTTTTGTTAAGTAAATCATGTCTTGCTGAAGTGAGTCCGTTGCTACCTATACCACTGTTGTAAGAGTATTCATAAGAGGCCTTTCCTGAAGATGCTAGACCAACAATCACATCACCCGGTTTAATACGTTCATTGTGGATGACCTTATCTTTATGCATACGTCCAAATACGGTAGAATCTACAATGATGGTTTGTACAAGATCTCCTACATCGGCGGTTTCGCCTCCGGTAGTAATGATTTGGTATCCAAACTTCGCAAATGTATCTTTCAACTCTTCGAATGCTTGAATGATAGTGGCAATTACTTCACCGGGAATTCTCCATTTATTTCTTCCGATGGTAGAAGAGAAGTATACGGGTCCGGTAAATCCCACACATAAAAGGTCATCTGTATTCATCACCAAAGCATCTTGCGCTATACCTTTCCAAACGTCAAGGTTCCCGGTTTCTTTCCAATAAGCATATGCCAACGACGACTTGGTGCCTGCACCATCTGCATGCATGATGGATACATAGTCCGAAGAATAAACATCCTGAGTAATTTTACAGAATGCCTTTGGAAAAATTCCTTTGTCAATGTTTTTAATGGCATTGTGTACGTCTTCTTTATCGGCCGATACGCCACGTTGGTTGTATTTATTGTTTTCCATAAATTTGAAAAATAAAAAGGACATCCCCTTTAAGGAATGTCCTTAATGAATTGTTATATTAAATCTACTGTTGGTTTTGCTCTTGATTGCCGCTATTTTCGGGTTGTTTTTTGGGTACATAATCTGTGCGAAGTACAGTAAACTCAGTGCGTCGGTTGAGTTGGTGTGCATATTCGATTTGTTCGGGATCTTTTAAGCTTTTGATAAATGACTCGGATAAAACGGTCCCTTTTTTGAATGGTCCCATATCCCTGTCTAAAACGCGCGGCATTTTTTCTCCGTAACCTTTTGCCACCATTCTGTCGGGTTCAATACCTTTTTCTATCAAGAAATTCACAGCCGATTCGGCACGTTTTTGAGAGAGTTTTAAATTGTAATTGTCGCTACCTCTAAAGTCAGTATGTGAACGAAGTTCGATTACAATGTTCGGGTTGTCAATCATAATTTTGTAGAGGTATTCAAGCGAATCTTTTGCCTGGTCGGTAAGAGTAGCTTTGTTGTATTCATATACAATTTCAGGTAGAACTATAGGTTTGGCAATTGGTTGCAATTCATAGATATGTTGAAATTTTTTGGATTCATTGTATCCAATGGTTGATTCTTTACCTTTTGCGTTCAAATATCCATCTTTTGAAACAATGATTTGATAGGAGGTATTTGGTTTAATGTATCGTTCATTACCGTTGGTTTCGAATGCAAAAAATCCATTGTCATCAGTGGTGATTTCATGAGTTGTACCATCGCTGCCAATGAGTTTTACTTTGGCGCCGGCCAAAGGTTTTTTAGTTTCCAAATCAACAACGGTACCTACTAAAGCAAATTGAAGAGGAGGCAGGTAAAATTCCCAGATATCGTCGGCTCCTTTTCCTCCTTCCCGGCTTGATGTAAAAAACCCTTTTTCTTCAGTACCTTCAAACGTAATACCAAAATCGTTGTAAGGCGAATTGATAGGGTATTGCATGTTTGTTACCTTTCCCCATTGATTAGGCCCGATGGGTTCTGCTTTGAAGATATCAAGTCCTCCCATACCGGGATGTCCATCAGAAGCAAAATATAGAACATTGTCATCTCTGATAAACGGAAACATTTCGTTTCCGGGGGTGTTGATTTCAGGGCCTAAATTGATAGGTTGGCTCCATGAACGTGATCTTTTATCATAAGTCACATACCAAAGGTCTTTACCACCAAATCCTCCCGGCATATCCGATGCAAAAACCAAAGTCTGATCATCGGGAGATATAGCAGGATGACCGACAGAGATAGTATCGGGTGCTATTGGAATGACTTCTGCTTCCCCCCAGGAGGTTCCCTTCTTACGGCTTACCAAAATCTGACATCCAAAAACTCCAAATTTGTCAAATTTACAGCGGGTAAAAAATAGCTGATTAGCTTTAGAGTTGACGCATGCAGCTCCTTCCTCAAATTCAGAGTTGATCTCAGGTCCAAGCAATGTGGGTTCACTCCATTTGCCATTCTTGTCTCTTTTAACTTCGTAAATATCAGCAAAACTTTGCCCAGTGACATCTGATACGCCTTCTCCTGTGGATCCTATTCTTGTAGAAGTAAAGTAAATTAGTTGATTTTTTTTGTCGGCAAATGTGGGAGAAAAATCATATTGTTCGGAATTGATAAAGGGCATGGGGGTGATTACATAGCGAGTGGGTTTTTCTATCCATTGTTGTGCCTGTTCACAAGCTTTTATTCCTTCTTCTCCTCTTTTATCTTGTGGATTGGCTGCTTTGTATTTGTTATAATTTACAATGGCTTCGTCATATTTGCCTTGTAACCTGTAACAATCTGCAATGTGTAAATATACAATAGGATCGCTGTATTGCGCTTTGATGGCCTTGTCATACCATACAATGGCATCACCACAATTATCACTCAACCTGTAGGCTTCTCCTATTTTAAATAATATCTCGGCTTTAACCGATGCTTTTCTTTCTTTTTCATAGGCTTTTTTATAGAGCTCAATACATTTGTAGTATTTCTCTCCTTCAAACGCAACATCAGCTTCTTTTTTATAATTCTTTTGTGCCAATGCCGGTATGGTCACCAATAAGAATAATAATCCGATAATTTTTGATTTCATACTTATTTTTTTATTCTAAAAACGGGCACTAATTTAGTGGATATTTTTTAAATAGCAAAATTTAATCAACATTGCCTTTCGTTATGTGTTTTGGATGAAAGCAAAAAAAACTTTTTTTCTACTAAAAATGTAGAATTAAATAAAAATTATTTAACGTGTAAACAAAATCTCTTTCATTTTAGGCATGGGCCATAAGTTGTCGTCTACTAAAAGTTCTAATTTGTCGCAATGGTATTTGATTTGGTCAAAATGAGGGAGCACCTCGTCACAATAGGCAATGGCCTTTTCCCTGGAACTTTCTATTTTATTTGCTTTCTTTCGGGCATCGACCATCGACTCTGTAAGTTGGTAAAGTTTGTTGATATGGCTAGATATTTCTTCTATTAGTTTTTTTGTCGTCATGGTTAATTCATCCGCTTTTTTGCCATAAACATTGTAAAGCCCTTCCAGGTTTTTAATCAATTCGTTTTGATATTTTAATGCCGAAGGAATGATGTGCGTCAAAACTATATCGCCAAGCACTCTCGATTCAATTTGTACCTTTAAGGTATATTTATCCAATTCTATTTCATGACGGGCTTCTAATTCTTTTTCAGTCAAAACTCCTAAATCGAAAAATAGTTTTTTGGTTTCTTTTTTGTCAAAAATGTCAAGTGCTCTGGGTGTATCTTTAATATTTGACAATCCTCTTTTTTTAGCTTCTTTAACCCATTCTTCACTATATCCATTACCCTCGAATCGAATTTTTTTGGATACCTTGATACAACGTTTAAGTTCGTTAAAAATGGCTTCATCTTTGCTAAGTCCTTTCGCAATTAATTTATCTACGTTGGCTTTAAATTCTATCAATTGGTTAGCTACAATGGAATTTAAAACCGTCATTGCCGATGCGCAGTTTGCACTGGAACCAACTGCCCTGAACTCAAATTTGTTGCCTGTAAATGCAAATGGTGATGTTCTGTTTCTGTCGGTATTGTCACGCAAAATTTGAGGTATTTTACCAATGTTAAGTTTTAATACGGTTTTTTCTTCCGGGGTCATTTTTCCGGTTTTGACACTTTGTTCCAAATCATCAAGCAGACCGGTCAGGTAGCTTCCTATAAATACCGAAATAATGGCAGGTGGCGCCTCATTTGCACCTAATCTATGATCGTTTGATGCTGATGCTATACTAGCTCTGAGTATATCCGCATTGTCATGTATGGCTTTGATTGTGTTGATAAAAAAAGTCAAAAATTGCAGATTGCCTTTTGGGTTTTTCCCGGGGCTTAATAAATTAACGCCAGTGTTGGTAGCCAATGACCAATTGTTATGTTTACCCGATCCATTGAGGCCTTTGAATGGTTTTTCGTGAAGTAAAACAACAAAGTTATGTTTGGCAGCAACACGTGGCATCAGATCCATCAACAGTTGGTTATGGTCAACGGCCAAGTTGACCTCTTCGTATATAGGGGCGCATTCAAATTGGTTTGGTGCCACTTCGTTGTGTCTTGTTTTTATAGGTATTCCCAAACGGTGTGCCTCATATTCCAATTCTCTCATAAATGCACTTACCCTTGACGGAATGCTGCCAAAATAATGATCCTCCAATTGTTGCCCTTTTGCCGGACCATATCCAATCAATGCACGGCCTGTGAGCATAATGTCGGGACGAGAATAATAAAATGCTTTGTCGATTAAAAAATATTCTTGCTCCCAACCCAATGTAGGATAAACTTTTGTAATATTCTTGTCAAAATATTGGCAAACTTCTGTGGCTGCTTTGTCAATTGCATGAAGCGATCGTAATAAAGGAGTTTTATAATCCAACGCTTCGCCCGTATAAGAGACAAAAATGGTAGGAATACATAAGGTCCCACCGAGAATAAATGCCGGTGAGGTAGGGTCCCAAGCAGTATAACCTCTTGCTTCAAAGGTGTTTCTTATACCTCCACTGGGAAAACTGGAGGCGTCCGGTTCTTGTTGGGTTAGTTTGTCTCCGTCAAAAGTTTCTATTGCCAAACCTTCTGCTGTTGGTTCAAAAAAAGCGTCATGCTTTTCGGCAGTTAGTCCATTAAGGGGTTGAAACCAATGGGTATAATGTGTCGCTCCTTTACTGATGGCCCAATCTTTCATAGCCGAAGCTACTACGTCGGCTAATTCTTTATCTATTTGTCCGCCGTGTTCAATTATATTCCTGAGTTTTTTATAGGCATCTCTTGATAAATATGAACGCATGACCATTTCATTGAAAACTTGACTTCCGTAAATTTCAGAGATTTTTTTCTCTTCTTGTTGAAATTCTCTGATATTTCTTTCAAGCAGTTTTTCTATGGATTTCAATCTTTTTGTTATCATATTTTTAGTTTTAAATTCACGGCAAAAGTATAAAAAAATAAAATATACCCTAAAAAAATTGGGGGTGTATTTTGAAAAAATATAATTTTTCTAAAAAGGCCTCTTTCTTCATGGGGGGGGGGGTAAAGAAAAATTGTGGTAAAATATTTATGAAAAATTCATTTATGTTAGATTCCGGTTTAAAACAAAGAGATGTTTTGGTAGTTATTGAAAAAATCAGAGATGAACTATTTCATTAGATGAGCAACACAATACCCTGCAAGGTTTAAATTTACAATTTAAAGGCTGAATGCTAAATTCAATATGAAATTAAAACTCCGGGCAAATCAGACATCTTGCCTGTATTCCCTGAATTTTTTTTACATTTTGAATTTTACGGAATGTTTTATATTCTTCTTCAAAGAAATGTTTGGCCAAAGTTTCCTTAACGTTTTCATTCAGGGATGAAAAAAATTCAAACCATACATTGTCCGTTTTGGGGTATGTGACAACCTGAATATCTTTTTTATCTAAACCTGCTTTTTCTTTTGCTATGTCTATTGCCATTTTCAATCCGCCTAACTGATCGACAAGCCCAATGTGTTTTGCATCGACTCCTGCCCAAACTCTTCCTTGACCAACGCTGTCGACAGTTGATTTTTTTAAATTTCTACCTTGAGCCACTTTTGAAATAAAATCATCATAGATTTTTTCAATGCCGTCTTGAATTACTTGTTTTTCAAAGTCGGTCAATGGACGGTTGACAGTCATTAAATCGGAATGGAGATTTGTTTTTACTGTGTCAAAGGTTATTCCTAATTTATTATTGTAAAATTGTTTCATGTTGGGGATGATACCAAAAACACCAATAGAACCGGTGATAGTCAGTGGTGTGGCCAATAGTTCGTCGGCCATGCATGAAATATAATAACCACCGGAAGCAGCCACATTACCCATAGAGACAATCAAAGGTTTTTCTTTTTTTAATAATATCAATTCCCTCCAAATGATATCCGAAGCAAGTGCGCTTCCCCCGGGAGAATTTACCCTTAAAATTACGGCTTTTATTTTTTCGTCATCTTTTAGTTTTTTGATATATTTTACCAACCTTTCCGGTGATATTTCATTTGGTTCACCTTTTCCGTCAACAATATCTCCGGAAGCATACAAAATAGCAATGCGATCATTTCCGTATGTTTTTTTGATTGTTTTGAAGTATTTTGAAGCAGATATAAATTTGTCTTTAACAACGGCTTTTTTCCCTGTTTTGGATTCGGCAGGGATGTTTAATTTTACATTAAAAATAGAATCAACTTGATCTTTGTAGGCGAGCATATCTACCATTTTCATTGCAATGGCGTTTTCAGGGGTGCGAACAAGAATTTCGTTGGCAATCAGATTGAGAGAATCTTTAGAAATTTTTCTTGATTTAGAAACATGTTCTACAATCTCATTCCAGATGCTGTTAACTAATTGCTTGATCTGCAAACGATTTTCATCACTCATTTTATCAAGTATAAAAGGTTCGACGGCACTTTTAAATTTGCCATGACGGATGATTTGCGGGTCGATTTCCAATTTATTTAGCAATCCTTTCAGAAAAGCAACTTCATAAGAGATACCTTTCCATTCCATCATACCCGCCGGGTTCAGAAAAATGCTGTCTGCAACAGAAGCAAGGAAATATGCACCTTGCGAATATACTTCAGAATATGCATAAACAGGTTTTCCTGAGGTTCTAAAATCTTCGAGGGCTTGTCTTAATTCAAATAAATTAGAAGATCCCGAACGGAAAAAAGGAGAAATTTCAAGGTATATACCTTTAATGTTTTCATCATTTTTTGCATTATCAATAATTTGAATGTATTGATAAAGTGTTAGCCCCGATTTTTCTAAATCCATTTGAAAAAAGTCAAAACTTTCGAAAGGGTTGGCTTGATAATCCTTTATTTCATTATCGATTTTCAAGTGCAAAATTTTGGGTGAAGACAAAACGGATTCCTTTTTGTCAATTTCAGTTTTGATATTTGACACTGAAGAAGCAATAACACCAAAAATTATTAATACTACAATGAAAAGAGCTACCAAAATAGCCAACAATGCTGCAAAAAAAGTTTTAAAAAATGAAGCCATAAATTAATTTTTGGAAAATTTTGCCAAATGTACATTATTTATATATATTGATGCCTGTAAAAATAGATAAATGGTCAAAAACGAAAACAAAAGGTTGGAAAAGGTGATATTGTCAATTGGCAGTAATTTGGGTGATAAATTGCAAAATTGTCGGCATGCAACAGAAATGTTGGAAGAAGCTGTAGGGAAAATTTTAAAACAATCTTCATATTATGAAAGTGAGGCCTGGGGCTATGAATCCAACAATTTATTTATTAATTGTGCCGTTGAAGTGTTGACTTCATTAAATCCGATTGAATTATTGAAACAAATAAAGGACATAGAAAAAAAGCTCGGGAGAGATAAAAGTGTATCAAACTTATACAAAGACAGAATAATAGATATTGACATAATATTTTATGGCAATCAAGTAGTGATAACCGATTTTCTTAAAATACCACATATTTTATATCGCAAAAGAAAATTTGTAATACTGCCGATGTTAGAAATCGTGCCGGAAAAAATTGATCCTGTTGATGGCAAAAAAATTTTTCAAATTTTACAGGAATGCGAGGATTTTAGTACAGTTAAAAAGTTTTAATACCATAAATAGATTTTTTTAATTGAAAAACATTTTTTAATATTGCCCAAAATTTAATCCAAAAAACTATGAACTATAGAAATTTACGAAATGCTTCTTTAATTGTGTTGGCGGCCGGAAGCCTTGTGGCATGTAATGCACTCAAGAAAATGGCTAAAAGAGCCAATGAGGTTAATTATACTGTGACGCCAAATCCCTTGGAGATGCACGGGGATACTATCGTAATGAATCTTTCCGGAAGTTTCCCTACTAAGTATTTTCATAAAAAAGTGAAAGGAGTGATTACACCTACCTTAAAATACAATGGTGGGGAAACCAATTTTGCGCCGGTAACTTTGAAAGGAGAATCTGTTGAAGGAGAAGGGATTGTGATTAAATATGCCGAAGGGGGCAAATTTTCACATACAGCAAAAATTCCTTACCAACCCGGAATGGAAAAAGCCGAGTTGTTTCTAAATCTTGAAGGATTCTACAAATCCAAAAGCAAGAAGTTTGATCCTGTGAAAGTTGCAGATGGAACTATTATCACACCCAAATTGGTAAAATCAGATGATAAACCTATTTTGGGGAAAGATGAGTTTAAACCTTCCCATCAAATCAGTATTTATGCCGATATTCATTATATTGTTAATACAACCACTCCCGTAAGTGGTGATTTGAATAAACCGGATATCAAGTCCATGAAAGATAATGCCAAAAGATTGGCTACTCAAACCAGAACCACGATAAAAGGAGTGAAAACAGAGGCATATGCATCGCCTGAAGGGGAATTGTCAAGAAACGAGAATCTTGCAAATCAACGTGCCGAACATGGAGCCAAATTTGCCGTGGATGTTTTGAAGAAAGAAAAAGTTGCCAAAGCTAGTGAGCCCGGATTCTACACTGCAACCGGTAAAGGTGAAGATTGGGAAGGTTTCAAAAAACTTATGCAAGCCTCAAACATCAAAGACAAAGATTTAATTATTCGTGTTCTGGAAATGTATTCTGATGTAAATAAACGCGAAGAAGAAATTCGCAACATGGCAGAAACTTTCAAAGAGTTGAAAGATAAAATTCTTCCCCAACTTCGTAGAAGTGAAATTTGGATTTTGGCTGATAGCTTAAGCCGTCCTGATAACGAAATCATGGAATTAAGCAAAACCAATCCCAATGCATTGACTATAGACGAATTACTTCACATTGCTTATGTGACCAATGACTTAAATGAAAAAGAAAGAATCTATAAAAAAGTAATTGAAGTGTATCCAAATGATTGGAGAGGCCCCAACAATTTAGGTTATGTATATGTGATGCAAAACAAAATAAATGATGCAAAAGCCCAATTTGAAAAAGCCAATACTTTGAAGCCCAATAATCCGATTGTGAAAAACAATTTAGGGGTTTGTGAAAGAAAATCGGGCAACTTGAAAAAAGCCATGGAATATTATGATGCAGCGGCAGGTGCCGGTCCGGAAGTAAATTACAACAAAGGAATTATTTATATCATCTGGGGTGATTATTCTTCAGCGGTAAGCAGCTTCTCCGGTAGTTCATCTTTCAATGCCGCATTGGCTCAACTTCTCAATGGTAACCCGGATGGCGCTGTTAAAACTATAGACAACTCTCCCGATAAAGATTCTGCACTGGGTTATTATTTAAAAGCAATTGCTGCTGCCAGAATGAATAATGCAGATATGTTGGTAAGCAATCTTAAAAATGCAGTTTCTAAAGATCCATCCTTGAAAGCAAAAGCTAAAGACGACGCCGAATTTATCAAATTCAGAAATAATTCTGAGTTTCAAGCAGCTGTAAATTAATTGTCAGATACTTTAATTTAAAAAAAGAGCCATTTAATGTGGCTCTTTTTTTATTTAATTTCTCAGATATTGAAATTTTTATATTTTTGCTTAAAATTTTATAAATATGAAAAAAATTGTATTTATTGCTTTATCTGCTTTTGCTTTTTTTGTGTTTTCTTGTAAAAAGACAACAATTAATAAAAGAATCGTTGGTGAATGGACGGTAAAAGAAATGACAGTTGATGGAAACCCGATTAATTTAGATGATACTTTAAGAAATACCGACTCTTTAGATATTACCTCTATTCGTCAAATCACTTTCAATGGTTGTGACAAATATGAATTAAACGACCAAAAATATTGTTATGGGCATATGAGAGGAATGTATTTTACCTATGATCAATATGAAAAAAATAATGTTGCCAGTGGTATAGTTTTTCCATTTGTTTATGAAGTGAAGAAAGGTGGTAAAATATTGTTTAAAGTCGATTATGGAACATTACCCAATATTTCTTCAAAAGTTGAAAAAGAATTTGAAGTAAATGTAAAAGAAAAGAAAAAAAATAAATTTGTTTTGGAATATACTACTGCAGATGGGAAAACTATTGTAATAAATTTAGAAAAATAATTTTTTGTTTTAAAAAACACTATTGTCCGATAAAAATCAAAAGTAGTAATTTTATTTATCAAAAATATTGATTTTATTGAGGTTGTTTTTTTAATTTGAAATATA
>FWPU01007609.1_pt1 | contig 19764 bp, 16 predicted proteins | sample 2228361 | NCBI WGS metagenome assembly FWPU01 (sample SAMEA103939777, study PRJEB20133) | metagenome
TAGCTATAAAAAACTAAAATTTTTTTTTCATTGGTTTCATTAGGATATATCGAATTCAAAAATATTAAAAACATTAAAAAAAATAAATATATTTTATTCATAGTAATTGTTAGTTGCTCTTGCAAAAGCTTCAATGAGTTTTGGAATTTTTAAATTTCTTCTCAATATATTCTCATTTCTTATATAGATAACAAACATCTTACTGACCAAAGGAGGAATTTCATTGATATTTTTTTCCCCTTCTAATATTTGAACAGCCATTTTAGCAGGTATTTCGCCTTGTTCATAAGGAGAAACTGCAACTGCCATCATTCCTCCATCTTCTACAAAAAATCCCCAGCTACCAATAGCTGGAATAATTAGTTTAGGTTCAGTTATTTTAATAATTTTTGGCGGAGGAATCACAATTCCATTTTTATCTTTTATTGTATGATAATGAGTGATAAATAAAATATCAGCATTTTTCTGAGCATAGTCGATTGCTTGATTCCATTCATCAATGGTTTTACAAAGGATTGTTTTTTGCAAAATCATTGGAGACCAATTTAATTCTTCAATTTCTTTTTGAATATAAACAGAGGTTTCTGAAGCATCAGCAATATGAATGATTTTCCTTTTATTAGAATTTAAGGGAAGAATTTGTAAAAATACTTCTTTGAAAGCATCAAAAGGTAATCTTTCAAGAATTCCTGTAACATTATTTGCTTTCTCATAACCATATCTTTCTGGTTCTGCATTTACTCCAGAGTATATGATTTTTATTTTTTTATGATTTAAAAAATGTTTTGCAACGAATTCCTGTGCATTATCGTCAATGGCAATTAAAATATCGGGTTGCCAATCATTTATCATTTCGCGTGCAATTTTCCCTACTTTTTCAATATATTCTTTATCCGGGTTTCTCTTGGTATTCATATAAAAATATTTAATAGTATAAGGATATTTCAATAAAACTCTTTCTAATCCAGTATTAATATCTCTTACCCAGGAATAATCTAAATCATAACTATGTACAATAAAAACTCTTGGTTTTTCGAGATTTAGAATAATTAAAAAAATTATAAATAGAACAATAAAAGAAAATGATAAAATTTTTATTTTAACATTTTTCTTCATAAAATTCCCATCTCCTTCCAGTAATAAAGGGAAAGATAAACTCCTGCGATTCTAAAAAGATTAGACAATGCATTAATCAGGAGTAAAGATTTTGGATTAAAAAATACTTCATCTTTCATTTCGTTTTCAAATTGTAAATAATATGTGGATTGATAGGGAAAAAACCACATATCCGAAAATAATAATAAAATAAAACCAATTACCCATGAATTAATTCCATGAACCTCAGCAATAGGAAATAAAATAGAAGCTAATATTGTTACTACTGCATTGGTAGGAATAAAAAATCTCAAAATTAACACCACAATAAGTAATAAAAAAATAAATAAATAAAATTGATTTTTCATATAAGTGCCAATCCAGTGTAAATGGGAAACAAAAAAATGATCCAGCCCAATATAAGAAAAAGTTTTTATAATTCCAATAAGAGAAGCTAAATAAATCAAAAATGTCCAGTCAATATTCTTTCTTAATTCATTTGGATGGATAAATTCAAGGGTTAGTATTGTATAAAGAATCATTAAGCCAACCCATGGAAGAGATATTTTATGAAAATTTATTGTTAGCATTCCTAACATGAAAAATAAGAGTCCTCCTAATGCAGCATATTCATTTAAACTCATTTTTCCAAGGATCTGAAATTGAAGATAAATGCTGTTTTTTGTTGTTTGAGGCTTTTCTATGTCTTTAAAGAACAAAAATAATAGAAATACTATCCCTGCTATCATAATAAAACCAACAACAAATGATGCATATAACCACATGCTCCATGAAAATCTTTCCTTAATTTGCATTGGTAATAATCCATAAATTGCAAAATGGATTGCTTTACTACTCAAGAAAATTGTTGATAAACCAGTAGCTCCAATAAATGCAGAAGTAAGTAAAAAATTAATGGAATTATTTTTATTAGAATTTTTTATTTTGTCTAAATTTAGAGATTTAATAATATCTTTTAAAATGGGAACAATCAATGAAATTCTTCCATTGGCTGATGGTAAGATAGGAGTAAGAATAAGTCCAAATATAAAAATTACAAATGAATGGGATTTTATTGAAATAGGAACTAACTTTAAAAAATAGTTTACAAATCGATACGCAAGCCCCGATGTTAATGTTAATGAACTTAAAGCGAATATACTTAAAGCAAGAAAAAAACTATCATCTGTAAATCCTTTAAGAATTACATTTTGAGGAGCGATACATAAAATTAATATAGTGGATATAAAAAAAAAGCTTGTTACATATTCTGGAATTAATCGAAAAATCCATAGAATTATAACCGGAATAAAAATAGTATTGAACATTAAAATATTCCAGTTATTTTTCAAAAAATTTATATCGATAAAAAAGTATAAAAATGGTAATGTAATAGTTAAAATCCAGCCAGTAATTTCCAGTGTTTTATGATCAGATACAGATGTTATTTTTTTATAGTGTTCTTGGAATTTAGTTTTTTCTTTTTCTGTAAGTTTAGAAATTATTTTAACAATTAAATTTTTATCACTTAGATTTAGTAATAGTTCATATGCAACATTTGTATCAAGTGATAAAAGCACAGTATCATCAAGGCATTTAGCATCGAAAAAATAATCACTTTCTCTATTTAAAGCTTCTTCTCCAAAAGAATCAAACTGTACTATTTCTTTAGAAAATTCATTATTTTTTATTTCAACTTTGCCTTTTACAATCCAGAATATATTATAAGATTTTTCATTTTTTCTATAAATGATATCATTTTTCTTCAGAAAATGAACTCTTAGAAAAGGAATGATTTTTGATACTTCCCGTAGATGTATATCTCTAAAATAAGAAAATTTTTGTATATTATCTACAATAAATTGCTTAACAGGGTCATTTACCTCATATAAGGGTATAGATTCAACCATTATAAAGTAACTAAAAAATTAATTTATTTAGGATTTCAACAAAAAAAATTATTTCATTACTTTTTTACATTTATTTTTTTGTAGAAATCTTTTTAGTCAAATAGTAGATTTTATGGATAATTAAAGAAGTATTAAGTAAAGATAAAAGGAGTACAAGATTAGTTATTCCATATGGTTATATATTTATATAATAAAAATTAATTATTAATCAATTTTTATTTTTTTTAATAAATATTTTTTAAATATTAGATTCTTAAGAAGAATAATTTTTTAAAAGAAGTTCAAAAATGTATGATTTTTAGTTGACGCCACAAAAAATAAAATTTATTTTATCTAAATGATTAGCAATCAATATAGTTGATTGCTAAAAAAGGTAATAATTTAATAAAACAATTCAGGAGGTTAAAATGAATATTAAACCATTAGCAGATAGGGTTTTAATTGAACCTGTTGCGGAAAAAGAAGAAAAAATTGGGAGTATCATTATTCCTGATACTGCTAAAGAAAAACCACAGGAAGGTAAGGTAGTAGCAGTAGGTACAGGAAAACAAGATAATGGGAAGGTAATTCCTCTACAGGTAAAAGTGGGAGATAGAGTCCTTTATGGAAAATATGCGGGTACAGAAATCAAAAAAGATGGAAAAGAATATTTAATTGTTCGCGAAAGCGATATTTTAGCCATTATTGAATAAAAATTTAGAAAAAAGGAGTGAACTATGCCAAAACAAATAGAATTTCATGAAGAAGCTAGAAGAAAACTTTTAATCGGTGTTAATAAATTAGCAAATGCGGTTAAAGCAACACTTGGACCAAGAGGAAGAAATGTGGTAATTGATAAAAAATTTGGAGCTCCCATAGTAACAAAGGATGGGGTAACTGTAGCAAAAGAAATTGAATTGCCAGATCATTTTGAGAATATGGGAGCGCAGATGGTAAAAGAAGTGGCTACTAAAACAAATGATGTAGCAGGTGATGGAACAACTACAGCAACAGTTTTAGCACAGGCAATTGTGAATGAAGGTTTAAAAAATGTGACAGCTGGTGCTAATCCAATGCATCTCAAAAGAGGTATTGAAAAAGCTGTAGAAGCTGTTGTCGCTGAATTAAAAAAAAGAGCAAAACAAGTAGGAACCAATAAAAAAGAAATTGCTGCAGTTGCTGCCATCTCGGCAAATAATGATTATGCTATCGGAAATCTTATTGCCGATGCGATGGAAAAAGTAGGAAAAGATGGTGTTATTACCGTCGAGGAAGCGAAAGGAATTGATACATATATGGAAGTTGTAGAAGGTATGCAATTTGATAGAGGGTATCAATCTCCTTATTTTGTTACTGATCCCGAAAATATGGTAGTGAACTTTGAAAAACCCTATATCTTGATCCATGAGAAAAAAATTTCTAATATGAGAGAATTATTACCTGTTCTTGAAAAAGTTGTTCAAACAGGGCGACCTTTATTAATTATTTCTGAAGAAGTAGAAGGAGAAGCACTTGCAACATTGGTAGTGAATAACCTTCGTAAAACAATTCGCGTATGTGCAGTAAAAGCTCCTGGTTTTGGAGATAGAAGAAAAGCGATGCTTGAAGATATTGCTATTATGACAGGTGGTCAAGTAATTTCAGAAGATCTGGGAATGAAATTAGAAAATGTGGATATTACTCAACTTGGACAGGCTGAAAAAGTGACAGTAGATAAAGAAAATACTACCATAATAAATGGATATGGTAGTGAAGCAGAGATTCATGGTAGAATTAATCAAATTAAAAAGCAAATTGAAGAAACTACCAGTGATTATGATAGAGAAAAATTACAGGAAAGATTGGCAAAATTAGCAGGCGGTGTAGCTGTAATTTATGTAGGTGCTGCAACTGAAGTTGAAATGAAAGAGAAAAAAGCACGTGTGGAAGATGCTTTATCTGCAACAAGAGCCGCTGTTGAGGAAGGAATCGTTCCTGGTGGTGGTATTACTTTATTAAGATCAAGAGAAGTGATTAAAAATCTTAAGTTAGAAGGTGATGAAAAGACTGGTGCTTTGATTGTATACAGAACTCTTGAAGAACCTATTCGACAAATAGCTAATAATGCAGGTATTGAAGGTAGTGTAATTGTTTCAAGAGCATTACAGGAAAAAGATAATGTGGGTTTTAATGCTGAGAAATTAGAATGGGAAGATTTATCAGAAGTTGGTATTCTAGATCCAGTAAAAGTAGTAAGAAGTGCCTTACAAAATGCAGCATCTATCGGTGCTATGATTTTAACAACTGAGGTAAGTATTACAGATTTACCAGAAGAAAAGAAAGAAAATCCTGCTGCTGGAATGGGCGGAATGGGAATGGATTATTAATATCGTCAAAAGCCCCAACCGGGGCTTTTATTTATTGTCTATAATGAGATTGAATCTCAATTTCAATAAATTAGTTGACTTGGAATAATAAGAATTATTATGGTCTTTATGAATTTCAAATTTTCAAACTACTTTTACTCAAAGAAAGAATTTAGCTATTTTAGAAATCAGAAACTAAAATTCTTTTATAAATGTAATCTGCAATGTCCATATCAAGCAAATGAAGATACAGAAAATTGCGGTGTATTTGGTCGATGTGAGTTTATAGATTCTACTTTTAAACATATATTTTCAGATAAAGATAATTTTTTTAAGTACCGCTCAGAAAAATTTTTTGGCGAATATTAAAATAATTATATTTTTTATATTATGTTTAGAATCAACTTTATAACTTTTTTTTTATTATTTTTTACTTTATTTTTGAATTTAAATGCAAGAGATAAAAATACAATTCATCAACTAGAATATAAAGATCAGTGGGGTAATGTAGTTCAAATAACAGGTCAAACAAAATGGATAATTTATATTAAAGATATGGAATCTCAGAAGAAAGTAAGAAACTATTTAGAAAATCAGAAAGAACCACAAAAATTTCTGGATGAACATCAAATTGTTATAATTGCAAATATTTATAAAATGCCCACTTTAATAAAAAAATATATTGCAATTCCCAGAATGCAGAAATATAGTTATAAATTACTCTTAGTTAATGAAGACAATCCAGAGAAAGATTTTCCTTTTGAACAGGGAAAGATTACAGTCATAAAATTAAATAATCTTATAGTTGAAGAATTTAAAATAATAGAAGATATTTATAAATTTTCTTTTTAAATTATTTACAATTTCCTTTTGTGTATCCTATGATTTTTTTATCTTTGCAGGCAAAACATGAATTAGCAAAACTTTCTCTACAGTATTTCCCTTTACATTCAGAAGGGTGTGATACTGTCCATCCACATACTGGTTCATAAATTTCAATGCAGTAATCTATGTTTCTATCCTGATTATTACAAATAATATATTCAAATCCATTTTTATTTTCAAAGTTTACGATATTCATTTCTCTTTGTTTTTGATTTTTATGAGTACAATGTATAAATATTACTGAAATTATAAAAAGAATTTCTTTTTTCATTTGATAATCCTCCATTTTTATAAGACGATTCTGAAATTACAAATTACATTTTTTTTTGAGATTCTCAAAATTTTTTTTGAATAGATTTTGTAAATATAAATCCAGATGTGTGAATTTTAAATAAAATTCTAAGTTTTGATTAAATTTTCCAATTTTATCACAATTCTTGGTAAGCAAACCTTTGTTATTTAAATAATAAAGATGTAATAACTGATTTCTCATTCGAATAAAGTTTTTAAAATCACTACATTTTTTTTGATCACAATTGTTTTGTGTTTTTAATATATCCTCATAGGATGTGTGAATACTACAATTACAGGAATTATTTATTAAGTAATCAGGATTTATACCCAATATAAAGGATATAAAAGCTGTTTTAAGTCGATTCACATTTTCGGAAGAATCTGGATTTGAATAGTCTAAAAAAACGATAATACCTAGCTGATCCAGAGTAGTTCTACCTTTGGCGAAACCAATTTCTATATATCTGGAATAAAATTTATCAAATTTGTTAGAATAACTAAAATCAATTAGAAGAGGATAGGGTATAATGATAATATCATAATTTACCTGTCTGAAAAGATATTGATTCATTGAACTGGATAAAAAATATTTCTGGTAATTTTTTACATCTTCAACGAGAAAAGGGTTTAAAAATGTATATGAGTTGTCCTTCATTTGGGAATGAATATCAGGATTTGTTTTTCGTTTTAATACATTTTCAATGATAAATACACTATCCTGCGGTTGATCAAATATAGGTTTGATTTCTATAGAAGTTAAATTTCTAATTTCTGATTCGATTTGATTTAAAATTTTTTCAAAAATTTCCTTATCGATTTTTTGATCTCTTAAAGTAAAAATTCCAGCATTCAAATAGATTATTATATTTTGATGCTTCTTTTCGACTCCAAAACCAAAATTCGCAAGGTTTTTTTCAGATTTGCAGTATGACAAATTTAATAACAGTATAAGAAAAATTATTATATATTTTTTCAAAAGAGAATTATGCATATATCATGTTTTTCAAATTATTTCTAAAAAAAAACTAAAAAATTGAATTATATTTTCTATCATAATCCTTAAAAAAATTGACTTGAATGAATTAAAAAATAATTTGGTTTGTAACGGCACCAATAGAGAAGGGGATACACCCGTTCCCATCCCGAACACGGAAGTTAAGCCCTTCATCGCCGATGGTACTGCACGGTTCGCTGTGTGGGAGAGCAGGACGGTGCCGGTATTATTATTTCAAATGGGACAAAGAAGCCTTATCGCATCAGAACAGGGAAGTTAAGCCCTCATTACGGATGGTACTGCACGGTTCGCTGTGTGGGAGAGCAGGACGGTGCCGGTATTATTATTTCAAATGGGACAAAGAAGCCTTATCGCATCAGAACAGGGAAGTTAAGCCCTCATTACGGATGGAGTGAATAGGTTCTTTTTTTGATTTTTAATATTAATATTATTTATTGGCTTCTGTTTCTAAAAGAAGCTTTGTTAATTTAAATATGCCTTTTTCGATTTTTAGTTCATCAATTATAGTGTGTATAATAAGAATTAAATTTTCATAGAGGGGATAAATCTGGGGATAATCTTTTGAAGTTACTTTTACAAAATAAATTTGATCTTTTAAATCCTTTATGTTCCTTACATTTGCTATGGTTAGTTCTTTGATTTTACTAAGAAAATCAAAGGAAATTCTTTCAAATTTGCCACTAATATCATCCATTCTATAAAGCAGGTCTTTAAGTTCTTCCAGAAGATTTTCTTCGTTGGTAGTACGATTTGATTTGTGATTTAGTGATAAATAAATATCAAGATAATAATCATAATTTCTAAAAAGGTCTTGTTTTAAGTTAATAGTTGTTTTTAAAATTCCCATAAAAGAAAAATAATATAAAGGACAGGGAAACGGTTTTTTGAATTTTTCGAGTTCTATTTCTATTTGCTTTGTAGGAAAATCTATTTTTTCAATTCTGGATATTGAATTTTTAATGGATTTTTTTGTTTCATCAAATATGATATTAGAAAAAATTTCTTTAAATTCACTTATAATCTGCATTAATCTAATTCTAAATTTACTGGTTCAGGTAGATTTGATAATAGATTCTCCAGTTGTTTTCTGGCCTCATTGAGTTGTTCTATAACTTTTGATTTTGCTGTTCCACCTCTACTTATTTTTTTTTCAACACTATGTTCTATTTGAATATAAAATTTATAAAATTCCTCATCTTCCAGATAGGGTGAAATTTTTTTTCTTTCTTCAGAGGGGATTGTATATAAGTTATAATTGTTGTTAAGACAATTCTGAACAAGTTCACCTACAATATGATGAGCTTCTCTAAACGGCAATTTTTTCTCTTTTACCAATCCATCAGCTAAATCTGTTGCTGTTGCGAAACCTTTTTCCAGGGATAATTTTAAGTTTTCCTCTTGAATTTTGAACCTTTCAATTAAAGCTATAGTACCGTCGATTACCATTAAAATTTGCAACGAATCGATTAAATATTTTCTATCTTCCTGTAAATCACGATTATAGGTTAATGGCAATCCTTTAAGGTTAATAAATAAACCAGTAAGGTTGGATATAAAGCTTCCTGTTTTTCCCCGAATTAATTCAGCAAGGTCGGGATTTTTCTTTTGTGGCATTATGGAGGAACCTGTTGTTAATTCATCCGGTAGTTCAATAAAAGAAAATTCAATTGAGGAATAGATTATAATTTCTTCGCATAATCTTGAAAAATGAATACTTAATGCGGATATTGCATAGAGAAAATTTAAAATATGATCTCTACTTGAAACTGCATCCATAGAATTTTCGTATAGGCTGGAAAAATTTAAATTTTCTTTAAGAAAGATTCTATCGTTTTCATAGTTGACACCTGTGGCTGCACCACAACCGAGGGGTAATTTATCTGCCTGATTATAACAAAAAATAAATCTTTCAATATCCCTTAAAAACATCCAGAAATATGCTAATAAATAATGAGAAAAGCGGACAGGTTGGGCAACCTGTAAATGTGTATACGCGGGGAAAATAATATCTATGGTTTCATCAGCTCTATTTAAAATAATTTGATTCAAATTGATTAGTTTTTGAATAATTACATAACTGATTCTTTTTACAAAAAGGTGTGTGTCCAGTGCAATTTGATCGTTTCGCGAACGAGCTGTATGTAATTTCCCGGCAATGTCCCCTATAATTTCTCTTAATCGATTTTCAATATGTGTATGGATATCTTCGAGGGATATATCTATTTTGAATTTTTGATTTTTTATTTCATCTTTAATTTGTTTTAATCCTATTAAAATGGCATTCAGTTCGTTATCATTTAATATGCCTATTTTGTTGAGCATTCTGGCATGTACATAAGATCCTTTTAAATCTTCTTCGTATAAATGAAGATCGAGGGAAATAGATTCTCCAATTTGCATAAGTATCGGATCTATTTTACCTTCCGTTCTGCCTTTCCATAGGGTATTTTTTGAATTATGTATGTTCATATAACCAGAATTTTATGGATTAAAGCAAAAACAAGTATTATATATCTAATTTATAAAATATTTCATACAATGAATCATTTTCAGAATATAAGGTTTCTATAAAAAAGTGATAATCAAGAACAATATTTTTGATTTCTATATAAAGATTATTAAATCTTTCAAAAATAACTTCTTTTTTAGCATTAATGGAAAGCACTAGATATGAATCGTAAGAAAAAATTATCAGCAAATCTCTTTTTTTTAGTTTTGATCTTAAATACTTATCAATTTCCATTATAAAATCAAATATAGCATAATTTCCGGAATTTTCCAGATAGTTTGACAAATTTTCGAATTTGAAATGAGTAATTGTTACTGGAATATTTTTTTGTAAATAAGGTCGTATCCGCTTTTGTATAAACTGAATGGTATTTCCAACAAAATCAAAATAGTTGGTTTCTATATAATGTAAATGATTTAGAATGGTTTTTCTAATAAATGGAAAAAATTCTTTTCTAAAGAGTTCTTCAATTATTTTGGTACTTTTTTCTGGAAAAATTACATTTATTTCAATTTCTTTCCATCGAAAATGATTCTGTTTTAGCAAAGGGTTTTCTAATAGATTTAGTTTTTTTCCTATTTCAAAAACTATATTATTTTTATAAATAATAATTAAATAAATACAACCAGAAAATAGAAAATACATATAAATAGTTAAATCTAGAATCGATTTGATTTTAAAATTCATAATTTGATTTTTAAAAGCTTCTTTTTCTTCTGGATTCATCAATTGTAAAACTTCATCCCAGTTATTTTCCAAAAACTCCAAATTTTGAGAAATCAATTTCGATTTAGCTAAGAAAATTTCAATAATTTCGTTTTTTAATTTCACAAAATTCATCTTTATATACAATTTTAAGTGCTTCCAGCTATCTGTAAATTGTTTTATATTTTTTATTTTTAATTTTCCAAAAGATAAATACGATAATGAAACAAAAATGAAAGTTTTGAGTCTAATTCATAACTGGATTCATAGAAAGGTTGGAGAATATAGAAATTCTAATATAATTATAATCTTATTTTTGATTTTTGGAATTTTACTAACCTTGCAGAGTTTTTTTTTTAATGAAATTGATAATGTTAATTCTACTGAGGATTATAGTGGAATATTGGGTTATTATGTTTTTATGGTATTGAATCAGCTTTTTGGTGTTATTTCTTTTGTGATAGGACCGATTATGATTTTTATATCTTTGAAAAGTTATATTAAGCAAAATCTTGAATACATTTACAAAGGACTTACAGGAATCTTTTTATTGTTATTTTCTATAAGTGTTTTTATCGGTATCTATGATCCCATCAAAAGTGGTTTTTTGGGAATAATGATTCTGGATGTTGCTTATATGCTTCTTGGAAAAAAAGGAACTTGGATTGTTTTTTTAATTCTCGTGATAATTTCTTTTTCTCGAGTTTTTTTTATTACTATAGATGATGTAAAAAAAATTTTTGTTGATTTTAAGAATCACAAAGAACAATTCAATTGGAAGAAAATCATTACTTATATTTTTTTATTTTTTTCTTTAAAATCCATATTAGATATATTCAAAAATTATAAAAAAAATCAAACAGAAAATACTGAAGCAAATGAGGAGAATATGAACTTAAAATCCTTTATTTTTAGAAAAAAAGATAAAAAGTTGCCGTGGATACAGAAATTAGAAATAACAGAAGAAGAATTTCCATTAATTTCTAATAAAGTTAGCGAGAATCAGATTCAGGAAAGTGAAGATTCATTTGAGCTGGAGCATAGAGATTTTAATTTTAATCTTGAATTAGATTCTGCTAACAAAGAAGATAGCTTCATTATCGAAGAAAATCATCAATTTTTAAAAGAATTTAGGAATACTTCTTTAAAAAATTCAGAAAGTACAAACTTAAAAATTATGTTTGATGAAGAAAAAAATCGTTACCTTTTTATATCAGAAGAAGTAAAAAAAAAACTAAATATTGATAAAAAAAACTTGTTAATTGATTTAAATATAGATGATGAGATAACTCAAAAATTGGAAGATAAATTTCATAAAGAAGTTCAAATACAAGTTAAATTACCTGAAACTCAGGTTGAGGAATCAATTCCGATTATAGATTCTTCTGAAGTAACAAGAAGCGAATTTTTAGAAGAAGATCAAAAAAACGAAGAAGAAAATCCTATTATAATTGAAGAAAAAAAAGCACAAGATTTCTTTCAGAATTTAGGAACGATTCAGGATCATAAAAAAGATATTTCGGAAATCCAGATATCTCTTTCAGAGATTTCTCATAAGAAATTAAGCGAATTGCAGGAACAGATTATTTCATCAGAAAAATTAAATTTTTCTTATCAGTTATCTTTAAAAAATTTAAAAATAGAAAATAAAAATCAATCTCAAAGGGGAATTTCAGTCCAGCAGGAAATTCAGGAAAACTGGCAGAAACTGGAAAAAGTTTTAAGTGATTATGGAATTAAGGGTCGGGTGGTTGGTGCCACCAGAGGACCGATGATAACTATGTTTGAAGTTCAATTGGAGCCGGGAGTTCGCGTAAATCGAGTACAGAGTCTTCAGGATGAAATTTGTATGAATCTTGCATCTGTTTCAGTGAGGATTCTTGCACCGATTCCCGGAAAATCTACCATTGGAATTGAAATTCCCAATAAGAATCGCGAGTTTGTAAGTCTTGGAGACCTGGTTCATAAAGATCCAGAATTCTTTACAAAAAAAAGAGAAATTAATATTCCCTTGGGGAAAGATGTCTTTGGGAAGACAAGATATATTGATCTTACAAGATTACCTCATTTATTAATAGCGGGAACAACAGGTTCAGGTAAATCTGTATTTATAAATTCTATTATTGCTTCTTTGTTATACCAATATTCACCAGAAATGGTTCGTTTTTTAATGATTGATCCCAAAATGGTGGAATTAAAATTATACGAAGGAATACCTCATTTGCTTTATCCCGTTATTATTGATGTAAAAATGGCATCGAAAGCGCTAAATTGGGCAGTGGAGGAAATGGAAAATCGATACAGGCTTTTTTCTCTAACTAAATGTCGCGATATACGATCTTATAATGAGAAAATTAATAAAAATCAGATATCAGGTAATTATGTTCCCTACATTGTGATTTTTATTGATGAGCTTTCTGATCTAATGATGGTATCAGCAAAAGAGGTGGAAGATTCCATTATTCGATTAACTCAAAAAGCAAGAGCAGTAGGTATTCATATGATTTTGGCTACACAAAGACCGTCAGTAGATGTAATAACTGCTTTAATTAAAGCGAACTGTCCGGCAAGAATTTCTTTTCAGGTTTCACAAAAAGTAGATTCGCGAATCATCCTCGATACCAGCGGAGCAGAGACATTGCTTGGAAAAGGAGATTTACTATATAAATCGCCTGCTTCTACGCTACCGGTTCGTATCCAGTCTCCTTTTATTACAGAAGAAGAAATTGAAAATATTGTAAAAGAGACCCAGAAGTATCCTTTTTATGGTTTTATTGATTTGCCCGAAGATGATAATTTATCAACGGATTTTGGTTTAAACGATTTGGATGAACAATTGATTCAAAAAGCTTGGCAAATTATTCTGGAATCTGGAAAAACTTCTACTTCCTTTATTCAAAGAAAATTGAGAATAGGATATAACCGTGCGGCTACCATTATGGAAAAATTAGAAGAAATGGGTTATTTAAGTCCTGCTTATGGGAGTAAGCCCCGAGAAATCTTAAAAAGAAATTAACTTGAAAAAATATAAATATTGATTTTTGTGTCAATTATCTTATGGAAACTCTAATAAAAAGAAGTTACGTTCAGAATAAAGCAGGAAATTTAAAAAATTACTCTTTTAAAGAAGAAAAAATTGAAACTTTAAATCCTAATAAAGTTCGTATTCAAATTAAGGCTGTGGGATTAAACTTTGCTGATATTTTTGCATGTCTTGGATTATATTCTGCAACTCCAAGGGGTTCATTTTCCCCCGGTCTTGAATTTAGCGGTATTGTAGTTGAAAAAGGTAAAAATGTTAATAAATTTCAGGTTGGAGATTCAGTAATTGGAACAACAAGATTTGGAGGATTAACGAATTATTTAGATGTGGGTTCTGATTATCTTTATCCTTTACCTGATGGATGGACTTTTGAGGAGGGAGCTTCTTTTTTTGTGCAGGCATTAACAGCGTATTATGGTCTTGTAGAATTAGGTAGAGTTTCGAAAGATACACTGGTATTATTGCAATCTGCAGCTGGTGGAGTAGGTTTACATGCCATACAAATCCTTAAACACATTGGTGCTGATTTCTGTGCTATTATTGGAAGCCCAGCTAAGTCTGGAATTTTATTAAATTATGGAGTAAATGAAAATCAGATTTTAATTCGAAAAAATTCATTAAAAGAATTTTATAAAGATTTATTACAATTTCTAAAACAAAAGAAAAAGAGAGGATTTGATGTTATATTTGATTCTGTATCGGGAAAATATTTTAAACCTCAATTTCAGCTTCTAAATCGTAGCGGAATTTATATAATTTATGGAGCAGCGGATTTAATGAGTAATACGAATCGCCCTAACTATTTATGGCTTGCCTATAAATATTTAAGATTTTATAAAATTATGCCTTTGAAACTTATCGATACCAATCGCGGAATATTTGGATTTAATTTAATCTGGTTATATGATAAAATAAAGCTTTTTGAAAAAATGATTGCTGAAATGCAAGCAATAAACTGGAAAAAACCCTATATCGATAAAGTTTTTCCCTTTCATGACTCTTATGATGCATTGAAATATCTTCAATCAGGAAAATCTCAGGGAAAGGTAGTAATACGGATAGAATAATATTGTTTCTTATGGAGTTTTTTTACCAAATTCTTGATCTGGCTTTTTATAAAGTAAAGAAATTATATACAAAACTTTATAAATCAACTATCAAAAATTTTATGAAATTCAAAATTATAAATTTTTATATATTTAGATGATTTTCTGATACTTTACAAAAAAATCTTTACAGTTCAGTTTAAACGAAAGATAACCAGATAATTACCATAAACTGTAACAACCATTTGAGAATTTAAAATGTCGCCAATGCTACCAAAATTTCCAAATTTTTGAAGTTCAAAATTATTCGTTTTGTGATTATAAATTCTTAATTCTTTCCCAAAAAAAGCACTATATGGAAATTGATATGAGTATGAGCCCATAATTGGTAAAACCATCCAATCCAGTGAAAACGTTTTATTTGTTAAATCATAAATACAGAAATAGCTATTTTCAGCAGGTACATTTCCCCAGATGATTAACTTATTTTCTTGAACAAGAATCCGTAAAGGTGTTATTGTTTTTTTATTATACTTTAATTCGAGCAATAACGTAGGAAATGGTTTATCTTCAATTTTTTTTATTTGTTGAGATTTTTGAATCAATTCTAAATTCAGTAATCGAATATCTCCATCTGAATCTCCATATATAAATTGATTTTCATTTAATATATCCACAGTAGGTGGTGCATAGGCACTATAAAAACCAGCGCGTTGACCTGGTAGATGAGGACTTACTGCTTGCCATTCCCAGAGTTTCTTCCAGGATTTTGAATAATATTTTATAGATTGATCAAACTGTCCATTGGTCATTTTTTGATTAACCCAAACTGTTAGAAACGAGCCATCATTTAAAAACTTTGCTGAATAGACGCGCATTCTTTCACCTGTTAAATCAAATTCGTTGGATGTGTATTTGGAAGTTTCTGATATTCTATGTATAGTATTACCAGTGTTTATGTCTCTTATTTGTAAATCCGCAATTCCTCCTTCCATCGCTCGAACAGTAGATGTAAGAAAGTGTTTGCTTGAAACATCCAGAATATAAAGATATAAATTTGGGCGTTCCTGAACTCTCCAAACTATTTTTTTTTGGTTTATATCTACTTTAAATATTTCTCCATTATTATTAGAAACTAAGACATCGTGAGAATTAGGTATGGCTTTTAATGAAATGATTTCAAAATCACCTATTGGAAATCTTCCTATTTCTTGGGTAAATATAAAATACCAGGGATATAAAAAAGTTATTAAATAAATTAAGTATATTTTATTCATATTAGCATAATTATAGTATAATATTGTTTTTTGTCAATTTTTTTCTCTATAATTAAAGCTAATTTTGTTGGTATTTTCAAAAGAATCTTTAAAAAAAATATTTTTTTCTTAAGTATAAATAGTGCAAAGAAAGGAAGCTAATTTTTGTAAAGCTTCCTTTTTGTTAAAGAAATCTAACTATGGTATTTTTTCTTATCTTCTATGAGGGTTTGAACTACTGAGGGATCAGCAAGGGTAGTAGTGTCTCCTAAATTTGAAAAGTCTCCTTCAGCAATTTTTCTAAGAATTCTTCTCATAATTTTGCCGGATCTTGTTTTTGGTAAACCAGGTGCCCAGTGAATTACATCCGGTTTTGCAATTTTACCGATTTTTTCTACTACAATCTCCATTAATTCCTGCTTTAATTGATCGTTAGTTGTTACACCTGATTTTACAGTAACATATGCATAGATTCCCTGACCTTTGATTTCATGAGGGAATCCTACAACAGCTGCTTCGGCAACTGCTTTATGTTCAATTATAGCACTTTCAATTTCAGCTGTTCCAATTCTGTGCCCGGATACATTAAGAACGTCGTCAACTCTACCTGTTAGAATATAATAACCATCTTTTGTTCTTTTTGCTCCATCACCAGTAAAGTAATATCCTTTAAATTGAGAAAAGTAAGTCTGATAAAATCTATCCGGATCACCATATACTCCGCGCATAATAGATGGCCATGGAAACTTAATACATAGATTTCCACTTGCTTCCATTTCCTGAATTTCCTGACCATTGTTATCTAATAGAACAGGTTGAACACCAAAAAATGGCTTAGTTGCAGAACCTGGTATTAGATCCCATGCTCCCGCTAAAGGTGTAATTAATATAGAACCTGTTTCTGTTTGCCACCATGTATCTACAATAGGACATCTTTTCTTACCAACATTTTCATAATACCATTCCCATGCTTCTGGATTAATGGGTTCACCTACAGAACCTAATAATCTTAATGATGATATATCGTATTTTTCAATCCATTTTGTTCCTTCTTTCATTAAGGCTCGAATTGCAGTAGGGGCTGTATAGAATACATTGACTTTAAATCTTTCTACTACTTCCCAGAATCTACCTGGATCTGGATAGGTAGGAACACCTTCGAACATAATACTGGTTGCTCCATTAGAAAGAGGTCCATAAACGATATAGCTATGACCTGTTACCCAGCCAATATCAGCAGTACACCAATAGGTGTCATCTGGTTTATGATCAAAGACATAATAAAATGTTAAATTCACTCCTAATAAATAGCCTGCTGTGGTATGCATTACTCCCTTAGGTTTACCAGTTGATCCTGAAGTGTAGAGTATAAATAAAGGATCTTCACTATCCATTTCTTCAGGTGGACATACTGTGGATGTACCGTCTATTAAATCTTCCAGATGATGATCTCTTCCATTTATCCAATGACTATAATGTCCTTTTCCTACTCTTTCTACTACGATTACATTTTCTACTTTATGAGAAGACCTTTCGAGGGCTTCATCGATATTTTTCTTCATATCGATAATTTTACCTCCTCTATAACCAGCATCGGAGGTAACAACAAGAGAAGGTTTTGCATCTTCAATTCGGGATTGAATAGATTCGGCTGAGAATCCACCAAAAACTACGGAATGAATAGCTCCTATTCTAGCACATGCTAACATAAAAATTGGTAATTCTGGAATCATAGGGAGATAAAGCAACAAGCGATCGCCTTTTTTGATTCCAAATTTTTTTAGAATATTTGCGTATCTTTGAACTTCTCTATGTAATTGTTGGTAGGTAAATATTTTTTCATCGCCGGGTTTATCTCCGACCCAGATTAAAGCTGCTTTATTTTTTAAGGGAGTATGAATGTGTCTATCAAGACAGTTGTAAGATATATTGAGTTTGCCTCCTAAAAACCATTTAATTTTTGCATTTGCAAAATCATGTTCTAACACCTTATCCCATTTTTTAAACCATGTGAGTCTCTCTGCCTGTTCTGCCCAGAACTCTTCTGGATTTTCTACTGATTTTTTGTACATCTCTTCGTATTGCTTGTTAGTTATATTGGCTTGTTTTACGAATTCATCTGGAGGTGAATATCGTTTATCATACATACGCTCTCTCCTTTAAATTATAATTAATAATGAAAGAATAAAAAAAATATTTCTTTATAAAATCAATTAAAAAATGAAAAGTTATTGAAATTTTTGTTAGCAACCTGAAACTTTTTTATTTGAATTTAATCGCGATATCCAGATATAGAATTCCTTTTTGAGATTATCATAATGATTTTTGTTTCCAGAAGTTTTGTATTCATATAATGAAAAATGAATATCGTTCATATAAAGATCAAGAATCTTAAGAAATTCTTGATTTTCCCATAAAAAATATACATATAAGCCAGAAATCACATTCTTAATAAGAACATCATTATAAATGTCTTCAAAATTAGGAAAAAAGGGTAAATGTATATCTTGTTTTATTAAAAAAATTTTATAACTAACAAGTGAAGATAATATGGAAATTTCTGTTTTTTTACATTCAAATTTTTGGTTTAGATTCTGAAGTAGTAAAGCAATTCCTTCATTAAACCAGACAGGTAGAGAATTACAACATTCTTCTATAATAGCATGAATCATTTCATGTTTGATAATCAATGAATTATAATAAATCAGGTTGGAATTTTGTTGAAATGCCCATTTTGTATTGTTTTCTTTTATATTTTTTAATGATAGATGAATTTCTTTGTTTTTTCTATCATAATGAGCAAGAGAATCTACATTAAAGTTTTTATATTTTTTATAACTGTTTGAATCTTTGTATAAAATAATTTTAAAATCTGGAATTTTATTGAAATAGGGGAAAGTTCGAATATTTTCCAGGAAATTAAATAATTCTTTTATAATTTCCTGCAATGCTGTAATTTCAGAATCAGGTTCAATATAAAAATTGATTCGAGCTTGTTCGTTATATGAGCTTACCTGAATCTGGGGATTTTCAGAAATCCAGTAGGCTCTATGAGCCGAACAATCAATGATTAAAAAACTAATCAGAATTAGATTTATAAATAATTTCCACATAATCATCTAAATTTACTAAATTCAAAATGTTTTTTATTTTTTCGCTAACTTCAATCAGTTTAAATTTTATAGCTGGATTTCTTTTTTTAAAATTATTATAAATGGAAACTAATTCAGAAATTGCCGATGAGTTTAATTCATAAATATATTGAAAATTAAATATTATTGTGGATATATCTTTAAGATAATATTTTTCATTTAATAAATAGAAATTAATTTTACCTTCTTTTAAAGAATTTTAATTTAGAATTTGAATATGAAGTTCTTCACCAATGAGATGGACCTCAAATTCTGGATTCATACATTTTAAGACATTCTCTATATAAATAAATAAAAAGCAATAAAATAAATCAGAATTATAATAAATTTTACTATTTTTTTTAAGAAAGTTAAACTCATTACTAAAATTGTTAAAAGTATTGAAACTTAATCTAATTCAAATTAAGGTTTATTCTAGAATATAAAAATTTATAATGAATTTTATTTATTTAAAATTTTTTAAATTTATTGACAGAATTGAGAAATTACAAAAAGTTCCCTTCTTATGAAATTCAAAAAAAAATATAAAA
>FWPU01007610.1_pt1 | contig 19763 bp, 17 predicted proteins | sample 2228361 | NCBI WGS metagenome assembly FWPU01 (sample SAMEA103939777, study PRJEB20133) | metagenome
CGTTCACCCTGGCCCGGCAGGCGCAGGCGGAGTACCGCAAGTTCGTCCGCACCACCTACGACTTCGCCGACGACGAGCTGAAGGCGCGCTTCGACCGCCTGCTGGAGGAGAGCGAGCTCCTCTACAAGGGGCCGTACGTGGCGCTCAGCCCGGAGTTCGTGCCCGGCCCCCGCCTGGAGGAGCTGATCGCCGACGGCGTCCTGTCGCGCGAGATCGCCGGCCTGAACTGGCCGTTCATCACCCGCGGCGACGGGACGCTGTACGCCCACCAGGCACAGGCGGCGCGCCAGATCGCGTCCGGCCACAACACGCTGGTCACCACTGGCACCGGCTCGGGCAAGACGGAGGCCTTCCTCGTTCCCATCCTGGACTACTGCATCCGCCAGAAGCGGTCAGGCCAGCAAGGCGTGAAGGCGCTCATCATCTATCCGATGAACGCCCTGATCAACAACCAGCTCCAGCGGCTGAACGAGCTCCTCGACGGCCACTACTCGACCTACGGGATCACGTTCGCCCGTTACACGAGCGCCACGCCGCACGATGTGGAAGGGCTGCGCCGGTCCGGTGCCGGCGATCTCGCGGAGCTTAACGAGCGGACAGGCGAAGTACGTACCCGCCGGCAGATCCAGATCGACAAGCCGGACATCCTACTCACCAACTACTCGATGCTCGAGTACCTGCTCATCCGCAAGCTCGACCGCGACCTGTTCGGCCCGGCGCTACGCTTCCTCGTCCTCGACGAGGTGCACACCTACACGGGCGCGCTCGGCACGGAGATCGCGTGCCTGATTCGAAGGCTGAAGGTCCATGCCAGCCTGCCCGCGGGCCACCTCACCTGCGTCGGGACAAGCGCCACGGTGCGCGAGGACGAGGAGGGCGAGGACGGCACGGCCCGCGTGGTCCGGTTCGCCTCGGACCTGTTCGGCGAGACGTTCCAGCCGGAGCACGTCGTCCGCGAGCAGTTCCAGGCGATCGCCGAACCAGAGCCGGAGCAGGCGTACACGCCAACGCTTTGCGAGGTTTCGGCGGCTGAACTCGACTCCATCGACGTGCGGAACGAGAACGAACTTGTCGGGCTGGCCGAGCGGCTCTGCGGCCGGCAGGCGCCTCCCGAAGGGCGGCCCGCCGAGCGTGTGCGCTACCTGCTGGAGCACAACCGGGTCGCGCATCAAATCCAGCGGATCCTGGGGGTCCGCCCCATGTTGCTCGACGACGCAGCGCGGGCGCTGATCGACTCCGACGTCCGGGCGACAGCTGACCGGGACGCCGTCCGCCGCGAGCTGGAGGCGTACCTACTCGTCGGCTCGACCGGGGACGAGGACGACCCGCCGGTGTTGCGACCCAAGGTGCACGTCTTCTACCACGGTGTCGAGGGGCTCACGCTCTGTCTCCACTGCCGCGCCATCCTGACGGACGGACAGGACCGGCACCTTTCTTGCGATCCCAATGGCCTTGCATTGCCCCTCGCGTCCTGCCGAACCTGCGGCCAGGACTTCGTAAAGCTCCAGGGCCTGCACGAAGAGCACGACCTCACGCGCCTCGTGTGGGTTGCCAGGAACGAGCTTGCTGGCGAGCCGCTTTGGGTCGCCACCCGTGGCTCTGATACCTACGACGCAACTCCCAACGATGGCTTCTTCACGGTCCGTTTCCACAGGCAGGAAGACCTAGCGGAGTATACGGGCGAGGAGGACGGAGGGGAACCCGCCGAGGAACCTGACATTCAGGCCCCGGCCGCGGCGGCACGGCGTGTAAGTAGTGCGCAGCTATGCCAGGCCTGTGGCAACCTCAACGTCGGGGAGCCCGACGAGCGCTGTCCCAAGCAGGACTGTGACGGTGACCTACTGAGCGGCTACCTCATCGCCGGCGGCTGGATCAGCCCGCGCCAGCGCCAGGAAGCGCGCGGCGTCTCCACCTGCCCGGCCTGCTACGACACGTACACGAAGGGGGACATCATTACACCGTTGCGGAGCAGCACCCCCTCCAGCGTCTCTGCCGTGACGTCTATCGTGATGGCCGGGCTTCGGAGCCAAGGCGCGCGAGAACGACTGCTGGTGTTTTCGGACAATCGTCAGGATGCGGCGCACCAGGCTGGTTACATCACCGATCGCCATCGCCAGTTCACGATGCGCCAACTCATGTATCGGACCATCCAGGAGCAGTCGCGCGCAGCTCCGGACGAGTGGATCGGCCTCATGGACGAAGTCGTGCCCGACATGCGCCGACTAGTGGAGGAATGTGGCCTGGTCGTCGACCAAGAAGGGCGTCCCGTGGCCCGCATCGCACGGGGCGAGCGGCGGGTCTGGCAGCGAGCGCTGGAGGCGGTGGCCTTCAACGAGTTCTGCCGACCTGGCCAGCGTCGCTATGCCCTTGACACGCTCGCCATGGTCGAAGTCGGGTACGACTTCCTTGATCGCGCACCCGGCGAGCCGGAGTTCGAGCGACTCAAAGAACTCGCTGGCCTCGATGAGGACGGAACGCTCTCGCTGCTGCGGGCCATCCTCGATGAGATGCGCCGAGGTCGTGCGGTGGACTGGGACTGGTACCGCCGCTACCCGGACGACGATCCTGACTACATTACCCTCACCTTGCCCCAGAACCGGTTGCGCTTCGGCTTCGTGGAGCCCAAGTGGGGTCGCATGCCTACCGGATTCGCTTTCAACCGGCAGGACGTTGCCGGCGTCTCCGTCCGGGGTGTCGTCAGTACGCGCGGCGGCCGGACAAGCCTTCAGGATTACCTACGTCGAGTAGGAGTTCCCGAGGCCGAGGCGTTTCTCGAGTCGGGCATCGAGCTACTCCGGCGGCTCGACATCCTGGTGGAGGTAGACCTTCATCGCCGCGGCGGCGAAGTAGCCGCGCGGGCGCTGCAAGTTGCCGCGCGGACGATCCTCGTCCGGCCAGCCCAACCGGGGTCAGTATTCCAGTGTTCATTCTGCCGGCGAACCACGGCCGTAAACGTCAACGGCCGCTGCCCAAAAAGGAACTGCCAAGGGCAGCTCGGCGAGCCAAACCTTGAGGCGCTCGAGGGCAACTACTACGTCAGCTTCTACAAGCTTTTCGAGCCGCGACCGCTCGTGGCGCTCGAACATAGTGCCCAGGTATCCAATGAAGAGCGTGAGCGGCGCGAGAGGCAGTTCCTAGAGGAACGCAGCAACCTGCACGTCCTGGTCTGCACTCCCACAATGGAGTTGGGTGTGGACATCGGCGATCTCGAATCGGTGGTACTCCGGAACATCCCTCCGTCACCTTCCAATTATGCGCAGCGAAGCGGGCGCGCCGGGCGGCGGACGAACATCGCCCTTATCAATGCTTTCTGCGGAGGAAATCCGCACGATCGTTACCATTACGACCGGCCTGAAGACATGATCGCTGGCGCCATCCGGGCACCCAGGTTCCGCTTGGACAACCGGCTCATTGTTCATCGACACGTGCGTTCGTTCATCCTCGAGATGCTCGACAATGACCTGCCGCCCATGCTTGGCGACATGATCGATGACCCACAAGCCCCAAGCAGTAGACAGCCTCCCACCCGCCTCTATGAGGAAGTCCGGACTAGGGCTGCGTTGCTGGCCAATCAATGCGCCGCACTCTTTGAGGCTGACGCCGCGGCAGGGCGCATGCCCGGGTGGACGAGAGAAGAGGCGGAATCGGTCGTGGGCACATTTGAGAACGCTCTTGAAACCGTTCTGGACGACTGGTTCCGGCAGGTACAAAACCTCTACACCCTATATCAGGAAGTTGCTCCTCGAGTCAACGATCCCGAGGCGGCCTACGAAGCGAGGGCGTTGAAGCGCGCCATCGAGCTGCTTACGGCGACTCGACGGCAAGAAGGAACACGGGACGAGCAGGTACAGAGCTACACCCTCTCATACCTGCGGGACCGCTCGTTCCTGCCGTCCTACATGTTCCCGACCGACCTGAGCATCCTAAGACCAGGATACGAAGCCCCAATGTCACGGGATGCGGCGATCGCTCTTGAAGAGTACGCGCCCGGCAACCTTGTCTATGCTGATGGCCGAAAAATCCAGGTGACGGATGTCGACCTTCGGGCCATTGGTACGACTCTGGCTGATAGTGGCTGGGTTCGCCATTACCAACTATGCGGGACAGAGCGTGGTTGTAGCTTTGTTGCGTCCGAGCGCGCCAATCGCTGTCCATACGATCCCAGCCACGAACTCCCAGATGCCAGGCCTGTGCTGATGGCGCGCGAGTTCCGAGGAATGTCCCGGGAGAGCATCACCTCGGACGAGGAGGTCCGTCAACGGGAGCCCTTCACAGTCCAGCGCTTCCTTGTCGGAACGCTCGGCGATGCTACGCTCTGGCGGTACCCAATGCTTCCGACGTCATTCAGGCGAGACGCCGAGTTCCTGTTCCTCAACCGCGGGCGGCGCACGCGCCGTATGGAGGCACCAGATTTTCGAATCTGCATGGTTTGTGGTTGGGTCGGCCCCGACGAGGCGGTAACGAACTCCTCCAGGGTCCGGGAGCTTGAAGCACGGCATGCGGCGCGCTGCTCCGGCCAGTTGGCGACAATGCCAATGGGTTACTCATTCCGCTCGGACGGGCTAGTCTTCGACGTGTATCCTATCCCTGCTGCGGCTGACCGCTACATGACGACGCTTCGCCAGGCGTTGCTATTCGGAGCGCAGATCTGGCTTGAGATCGAGCAAGGTGAGATCGGCGGCTTCGATCGCAGAGTGCAATCGGCCGAAGGAGAACACGCGCAGATTGTACTGTATGATTCGGTGCCTGGTGGTGCCGGCTACCTCGAAGCGGTTGCCAGCAATCTGCCACGCGTCGCCCGTATTTCCTATGACCAACTGTTCGGACATGACTGTGTGGGCGCCTGTTACCGGTGCCTAAAAACGTACTACAACCAACGAGAACACGGGCTGCTTGACAAGGAACTTGTGCGCGATCTGCTGCTGGCATTGCTCCTCACCGATGCCCCAACACCTGAGGGAGCAGACGAAGCGACGCCGGTCGCTCAACTGAAGGCTTTCGGAGAAGAGCGGGCCAGGGAACTAGAAGAGGCACGCGCTCTCGTCGAGTCACCGATTGAGGAGACGCTGCTCGAAGCCATCCATCGGGCGGGGCTGCCTATACCCGCGGCTCAGGTGGACATTTACGACCACGACGGCAACTTCATCTGCCGTCCGGACTTCCTGTACGAAGATTCGAAAATAGCGATCTTTTGCGATGGCGCGCTCTATCACTTCGCGCCTTCCATCGCGGAGCGAGACTACGAACAGAGGAATAGGCTTGTCGCGGAAGGCTGGGCCCCGCTCGCATTCTGGGGGCGGCAAATAAATCAGGCCGCGGAGCGCTGTGTGGACGTCATAAGAGCAGCGTTGAGGGCCAGACCACAGCCATGGGCGCGTGAGAGTCCTGCGCCCTAGACCAGACCCCTGCTCCGTAGCGCTCCAGTGAGTGTCTCCAGCCTCTGCCACCGTTGCGAGCCGTCGCCAAAACGTTCTTCAAGGAAGGGCTCTACCGACTCGCGGTACACGGCATCGATCATATCAGAAAGCTCACTTGTGGAGATGCAATGTTTCCGTACTATGGTCTCAATGGTCGCCACCACCGTTTGGAAGGGCTGCTTGGGCCTGGCGGTCCATGAGGTCAAATAGCCGAGACAGCGGCTGCGCTGCCAATCGTGGAGTACGACGTCTTCCATTGAAGTGACCTCCTTACCTATTTCGGGGGACGGTGCGCCCGCTCGGCATCAACTGACCTTTGGCACGTTTCATTTGAATCAGCACCCCACTCGAGTTAAGTCTGAACCGGGCCATTGCCTCACTCACCTCGTACCTTTGGGCGATTTCCTCCGAGGTCCATCCTCTCCTTGCGGCAGCCAACAGTAGTGGGCGCGGAAGAAGAAGACAACCAGCAAGCCAGTTGGCTTCATCCTCTTGGTCGGCGTCGCAGGTGAAGAACGTGAACGGTCCGACATTCTCAATCGCTCTGGTCTCATGATTCAGGATGAGGTGCGCAAGCTCGTGTGCCACGTCGCTGCGCACGCGCGCTTCACTGTGAAGGGGGTTGTAGACAATCACGACACGCCCACTCGGTAGGCGGAAAGTGCAAGCCGAGAACGCACCGGCCTGGATCTGGTGCAGGCGGCGCAACTTGCCGACGGGGATAAGTTCATCCGCCCTCCGGATCGTGACTCCCAGTTTCTCCGCGATCTGCGGCGGGCTCGCTGGATCGCGCGCGCTGAGTCCAAGGCTTGAGCGTAGCCTCTCAGCTACGCGTTCTGCCTCAGCTTTGAATCCCCGCCTGAGCATCCTTTTCCTCTTCCGACAGCAGAACGCGCTGCATCTGCTCTAATAGCTCCGCCAGCAAATAGGCCGCACGCGGGTCGAACGTCTTCGCGGCCCTGAGATGAACGGCTAAGCGGTCGTCTTGGCGAACTAAGACCGAATACAGGTCACGCACGATCTCTGCTATCCTGCCGGCCGCCTCGTGCGAAAGGTGCGGATCGGACTGAAGGTGTTTCGCAATTACGTCCGGCGTAGACTCCCACCATTTCCGAGGCGGCTCGAAGAAGCGGTCTGGGGAGACGCCAAGCCAGGCCACTATTCTGCGGAAGTTTGCCAGATCCGGGATATGGCCGCGTTCCACTCGCGCGAGTGTGTTGAATGACACTTCTGTCTGCCGGGCAGCATCTCTCAAGCTTAGTCCGTCCTTCCGGCGTCGTTGCCTAACCAGCAGTCCGAGGTCTTCGATCCTCAAGGGCTTTTCGCTCATGATTCCACCCCCGTTACGTGAGTACCGGTGGCTTTACTAGCGGACCTCGATTGACGTTTGTCTCCCAGAACTTCCTGAAGTCCTGAATGCTGGCTTCGTCATCGGTGTCCCGCCAGAAATGACAGGGAATAGCCGCAGTGTCGAAGGGAAGCCGCGTGCCCTCTCTTGCCGTGAGAATCACGTTCGCCCCACGTCCCAGTGCGTAACCTAATTCCACAAGACAGTTAGGGCGGAGCGATGTGAGATCAACCACGGCCATGGAGCTGAAATGGAGCCTCTCGAATATCTCGACGTTCAGGAAGCCCTCCCTTGCACGGTCGGTCCCTACTTCGATTCTTCTGTATCCGGCCTCTGCCACAACAACGTCCACCACCTTTCGGAAGAACCGCTCAACCGCCGGGAACTCCTCAAGGTCCCTGTTGAGCAGTCTGGCATAGAATGCTTCAGGGGGCGCTAAGTCCCGGATCAGGCCGACGACCCGATCGGAGATGGTCTGTGCACTGATCTCACCTGCGCGGATCGCCAGGGCGGCGAGGCGCGACGCAGGACTGCTCCCGTCGCGCAGCTCTAGGAACCGTTGCGACTCGGCGAGGACGAGCCGGGCAAGGCCTTCTCCGCCAATGGTGGCGTCCCCGCGGCTGGAGCCAAGCGGCACGTCCAGGGGGATGATCGGGTTACGTCGCTCAGCGTAAAGCTCGGCTAGGTGTTCCACGCCCGCGCCACCGCCCAGCGTGACTAGGACATTGCCGAACATCGCCTGTCGTGCCCGGAGGAGTGCTCCTGAGCGCCAGCCAGGTGGAATCAGCTCGAGGCGTAGAGCTCCGGACGCAAGCAGCTCGTCCCACAACCCGCGCCGGTGAGCAGGTATTTCAGATAACGCCTTTTCCGACGACGCAGCAACGACCAGGGGGCCCAGGTAGATTGTAGAGGTGGTCGTGCCGTTTCGCAGGCATTCGGCGACCGTCTCCAACATTGTCCAGTCAAAGGTGAGAGCTGCCTCAGGCATGCTCTGCAAGGTCGGTTCTTTGCCTGCCTGCACCACGAGTCCACACCCCTCTGCGAGAAGAGCGACCACCAGCTTTCGGACTAGGTCGTGCGCGTACCGCAGCAGTTGAGCGTCCACTCGAGGTGCAGCACTCCCAGCGATGTGCACACGGCGGCTGGCGAGCCTATTCCCCATTGCCATCTCCAGTTGTCGTGGGTGGCGAAGGATCGATGCCCTTTGCCGCCTCAATCAAGTCTTCCGCAAGAACGGCCCGCTCTGGATAAGCGCGTGCAACCGCCTCGGGAAGAAGTCGAGTCCGGATGTCCGAGTAGGTGTACCCGTATGGACGAACACCGTCAGGGCCAGTTAGCCTGACGAGCGTCTTGAAGGCCTCTTCCGTGAAGCTCAGCCCCTCGCAGTCCATCCGGAAAAGCTGCTCCCGCTCACGGTCGCTAGGACGGTCGAAGCGCTCGATTCTCCCCGCTCGGCGGAGGATGGCAGGGTCCAGAGCCCAATACCTGTTCGTGCAGAGGAAGATGAGTACCCGTCCGCCGAACCGGCGCACATCGTCGATCTTTTGGATCAGGGTGTTTACCGCTGCCTTGTCCTCATGGTGGCTTTGGTCGGTGTCTCGGCTTGCCGCAAGGGAATCGGCTTCGTCGAGGATGAGGAAGGCGAGCCTGCTCTTCCCTGCCTCCTTGGTAACAATACTGAACGCTTGGTTGATGAGCGCGCTCATCTGGCCTACGCGACCGGTACCCCTCACCCGCGTGCTGAGCTTGAACAACGTCCCTTCCTTACGAAGTTCTTGGGTGAGGGCGTTCACCGTGGCTTCAGCCGTGACAGTCTTCCCCGTGCCGACGTCCCCATGGAACAGCACCAGGGGATAGCGCTCTCCGATGATGTCCACCAGCGGCACGCGTTTCCCGTAAACCCGTTCACTCCACGCCACCACACCCTCGCGGTCGAGAAGCAGTCGCAGGTCACCCTTGAGACGCTGATAGCGCTCGCCGAAGCCAACGAGGCGCAGTGCTTGGCTCGTCAGCCGCTCATCCGGCAGCCTCAGTTCCAGCTCAAAAAGCTCAGAAGCAGTAACGCTTTCGTTCTCGCCTGTCATGCATGTTCTCCGTGACGCTCAGGAGTAACTGGTTCTCTCCATACCGTACGCGTTGCTGACGTAGCGTCGGTCCACCTGGCCAAAGAGTCCTGGATAGCTGAGATCGATACGCAGATGCTCTCGTTGAAACCTCCGCCGGCGCTCCTCGCCTAGGTCCCACCACTTGCGGGTGTATGACACCACTACCACGAGGCTCCCCCTCGCGATACGGGGCCACAGGTTGTTACCGGGCCTCTCTGCGGCCCAGAGGGATGCGTCGGTGGAGACCGTGTACTTGGCTGCGCGGACGACTCTGCCGTACTGGTCTTGTAGTACGATATCGACGCCGCCGAGGTATTCCATCTCCGCCAGCAGCTTTACGTCGTGAACTGTGTCGGTCACCAGGCCTTGGCTCGCCAGGCCGGTGGCCTGCGCGATCATGTCGTAGTCCGCGGCGAAGCAGTCGACCACTCGCCGGATGTCAACTACCGTGTATGTGGCAGTGTAGGTGCCAGTCGTCACTGTTTACTCCTCAATGGTGAATGAGCGCCCGAAGGCCTGCTTCCAGTACTCCAGCGTTTCTCCCCGGTAGCCGTTGCGCCGCGCGGTCGTGATGATCTCCCATGTCTCGGTGGCGGCCCTGACAATCTCTCTTCGCTCCGGATCTGTTATGCGGCGAGTTACATTGTTCTCAGCATTGACCGGGTCTAGCACGACCACGGGGTCTGGGGGATACCCGCCCGTGGCCCCGCTCTCCTGGAACGCCACCGGCTCCCTTAACTCCGTTTGGGCCACCCACAGGAAGAAACGAAGCAGTCCCTCCTCAAGGCACTCAGCGGTGCCCTGCCGATCCTGCAGGTTCGCTACTAAGAGTTCGATCGCGAAGGAACGCAGTGGATCGAGTTCATGGTAATCTCGCCAGCCCTTGAGGAGCCGCACCAGCGGTCGAGCAGGTCGACAATCTCATCCAGCGACTAGAGGCTAAGATCAACGAGGACAGCTCCTTCGGCGTTAGGAAGTTCCTCCGCGCTGGTTCACTCTGGAAGGGCACCGCTCTCCAGCCACGCGATGGAAGGGGGGTCGACGCTGACATTGCCGTCTACCTAGAAGCCGATGAAGCGACTCAGTTCGACCTTGACACGCTTCACGAGCAACTGCGGCGGCTCGCTATGGCTATCTACCCCCAGAAAAGGCCTGAGGACTTCGAGGCGGGCGGCTGACGCAACGTGCCGTACCGCTCGTGGAAGTAGGGAAAAGCCTGTCGCGCAGATGGAACGCGTGGCCCCGTGGCTTGCCGGGGGCATAGCGCGTGTGGCTGGATCGGGCAGGCCTGAAAGGAGTGAAGATGGCTACGCGAACATCCCAAGGACAATCTGAACACGACGCCGCAGTTCGGGCGGCCCGGCAGATATACTCTGACAGAGGAAAGCACGCCTGGATCAATCCTGGCAGCGAAAAGAACAAGTCTTGGTCAGGCCGGTACATCGACGTGATTGCCGTTGATGAGCCGAACGCCGATCGAGCATGGGTAATCGAGGTCGAGACTGCTGACTCGGTTAACGATGAGGAAGCGAAGGGTCAGTGGAAGGACTACGATACTGCCTACGCTGCTTGGTACTTGGCGGTTCCCCAGCACAGCAAGGACCGGGCCGAATCACTCTTGGCTAGACACGCTATCTCCCACTGCACTGTTGTTACCTGGCGCCGGAATCCGAATGGGACGCACACCTTTTGGGGCCTCCCCGGGCTGAGCTAGGAACGAGGAGCCGATGAAGTTCATCCATCACGACCTTGGCCAAAGATCCCGCGGCGAGATCGTCGAGGTCAAGCTTTCTGGATCTGCCGCAAACGTTCGTCTCATGGACTCCGCAAACTTCAGCAGTTACCGCGCCGGCCGGCAACACAGCTATTACGGTGGGCTGGCTACGCGCTCGCCGGTGCGACTTGTAATCCCGCACTCGGGCCATTGGCATGTTACAATCGATCTCGGTGGCCTAAGAGGGTCTATACGGTCATCGGCACGCATCCTTCCGGGCGCACTGCCTCCTCTCAGGGAAGCGCCGTTGTCCTCTGTGCCGTCGCTGGTTCACAGGCGAGACGATGAGTCTTCGCCCTCGCTTGAAGGTGATACTAGGACCTACGACGTGTTCATCGCCCACGCTTCGGAAGACAAGGAGGCCGTGGCCCGGCCCCTGGCTAACGCCCTACGGGATGCCGGCCTAGCGGTGTGGTACGACGAATTCGAGCTACGGATAGGCGACAGCCTACGGAGGAAGATAGACAGCGGCCTTGCCAATAGTCGCTTTGGCGTCGTTGTGCTTTCCCAGGCCTTCTTCGGGAAGGGCTGGCCCAACTATGAGTTGGACGGGTTGGTCACAAGGGGCGTAAGCGGTGAGCAGATAATCCTACCCATCTGGCATAACATTTCAAAGGCGCAGGTCATCGAGTTCAGTCCGTCGCTCGCTGATAAGGTGGCCCGCAACACAGCAACGCACACCGTCGAAGAGATCGCCGCCGAAATTGCGGCAGTGATCAGAGGGGACTGACCAGTGTGGGGGCACGCCCGACTTCAAACCGGTGCGTGCTCGACGGCTGTGTCTGAGCCCTGCGTTCCCGCCCGAAGGAGCGCCTGCCAGCGGGTCGCCCGCTTGCGGCGGCTCCCGCGCGCGCCCTTCGACTTCTAAGATTCTTGCGTGTCTCCTGAACATCAAATAACATTTGAGGTATGAGTGACATCCAGGCTGCACCGCCAGTGCGCACATCCGCCTCCAGGCCTGACCGTGCCCGGCTCTTCGAAATGGCCTCGGAGCATGGCGGGTATTTCACTGCCGAGCAGGCCCGAGCCTGTGGGTTCAGCTGGGCGCTGCTCTCGCATCACGTCAAGAGCGGCCACTTCATCCGGGTTCGCCGCGGGCTCTACCGCTTCCGAGAGTACCCCTCATCCCCCCGCGAGCACGTGCTTGCTGCCTGGCTCGCCGTTGGGAGAGACATTGCAGTAGTCTCGCACGAGAGCGCGCTCGACCTCCTGGGCCTCAGCGACGTGATTCCAGACGCCGTCCACCTCACGGTTCCCCGATCCCGGCGTAACCTTCCGTCGGTGCCGGGCGTAAGGGTTCACACGACTGTTAGGCCCCTGCGGTCCGATGAGCGCGTCGTTCGCGACGGCATTGTCCTGACCTCGGCTACGCGCAGCATCCTCGATGCGGCCGAGGCAGGGATGTCGCCGGAACAGGTCGAAATGGCGGTCGCCCAGGCCATCGAGCGAGGCCTGGCGACCGAGGAGCAACTGCGACGCGGAGCTGGTAAGAGGGGGCCGCGGGTGGCAACACTGGTAGCGAGCGCACTCGGCAGGGTCGAGGAGTGAAGTACGCAACCGCCGGCGCATTTCGGACGGCCCTTGAGCGGCGGCTCGTTTCGATGGGGGGCCGGACGGGCGTCCCGCTCGTGCGGCTGCGCAAGCTGGTCGTCTTCGACCGCTTGCTGGCCCGGCTGGTGGCGGCGGCTCCAAATCGTTGGGTCGTAAAGGGTGCGGTGGCGCTCCACTTTCGCCTGGGACCCGAGTTCCGGACGACGAAAGACATGGATCTCGGCCGGCAGGACAGCGAGAAGGAGGCGACGGCCGATTTTGTCGCGGCACAGTCGGTCGACCTAGGGGACTACTTCCACTTCGTTGTCGAACGCACCAGGAAGCTCGATGGAACGGAGGGCGCCGCCGTGAGGTATCACGTCACCGCTGAGCTCGCAGGCCGACCCTTCGAGGATGTCACGGTGGACGTTAGCTTCGGCGAGACGCTCATCGCTGATCCAGAGCTGGTCCGGGGGCCGGAGCTGCTCAGCTTCGCCGGTATCCCGCCAGCGCAAGTTCCCGCGCTACCCCTCGAACAGCACGTCGCCGAGAAGGTTCATGCTTACACGAGAAGCTACGCCGGCGGTCGTGTCAGCACGCGCGTCAAGGACCTGATCGACCTGGTGATGATGTCGTCGCTCTTCGGCTTCCAGGCCGGGCGCCTCAGTCGAGCACTGCAGGCCACTTTCGACGCCCGCAGCACCCACACCTTGCCGGCCTCGCTTCCTCCGCCGCCGTCCCAATGGCGCGCCGCTTACCGAAGGATGGCGGCCGAGGTGGGGCTAGACCCGGACATGTCGGTAGGGTACGAACGAGTCAAGGTCTTTCTGGATCCGATCCTCGCAGGCGCTCCAGACAAAGCGCTGTGGAAGCCAGCCCGCCAGAGATGGTAGCCGGGGAGCGGCCTCCAAGCCCAGGCCGCTTCACTCGTCCAGAGAACCGGGGCGGGCACTAGACCCCCGAAACTCGCACCGCGCTAAGGCCTCGACCGAGCGCGCGCATCCGCCGCGCGCTGCGCTGCGGTGTCACCACTACCCCTCTGTCTCCGCGGGGCGACAACCAGTTCGAGATGGAAGGGGAAACCCTCCCCATTACTCACCACTGGACGAACATCGGCATGACCACGTGCACGTAGTTCTCGAAGCCCACGGGACGGATGACGCCGGGGCTGGAAGGGCTGCTGGTCTCCAGGGCTACCTGGCCGCAGTCCAGAACCTGAAGGACATCCTGAAGGTAGCGACTGTTAAAGGCGATCTTGGCAGGTTCCCCCTCCACCACGGCATCAATGTCGCCACGGTGATCGCCCACCTCTTCGGCACGGGCCGAGATGGTCATCCTGCCTGGGGCTACCTCCTGGCCAGGCTGGATCTGAAGACGGACGATGCCAGAGGCATCACGGGCGAAAATGGCGGCGATGCGGGTCTCCCGCAGAAACTCGGCCCGGTCCACCACGGCGCGACAGGTGTAGCTCTGGGGGATGAGCTGGCTGTAGTTGGGGAAGGTGCCCTGGATGAGCTGGGCCACCATCTCGGCGTTCTGGAGACGGAACAGCACCTGGCTGCGATTGGCGTTGAAAGTCATCTCGATGGGTTCCGTTTCCTCGGCCAGCAGCCGCTCCAGCTCCCGCATGGCGCGGGCCGGGATGATGACCTCCACCCTCTCCGGGACCTCCTGGTCCAGGGCCAGTTGATGGACGGCAAGACGAAAGCCATCGGCGGCGGCCAGGGTCAGTTGGGCATCTTCCAGGAGGGTGTGGATGCCGGTAAGGACCGGGCGGGTATCGTCGCTGGCGGCAGCGAAGGCCACCTGGGCGATGGCTGCGCGTAGGGCCAGGGGGTCCAGCCGCATCGAGAGGCCCTCGGCTACCGCCGGGACGGGGGGGAAATCGGCGGCATCCATACCGGCGATGGTGACCTCGTTGCGGCCGCAGACCACGTGCAGTTGCCTAGCCCGGGGCGCCACGGTTACGTCCATCCGCTCGCTGGGCAGGGAGTTAACGAAGTCCGTCAGCAGGCGAGCGGGGACCGTGATGGCCCCCTCTTCCTCTATCTGCGCCCCCAGCCAGCAGGTGATAGCGATCTCCAAGTTGGTAGCCGCCAGCTTCAAGCGGCCGCCGTCGCTGGCGATGAGGACGTGGGAGGTTTGGGGCAGGGTGCTGCGGGTGGCCACGGCTCGGCCCACCAGCCCCAGCCCCTTGGCCAGGTTTTCCTGAAGACAGGCGAATTTCATAGCCGTTCACCTATTTAATCGCTTGTACAAAATAGACGGTGGGTCGCCGCTAGTATACACCCCTCAGCCATGCCAGACAACAGGAGTTGCTCCACGACATGTGAGACCCCTGGCCTCTCAGCAATTCAGGCTTCTTCTCAAGGGATCGAACAAGAGAGCGCATGGGCCAGCCTATAGGAACCGGCAGCGACAGCGCGAGATTGCAGGTAGATTACTGGCGTGACGAGGCGATTACAGCTTTCCTGGGCAAACAAGCCTGACCCTTTACTGGGCGGCACCGTCGCCCGGCGGTGGCCCCGGGGAAGTGGGCAGGGCTTGAGGGTGTGCCCCGGGACCCCTTGGCAGGGGCGCCGGCGCTACGTCAAGCTCCTGGCCCTGGGCCACCGGAACGGCGGCCCCCACCTTGTCGGGGATGCCCAGGACGAAGACTGTGGTGAGGGCGCTGAGCACCGCCAGCCCCAGGAAGGCCGTCTCCAGGCCTTCGGCGGTGGAGTCGGCGCGGGAGATCACCAGGACGATGAGGGTCGTGCCGATAGACCCTCCCAGAAGGCGGAACATGCCCCGCAGGCCGGTGATGGCAGCGATGCGCTCGGGAGCCAGCTCAATGGCCGCGTTGTTGGTGGCAGGCCCGGCCACGCCCAGGCCAAGGCCGCCGAGGGCCACCACCAGGGTGAGATAGGGGAAATTGGCCAGGCGGATGTCCGCCAACTGCGGCTCCTCGGCGCCCAAGGACAGGATGGCCAGGCTGCCGGCCATAACCAGGAGCCCGGCGACGATGGGCTTGCGATAACCGGTTCGGGGCAGGAGCATGGCGGCCATGGCTGAGACAACGATCATGCCGGCGGCGCGAGGGGTAAGGAGGACGCCGCTCTCGGCGGAGGACATGCCGTAGGCGGATTGAGCATAAAGGGGGATGAAGGAGAAGGCGCCAAAGACCACCACCCCATAGAAGAAGTTCAGGGTGTTGACGAAAGCGAACTCCCTCTGCTTGAGCAGGGTGAGATCCAGGACCGGGTCGGGGGTGCGAGACTCCCGGCGGAGAAACAATAGCGCCCCAGCCACAGCTACCAGGAAGCCGACGCTAACGATGACCGGGTTGGGGTCGTCTTCGCTTTGGGCCAGCTCTGTAAGAGAGTAAATGAGGGCGGCGACGGCCATGCTGAGCAGCCCAGCCCCCAGGAAATCGATGCGTCTAGAGGGCGTACGCCGTCCGGCGGGCAGAAGCAGGAGGGCCGCAGCGGCGATGGTGAGTCCGCTGGGGACATTGATGGCAAAGGTCCAGCGCCAGCCGAAGTTATCGACAATGACGCCCCCCAGGTTGGGCCCTATGATGACGCCCATGGGGAAGACAGAGGAGAGGAGACCGATGGCCTGGGCCCGGTCCCGGCTATTCTCCCCAAAGGCGTCGCCGATGACGCCGTAGGCGGAAGGAAGCAGGCTGCCCCCGGCCATGCCCTGAACGGCACGGGCCACGATGAGGACATAAACGTTAGGAGCCAGGGTGCAGATGAGAGAGGCGATGGCGAAGGTGGCTAAGCCGCCGGCAAAGACGGTGCGCCGCCCCAGTTCGTCGCTGAGCTTGCCGACGATAGGCATGGACACCGCCTGGGCCAGGGTAAAGATGGTGATCACCCAGCCCACCCAGCGCAGCGGTGCGTCCAGGTCTTCGATGATGTCGGGCAGGGCCACCGAGACCATGGCGAACTGCATGGTGGCCACCAGCAGGGCCAGGGAAACCAGCCCGAAGAGGGGATATTTGCCAGCTCTCATCTCTTACGTCTGCGGCACCAGCGAGCGCAGCTCTACGCCCTCGTCCCTCAGCTTCTCGGCGTCCACTGGTGCGCCGGCGCGGATGACCTCCCGGCTGGGACGGACATCGCGGGGGCGGTTGACACAGAGGGCGGCCCGCACCCGGCCTTCCTGGAGATAAAAGGCGCTAAACCTGCGCTCGGCCACGTTGCCCCGCAGCACTAGGCGATCCCAGCGGGAGGCGTGGCCCACATACTGGAGGTTGACCTCGTACTGGTCGGACCAGAACCAGGGGACCTCGGCGTAAGGCTCCCGGCGGCCCAGCATGTTGCTGGCGGCAGCGATGCCCTGGTTCTGGGCGTTGGCCCAGTGCTCCACCCGCATCCGCTCGCCCAGGACAGGGGTATAGAAGTTGGCCACATCGCCGGCGGCAAAGATGCCCGGAACCCCGGTCTGGCAGTACTCGTCGACGACGATGCCGTTGCTGACCTCTATATCCGTCCCTTCAGCGATGGAGGCCTCGGGCTCGATGCCGACGCCGATGACCACGAGGTCGCAGTCGATGGCGACGCCGGAGCTGGTGATGACCCGCTCGGCCCGCCGGGCCCCCTCAATGCGCTGGATGCCTTCCTCCAGGCGCAGGTTCACGCCGTGGTCGCGGTGGATGTCGGCGTAGACGCGTCCCATCTCGGCCCCCAGGGCCCGCTCCAGGGGAACGGGCAGCACCTCCAGCACCGTCACCTCCAGCCCCAGCATGCGGGCCGAGGCCGCCACCTCGGCGCCGATGAAGCCGGCCCCTACCACCACCAGGTGGCGCCCTGGTCTCAGCTCGGCGGCGATGGCCTCGCTGTCGGCGATGGTGCGCAGGTAGTAGACGCCGGCCAGGTCCGCGCCCGGCACCTGGAGGCGGCGGACCCGCCCGCCGGTGGCGATGAGCAGGACATCGAAGGGGATGTGCTCCCCGGTCTCCAGCTCCACTTGCCGCTCCCGCACGTCGAGGCGGCGGGCCCGCACCCCCAACCGCAGCTCGACATCGTTGTCCTGGTAGAAGGAAGGTTCAACCAGGAACAGCTTCTGGCGGGGCTCCTCCCCCCTCAGGTATTCCTTGGAAAGGGGCGGCCGCTCGTAGGGGGGATCAGGCTCGGCGCCGATAAGGATCAAGCGGCCGTCGAAGCCTTCCTGGCGCAGGGCCTGGGCGGCGCGACCCCCGGCCAGGTTGGCGCCGACGATGACGAAGGTGGGGCGCTGGGGCATGGCAGGGCCTCGCCAACATGTTACCCTCTAAGGGATGCGCATTGCCATCATCGCCGACGTTCACTCCAACCTGGCGGCCCTGGAGGCGGTGCTGCGTCACGCTCAGTCACAGGGGGCCATCGATGGCCTCTGGTGTCTGGGCGATATGGTGGGCAATGGGCCGCAGCCGCGGCAGTGCCTACAGCGGTTGCAGGAGGCTGGCGCTCGCATGCTGGTGGGCAACCACGACCTGGCCGCCGTCGGCCAACTATCGGTGGCCGACTTTAACCCCGATGCTGCCGCCGCCGCCCGATGGACGGGCCAGCACTTGGGCGAAGAGGAACGACAGCTCCTGGCCGGCCTGCCCCAGGTCATCCAGAAGGGGGCCTTCACCCTGGTGCACGGCACCCTGCGCTGGCCCATCTGGGAATACCTCTACTCCCATGAGGTCGCCGTGGCTCACCTCCAGCGGCAGGAGACTCCTTTCAGCCTGGTGGGCCATACCCATGTGCCTATGCTGGTGCAGGAAGGGCCTCAGTTCCCCCGGGGCTGCGAGCTCTATTATCTGACGGACGGCGCCACGGTAGAGCTCCGCCCAGAGGAGCGGGTGGTGATAAACCCCGGCGGCGTCGGGCAGCCCCGGGATGGTGACCCCCGCGCCTCCTACGCCGTCTACGACTCGGAGGCGGTCACCATCACCATCCACCGGGTGGAGTACGACATCACCATCACCCAGGAGCTGATGGCCGAGGCAGGGCTGCCCCGCTGGCTCATCCAGCGCCTGGCCCTGGGCCGCTAAGCCGCGCCGAGGTTGGCGCTGAACCAGGACCAGTACGCAGGCCAGTCGGGCAGTGAGAGGGAGGAAGGTCTGGTGTAGTAGAAGGAGCCGGCCACGGCGTAGGCCTCCAGGGGGTTGGGCGGGCGCAGGACATTGCTGGCGCCGCTGGCGGTGGTGTAGGCCAGCTCGCGGCCCCGGTACTCAAAGAGGGCGTTGAAGTCGGCCCAGGAGGAGGTGGCCTGAGAGGCGGCCTGGATCTCTTCGTCGCCGCCCAGTCGCACCCAGCCTACGGCCTGGCAGAAGCTCTTCATCTCTTCACCCAGCATGGCCAGCCCGTATCGGTCGGGCGGGACGGCCCGGAACTGATAGACATGCAACAGCTCGTGGCCTATGGAGGCATCGGCGAAGCCGGGGATGATCACTACCTGGTTGGCGGGCCGGGCCACCCCTGTAGCTGGGTCATGGTCTGAGTTGGTATAGAAGCCGATGGGGAAGTCGCCGTAGGGCTGCCAGCCGCCCAGGGTGCGGCCGTGGTTGTGGCAGAGGATATGGAGGGGCCCGTGGGGATGGCCGTTGCTGATGGCGGCCACCACCCGCTGTGGAAGCCGGGCCAAGGCGCTGATGGCGGCCTGGATGTTAGCCAGGCGCACGTTGGGGTCGTCGCCCCATTCCTGGCCCTCGAGGACTACGATTACGCCGAACAGGTCGAGGGCCCGCTGGGCCAGCTGGACCTCAGGTGGAGCGGCCTGTACCGCGGGGGTAATCGGCGGCTGCGGGGTGGGATCGGCCGCGGGCGGCGACGTGGGTTCGGGGGGCCGCTGCAGCGAGCTGGCCACCGGCGCGGGCCCCTCCGCCGGCGGCGCTGCCAAGGGCTCGGCGGGCGGCGTAGGCCCCGACGTCGAAGGAGCCTGCCCTGAGCTTGCCGAAGGGGCCTGCCCTGCCTGCCCGGCCAGGGAGCCTTCGTCCCCAAGGGCCCCCGCCTTAAGGCTACTGGAAGGGGGCGTGCTGTTCGCCCAGGGCGCGAGGCCCGTAGCAGCAAGCGGCGCGAGCAGGCCGGCGGGCTGCCGGGCGCTGGGACGACGAGCCAGCGGCCAGCAGGGAGTAGGCTGGCGCCGCGGCCAAGCCCAAAGTGGCAGCGGCCGCCAGGCCCAGAAAACCCTTGCGGGAGAGGCGACGGCTCACGAACCCGCCGCCTCGGTCTCGGCCTTATGGAGCGTGGATAGTGCCTCGATTAGAGGCCTGCCCCGGCATGGCACGGCCTCGAACCCTCCCTTTTGGGCTCTCGCCGGTCCGGGCCCAGGAGGCGCCCGGCGGCTACCGAAGGCGCTGTTAGACCCCCTTGGCGAGAGCTGGTCTTGTTGGGACTTGAGGGCAAGCCCTCACCCTCAAAGATAAGGGAAGGGGAGGCCAGTTTCAGTAAACGGATGGTGGAAAATGGCCTGGTCTAGGTCTCTTGAAGGTGTTCTTGGTGATGGGTGTCCTCATGATCCTCCGGTTCCACGTGGACCACCGCATCCCGCACCTCATGAACCTCAGCGCAGAGGCGGCGGGAGATGCGGTGGGCCCGCTCGTGGGCCTGGGCCAAGGTCATGTGGGCCGG
>FWPU01007613.1_pt1 | contig 19759 bp, 15 predicted proteins | sample 2228361 | NCBI WGS metagenome assembly FWPU01 (sample SAMEA103939777, study PRJEB20133) | metagenome
GGCCACCACGGCCCCAAGGGATTCCGAGCTTTCAATTGGAGGATAAGGGTTTCGGGGGATGGGGAGGTGTGAGAGGTCGGATCGCGTCCCCCGTGTCAAGCTTGGGCTTGGCTCCTGGAAAAGCAAGCCCCGGCGAGGGTATAATTTGCAAATGAGGGTTCTGGTCATAAACGGCCCCAACCTTAACCTCCTCGGGGAGCGCGAGCCGGAGGTCTATGGAACAATGCCTCTAAGCAAAATGGAAGAGCTCATAAGGGCCGAGGCCGAGAAGCTTGGGATTGAGGTTTCGTTCCTCCAGTCAAACTCCGAGTCTGAGATACTCTCTGCTATACACGACACGAGGGGGAAATTTGACGGCATGGTAATAAACCCAGCGAGCTTCACCCATTACTCCGTGGCCATAGCGGACGCCATATCGGCAACGAAAATACCCACGGTTGAGGTTCACATATCAAACATACTGGCAAGAGAAGAATTCAGGGGGAAAAGCGTGATAGCAAGGGCCTGCCGTGGCGTTATAACCGGTTTCGGACCACTGGGATACGTGCTCGCGCTTCACGCACTCAAACGGATGCCCGGGAAATGAAAGGGCTGTTCTGGGAAATCCTCGCGGAAATATCTGTTCCTTTTATCCCGTTCCTGCTGATCATCCTCACCGCCTCAGAAACCGTTGGACTGGTTGATTCGGGAGAGCTCTCGGCCGTGGCGTGGACCCTGGGCATAGCGCACCCGACCGGCTATCCCCTCTGGACGATACTGGGTCACATCTGGTCTCACATCATACCCGTGGGCGAACCGGTGTGGCGGCTCTCGTTGATGTCCGCGCTATGCGCCGGAATCGCTTCCTGGGGCCTCTTCAGGGCCGGGAGGGAGCTCGGCTTTGAATTCGGAGCGAGCGTCTCGGCGGCCATGGCGTTTCCACTGCTCCGGCTAACCTGGTCAACCTCCAGCCAGGCCGAGGTCTACGCGCTGGGCGCGGCTCTGGTCGGGGTGTTCCTGTTCCTGTTAGTCAGGTGGTTCAGGGGGAAAACGCACCCAGCGCCGGTTTTTTACATTGCCGGGCTCGTGCTCGCGAACCACATGTCCGGGGCCTCGGTCGTCCTGCCAGGGCTTGGGCTTATGCTCATCCTGAACAGGAGGGCCCTGGCATGGGCATGGGTCCTTCTGATACCAATAACGATATACCTCTACTTGCCGATAAGGTCAATCCAGGAACCCTTCTTTGACTGGGGAGACCCGCAAAACCTGGAGAACCTCATGTGGCATATCACCGGGAAACAATACCGGGTCTGGATGTTTGGCGCTGGATTATCCGGTTTCCTGGCTGGAATCACCGGGGTCGCGGGAGAGCTCTGGAACAACATGAGCATCGGGATAATCCTTCCAATCATGGGGTTCTTCGCGGCCCAAAAGCACTGGCGAATCGCTCTTCTGGTCGCGGTGGCCTTATCGTTCGTCTACCTCGCTGGCTACACGATACCTGATATAGGGGATTATTTCCTGCCCATGTTTATGGTCATGTGTCTTCTTTCGGGTTTCGCGCTCAGCCGGCTCAGATCCTTCTCCTGGTTAGGTCTGGCAATTCCGGCCCTTCTGATCGTGTTTAATTTCAAGAATGTCAACCACCGGGGGGACACATTTGCTCAGGATTTCGCCAGAGCGCACATCGCTGAGCTGGAGCCGAACGCGCTTATATTATCAAATTACTGGGACCTGGTTTCTCCGGTTCTTTACCTCCAACATGTCAAAGGGGAGCGACGGGACATCGTGATAATAGACAAAGAGCTCCTGCGGCGTTCATGGTATTTGAAGCACATAAGGGTCAAGCACCCGGAGCTTTACGAGTGTGCGAGAGAGGAAATAGAGGCATATTCAAGGGAACTGCAGAAATTTGAGCGCGGCAAGCCATACAATCCTGCCGTTATACAATCCGCATACATCAAGATGGTAAGGGCCATGCTGACCAGGTATCCCGGGCCGCGCTACACGAGCTTTGCCTTCTACGAGGAGGATGAGAGGCAGATGCTTGAGGGGCTCAAAGTAGCCCCACAAGGGCTTTGTATCCGGATAGTTGAGCGGGACACGGCTTTTCCGTTTGATCCTGCCAGATACACCCTGCCTACATACGACAGGTTTTCAAGGGGCAGGAGGGAAAGGGTTCTCCTTGAGACATTCACGAGGGAGCGTCAGCTCGCCAAGGAATTCTGGGATTACCACGGGGTAAAATAATCCTGAAGAGACCGGAAACCAAAAGAATGCCAACAGTGTAGGGACGGGCCTCTCTGTTTTCGCTCCGCTCGCAGACCTGCCGGTTGTGCTTGGCCAGGTCCCCGTATCCTCTAGAAATTTTGATGCGCGAGAAAATTAGAGCGGGGCCGACGGGAGAACGAAGTTCCCCGTGCTTCTAGAAATTTTGATACGCGAGAAAATTAGAGCGGGGCCGACGGGAGAACGAAGTTCCCCGTGCTTCTAGAAATTTTGATACGCGAGAAAATTAGAGCGGGGCCGACGGGAATTGAACCCGCGACCTCTGGCGTGACAGGCCAGCGTTCTAACCAGGCTGAACTACGACCCCGCTAGAGCCAATATTATAACGGACAGGATAGGGGAAATTCAAAGACTCGCCCCTGAAAACATGCCGCGTGTTTGATAAGGCCCGGGGCTTTGGTTGATAATATTCGCCCTCAAGATGAATTATCCGGCTGATAAGATAGAGAAAAAGTGGCAGGCATACTGGCGCGAGAAGGGGCTTTTCAGGGCCCCCGATCGCCCAGAAAGAAAGTATTATGTCCTTGAGATGTATCCCTACCCGTCTGGCCGCGACCTGCACATGGGACACATGAAGAACTATGTGATAGGTGATGTGATAGCCAGGGTCAAGAGGATGGAGGGATACGATGTCCTGTATCCAATGGGATGGGATTCCTTCGGCCTGCCGGCGGAGAACGCCGCAATAGCCAACAGGGTTCACCCTAAGGACTGGACCGAGCAAAATATCTCCGGCTACAAGGAAAGCCTCATGAACATAGGTCAGTCCTATGACTGGGACAGGGAGCTGGCAACATCAAGGCCGGATTACTACAGGTGGAACCAGTGGCTGTTTCTCTTATTACTGAAACGGGGACTCGCTTACAGAAAGGGGGGATTCGTCAACTGGTGCGCTTCATGCAACACCGTCCTCGCGAACGAGCAGGTAATTGAGGGGAAGTGCGAGCGGTGCCACAAGCCGGTGACGAAACGCAAGCTTGTCCAGTGGTTCTTCAGGATAACGGACTACGCTGAGAGGCTTCTTGCCGATCTTGAACTATTGAGAGACGGTTGGCCGCCGCACATCCTGAAACAACAGGAAGACTGGATAGGCAGAAGCGAGGGAGCCGAGATAGTCTTTCCGGTTGAGGGCAAAAACCTGAAGATCCCCGTGTTCACAACGAGGGCGGACACCCTTTTCGGGGTCACATTCATGACCGTCGCGCCGGAGTGGGAGGGCCTTGAGGAGCTGATCGCTGATTCGCCGGAAAGAGCTAGAGTTGAGGCATATGTATCAGAAGCTCTGTCAAAAACGGATATAGAGCGTTCGGCCACGGACAGACCGAAAACCGGCGTATTCACCGAAACGCATGTGCTTCATCCTTTTACCGGCGAGAGAATTCCTGTTTTCGTTGGGGATTATGTCCTGGGGGGATACGGGACCGGCGCGGTCATGGGCGTTCCCGCGCACGATCAGAGGGATTTTGAGTTCGCGAGAAAGATGGGCCTTCCGATAAGGGTCGTGATAAAGCCCATGGAAGGCCATGAGCCGTTGCCTGAGACCATGGAAAGGGCGTTTGAGGAGCCGGGGGTGATGGTGAACTCCGGGGAATTTAACGGGTTATCAACCGAGGAAGGGAAGGAAAGGGTCGCGGAGGCCCTGGCGAAAAAGGGCATGGGCGGGAAAACCGTGGCCTACAGGCTAAGGGACTGGCTCATATCCCGCCAGAGATATTGGGGAACGCCTATACCCGTGATCCACTGCGAGGCATGTGGGGTTGTTCCTGTGCCGGAGAAAGACCTTCCCGTGCTTCTCCCGGATATTGATGACTATGTGCCAAGAGGGAGAAGCCCGCTTGAGAACTCCGATGAATTCATGAACACGACCTGCCCGAAGTGCGGCGGGCCAGCCAGGCGTGATCCGGACACCATGGACACCTTCGTGGATTCTTCATGGTATTATATGAGATACCCGGATTCCAAAAACAGCACGGCAATATTTGATCCGGAGAAAACCAACGCGTGGCTTCCGGTTGACCAGTATATTGGCGGCGCTGAGCACGCGACCAAGCACCTCATTTACGCTCGTTTCATCCACAAGGTCTTGCAGGACGCTGGCCTCGTGAAGACCCCCGAGCCGTTCCTCAGGCTCTTCAACCAGGGCATGGTCCTGAAAAAGTTCTTCTGGTGCCCGACATGCTTGAAGGTAGTTCCGGATGACGAAGCAAAAACGCATCCGCACAAGCTGGAAGAGCTTCTGGAGATGATGAGCAAATCAAGGGGAAACACCGTCCCGATGAGCTCGTTCGTGGCGAAAAACGGTGTTGATGTCGGGAGAATAGCCCTGTTGTTTGCGGGGCCTCCAGACAAGGAAATGGAGTGGACAGACGCTGGGGTTGAGGGCGCGAAAAGGTTCATCAACAGGGTCTGGAGGCTATACCGGGAAAATCCAGCAAACACAGGACCCGTGCCCGGCGAGATGGGCACTGCCGAGCGCGAGCTGTATTCCCTCCTTCAGAGAACCATAAAAGCGGTCAGGGACGACCTGGCCAGGTTCAGCTTCAACACCGCCATAGCCAGGCTGATGGAGCTGGTGAACGCCCTGTATTCCTTTGAGGACAAGGGATCGCCGGTTTTCTCGTTGGTCCTCCGTAACATGATATTGCTGATTGCTCCCCTCGCGCCTCACCTTGGCGAGGAGCTCTGGCACGAGTGGGCAGGCGAGACTGAGAGCGTGTTCAAGGTGAGGCTCCCGGAGCCGGACGAGAGATACCTTGTGCGCGAGACCATCGTGATCCCGGTCCAGGTCAATGGCAAGCTGAGGGCAAGGATTGAGGTTCCGGCCGATGTCAGCCAGGATGAGGCCTTGCGCGTAGCCCTTTCGGATGAGAATGTGTCCAGGCACCTGGAAGGCAAACAGCCGCGCAAGGTGGTCTATGTGCCGGGGAGAACCTTGAACCTGGTGGTGTGATGAGGGACTTGATCGTCCAGCAAAAAACCGCTATACTTTCTCAGAAGGAGTGAACTTATGCTAACGGTTGCGCTTTTGGGTATAGGCATTGCTCTTGACGGGAGCTATCAGGCACGGCCGGCCATAGGGGCCTACATAGTTGATATACCCGCTTTCACGGATGAGGTCCTGGTCAAATGGCTTGGCGCGAGGCTGGGGGCCTATTATTCCCTGCCCTGGCTTGGCCCAACCAGGGACACGCTGATAAACGGGGACACGGCCACGGTCGTTGAGAAAAAGACCTGGGGATTTGAACTGTCCCTGGGCTACAGGTGCTCGTGGCTATATCTGGGCCCACTGGTGGGATATGGCTACCGGTGGGACGCTGTCCAGAGGGCCTACCTGAACGATACCTCTTTCTGGTTCTACGGTGGTGTCGCCACTATAAAGATAAGGAGTTTTTACTTTGAGGGAGGCTATCACACGGGCCGGGGGCCGTTTGGCGGACTTGGGATGAAGGTATATTTCCCGGAGGATTACGAGTAGGGCAAAAGCTCTATAATTTCTCCCTTATGACAACCCTGCTCCTTGCCACAACCCTACAATGGGGCCCCTACACCGTGTCCTGGAAGGAATACGATTTCGGGGAAATCCCGGATGAGATCCCAGTTGTCACAATAAAGAAGGGCGGGAAGACCCTCCGGGAAATTGAGGTTTGGAAGGCGAGCGTTTCAACCTTTGATGTGGACGGCGACGGCACGGAAGAGCTCTTCATTGAGGATTACTCCGGCGGCGCGCACTGCTGTCTCACCTGTTATTTATGCACCAGAAAACCCGAGCTGAGGCTCATGGGTGTCTTTGACATGGGAAATGGAAGCCTCGTGTTCCAAGACCGGGATGGCGACGGCAAGCTTGAGGCGGTTGGTTATTACGATGGGTTTGCCTACTACGATTATTGCTACGCAGTTAGCCCCTGGGTTCCCATTGTCTTCAGCCTCAAGGCAGGCAGGTATGCTGAAAATACAAAGGCATTCCCCGGCCTAATTCAGGAAAGCCTTGATGGATATTTATCCAGTCCGCCCGAAAATGATGAGGAGTCCATGAAAGCATGGGCCACAGCAATATACGCGCACATGGTTCTCCTGGGCAAAGAAGCCTCCGCATGGGAAACGATCAAGTCAACATGCCCAAAAGTTCTTGACTGGCTTTCGGCGAACGCTCCAAATCTGAGAGCCATACTGGAGGCCATGGAGAGCAGGGTCAGATACACTGAGAAGGAAAACGGTGAAGATGAGTAGTATCTTTGCTCCACGGCAGGGATTTCGGTTATAATAACGCTCTAAGCAGAGGAATTTCTCCATGCCAGAACTAATCGTGCCAGGTGAGGAAAGCGCGGCCAGCAGTCGTGAGCTGGTGATAACAAAGGAAGAGCTCTCCGCGGCCGAGGAAAGGGTGATCAGGATCCTCTCAAAGAGGGTTAAGGTTCCCGGTTTCAGGCCAGGAAATGTGCCACCGAGCGTCGTCAAGGCGAGGTTTGGCGGGCTCGTTCAGCAGGAAACCCTTGAGAACGCCATAAACGAAAAGATAAGGCAGGAACTTGGGAGCGCGAGACCACTCGGCCAGGTAACGGTCACGGAGATAGCCAGGCAAGAAGATGGTTCTCTCCGGGTAAAGATAGAGTTTGAATCAGTGCCAGAGGTAAGGCTACCGGAGCTATCCCGGATCACCGTTGAAAAGAGGGTCATAACGGTATCAGATGTTGATGTGCTGGAACAGCTGGAGGCAATCCAGAAGGCCCTCGCGACAGTCGCGCCAGTTGAGGATAGGGGCATAAGGGAAGGGGACACTGTAACCGCTGAGATGACAGAATTTGATCCGCGCGGGGAGGTGACATTCACAGGAAAGGTGGCTATCAGATACGCGAGGGATGAGCTTGATCCTTATCTATTTGATGCGCTCGCTGATAAGAAGCCCGGGGACGAGTGCGACATAAGCGTTGTCGCGGAAAACGAAAAAGGCGAGAACGAGGAGCGCAAGCAACACTACAAGGTCATCTCGGTCAAGGAGGTGATCCTCCCCGCTTTGGACGATGATTTCGCGAAGGCCCAGGGCTACGAGAGCCTGGACGCCATGAAGGAGGACATCAGGAAGCGGCTTGAGGAGAGGATTGACAGGGAGCTTGATAACGAGTTTGAATGGAAGGTAATCAGGGCGATTTACGATGCGGCGCCGTTTGAATTGCCACGCTCGCTCGTCCAGAGGCGCTACGAGTCCATAAAGGACGATGTGAAGATTGAGGCGCCGGATGGTTCACCCGTGCCCGAGGATGTTCAGAAGGAGCAGATAATGAAATTAGCCGAGGATCTGGTAAAAAGGGACTTGATCCTCGCCAAAACAATAGAGGAATACTCCATAGAGGCCACAGGGGAGGAGGTTGAGAAGGAGATAGCCGAGATGGCCGCGGACCGGAAGATGACCCCGGAGGAGTTCAAAAAGAAGGCCTTGAAATCAGGGGACATGGAGCGGGTAGCTTACATAGCGAGACTGAAAAAGGCCATGGCCTTCCTGAAAGAGGCCGTGCACACGGAGATTGTTTTCCAGTAGGGACAAATCAGCAGGGTGGTCCACGACCAAACAACATTAGTCAGATCATTTCGGTTTCGCCTACTCCAAAACCTGATGGGTCGTGGCACAGCGCCCCCCGACAACACTGTAAACCCCAGACAGTGGCTGGGGTTATCCAGGTGGTGAACGCCGGGCGGCAAACGAACGCTCCGCTCGTGGCCGGAAGTTAAGTAGCCCAGCCCCCGCGTCAGGCCTTATAATTTCACCCAAATGAACGAGATCAAAAGAAAAATGGCCCAGCTGGTGCCCATGGTCATAGAGCAGACCGGACGCGCGGAACGGGCTTACGACATCTTCTCAAGGCTCCTGAAGGAGCGGATAGTTTTTCTGGGTATGCCAATAGATGACTATGTGGCGAACCTTCTGATTGCCCAGTTCCTCTATCTGGATGCGGAGGACCCGGACAAGGACATCTACCTATACATAAACACACCTGGCGGCATAGTGACATCGGGGCTAGCCATTTACGACACCATGCAGTATATCAGGCCGGATGTAGTAACCATGTGCATAGGCATGGCCGCTTCCATGGGCGCGATACTGGTCGCGGCCGGCACACCCGGAAAGCGCTTCGCGCTCCAACACTCAAGGCTGATGATACACCAGCCCTGGGGAGGCGCGCAGGGAATGGCCACGGATATTGAGATAGAGGCAAAAGAGATACTGGTTCTCAAAAAATTGCTCCAGGAACTGCTGGCCAAGCACACGGGGAAACCAATGGAAACCATAGAAAGGGACACGGAGCGCAACTTCTACATGTCCGCGGAGGAGGCAAAGGCATACGGCCTGGTTGATGACATAATCACCGCGGCACCGAACAGGAGAAAGGGAGGAGGTGTGGGGGACAAGGGGAAGGATGCAGAAGAGAAGGACGAGGACGAAGGAAACAAGGGTTGAACCGGCCTGCTCTTTTTGCGGGAGGCCCCAGGGTTCAACCAGGCGTTTGCTTCCAGGCATAGATGCCTTCATTTGCGCTGATTGTGCCCGACTAGCAGTGGAATTGCTATCATCCTCGCTAGATCCGGACGAGCCCCTTGAATTGCCCGTTCCTGAAAAGATAAAGGAGGCTCTGGACGACTGGGTTGTTGGCCAGGAGAGGGCAAAGAAAAGCCTCTCGGTAGCGGTTTATAACCATTACAAAAGGATAAACCATCGGAGGATGGGCAAGGCGGACCTGGAGCTGGAAAAGAGCAACATACTGTTGATCGGCCCGACCGGGACCGGAAAGACCCTCCTGGCCAGGACACTGGCAAAACAGATAGGCGTCCCCCTGGTCGTTCACGACGCCACCCCGATAACCGAGGCCGGCTATGTTGGCGAGGACGCCGAGGCAATCCTGACGCGGCTCGTAGCCGAGGCCCAGGGGGACCTGGACATGGCAAAAATAGGCATAGTCTACCTGGACGAGGCGGACAAGCTCGCGCGCAGGCCAGGGCCCGGAAGGGATGTATCCGGGGAGGGCGCGCAACAGGCGCTCCTGAAGATAACCGAGGGTTCGGCTGTGGATGTTCCACTGCCGGGCAACAGGGAAAGGGTTTCTCTGGACACCAGGGATATACTCTTCATATTCGCGGGGAGCTTTGAGGGACTGTCGGATGTGGTAGCAGAGCGCGTGGGCAGGAAAGGAATAGGTTTTGTCAGGGGCGGGGAGGAAATTCCCAGAGACGAACTATACAGATTGGCCCAGCCGGAAGACCTGGTGAAGTTTGGCATGATACCGGAGCTGGTGGGCAGGCTCCCAGTCATCGTCACCCTCTCGCCACTGACAGAGGATGATCTGGCGGAGATAATGGTGAGGCCAAAAAACTCCATACTAAGGCAGTTCAAGAAGATATTTGGGATGGAGGGGGTGACCCTGGAGGTAACGGACGATGCCGTAAGGGAGATAGCAAGGGCCGCGGCCAGGAGGGGTTCCGGCGCGAGGGGGCTTCGTTCAATAATGGAGGATATTCTCCTGGACACTATGTATAGACTGCCTTCCATGCAGAATGTGGCAAAGGTCGTTGTGGACGCTGGTGTCGCCAGGGGAGAGAGGGAGCCCATCGTGGTGTTCTCCGACGAAAGGAGGTCTGTGATTTGAAATCAGGGTCTGGCAACGAAAAAAGGATTCCGGTCGTGGTTCTCATCGGTGAGGTTCTCTTCCCGGAAGCGATTCTGCCAGTCATGGTAAGAAGGGATATGTCCGTGAAGGCCCTCCGGGCCGCGAGCAGGGGGGACGGGATGATGATATTTCTTCTGCAAAAGGGCGAGGATGAAATGCCCACACCAGAAGACATCTACAGGGTAGGGACAATAGGCACCATAGTCCACACCATGGAAAACTCTGACGGAACAGCCAACATACTGGTTCAGGGGGTTGAGAGGGTGAAGGTCCAGAACATCTCTTTTGCCAGGGGATACTTCTCGGCGCGGGCTGACATGTTTCCGTTTCCGCCCACAGACAAAAAGATCCTGGCGCCCGCGGCGCGCGTCGCGAAGGACTTCTTCGCAAAGCTCATCTCCATGATACCCGACCTGCCCCCTGAGCTCGGCAAGACAATCCTGGCACAGAACAACGAGACATTCCTCTACCTGGCGTCTGCGCACATACCGGGTGAGGCGGAGAAAAAACAGGAGCTACTTGAGTCAAAAAGCCTTGAGGAACTGGCGAAAAAACTATCCGAGCAATTGCTCTGGCACATACAATACCTGGAAACCAGGCAGGAGCTGGAAGGCAGGGTAAAGGAGGAGCTCGCCAGGGGACACAAGCAGGTCATTCTCTCGCAGCTCCAGGATGAGATCAAAAAGGAAATGGAAGAAGAGGATGACCTTTCCTTATACGAGAAACGAATAGTGGCGGCAGGGATGCCCGACGAGGCAAGGGAAAAAGCGCTCTCGGAGTTCAAGCGCCTGACCAAAACACCAGCGATGTCTCCAGAGGCATCCGTGATAAGAAACTGGCTGGACTGGGTAACGGAGATGCCATGGAACAAAAGAACAAAGGACAACCTTGACCTGGAAAACGCCAGGAAGATACTTGACGAGGATCACTACGGCCTCACTGAGGTCAAGGAGAGGATACTTGAATACCTGGCAGTCCTGAGGCTAAAGGGCGCGACAAGGGGGCAGGTCCTCTGTTTTGTGGGGCCGCCGGGAGTAGGAAAGACTTCCCTGGCCCGCTCAATAGCAAGGGCATTGGGAAGGAAGTTCGTCAGGGCTTCCCTGGGCGGGCTGAGGGATGAGGCAGAGATAAGGGGCCACAGGAGGACATATGTCGGCGCCCTGCCGGGGAAGATAATCCAGCAAGTGAAGCGCGCGGGGACAAAGAACCCCGTGTTTCTCCTGGACGAAGTTGACAAGGTCGGGACGGATTACCGGGGGGATCCTCAGGCCGCGCTCATGGAGGTTCTTGATCCGGAGATAAACAGGGAATTCATGGATCACTATCTTGAGCTGGATTTTGACCTCTCAGAGGTTCTCTTCATAACCACGGCAAACTCTACCATGGGCATACCGAAACCCCTCCTGGACAGGATGGATGTCATATACCTGCGCGGATACACGGACTACGAGAAAACCGAGATAGCCAGGAGGCACCTGGTGCCCAAACTGCTCGCTGACAACGGGCTTGAACAGGAAGACTTCCAGATCTCGGACGAGGCAATACTCAAGATAATCAGCCAATACACGGCAGAGGCAGGGGTAAGGGAGCTGGAGCGTCAGCTCGCCAGGCTCATGCGCAAATCCGCAAGGCGTAAGGTTGAAAAAGGCAAGGCTACCAGCATAACCCCGTCAAACCTGGAGAAATTCCTTGAACTGCCAACAATCCAGGAGCACAGGGTGAACGAAGAAAACCCTCCCGGCGTCTTTTATGGCCTCGCTTGGACAGAACAGGGAGGAGACGCTCTCAGGGTGGAAACAACGGTCTCCCGAGGCAAGGGAAACCTGACAACAACGGGCCAGCTGGGCGAGATAATAAACGAGTCAATCAAGGCCGCGCTCAGTTACATCAAGGCGCACAGGGCAGACCTGGGCCTGCCGCCGAACTTCCACGAGCTCATTGACATCCACATACACATTCCGGAGGGCGCTATACCGAAGGATGGGCCCTCCGCTGGCCTGGCCGTCCTGGCTTCAATGGTCTCCGCGCTAACAAAACAGCCGGTTCCTGGGACAATCGCCGCGACGGGAGAGATAACCCTGACGGGCCAGGTTCTCAGGGTCGGGGGGTTGATCGCGAAGCTCATGGCCGCGCAGAGAACAGGGGTAAAGACAGTCTATTTACCCCTCACGAACGCGGAGGAGGTTGCCTACACGGACAAAAAGATGGAGGGGAAGCTCTTGTCCGGCCTCACGGTCAAGTATGTCTCAACATGCGAGGAATTTCTATCGCAGGTCTTCCCAACGAGGAAGGGCAAGCCCCTTCCCGCGGCCTCGGATTACCTGGAGTGGCTGAGGGTTTAACCGAGTCCTTATCCTTAAACCAGATTACAAGCGAAAATGGGCCCGGTGGGCCCCCTGATTTTGACCGGCAATCTTCCTTGAATAAGCCCGCTCCTTTGGTTTAAACTTTGAATATGGCCAAGGGAAATCCTGCATGGCTCGCTACCCACGAAAAGGTCAGGGAATACCTGCGCGAGAGCTTTGGGGACAAGGGGTTCTTTCCCCTTGAGGACAACGGGTTCTGGCTCAGGTATGGCACCACGATCGTCCATGTCTTCGTTCACCCCTTCTCGCAGGAGGACCAGAGGCGTTCCGTGGTCAACATCTGGTCCCGTGTTACGGTAGGAACGCCATTGACCGGCGATCTGGCCATGTTTCTAATCAAGGCCAACTCCGGGTTCCGGTTCGGGGCCTTTGGCTACTACGAGAGCGAGGATCCATCGCTATCAAGCATAATCTTTGAATACAACCTGCTGGGAGAGGGGTTGACCAGGGAGCAGCTCCTTGACGGCCTGATGGCGGTTGCTGGCACATCCGACCACTACGACACCATAATAACGAAACAATTCGGCGGCAAGACCATGGCAGAGATAATGGAGGAGGGTATGGACGAGGAAACCGAGGAAAAAGACGAGGAATGGGAATGACGGGCGAGGAAGTATTATCACACTTTTCATCTGACCTTGCCGAGATGTATCGGAGGGCAAAGGCCCTGGCAAAGAAAACGGGCGGCGTTCTTTCACCCCAGCATATGCTTCTCGCGCTCATTGACACTTACGGCATAACGACGCCCAACATCGGGAATTACAGGGAACAGCTGAACAAACACATCAGCCAAAAATACGGCACGAGCGCGGTGGAAACCGTCAAGGTGCCGAAAGAAACCCAGGAGCTCTTCGTTGCCACGGTTGAGACGGCAAAGGAAAAGGGGTCTGATTACGCGAGCGTGCTCCACTTTCTGGATACGCTGGCGAAACGCGGACTCCAGCCCCTGGACAAGGCCGCGCTGAAGGAACTGCGCGACGGCTTCCTGGAGGCCGCGGAAAAGAGGCCTGCCATAACGGTTACCGTGCCGGAAAGCCTGATGGCCTACGGTCGCAACCTTACCGAGGAGGTTTTGTCACCCACGGCTATGCCTGTCATAGGCCGGGAAAGGGAGATCAACGCCATAATAGAGACCCTGTGCAGACGCATAAAGAACAACCCCCTCCTCATAGGCAAGGCAGGTGTCGGAAAGACCGCTGTTGTCCGCGCGGTCGCGGCGAGGATGGGAAGGGGCGAGGTTCCGGATAGACTGAAGGGAAAGATAATATTTGAGATACTGAGAAGCAACCTGGTTTCCGGCGCGGCGTATTATGGCGAGATAGAGAAGCGGGTAAAGGAGATAGTCGCCGCGGTAAAGGAAAACCCGCACATAATAGTCTTCATAGACGAGATACACACCATAGTCGCGGCCGGTGGAAAAGAGGGCCTTGGGGATGTCGCGAATCTGATGAAGGCCGCGCTGGGAACAGGCGAGATAACGGTGATAGGCGCGACAACGACCGAAGAGTATTACAGATATTTCGTCCAGGACGAGGCCCTCGCGCGCAGGTTCAACCCTGTCCTGATTGACGAGCCAACCCCTGAGGACACGGTGAAGATACTCCTGGGACTGAGGCCTGACTTTGAGAAGTTCCACGGCGTGACCATTCCGGATTCGGTTCTTGAGAGCATTGTCAGGCTCTCCCATCTTTTCCTCCCGCAAAGGTCTTTCCCGGACAAAGCAATAGACCTGCTTGACCGGGCCGCGGCCCGGGCCGCGCTCCACGGTCAGGACGAGCTCGCGGATGAGCTCATCTCCACAACCATATCAGAAATGAGCGGGATCCCGGTCAACATAGTGAGCCAAGACCCGCGCGTTTTCTACGATGGCCTTACCAGGTATCTGAAGGAGCGAGTGGTTGGTCAGGACGAGGCCGCGTCCAGGATATCACATATCATAAAGATAACAAAGCTAAGGCTTGATACCAGGCCCCAGAGGCCCGACGGCGTGATAGCCTTTGTCGGGCCGCATGGCGTTGGCAAGAAGGAGATGGCCACAGCGATAGCAGAGTATGTCTATGGGGGCAAAGAGAAGCTCATTGAGTTTGACATGAGCCAGTATAGCGAGGAACATCACATAGCCAAGCTCATAGGCTCTCCACCCGGGTATGTCGGGTTTGGCCAGCGAGGGGAACTCGCGAAGGCCTCGCAGGACAACCCCCACTCGGTTCTTTATTTCAGGAACATAGACCTGGCTGATCCTGTGGTGACGAGATTCCTCGCGGAGTGCTTTATGGAAGGCCAGTTCACGGACGCGGCCGGAAGGCTCATTTCCCTTTCAAACAACACGGTCATACTTACATTGTCCGGAGAAGGCTACGAGATAACGAAAAGAAAGGCGATCGGCTTCGCGAGGGCGCCGGACGAGGCCGAGGGCCTCTCGGTCACGCTCGCTCCCATCCTGGAGGAGATAAGCCCCGCTCTTGATGACATACTGCTCTTCAATCCTCTCTCGGTTGAACAACTGGAGGAAATAACGAGACGAAAGATCAACGCGCAAGTTGAAGAGATAAAGAAAAAGTGGCACACTGATGTGGAGATTGACCCCATGATAATAAAGGAAATAGCCCAGGTGGCCTATGATTCTGGCACCTTTGGCGAACAGATTCCTTCGCTGGTGCAGGAGAAGGTCATGGACCCGATGGTTGATGCCCTTCTTGGCGGCGAGGGCGGAGGGAGGTGCGTTCTCACCATAGAGGACGGGGTGGTATCCTGCAAGCTTGAGCCAAAGGCCACGGAGGGAAAGAAGGCGGAGTAGGGTGGGGATAATCAAAACCAAATGAGCTCGGGCGTTCTGTTGACCCTTCTGTTATCCGGCTCCGAGCGGCGATTGGGAATTTACGGGGAAACGGGGTTTCAGCTACTTGCCGCACATTATTCTCTTGGTCTGGTAACCGAGCTAAAGGAAAGCCCGGTGTTCATGAACCTGAGGGGTGGTGGTTTGCTTTGCAGGGGTCTGGCCATAAATCCTTTTGATCCCGGCGAGGCAGAAGCCTTTAACTTTTACGGCGGTCTGGTGGAAACATCCGCGGGCTATGAATGGAAATTCAAGAGGGGCGGTTTAAGGATCTTTGCTGGCCTCTCCCCAAGCTACATGTGGGTTAAGAAATACGATCGCTGGGAGTGGGAGACTTCCTGGGCAATCCATCTGGGAATAAGTTCTCCCGTGATTACTGATCCTGTCTGGACAAAGGTCTCAGGCAATGTTTACCAGATCGGATGGCTGGATACGGATTTCGTCGCCCATAGACCTGCCGGGGCCTTCACCCTGATGACTCCCCTGGGATTCGGCGGCAACCTCTGGTTTTTTAAACTGGGTTCAGACACCCTGGGCCATAGCCAAGAAAATCAGCAGGGGTATAAACCATGAGAAGACTTTCCGCGCAGGTACACGGAGCATGAACATGAAAAGGATTTCAATCCTGTTATGTGCGGCCATGGCCGCGTGCAACGGCTCTCCATCCCCGATTCGGGGCCGTGTCTTCTATGTCTCGCCTGACGGGGACAACTCCAACCCCGGAACCCTTGAACAGCCCTGGGCAACGCCCGGATACGGCTCAAGGCAACTAGCGCCAGGGGACACCCTGATAATCCTGGGAGGAACATATCACCTCTCGGTATATGACGAGGACATCATCATGCCTCCCTCAGGCACATCAAACGGCTGGATAACCATAAGGGGAGAGCGAGGGAACCGGCCCGTTCTCGCGGGCTCTGAGAACCTGATCACAGCGGTTGACCTATCGGGCACGAGCTACATGAGGCTTGAGAACCTTGAGATAACATCCGACGGTGGCGCGTGGTTCCGGGAGGGCATAGAGGCCCTGGAAGGGCCGCTGAATCACGCGGTCTTCAAGGATCTCTACATACACAACCTGGACGAGTTCGGGATAGACATCGGGGATGTGAACGACCTGCAGATCCTGGATTGCAGGATAACCTACTGTGGTTTTGGATCAATCGGTGGGCCAGCCGGAGAACAGGGGGGATGGAGGAACGTGGTCATAAAGAACTGCGAGCTCTCCTATTCTGGTCATTACTACCAGGGAGGCGATGGCCCTGGCCCATACGACAGGCCAGACGGGTTCGGCATTGAGCCATCAGAGGGGCCCATTGAGATATCCAACACGAAGGCTGAGCACAACCGGGGCGATGGCCTGGACTCAAAGGCGGCCAACACATACATCCACGAGTGCGTCGTTGCGAACAACTCCTGCGATGGGATAAAGCTCTGGGGAGGCGGATCAAGCGCGGTGAATTGCCTGATATACGGCAGGGGAGATGGCAACTCCACAACCACGCCCTGGTCCCCTGTTGTGATAAGCTCGGAGAACGGGGGGAGCTTCCAGCTCGTGAACATCACGGTTGACGACTCGGTGGGCAACAACTACCTCATGCATGTTCAGTATGATTACCCGGATGTGCCGATAAACCTGACGGTCAGGAACTGCATCTTCTCCAGCAGGGGCCCGGACGCGCCGATATTCGTGGCCGGCGCGACGAATCTGACCATGCAATACTGCCTCTTTTACATGCCGAGGAGCGCCTTCGTCCTTGAGTGGGGGAGTCAAAGCTATGATTCGTCACAGGTCGGGAACATAGGCCCCGGGAACAGATACGGGAACCCGCGCTTCACCGCAACCGGCTTTGGCTCGGATGGGAACTATCACCTTCTATCCGGCTCTCCGGCAATAGACGCGGGGACATCAACCGGCGCGCCCTCAATTGACCTTGACGGTAACCCGAGGCCCCAGGGCGGAGGGTTTGACATGGGCGCGTATGAGAGGTAATCCCTGGCCGAACGCGAGGCGTGGGCCAAGATATGCTACGCCGCTATTGGGAAGGGGCCGGGAATCTCATGGATAAAAACAATTCATGAATTGCCCCGAATTTATTTAGATTAAAGCCACTTCTTCATTTTCATATATATGAATATAATTGTGCCAATCACAATCATCAGGCTTATCGCGGCTGGATAGCCCCACCACTGGTCCAGCTCAGGCATGTGCCTGAAGTTCATACCGTATATGCTGGCTATAAGAAGGCCCGGCAGGGTTATGGTCGCGACGACCGTCAGAGCCTTCATTATCTCGTTTGACTGGTAGTCCTTTGAATCAACGAAGAGCTGATAAAGGGTCTCTCCCCTCTGCTGGAGGTAATCCGTCTCGTTGAGGATTCGGTAATGCCTGTCAACCAGGTCAAGTATGTAAGGCATATCATCGTGGGAAACCAGTTCACGCGCCTCGTCCACGAGCTCCTCAAGCACCCTCTGGTGGAATATGAGGGTCTTCCTTATCCTGCTCAGCACGCCAACGGTCGCGGTTATCCTCCTCAGGACGGACTGGCTCAGATTCCACCCAGACAGCTGTTCCTCTATGGCGTCCATCCTGTCGTCCATGTCCTCAAGGAGGTCCCAGAGGTTCTGGAAAACGGTCTGGTTCAGGATGCCTCTCAGGAGCCTGGGGGGTGACGGGAGGCGTTTGGCGATGTTCTCCCGGTTCGCGAAAAGCGAGGAGAAGCTGGGTATCTCTTCCCTGGCGTAGGTAACCAGGAAATCCTTTCCCAGGAATATGTCTAGCTCGTAGACCTCTATCCTGTCCCCGATGCATATTGGCATGTGCAACTCGGCGAATATGTATGAGCCGAAGTCCTCAACCTTCGGGACAGGGGTCTCGCGCTCGCATTCCTCTATAGCTATTGAGTGGAAACCGCAGGTCTCTGCCAGAAAAGAGAGGTCTCCGGGCTCGGTGTGGATCCAAAGGGGCCTTTGGTTCTTCCAGAGTTCTGCCGCGGATAAGGGATCATCAACGCGGGCAAGACCTTCGTCTGATTGATAAAAAACCCGCATCCCTAGTCTTTCCTCACCTCGTAGTTCGGGGCCTCACGAGTGATGATTATGTCGTGGGGATGGCTTTCGGCGATACCGGCCTTGGTGATCCTGACGAACCTGGCTTTTTCTTGGAGTTGGGGTATCGTCCGCGCGCCGACATAGCCCATTCCGGAACGCAGTCCCCCGACCATCTGAAAAATGATCTCGGAAACCGGGCCCTTGTATGGAACAACCCCCTCAACACCCTCGGGAACGAACTTTTGCGCGCCGCGCTGGAAATACCTGTCAGAAGACTCGCCGCCTGTCATCGCTCCCAAGGAACCCATTCCCCTGTAAGTCTTGTATCGTCTACCCTCCACCAACACGGTTTCGCCGGGAGCTTCATCAGAACCAGCCAGGAGGTTTCCGAGCATCACCGAGGACGCGCCCGCGGCGAGAGCCTTCACGATGTCGCCCGAATACCTTATACCGCCATCAGCAATAAGGGGTATCCCGAATTCTTTCAAGGCACGAGCGCACTCGGTAATAGCCGTCAGCTGTGGAACCCCAACCCCAACCACGACCCTGGTGGTGCATATTGAGCCGGGGCCAACGCCGACTTTTACTGCGTCCACACCCAGCTTTGCCAGGTCCATCGCGGCCCCGGCCGTAGCGACATTCCCAACAACCAGGGGAACATCAAAGGTTTTTCTTATCTTTTGTGCTACATCCATTACCATTTCCGAGTGGCCGTGGGCAGTATCTACGACGAGCGCGTCCACGCCCGCTTCAAGGAGAAGGGGTATCCTTCTTTCCCAGTCCACAACACCCACAGCCGCGGCAAGCATCAGCCTCCCGTGCGAATCAACCGTGGCTGTCGGTTTTTCCTCCCTGCGCATCATATCTCTAAGGGTCACCAGGCCAACCAGCCTGCCGGACTCATCAACTACAGGAAGCTTCTCTATCTTGTTGGCCTTTAGGAGGGCATAGGCCTCGTCAAGGGTTATGCCGGGTTTGCCTGTTATGAGCCTGGTGTTCATGATCTCGGAGAGGGGCCTATCGTTATTTTCCTCAAAGATCAGGTCCCTTTTAGTAACCAGGCCCTTCAGGAGGCCATTCTTGTCAACTACCGGGATACCGGATATGCCCTTTTCAGCCATGAGCGCACGAGCAGAACCAACGGTATCGCGGGGATGAAGGGTATAAGGCTTCGTTATGAGCCAGGACTGGTGTCTTTTTACCCTCTCAGCCTCGGCGGCCTGATCCTCAGGTGAATTATTTCTGTGTATGACACCAATGCCACCATCCAGAGCCAGTGCTATGGCCATCCTGGCTTCGGTGACCGTGTCCATGGCCGCGGAGACAATGGGAATTGCCATTTTGACGCCACGAGCGAAAAGGGTTGATGTATCAGTATCCCTTGGTAGAACCGGGCTTCTTCCGGGAAGAAGGAGGACATCATCAAAGGTATAGGCTTCTGTAATGTCCATGCGAAATTATAAAGCTGGGGCTAGCAGGGGGATCAACAATACGCTCAGCTCCAAAAATAAGATCACCGAAACGCGAACTGGTGTTTCAAAAATGTGATCACCGAACAGCTCTCTGTTTAAGATATGGAGGCA